>JAESFL010001028.1_pt1 | contig 12035 bp, 13 predicted proteins | sample 9269401 | NCBI WGS metagenome assembly JAESFL01 (sample SAMN14506025, study PRJNA617098) | algae metagenome | isolation source: Gloeocapsa sp. UFS-A4-WI-NPMV-4B04 and co-occurring heterotrophs from desert... | place: USA: Utah | collected 2006-10-01 | reverse complement strand
AGCTGTCTCTAATTCTTCTTTGCTTTCTGATATCTCGATTCGGAATGGACGACTCATCACAAAATTACTCAATGCACCCATCTTTTAGTTTGACGCAGTTTGGCGCATCTTCATACAGAATTGGTATGAGTTTGACTATGGTAAAGAACTGAAAGAAGAATTTAAGCAGTGATTAAAGAGATCGCTAAAGCAAACAGAAACAAATACGAAATCTTGGGTGAGGTAGTCGCAAAAAATGGAATTGAATTAGCAATGACTCTAATAATAATTAATTAGTATATAGACTTCCATCTTTATAAGTAAAACTCCAACCATTAGGGCTGTCATTTGCTACTAAATCAATATCAGGATAATTAACTTGATCGCCGGATGTTCTATCACCGATTTCTAAATAAACTGAGACTGCATTAGAACGATTAATTAAATGATGCCCATCAGCAACGCCCGCAGTAAATCCTGCTGCCATTCCTGCTGTTAAAGTTTGTTCTCCCTGATTAGTAACCAAAGTAATTTCACCTGATAAAATATAAATAAACTCATCCTGTTTAGTATGCCAATGTCTTAAAGCAGAACAACTACCAGGAGTAAGTTTTACTAAATTTACGCCAAAATTCTTCAGTCCAGCAGCATCTCCCAACCGTTTCTTAGAGCGTCCTGCTACCAATGGTTTAAATTGCTCTGGGTAATTGGAACTTGTCTTATTAGGTATATTTTCAGGATTAATTATCATTAAAGTTTTTATTTAAATAGAATTTAAAATTAAAATTCATATGTTTATCTGAATAACTTTAGCCTATGCAATGCCTATGGCATTGCCCTGTTCGGGCATCACCTTCTCTAACTTAGTAAAAAAACAGCAATATGTGAGGTAGAGTGACTCAAAATAATATCATGCTGTCACCTTCCAAAGATTTAATGAATAAAATTATACTAACCCTAGTCGTTACGAACCGATAGACCAAGGTTTAGGATCACGGGGTATTGTTCCGCCCGAAGAATTGTGGTTTATTATTGAGTGCTTCCGGCGCAATGCTAAAAAACGTTGGGTTCATTACCCATACAGTGCAGGTGAAGAAGTTGAACTGGCTAGCATTGGCTTTCGTACACCCACCGCCACACTGTATGAAGACGTATTAATTACAGAAAATAGACTCTCACCCTAAAGACTCGCGCGATCGCGTACCCCCAAGACATCTTTGTATTGGTAATATCTTCAAATAAAACAATTATTAGACTTTTCACGGTATGTTAAACAGCAAGTCACGAGTCTAGTAACGCAAGCATTTGTTGTGAAATATTTTTTTCTGACTGATGGCTGGAGAGTTGGCAGAGTATGGGCATCTGACGGCCTATGGAACGAAACTGCTTGGCGACGGCGACCAGATATTCAGCGAATCAACCTTTGTCTAGTACAAGCAAGCGAAAAGTTGTGGCTATATCAAGTAGAGGAAGTAGTTTTGACCGTCGAGGTCATACCTATTCCAGATCAAAGTGAAGTAGCTAGAACTGCAATTGGTCAAGTCGTGCTAAAACGCCTGCTGAGTGCTGAACAGATAATCGATCGCCTGAATGTAGCAGAAGCAATGTGCCAACTGACCAATATTCAATCTGTCGTGCAGTAAATAAGGGGCTAGGGATTAGGCTCAGGGATTAGGGAAAGAAAACTAGCACTGTGTTAGCAAGGTTTAAAGCCCACTCCCCAAACGGTGGTAAAAACAAACTCGCCTATACTTGTTTAACATAGAACACACAAAATGCCCTGAACTCAATCCCACTTCTTGCAGAAAGTTGGTTTCCTGATCCCTGAACGCCAGTTCTACGTCAGTTTGCTCAACGGAGGGAACCTCCGCACGAGACTGGCTCCCCCTCACCCCTGACCCCCGACCCCTAATCCCTGACCCCTGATAAAGCTTTGACTCTTGCATTCGGGACAGGCAATAGTTACACTTTTTTAATAATTCTCATTTTTGTTTGGTATTCCATTGCTAAACTGCAAGCATTGTCTAACTCAAAAAAGACAACTGCTATCGCACTTAGCTGGCAATAACAAAAAGCTGAAAAATTGCGTTCTAGACACAACTAATCTTTAGGAGGAGCGTAGTCAATGGGACTACCCTGGTATCGAGTACACACAGTCGTCCTGAATGATCCGGGGCGGCTGATTTCTGTACACCTGATGCATACTGCTCTCGTAGCAGGATGGGCTGGTTCGATGGCTTTGTACGAACTGGCAATCTTTGATCCTAGCGATCCGATTTTAAACCCCATGTGGCGGCAAGGAATGTTCGTGCTGCCTTTCATGGCCCGCTTGGGTGTTACCCAATCTTGGGGTGGTTGGAACGTTACTGGCGGCGCTGCGACCAATCCAGGTATTTGGTCATTTGAAGGCGTTGCTGCTGCCCATATTATCCTTTCTGGGTGGTTATTCTTAGCTGCTGTTTGGCACTGGGTTTACTGGGATCTAGAACTTTTTAGAGACCCCCGTACTGGTGAACCCGCTCTCGACTTGCCAAAAATGTTTGGCATCCATTTATTTTTGTCCGGTCTACTTTGCTTCGGCTTCGGTGCTTTTCACTTAACAGGACTGTTTGGTCCTGGAATGTGGGTTTCAGATCCTTACGGTTTATTGGGTAGCGTCCAACCCGTCGCACCGGAGTGGGGGCCAGCTGGCTTCAACCCGTTTAATCCTGGCGGCGTTGTTGCTCACCATATTGCCGCTGGTATTGTCGGAATTATTGCTGGTTTATTCCACTTGACAGTTCGACCCCCCGAACGGCTGTATAAAGCTCTGCGGATGGGGAATATTGAAACCGTACTATCAAGCAGTATTGCCGCAGTGTTTTTCGCAGCCTTCGTCGTTGCTGGAACAATGTGGTACGGTCACGCTACTACCCCAATTGAATTGTTTGGCCCCACCCGCTATCAGTGGGATCAAAACTATTTCAAACAGGAAATTGACCGCCGCGTTCAAGCCAATGTTGCTGAAGGTGCAAGCCTCGCAGCAGCGTGGTCAGAAATTCCTGAAAAACTCGCGTTCTACGACTACGTTGGTAATAACCCTGCCAAGGGTGGTTTATTCCGCGTGGGTCCGATGAACAAAGGAGATGGTATTGCTCAGTCTTGGCTGGGTCACGCAGTCTTTAAAGATGGCGAGGGACGAGAATTAACAGTTCGTCGTCTGCCCAACTTCTTTGAAACTTTCCCAGTGATCTTGACCGACAAAGATGGTATTGTGCGTGCGGATATCCCGTTCCGTCGCGCAGAATCTAAGTACAGCTTTGAGCAGTCGGGTGTTAACGTCAGCTTCTACGGCGGGAATTTGGATGGTCAAAGTTTTGATGATCCAGCCGAAGTTAAGAAGTATGCTCGTCGCGCCCAGCTGGGTGAAGTCTTTGAGTTTGACCGGGAAACTTTGAACTCTGATGGTGTGTTCCGCACCAGTACCAGAGGTTGGTTTACCTTCGGACACGCTGTATTTGCCTTGCTGTTCTTCTTTGGTCACTTGTGGCATGGCTCTCGGACACTCTTTAGAGATGTGTTTGCTGGTGTTGACCCAGACCTCAGTGAAGAGCAGATCGAGTGGGGTGTCTTCCAGAAAGTTGGTGACGTAACAAGCCGCAAGAAGGAAGCTACTTAAAGCTTGTAAAAAAATGTTAAGAACGGTGGCACAACTGCAATTGCTTGAGCAGTTTGTTAAGCCGTTCTTTTCTTTTGCTTGGTAAACTATGATTATTAAATCACTCAAATAGGAAATTGTGATATGGAAGCCATTGCTTACATTTTGATTCTTACCCTCGCAATTGGAACTCTTTTCTTTGCGATCGCTTTTCGGGAACCACCTCGGATTGAAAAGAAATAAGTTTCTTTCAAATTGGTGATTGTAAAGCTTAAAATCTATCACCGATTAAACCGCTGCTACTCGGAAGGTAGCAGTGGATATTTGCATATTTGTCTTACACTTACTGCTATAAAACCTCACTATTAACTTGTTGAAGGACGCATCTTTTATGCAATGTCCTTTCTGTCAGCATCCAGATAATCGAGTGCTTGAGTCTCGCTCAACAGAAGCCGGACAAAGTATCCGCAGACGGCGGGAGTGTTTAAGTTGCCAGCGCCGCTTTACTACGTACGAACGAATTGAGTTTGTCCCAATTACCGTCTTGAAGCAGAACGGTGAGCGAGAGTTATTTGATCGTTCAAAATTATTGCGGGGAATTTTGCAAGCTTGCCAGAAAACAGGAATTTCTAACCTGCGACTAGAGGCAATCGTAGATGAAATTGAATCCCAACTCCAACAGCGAGCCGTACGAGAAGTCACAAGCCGAGAAATTGGTGAATTAGTTCTGCAACAACTGCGATCGCTCAGTGAAGTTGCCTATGTGCGTTTTGCGTCTGTGTACCGCCAGTTTCAAGGCATTCGAGATTTCGTAGAAACACTAGATGCTCTTTCTTGTCCAAAAGAATTTTCCGAAGAAGAAGTTTTAATAGCAACAGACACTTCTTCAGAACCAACGAATTCAACATATGAGTTCACGCACTCTTAGTCCTCAGGTATAATGATCTGTCTGGACGCTTATGCGTTTAGATTCGGCTCTCCTACGCTAGGATGGAATGAAGATGTAGGTGTAAACTGCCTATCCCGGCGTGCATATACATCGATAGGAGGCAAAAACTTACGGAGACTAACAGCAGGAAACAACCAGCATGGTCAATCAGAAATCAACAGTTACAGAAATTGGCTTTACTCACGAAGATTTCGCGGCTCTACTCGACAAATACGACTATCACTTCAGTCCGGGTGATACTGTAGCGGGTACTGTATTTAGTATCGAGCAGAGGGGCGCTCTGATTGACATTGGTGCTAAAACAGCCGCATATATTCCAATTCAAGAAATGTCGATTAACCGGGTAGATAGCCCGGAAGAAGTTTTACAAGCCAACGAGACGCGGGAATTCTTCATCCTTACTGATGAGAATGAAGATGGACAACTAACGCTTTCAATCCGCCGGATAGAATATATGCGGGCTTGGGAGCGAGTGCGGCAGCTGCAAACCGAAGATGCTACCGTGCGCTCTGGCGTTTTTGCTACCAATCGCGGTGGCGCATTAGTGCGAATTGAGGGATTACGTGGCTTTATTCCCGGTTCTCACATCAGTACCCGCAAACCCAAGGAAGATTTGGTAGGCGAAGAACTGCCACTGAAATTTCTAGAGGTAGATGAAGACCGTAACCGTCTCGTTCTCAGCCACCGTAGAGCCTTGGTTGAGCGCAAGATGAACCGCCTGGAAGTTGGCGAAGTCGTAATTGGTACTGTACGCGGTATTAAACCTTACGGTGCTTTCATCGATATTGGCGGCGTGAGTGGTTTACTACACATCTCGGAAATTTCTCACGATCACATTGATACGCCTCATAGTGTATTCAATGTCAATGATGAAGTGAAAGTGATGATCATTGATTTGGATGCCGAACGCGGTCGTATTTCCCTTTCCACAAAACAGCTAGAGCCGGAACCGGGAGATATGATTAAAGATCGCCAGGTGGTCTATGATCGCGCCGAAGAAATGGCGGTTAGGTATCGTGAACAGATGCTAGCTAAACAGCAGGGTGGCAGTAGTGCTAGTGCTGACGCTCTATCTGAAGAAGACATACCTTCGGCTGTTGAGGATTTGTCTGAAGAAGATATACCTTCGGCTGTTGAGGATTTGTCTGAAGAAGATATACCTTCGGCTGTTGAGGATTTGTCTGAAGAAGATATACCTTCGGCTGTTGAGGATGTGGCTGAAGAAGATATACCTTCGGCTGTTGAAGATGCGGCTGAAGAAGACATACCTTCGGCTGTTGAAGATGCGGCTGAAGAAGACATACCTTCGGCTGTTGAAGATGCGGCTGAAGAAGACATACCTTCGGCTGTTGAAGACGCAGGAGAGTTGGAAGAGGTGCCAGTTGTTGAAGAAGTTTAAAACTACTGATCGTAATTGTGTGCGATCAGCTGGAATTTAGCTTTTAGTTTTGCAAGAGGGTGAACCCCTCTTTTTTTGTGTATTTATTGTTAAGTGAGGTAATGTTTCTTGGCAACTATTCAATGTAAAGACGTTAAGTTTTCTAATATTCAGGCAATTGTATTTGACAAAGACGGCACTTTAGAAGATTCACAAGAGTATTTGCGCTCTTTGGGACAAAAGCGATCGCGCCTAATTGATGCCCAAATTCCCGGTACTGGAGAGCCGCTATTAATGGCGTTTGGTATCTTAGACGATAAGCTCGATCCAACTGGGTTGTTAGCCGTAGGAAGCAGGGGAGAAACCGAAATTGCGGCTGCTGCCTATATTGCTGAAACTGGACGCGGATGGCTAGAGTCAAGAGGAATCGCCCGTCGCGCTTTTGAGGAAGCGGATCAATTTATTGGCACTGCACCTTCGCCGCTATTTGTCGGTAGTCTGGAAGTGCTGAAGTATTTATCAGAAACAGGATTAAAACTAGGAATTTTATCAGCAGCAACAACCGCACGGGTACAAGCTTTTGTTGAACGCCATCATCTCGGCGATTATGTGCAGCTACAAATGGGAGTGGATCAAGGGCCTAGTAAACCCGATCCAGCGTTATTTCTCCAAGCTTGCCAAAAACTAGGAGTAGAACCGAGTGCCACGTTAATGGTAGGAGATTCTGTTGGTGATATTGAGATGGCGCGTGCAGCTGGCGCGGCTGGTTGCATCGGCATTTGCTGGGGAAAACCAACAGCAGCGCATTTAGAAACAGCAGATGTAGCGATCACTGGGCTTGATCAAATCCAAATTCTGGAACCTTGACTCAACTGGCTAAAATATCTATCCTAAGTTAGATACTGTTAAAATTTTAACCGTCAATAGCTTATCCTATCTTCCTTGTAAAGCTATTGTGAAGACACTTACTTCCCAATGATGTAAATGTTGTTATGATGACAAACTAATATAACTAAACTTATCACCAAAACTCGCTCAACTAGCCATCCTTTAAGGAGAAATTGCCCTTGTCTCGCCATTACCTGTTTACCTCCGAGTCCGTCACTGAAGGTCATCCCGATAAAATCTGCGATCAGATTTCTGACACTATTTTAGATGCGCTGCTAGCACAAGACCCCAGTAGCCGAGTTGCGGCAGAGGTTGTTGTCAACACTGGCTTAGTATTAATTACAGGTGAAATCACTACCAAAGCTCAGGTAAATTACGTTAATCTAGTTCGTAAAAAAATTGCCGAGATTGGCTACACAGATGCCGTCAACGGTTTTTGCGCCAATAGCTGCTCAGTCTTGGTAGCCTTGGATGAACAATCTCCAGACATTGCTCAGGGGGTTAACACTGCTGCTGAAAGCCGTGAACAGGATAGCGAAGAAAAATTTGATGCGATCGGTGCTGGCGATCAGGGTTTAATGTTTGGCTTCGCCTGTAACGAAACACCAGAACTGATGCCCTTACCGATCAGTCTCGCTCACCGGATTTCGCGCCGACTGGCAGCAGTCCGCAAAACTGGTGACTTGCCATACCTGCGCCCTGATGGTAAAACTCAAGTTACCGTCGCCTACGAAGACGGACAACCCGTAGGTATTGATACAATCCTAATTTCTACCCAACACGCACCCAGCATCGGTGAGATCACAGAACAAGCGGCAGTTCAAGCCAAGATTAAAGAAGACCTGTGGTCAGCAGTAATTCAACCAGTTTTTGTAGGCTGCGAACTGCAACCTGATGACCAGACCCGTTTATTAGTCAACCCTACAGGCAAATTTGTTATCGGTGGCCCACAGGGAGATTCTGGTTTAACTGGGCGAAAAATTATTGTCGATACTTATGGTGGCTACTCACGGCATGGCGGTGGTGCGTTTTCTGGTAAAGACCCCACAAAGGTAGACCGCAGTGCTGCTTATGCCTGTCGCTATGTTGCTAAAAATATTGTTGCAGCTGGTCTTGCTCAGAAGTGCGAAGTTCAGCTAAGTTATGCAATCGGTGTAGCTCGACCAGTCAGTATTTTAGTGGAAACTTTTGGCACTGGCAAAGTTGATGACGATCGCTTGCTAGAATTGGTGCTCCAGCATTTTGAATTGCGTCCAGCAGGAATTATTCAAGCGTTTAATTTACAGCGCTTGCCGTCTGAACGCGGTGGTCGCTTTTATCAAGATGTTGCTGCTTACGGTCATTTTGGACGTACAGATTTAGACTTGCCTTGGGAGCAAACCGATAAAGCAGAGCTATTGAAGGCAGCACTAAACGAGCCAGTTTCAGCTGCAATAGGATAAACCAGTAGATTTTAGATTGCTGATCAAACAAAAATCGGAATCTAAAATCTCTCGTCCCTAATATGCAGAACTGGAAACAACAGGTTAGGAATTTAAACAAAGAAACTTATATTATTTACCTTGCTTGTAAAGATTCCAGGGTTCCTTGGTATGCGAGGGTATTAGCGCCGCGATCGTTGTTGCTTATGCCCTTAGTTTTATTGACTTGATTCCAGATATGATTCATAACGATTACCTAGGTCAACTCACCTGGGCGATCGCGCATCCTACCGTCAACTTCTTAAGTTATGTCCCTCAAATAGTTAACGGCTTGTGCTTCACCAGTAGCAGATAAAATATAAACGAAGCCAGCGATCGCCCGTTCGTCCGGTGCTTTGTTAGGCATTTAAAAGATTGGGACTGCTGGGTTTCATAAATCAATCTAGTCTACGAGGTGGCTTGATTGCACTAAAAGGAGAGTGGCGATGAAAAAAGTAACGGTGTTTGGCAACACTGGGGGCGGTAAATCAACTCTAAGCAAGAGGTTATCGGAAATTACGGGTTTACCACTTCACGTCTTGGACAAGATCCAATATCAATCAGGGGGTGCTGAGGTTCCACATGAAGACTATAGGCGCGCCCATCAACAAATTTTAGTTACTGAGCGACGGATTATTGACGGTTTTGGTTGCATGGAAACTCTCTGGCTACGACTCAATGAGGCGGATACTCTGGTTTTTGTCGATCTACCGCTATATGTGCATTTCTGGTGGGTGACTAAACGACTAATCACAGGTCGCTTTAAACCGCCCGAAGGCTGGCCCCAAAAGAGTCCAATATTAAAGAGTTCGCTTACTAGCTACCGCGTGCTTTGGTTATGTCACAAATATTTGACCCCAAAATATCGCGAGTATATTGAGCAGGCTCAAAGTATCAAAAGTGTTTATCACATTCGATCGACTGAACAGATTTCGCAATTTTTTGAATTAATTGAAAATGAGACTACCTTTAAAGATGCTGCATCAGCCTAACTGGTTATTATAGGGAAACTTTCTGTATATCATCCTAATGTAGGTAGATAAATAAAAATTTTCTGGACATGATTCTACGTCTGATTGCTTAGGTTTTGAGGAACAATTACTTTAGAATTAAAGTTTCTCTTGGTAGCTGAAATAACGCCTTTAAATTTACTTTATAAACATTTTTTTAGTATCTGTGATTCGAGTAATTAATTATTGAAGATAAGATACAAGCGCGATGGCGAACGCGACCGCCCAAGGGGCATCGCAACCTCACCCACAAGCGCCGCAGAGATAACATAGACTCATACAAGACAGAAGTTTATGTTCAAGTACAATCCCCTTGCTTGGCTTCTGCTGAGGAATTACCTGACTCAGACGATACCCCTGTAGATAATGAACTGCCAAATCTAATCCCCAATTTACTTGACAGAGTTTTAGCGCTCATTTGAAAAGAGCGGATGCTTGCCAGAAACAGACTTCATACGGCAATTTCGACAACTTGATCTGTTGGCTCAACCAGATCAAGATTGTTGGCAACGTCAAGCTAACCTTCAATAGCATCCTTTAGATTAGCCATTACCTCTTCCATAATGTCTTTTTCAGTAATGCAACCGGGAAGCGCGGGAGCCTCCGCCCAATAGTCTCCTTCTTCCGATGGATGAATGATTGCTCTGATCCTCATATGCTTCTCGATCTAGTTGTTGAAACTATGTTAGAAATCATACCTGCTTGCTCTCAACCGTGGTTGCCTAAATTAACGTCGTTCGCCCCCTACCAATAACTTTATAATCACGCCCTAAGTGAGAAGTCACAGCGAGTTTGCGATCGCATTCTACCGTCAACCTCAAAGCTGATACCAAGTAGCGTTCATATGCGTAAAATAAGCGTAGCTAGCGAGTAAGTCCCGTAGAGGGTTAGAAGATGGCACGAGTCAGTCGAGTTCTACCGCACCTATCAACAGCAGAAATACAAGTAAAAATTCGCACTGCCAAAAACTTTCGCCAACAACAAAAATGGATAATAGTCTATAACGCTTTAGTGGAGCCACGTGCAGCAGCGTCTATCGCTTTGCACACAGGGACTACTATCAGAACTGTGCATCAGGTTATTAGCGAATATAACCGAAAAGGTGCTGCTGCCATTGAAACGCCAGGTAAAGGCGGCAGACGTAAGAGTTACCTAAGCCAAGAAGAGGAAAAAGCTTTTCTGCTCAAGCTAGAACCACCAGCACATAAAGGAGAAATTACCACTAAAGCTGAGGTCAAAGCAGCTTGGGAGCAACAGTTAGGACACAAAGTACACAAAAGCACTGTTTACCGACTCCTACAACGACATCAATGGCACAAAATCAAACCTAGGCTCCGTTATCCCAAAGCTGAAGAAAGAGGAACAAGCAGAATTTAAAGCTAGTTTCCAACAGCAAGTGCAACAGATGTGTCTATCTCGAAATCCGGCTGACAACAGACCTACACTTGTGATGGCATCGGACGAAGGTAGGTTTGGTCGCACTGGGGAGGTTTACCCTTGTTGGTGTCCACCTGGTATCCGACCAACTGTAGCGCGGCAAACAGGTTAGACAGTATATCTATGCTTACGCCGCAGTTGCCCCAGAGTTAGGCAGGATGACTTGTTTGATTTTGCCCTATGCCAATACTGCCATGATGAATTTATACAAGAGCGCAAGTGTCAGCGGATTTTGCTGACTATTTCGTTATTTTGCAGGTGGATAGAGCCGCAAGCCACATCGCGCCAAAGCTCTACAGATACCAGAGAATATTCGGCTGTTGCCGCAACCTCCCTACAGTCCGGAAGTTATGCCCGTAGAGCACTTGTGGGATGACATTCGGGAAAAGCATTTCCACAATCACATTTTTAAGTCTTTAGACATGGTGGAAACGACTTTATGCAAAGCACTCACAGAAGTTGATGCTGAACCCGAACGCTTGCGTTCGATGACCTATTTCCCGCACATGAGGATTACGCTTTAAAACGCGACTTGGTATTAAGCCCCACTGACAACTCAACTAGCTAAGGGCATTGTGAGCTGTGACCGACTAATCATCAACGAAGCAGCAAAGACCCCATTCGCCTTTCCAAAGCATTGTTCGACTGCTGTTATCTACCAAGCAACTGTTTGTAAATTCTTAAGTAGTCAGGCGGAATTAAACTTAAAACGCTCCAGTGTATAACCACCTTTGACACTACGAGCTTCCATTCCATCTATGATTGCTAAGGCTAAATCATATTCATCCTCGAACATACGTCCGGCAATTTCATGGATCTTGAGTTGATGCCATTGCTCCTCAATCCGGTTCATTTCGGAGCAATATGGGGGGAGGAAGAATAGAAACAGTCCTTGATCGCGCCAGCGCTGCCACTGTTGGCGAGTCAGTTGGCTCTTATGGAGAGAACCATTATCTTGTACCACCACTGTCATCCGTCCAGTTGTCCTAAAAGTCTCAGATGTTTGCTCTGCAATCCAATCGATGACTTTGATATAACTTTCGCTCTTGAAACTACCAGAAGCTAAAGCATACTTGAAGCTTCTGTCCGGTTGCCATACTCCCAAAATGCTGATACGTCCGTTACGTCGCTCGGTCTGCAAGGGTTCGCTTTTGTTCCCCCACGCGACTGTAAGGATCTAGGCAAAAATAAGTTGAACAATTAGGTTATTGTTCTTGGCTTGATCTGATAGTTCCATTCACCATGAAAAGCGTGCCGCTCAATTGCAATTGCATTAAACTCTTGAGAACTAACTTCA
>JAESFL010001027.1_pt1 | contig 12036 bp, 14 predicted proteins | sample 9269401 | NCBI WGS metagenome assembly JAESFL01 (sample SAMN14506025, study PRJNA617098) | algae metagenome | isolation source: Gloeocapsa sp. UFS-A4-WI-NPMV-4B04 and co-occurring heterotrophs from desert... | place: USA: Utah | collected 2006-10-01 | reverse complement strand
AACTCGCACGAAGGACGCCCTCTGGAGCACCATCGGCACCCTGCTCGCCGGGTTCACACCCGTCGAGTGCGCCAACTACCTCGCAAATGCTGGATATGAGCCCGTCTAACTCGTAACCGCTCTAGGATTCGAGCTCGGCTTCGCCGCTCCGGGATGACGTGAGGAGCTCCGGGGCCGCCCATGCGACGGTCAAGCCGCCGTCGGCGCTCCGCTCTTGTCGGCTTCCGTCGGCGCTCCCATGGCTTTCGCCTCCCGCCGGCGGCTGTGGAGGATCCATTCGGTGTAGCCGTTAGGCTGCACGCGGCCCTCGAAGACGAGATCGCAAGCCGCCTCCCAGGCCGGGCCATCGAAATGCGGCGCCATCGGGCGGTAGAGCGGATCGCCGGCGTTCTGGCGGTCGACTACTGCGGCCATGCGCTTCAAGGTTTCCATCACCTGGTCGCGGGTCACGACACCATGGTGGAGCCAATTGGCGATGTGCTGGCTCGAAATCCGTAAGGTGGCGCGGTCCTCCATGAGGCCCACATCGTGGATGTCCGGCACCTTGGAGCAGCCCACCCCCTGGTCGATCCAACGCACCACATAGCCGAGGATTCCCTGGCAGTTGTTGTCGAGCTCCTCCTGGACGGCCTCCGGCGCCCAGTTCGACTGCGCGACCGGAATCGTGAGGATGTCGGAGAGCTTCGCGCGGCGCGTTCCCGCGAGCTCCTTCTGGCGGTTCGCAACGCTCACCTGATGGTAGTGGAGCGCATGGAGCGTCGCGGCGGTGGGGGACGGCACCCAGGCCGTGTTGGCGCCGGATTGCGGGTGACCGACCTTCTGGACCAGCATGTCGGCCATGCGGTCGGGAGCGGCCCACATGCCCTTGCCGATCTGTGCCCGCCCCGGCAGGCCACAGGCGAGACCCACATCCACGTTGTTGTCCTCGTAGGCCTTGATCCAGGGCGTGCCGCGCATGTCGTTCTTGCGCAGCATGGGCCCGGCTTCCATCGAAGTGTGGATCTCGTCGCCCGTGCGGTCGAGGAAGCCCGTGTTGATGAACACCACCCGGTCCGCCGCGGCGTGGATGCAGGCCTTCAGGTTGATCGTGGTGCGCCGCTCCTCGTCCATGATGCCCATCTTGAGGGTGTGGCGGGTGAGGCCGAGCATGTCCTCGACGCGGCCGAAGAGCTCGTTCGCGAAGGCGACCTCGTCGGGCCCGTGCATTTTGGGCTTCACGATGTAGACCGAGCCTGCGCGGCTGTTCCTCACCGCGCCGCTGCCCTTGAGGTCGTGGATCGCGATCGCGGCCGTGACCGCGGCGTCCAGCATGCCCTCGGGGATCTCGTTGCCGGCTTCGTCCAGCACCGCGTCGGTATACATGTGGTGGCCGACATTGCGCACGAGCATGAGGCTGCGCCCGTGGAGGCGAAGCTCGCCGCCGCCGGGCTTGGCATAGACCCGGTCCGGATTGAGACGACGCTCGATGGTGCGCCCTCCCTTCTCCAGGTTCGCCGCGAGGGTGCCGTTCATGAGGCCGAGCCAATTGCGGTAGACCAGCACCTTGTCCTCGGCATCGACCGCCGCGACCGAATCCTCGAGGTCCATGATCGTGGAGACCGCGGATGCCATCGCCACATCGGCGACGCCGGCCGGGTCCTCGGAGCCGATCGGGTGCGTGCGGTCGATGACGATCTCGAAATGCAGGCCGTTATGGCGCAGGAGCAGCCCGGCGGGTTTCGTGGCGTCGCCCCTCAGGCCCACGAAGCCGCTCGGATCCTTGAGCCCCGTGCGGGTGCCGTCCTTGAGCACGACGGTAAGGGTGCCGTTCTCGACCGTGTAGCCCGTGGCATCCCGGTGGCTGCCTTGCGCCAGCGGCGCGGCCTCGTCGAGGAGGGCGCGGGCGCGCTCGATCACCATGGCCCCGCGAGCCTTGTTGTACCCCCGCCCACGCTCGGCGCCCCCGTCCTCGGGGATAGCGTCCGTGCCGTAAAGGGCATCGTAGAGGCTGCCCCAGCGGGCATTGGCGGCGTTCAGCGCATAGCGCGCGTTCGAGACCGGGACGACGAGCTGCGGGCCGGCGAGCTGCGCGATCTCCTCGTCCACGTTCGCGGTGCGGATCGCGACGTCGGCCGGTTCATCGGCGAGGTAGCCGATCTCGCGCAGGAAAGCCTCGTAGGCGCCGGCGTCGAAGGGGCGACCGGCGTTCTCCCGGTGATAGGCGTCGATGCGCTCCTGCAGGGCATCGCGATGGGCCAGAAGCGCGCGGTTGCGGGGGGCCAAATCGCGGACGATGGCGGCGAGGCCCGTCCAGAAAGCGCCCGGCTCGACCCCCGTCCCCGGCAGCGCCTCGTTCGCGATGAAGTCGTGCAGAACCCGGGCGACTCTCAGCCCGCCCACCTCGATGCGTTCCATGAAACTCCCCTGACGCGCCCGATGCGCTGCGGCCGGGCGTGAATTCCGTTCTGCAGCGCATGTATAGGCGGCAACGGGCTCCGATCCAGGGGCGGACGTCGAAAGGATGAGGGTTTCGCCGGGGTGCGAGGGTGCCCCAGGATGCGCGGCCCACTCTCCGCGCCCCTGCCAGGACGAGCGAGGCCTCGGTTCTGCAGATGCGACGCCTTGGGCAGGGAGCTAGAGCTGGTTCCTCTTTCGTGGAATCAGCTCTCGTCTTTGGTTTGACGCGTTTTCTTCACGTGAGGCGGATCCACCTCACTCGAAAACGCTCTAGCGTACGAGACCCAGACCCATGACCGCCACGATGATGAGCCACACAGCGACAATGACGTTGAGGAAGCGCGGTGCCACGAGGGCCAAGACCGCGAGAACCAAGGCGACGATGTACTGGAACTTGGCAAGGCCGATGGTGATCATCGCGACCGCTCTCCGCGAGCCCCTGTTTGGGCTATCGACCTGTCATGGCGGGATGTTCCTTAAGATTGCGTTGGCGAAAGTTGGTGCACGCTAAGGACGCAGCCCCGGCCCCTCGTTCTCACGCTTTGGCCGCAGGAGGACACCCCGGCCGTTCTCGTCGTCGCCGATGAAAACGACGCCTCCCTGTTCCAACGCCCGCTGTATGGAAGTCAGTGTCTTTTCCCGCGCCGCAACCTGCTCGGTTTCGATCATGTTGAGGGTGACGATCGAGACGGCTGCCTGAGCCGCCAGCGTCCCTTGGGTCCATTTGAGGAGCCCGCGACCGGCCCTGATCTGGGGAGAGGTGATCATGACCCCTTATAGCCCAAACTGTAATATTTTTAAAGTTCCGGTTGACAACCATGAAGCGTAGGCATAAACCCTACCCATCGGCCTGCTGGGCCGAAGAACGAGGGTCATCCACCCCAGACGTCTGCTCTTGAAAAGCGGGGGCGCAAGGCCCAGTCCACCTCGGTCGTCAACGTCCGGTAGGCTCCGTCACCGGCGCGGGCCGGAGGCACTCGGTTATCGCCTGAAACGCAAGAACCGACTGCCAATTGCACGCCCGCGCAATCCTTTTGGCCCCGCAGGACGGAGCAGAGTATGAATTCGAACGACGTCTACGTCGTGTCCGGGTTTGCCCGTCGCGAGGCGGGACTACGCCAAGGCAGACGCAGTCCGAAAGGCTGAACGAGCGGCCACGCGGGCCGATTGCGAACGGTTATCTTCTGGAAGAAGGCCGCAAGGCAGGGGTTCGACTCCCTACGACGTTCGCCACACCACGCCTGCGTGATCTCGCTTCGCCGCTGCCACGGGTTCGGCCGCGCGGGCCGGAGAGAAAAGGTTATCATTCCTAATGAGGAGGTCGCGGGTTCGAATCCCGCCGGGCCGCGAGGCCCGTAGCTCAGTCAAACTCCTCCCGATCAACACGCCTGCGCGGCCTTGAACCCCTATCGCAAGTCGGCACGCCTGGGCCTTCCGGTCCGGGAGCGATGCCGTGTTGTCAAGCACTTCGGCCGGGCGGGCCGAGGAGACACGGTGATGCGGGCGGAAAACCCGCAAATCGGGAGCTTGCTCCCAGCCGTCCCTCTGTACGCCCGTCCGGCCACTGTCCGAGGAGAGTGTCATGTCCGTCTACGCCAAGCTGTTTTCCAAGCTGCGCGCGCCGCAGTGGGAGCCCATTCCCGGCACCGTGCCGAATTCCGCGGGAGGCTATGCCTTCAAGGTTAAGAAAGACTGTGTTAGCATACTTGTATGGTTAATGATTCCTTGATCCGCTCTGCCCGCCCGAAGGCTTACAGCTACATCAGGTTTTCAAAACCTGAACAGGCACGGGGTTTCAGCTTAGATCGACAGAAAAATCCAGTTGCGGCTTTCGCCGAGGAACACGGGCTCGACCTCTCGAACGAGTCGTATCTCGACCTTGGCGTTTCCGCCTTTCGGGGAAAAACCGCAAGTCAGGTGCCCTGGGGGCGTTTCTCGCAGCGGTCGAGTCCAGGCGAATCAAGCGCGGGTCCTGGCTCCTGATCGAATCGCTGGACAGGTTCGGGCGTGATTCGGTCAACGCCACGCTGACGGACTTCCTGGGTCTCCTGGCGTCCGGGATCACGATCGCAACCTTACTCGACAAACGCATTTTCCGACCCGACACGGAGAACTCGTCCCTCGACATCATGGCCAGCCTGCTGTCGTTCGCCCGCGCCAACGAAGAGTCGAAAACGAAGAGCTTACGTGCCATCAAAAATTGGGAGAAGGCCAGGAGTGAGGGGAAGGTCCTCAAGGTGTGCCCCGCGTGGCTGCGGGTTGTAGACGGGCAGTACGAGATCATCCCGGAGCGGAAACGGATCATCGAACGGGTGTTCACGATGGCCGCAGAGGGTGCGTCGAACATCATGATCACCAGGACTCTCAACCATGAGGGCGTGCCGAGCTTCGGGACCGATATCGAGGGCAAGGTACGCACCGGACCACGAGGCTCCGGTTGGCACGCCACACGCATCTATAGAATTCTGCGGGATGAGAGCGTCTTGGGCGTGTGGCAGCCGATGCGGCTGACCGAAGACGGCAAGTCGGTTCCGGCTGGTGAGCCGATCGAAAATCACTTTCCACCGGCCATCACCCACGACCTCTGGCGACGCGCCTCGGTGGCACGCCGTACGAATCCTTCAAGGGGGAATCGCGGCGCGGTTTATCGCAACCTGCTGTCTGGCTTGTGCCGGTGTGGGTCGTGCGGCGGCGCGATGAAGATGACCACAGCGGGAAGCGTGGCTGAGGGCATGCGCTACTATCTGCACTGCGCACCCGCCGCGAAAGCCAATGGGTGCACAGATCGAAGCCATTGGAATTATCCGTTGATCGAGCGCGCGATCCTCGATCACGTCGGCGAATTCAAGCTGGCCGAACTGTTCCAGACTTCCGAAGCCGACGAAACCCTCGCCGCCCTGGGGAGCCAGATCGGGAGACTAAACGACGAGATCGCCGGGATCGAGCGTCGCAAGGAACGGGCGCGGTCGATCATCCTCGACGCCGAGGCCGACGATCCCCTTGTCGCCGAGATGAAGGCCGCGCTCCGCAAGATGGCGGTGGAACAAGAGGACCTGAAACAAGCCCTGGCGAACACCCGCGAAACTCACGCCGATCTCATGGTGCGGCGCTCCAACGACACGGACGCCGAGGCCGAAGTTGTCCGGCTCCGGGATGCTCTCGCGGGCGATCTTCCAGACGAAGAGCGCCTGGAAGTCAGATCGAAGCTCGCGTTGGCCTTGAAGAGCTTCATCTTCGAGGTGCAGTTCTCGTCGAAGTACGACGTAATCGATGTCGTGATGATCGGGGCGTTGCGGGTCTACCGGTTCAAGTACGTGAAGCCGAAGCGCGGCCATCTTCCCAGACTTGAACTCGTCGAGCGTATGACTCTCGACGATGTGTACGGTCAGTACGAGCGCGGGGAGACTCCTTACACGCACCCTGGCTTCGTATATGCGGGTGGAGACTTCCACGTCCTGGGGGCTGTCAAAGAGGGACAGGAGGATTCGTTCCGCCGCATGCTTGCAGCGGGACCTTGATGGTATGCGGGGAGCGGCCATTTTGCCTGCTCTTTGACATCGTGAAGTCCACTTTGGGGGAAGGGAGGGCACTGGAGTGTGCTGGCTCGCTTGCCCAGTGTCGCCGATGCGCTCGGCTTGAAGGCTACCATCGCGCTCATTCAGGCCCTTGTTCCCACAGCCACAACCGAACGCCTCGGGCAATCCCTGGAGGCGCTCGGACCCTGCAACGGCAGCCTGCACGCACGCTCCCGCAGCCTGAGCGAATGGGTGGAGGGTTGGCTCGCCAAGATGCAGCGCTCGCCTGTAGCGGGGCCGTTCCAGCCTGACGATCCCGACTTCCGCCTGCTGATCGGGGGCGATCTCTCGACCGCAGGAAAGGTCTACCGCAACTGCCTGCGGGACTGCGTTGGGTACGTCGCTGTTGGTCAGCGCCTGTACTACGAGTGGATGGGATCGCCGGGTTGCGGGGTCATCGTCGAACTCCACTGTTTGCGGGGTGAATCTGAACGTCTCAGCTATGCGACAGGCCAGATCAAGGCGGTTGGCAACAGCAGTCCGCCGCTCAATGTCCTCTCCGCCATCCGAGCGCGTCTGCGGGAGGCTGGGGTGCTGGTCCGGGGTGGTATGCGACCCCTTGGGGGTGTTGGTCGCTTCCTCGACGTGGAAGAGGATGAGGAAGACGATGACGCGTTCCCCGGTGCTTTCGCCGGGCTGAACGCGATGCTCGATGCCCTCGCGGAGGGGGCATGATGGATATCGTGCCCCCTGTTGAGATCACCACCCCAGCTCAAGAGGTCCTGCGGGATCGGCGTGGCACCATCATAGGCAGGATCGAGCACCAGAGGCTCACGGCCAAATTCGTCCTGCGGGATCACCGGGGCGTCGTGCTGGGAACCTTCGATCCGCGCTCCAACGAGACGCGTGACAAGTCCGGGCGGGTGATCGGGCGCGGGAACCTGCTCGGGGCTCTCCTGGTGCTGGACGGTCGATGAGAATCGTCCTGGGGCTTCTAGCACTCGTTTGGCTCAAGGAGGCCGCATGGGCGGAGGCGCTGCTGGTTGGGGTGATCCTGGTCGGGCTCGCTGTCCTCGCCTGGATCGTCATCCAGAACGCCCTCTACACCAAACCCGAGCCGGTGCTTCGTGTGGAGCCCCGATTCGAGCCCTGGCCCAATCGGGAGTACCCTAAGACGAACGACTCAGGATTCGTGAGCCGCATCGAGAAGCTTGAGGCCGAACTCAGGACAGCCCGAAGCGAGGTCGAGGCTCTGACAGCCCGCAATACCCGACTTGAAGGCGATCTCTACACCGCCAGAAGCGCGGTCTCTCAGGATCGCACCAACCCTCTCTTCCGCCGCGTTGGCCTCGATCAGGACGCCCCCGAATGGGTGGTGGTGGCGGTGCGCCGGGCTTATCGCAAGCGCCTCCACCCCGATGGTCAGCCCGCTGGCGCGAAGGTGGAGGCGGAGCGTCGCTTCAAGCAGGTGGAGGGTGTGTTCGAGGAGATTTGGAATGTGAGGGGCTTGCGACGCTCACAGTGAGCCGGACACCTCTGTTCCTGGGGTACAGCTTCTGGAACGATCGTCGGCTGGATTGCAAGTTCACGAGGACTTCGGGACACAGAGCAAAGCACGTGCTCTCCACAGGTGCTCATGCACCTTCTGGTGACAAATCAGGAGTGTCCCTGCTGGCCAAGTCGGCTCGGAGCGCAGAAATCTCCACGCGAAGCGCCGCGAGGTCTGCGGCTCCAGCAGTTCCTCCCTCTGGTGAAGAGGCGTCACGCTCGACAAAGTACGATGCGAAGCTCGCTGTGATATAGCCAAACACAGCGAAGCCGTAGAGTGCCAGGAGAAAGCAGAGGATGCGACCCTCGACGCTCTTGGGCCAGAACTCGCTTCCCATAGTGGCCAGGAGCATTCCCGTCCACCACAGAGCATCAGCGTAACTCGTGAACCCACCCTCGACCTCCGAGGCAGGCTCAAACGCGAGCATTCCCCCGGCCCCAAGAAGGGCAACCGTGACGGTGAGCCCGACGACATAGCCCAGACCACGACGACTGAGGCTCGCGCGAAGAGCGTTCATGCCCCGGTTCGCGGTACCGACGATCCGAACCAGCCGGAAGCCTCGGACTGCACGAGTCAGCCGCAGGATACGGAACCCTCGCAACAGGCGGAAGGCAGGAACCACGAGTGCGATCACTGTGAGCCAGTTGCGCTTCAGGAAGGCTCCCTTGGCAGGGGCAAGCGTCAGGCGGAGAGCAAACTCCAGAATGAAAATGACCCAGATCGCGGTCCCAAAGACCTCCAGGGTACGGCTTGTCCCCCAGGCGAGTTCAACGATGACGAGAAGCAGCCAGACGAAGCTCAGCACCATCATGGGTGTCTGAAGCCATCCATCCAGATCACGCAGGGCGTTCCACCGCTGGTCGGTCTCAGGCAGATCAATGTCATTTGGCTCAGTCATGTGCTCCATTCCTCGTCAGTTGAGTGCGGACGGACGCTTGGAGAGAACGCCGTGGCCTGGATATCCGACCTGTTTTTCAGCGGCTGGGCAGAGCTTGTTCGCACCCTTGTGGTGGGGACCTTGGTTTACTTCGCGGTCGTCCTCCTCCTGCGCGGGGCAGGAAAGCGGGCGCTCACTAAGATGCGGGCCTACGATTTTGTGGTCACCGTTGCGCTTGGCTCCTCCCTCGCGACGGCACTGCTCTCGTCTCAGGTGAAGCTCGACAAGGCTGTAATTGGTGTTGCGCTTCTTCTGGGGCTTCAGAGGCTCTTTGCATGGCTCTCCACCCGATGGCGCTGGTTCCACGACCTCGTCAACAACGAGCCGACGCTCGTTTTTCATCATGGGCGCATGCTGAAGGGAGCAATCGAGAGCCTCAATCTGACCCCGGACGAGATCATGGCGGCGGCTCGTTCGCAGGGCCAAGGAAACCTGGATGAGATCGAGGCCGTGGTGGTCGAGACCGATGGGGGTTTCAGTGTCATTCCTCGCCTGAACAAAGGGTCAGCTTCGGCCCTGTCAAATGTGCCGGGTGCGGGCAAGGAGAATAGGGGGAAAGAAGATGATCTTCCCACTCGATCAGCTAATCACTGGCACTGAGGAGCCACTTGATGATGAGCCGATGGGAGTGGGTCTTCGTTCAGTTCACTGGACGATTGTGGTTCTGGGCTGCCCTCTACGGGATCGCCGCAGTCGCAACAGCCCTCGTTGCCGTGTGGTTGGCACCTCTTATTCCAGACCGAGTGTCGGCGGAGATTGGGGCCGATGCCGTCGAGGACCTCCTGAAGATCATCGCTTCCAGCATGCTGGCTGTCGCGACCTTCTCGCTGTCCACAATGGTCGCATCCTTCGCCGCCACCACGGCTGCCGCAACACCTCGGGCCGCACAGATATTGATCGAGGACAGGACGGCTCAGAACGCGATTGCGACCTTCATTGGCGCGTTCCTGTTCAGCTTGGTCGGCATTATCGCGCTCCGTACGGGTGTATACGGCAGCAGCGGTCGCGTCGTGTTGTTTGGAGTTACCATCCTCGTGATCTTGGCGGTCGTCCTGACCCTCTTCCGCTGGATCGATTACCTGTCGCAACTGGGCCGACTGGGCAAAGTGATCAACAAGGTCGAGAAGGTGGCGCACGAGGCCCTTCAGGCACAATTTGCCTCTCCCCATCTCGGAGGCCTGCCGTGGAAGCCCCCTCCACCCGATGCTCACCCTGTTCGTGCTGGAGAGGTCGGCTACATCCAACACCTCGACATCGCGGCTCTCACTGAGGTCGCCACAGGAGCGAATGGCAGCATCTATGCGGCCCGCCGCCCTGGGTCCTTTGTGGATGCGCGCGAGCCGTTGGTCTGGGTGACATGGCAGCCGACCGATGAGGAGGCGGCTCGTCTGTCCTCAGCGTTTCTGATCGGCCCGGATCGCTCCTTCAAGCAGGACCCACGCTTTGGTATGATCGTGCTGTCCGAGATCGCGTCACGGGCGCTGTCTCCGGGCGTGAACGACCCTGGCACGGCCATCGATATCATCGGGCGGCTCGTTCGGCTCCTCTCTGACTGCACCCGGAAATCCGAGTCTGGCGAGGAAAAGATCAAATTCGAGAACGTCTATGTCCCTGCCATCGAGATCAGCGACCTGTTCGATGACGTTTTCACTCCCATCGCTCGGGACGGGGCCGACAACGTGGAGGTGGGGATCAGATTGCAGAAGGCGCTGATGAGTTTGGCCCGGCTCCCTGAGCGGCCCTACCGCGAGCATGCCCTTCGGCATTCGTCACTTGCCCTCAAGCGAGCCAACGCGGCCCTGGTGCTGCAAGAGGACAAAGACACTATCGCACAGATCGCTACCGAGGTGGCACGGAGCTGTGCCCCTGAGTTGGTTCAGACCAGTGACCTCCATCAGAGTACAAGGCTCTAAATCGTGAATAAGCCACGTTGAGGACTAATCGAGAAGCGCTGGCATGTTCGCCCGATCCAAGCATCGCGGTCCCTTGCCCCTCCGTTGGCAACAGGTGTTCCCATCGCGCTACGAGCCGAAGACTATCAACGCTATACCGAAGGCAATGAAGACGAGGCAGAAGACCGGGTAAATCATCATCAACCCGTCGCCGACACGAAGGATGCTGGAACCATCGGCTCTCTCCCGAGCAATGAACACACCGCCTGCGCCGAACAACAGGAGGGCAACTCCCAGCCCGAACATCATCAGTGTTCCCTCCGTGGTTTGTCGATGCCGAATCCGCTTGGCCCGTCGCCCCCATGCGGTTGCTTTACATGTGCCGCCCTCGCTGGCCGACAGCCTCCGTTAAGGCTGCTTGGCGATGCTCCTCGGCCTGCGCGGGGGAAGCGGTGGGGCTTTCTCGGCTGCTACGGAGCCCGTCGTCACCCAATCCAGGGGGGACCTGCCATGCACGCCTGGATGTATGCCTGCCGCCTTTTGATGGTGATCTGAAGAAGATCGACCGAGCGGACTTGACGGGGCTTGAAGCGCTGACGGGCCTCAAAGGTACACACCTCGCGCTTGCCAGCACGGTCTTCGCTTGCACTGGCGGCGAGCGTCATCAAAAACAAGCCGCCGAGCAGCCCCGCCGCTCCGAACATCCACCTGCTGTCGCTCACGCCTGCACCTCATGGGAGTTCAAGCGACTGCCGGAGACAGCGTTCCCTGCCCAAGCTTCAATCTGGCATCCATGCCACATTAGCTGGTGTAGCGCTGGCCTTCATGATCCCGCTGAAAGCCTCACCGGGGCGTCCTGACGATCCTACCTCACCCCTGCACATCTTGGAGCATGCCCTCCACCCGTGGGTCGCATATGCCGTCGTGCCGATCTTTGGCTTTGCGAATGCGGGCGTGTCGCTGTCAGGACTGAGTTGGGCGGTCCTGTTGCAGCCCCTTCCACTCGGCATTGCGGCAGGGCTCTTTGTGGGCAAGCAGGTAGGCGTCTTTCTCAGCACGTGGTTGACCGTGAAGCTCAACCTCGCAGACTGCCCTGAAAATGCCTCCTGGCCCCAGGTTTACGGCATTTCGTTGCTATGCGGCATTGGCTTCACGATGAGCCTGTTCATTGGGCTACTCGCCTTCCCAACCTCGCCGGAGTTGCAAGATGCCGTGAAGGTAGGGGTGCTGCTCGGTTCGGTGCTCTCAGCCGTGGTGGGAACCGGGGTGCTCCTTCTGGCGAAGAGCGAGCGACGCCCGCATCAAGCCCACTCACCGGCTTAGGTGCGGCAGGAGGCCGCTCAAAGAGGCAGAGTTGCAACATAATCGGCAGCGCGGCACGGAACTCGTGAAAGTCAATCAAGACTCTCGTGGTGTTCGGTACCAAAGATGCCGTTGGGAACGCCTCCGGTGCTTTCGGACACCTTCCCTGTGGTCCATTTGCAGTGCGATGCGGTCGGGCAGGCACGCGCTTGCTGGCGTGAGGGCCTGAACCCTAACGTGATGGGTCATCGCCACTGCGACAGCGGTCATCGATCATACGCAGGATCATCGCAACGCGGGTCGGATCGGTTGTGGGCGTAATGGTCGCCTGCCGAATCTTGGTCTCCACCACAAAGCGGGAGAACTCGCGGTACTCACCGTCGCGGCCCTTGGTGCTCACCTCGC
>JAESFL010001026.1_pt1 | contig 12053 bp, 14 predicted proteins | sample 9269401 | NCBI WGS metagenome assembly JAESFL01 (sample SAMN14506025, study PRJNA617098) | algae metagenome | isolation source: Gloeocapsa sp. UFS-A4-WI-NPMV-4B04 and co-occurring heterotrophs from desert... | place: USA: Utah | collected 2006-10-01 | reverse complement strand
CTCGGTGTTCATATCGCCATGGATGACTTCGGCACCGGCTATTCGAGCTTGAGCTACCTGCGCAGCTTCCCCTTCAGCAAGATCAAGATCGATCGCAGCTTCGTTCGGGATCTGCATCAGGACGACGGCTTGGCGATCGTCGACGCCACCATCCGGCTGTCTCAGAAACTCGGAATGTGCACGACGGCCGAGGGCGTGGAAACCAGTGAACAGATGGACATTCTGATCGCCCAGGGCTGCACTGAAATACAAGGCTACCACATCAGCCGCCCCGTCCCCGCCTCGAAGGTGGAGAGCCTGTTGGACCGCTTCGGCAGCGGCGACCGCGGACGACCCTCGGCAGCCGCTTGATCCAAACCTCTTCATTGAAGCCAGAATGCTCGACCGCCTCGGCGGCCGCCCTATCGGAGCCCGCGACCGCATAAAGCCCTGGTGCCACGGCCGGGCTGCTGGTAAGGAGCGGCCATGATCTGCTGCCTGCGCCCGCTCTGCAATTCGGAACGCCCGGGCGCGCGCACCCTCATCGACGTCTTTGCTCTTCCCGCAGCGCGGGCAGCGGTACGTATCGGCGATCCATATGGAGCGGCTGACGGCGCTGGCTGAACATCCAAGACAAGGATGAGACGACAGACCCCCGCTCCCCCCGGAGCGGGGGTTTTTCTTTGGAGCTCCACAATCTGACTGAAGGAGGCGAAAGGTGAACGGAGGCGAGACGCACCCCACAAGCTCTTGGAATCGCGCGCTGCCGGTATTCCTGAAGTCGCTCTACCTTCATTGCGGCCATTGCGACGCTTGGGCGCCGTCGCCGACCACCTATTGGTATTTCGAAGGTTACGAACGGGCCCGGAGCCGCGGCATTCTCAGCCGTTGCCGGCGCTGCCACAAGGTCACTCGATCAAACGAGCAACGCTATCGCGCGTTCTTCGAGGATGGCGATCATCGTGAAGGCTGCTGAGCGCAAAGGCGTCTCATTGCTAAATGTCATGAGATTGTCTATTTTATGCCAGAAGTCAGGAGACGACAATGGCGACGCTCACCAAGGTGGCCCGCGAGGAACGGCCGTTCTCGCCGGATCCGATCACCGATGAAGAAGGCGCGGCGATGTTCCGGGCGGCGCTCAATCTGTTCCGCATCTGGGGCGTGACCGACGAGCAGGCGGCGATCATCCTCGACCTCAACCGGCGCACCTATGCGCGGTGGAAGGCGGGCGAGATCGGCCGGATGGGCCGGGACGGCAAGGCCCGGCTGTCGAACCTGATGGGCATCCACAAGGCGCTCAAGATCGTCTTCCGCGACGCCGGGCGGGGCTACCAGTGGGTCAAGGCGCCGAACCAGGCGTTTGGCGGAAAATCGGCGCTGGACGTCATGCTCGGGGGCGAATTGACCGACTTGATGCGGGTGCGCCGCTACCTGGATGCGGAGCGTGGCGGCTGGTGATCGACCCGGCGGCCGTGCCGGTCACCCCTGTTCGTTGGACGGGGGCCCGGCGCATCATCCGCAGCCTCTACCCGCCCATCGACCTGTTCGAGGATATCGCCGACCCGGAAGACTGGCCACTCCTCATCGCCGCCGAGCAGAAGACCAATCCGCGGCTGATGGAGAGGCTGGGAGCGCTGGACCTGGTGCCGCCGGGGCGGCGCGTCTCCGGACCGGGAGCGACCTTCCTGATGGCCCCGTTCACGCATGTCAGCCCCGACCGGCCGAGCCGATTTACGGCGGGCACCTATGGCGTGTTCTATGTCGCGCGAGCCTTCGAGACGGCACTTCTCGAGACCCTGTACCATCACGCGCGCTTCATGGCGCGCACCCGGGAAGCGCCCGGTTGGACGTCGCAGTTTCGCGAGCTGGTGCTGGACATCGAGGCGCCGCTTCATGACCTGCGCGGCGGGAATTCCGCCTTTCAGCCGGCACTCGATCCCGACGATTACGCCGACGCGCAAAAGCTCGCCGCCGCCCTTCGCGCAGCCTCGTCGGAAGGCCTCGCCTACCCCAGCCCGCGCGATCCGAACGGCGAATGCGCCGCCTTGTTCTACCCTGATCGGGCCAGCAACCTCGTTCAGGGGCGCCACCTCGATTATCATTGGAATGGGGAACGCGTAGACCTCTGCCGCGACCTCGCCAGCGGCGACGTTTATCGTATCGCCTGATCGCGGCCGCGCCGTCGTCCACCAACCCGTGCCATAGGGATTTACCCCATCCACAAGAAGACGCCGGCTGCCTAAGGAAGCGCCGGCGCGGCCGGGAAAGAAGGACTCCCCTCCCCTTTCCGTTAAGAGTGAACGCCGCCGGGAGAATGTGCATGAAGCGGATCCTTGCAGCGACCGTCGCAGCCGCGGCGGGCATGGCCATGCTTGCGGCGCCCACCGCGGTCGCTGCCGATGCGCGGGGTCAACGCGTGCGTGCGCGGGACATCGGTATTGCGCCCGGCCTGTTCCGTCCCGGACCGCTCAACAGCATCACCGACGTCGCCGGCGTCCGCGTCGGCCAGGTCACGCGTATCGAGGGTGCCGACATCCGCACCGGCGTGACGGCCTTGCTCCCCCACGGCGGCAACCTCTTCCAGGACAAGGTGCCGGCCGCCGTCGCGGTCGCCAATGGCTTCGGCAAGATGAGCGGCACCACCCAGATAAGGGAGCTGGGCGAAATCGAGACGCCGATCGTCCTCACCAACACGCTCAGCGTCGCGCCCGCGATGGAGGCGATCGTGGATTGGACGCTGACGCGCCCGGGCAACGAACAGGTGCGGTCGGTGAACGCCGTGGTCGCCGAAACCAATGACGGAAGCCTCAACAATATCCGGAAGCGCGTCATCACCCGCGAAGACGTCCTCGCCGCTATCGAAGCCGCCAAGGCGGGGCCGGTGGCGGAAGGCTCGGTCGGCGCCGGCACCGGCACGCTCGCTTATGGCTGGAAAGGCGGGATCGGCACGAGCTCGCGGGTCCTGCCCGCCGCGCTTGGGGGCTACCGTGTCGGCGTGCTCGTTCAAACCAATCATGGCGGCACCTTGGCCATGGACGGCGTGCCCGTCGGGGTCGCGCTCGGCCAATATTTCCTGAAGGAACATGCCGACCGGTCGAGCGCGGACGGCTCCATCATCCTGGTCGTCGCCACCGACGCGCCGCTCAGCGACCGCAACCTCGAGCGGCTGGCCGAGCGGGCGATGGCGGGGCTCGCCCGCACCGGCGCCGCCTTCTCGAACGGCTCGGGCGATTATGCCATCGCCTTTTCGACGGCGGAGGCGGTGCGAAGGACGCCGCAGCGCCGTGCCACCGTCAGCGACTTTCCCGAATTGCCGAACGAGGCGATGTCGCCCCTGTTCGTGGCGGTGGCCGAAGCGGCGGAGGAAGCCATTTACAATTCGCTGCTGATGGCGACCACCATCCGGCGCGAGGCGACGCCGGACCATCCCGGCTTTACCGGCAAGGCGCTGGAGGTGGAGGCGGTGAAGCGGGTCATTTCCCGCTACAGGAGAGGCAGGACGAAGTGAGCGACCTGGTGCGCCAGACGGAGGTGCTGGTGGTCGGCGGCGGGATCGCGGGCGTTTCGGCGGCCGCCCATTTTGCCGGCCACGCCGAGACTTTGCTGCTCGAGCGGGAAAGCGCGCTCGGCTATCATTCGTCCGGACGGAGCGCCACCTTCTACCATTTCGGCATCGGCAATGACGTGGTGCGCGGCCTGACGGCGGCGAGCAGCGCTGCCGATGGATGGCAGGAGGCTTATGGCGGCCTCATCGGCGAGGTCGCGCAGGCGCTAAGCGGCGTGCCTATCGATCTGACGGTGGAGCTGATCACCCATCGCTACACTGCCGCCTCCAGGGCGGTTCTGACGAGCTGGTATCCTGGGTCGAGCCTCGACATGTCGGCCGATCGCCGGGCCGAAAAACGCACGAAATTCGGATCGGTGAAGCATGTTTACGACGCGCCGACGATGAAGGCGCTCAAGAGCTTCTTCGAAGAGCGTATCGCCGCCGAGCTGCCCCAGGCGCAGATCCTGTACTTCACCTGATCGGCCGCGACCGCCCCTGAAGCTCCGCTCCCGCGCGTCGCCGCAGCCGACATAGCGGGCTTCGATCGCGCAGCAATCCTTGGCGCCTTCGGATGGGCGGCAACGGTGGATCCTGCCGGATCATCGACCGGTGGCCGATCGACGCCTTGCCATCGCTTCGGCCTGGATGTTATCTCATGACCATGCGCTGGCTGCTGACCCTGCTGATGATCTTCGCGCTCTCGATCACCAACGGCGTCGCCGTGGCGAGCGCGATCTGCGAGCATGAGGATGCCAGGGCGCATGCTCTTGCCCGAGCGAGCGCCGATGCCGGCGTTGCCGCCGTGGCGATCGGCGAAGAAAAAGCTGCCGAAGCGGCGTCGAGCAAAGCTTCGCTGGCCGATGCCTCCGGCAATCTGCTCGCGGGCTACATGTTGCCGCCCGAGCCGGTCCTGCAGCCCTCCCCGAGACTGGATCCGGCGAGCCGGCCGATGAGCCATCCCGCGGAGCTGGACGGCCGGTCCTTGCGCCCGATGCTGGAGCCGCCGCTCGCCTGAAGCCGACGTGCCGAAACGGCATGTCGGGTTCGTTGCGCCTCATCAGCCGGCCGGCATGGCCGGACAGTGCGGGCGGGCCCGTTCTCCGCATTGATCCTTCGAGATCGAGATTTGTCGCGCTTCCGAGCGCGGAACAGCTGTTCATCGAAACAGCCGAACGAACGGAATTCCTCCATGCTTCGCCTCACCCTCCTCGCCGGAACGGCCGCCCTCCTCCTTCCCCAATCCGCTTTTGCACAGCCGAGCGGCACCGACATCCACTCCGCGTCATCGTCGGTGATCTCCCCGGAGCCGATCGCCGGGGCCGCGCAGCATGAGCAATCCGACACCATCGTCGTTACCGCGCCGTTCGTGCGCGAACTCGACGTGCTCGCCGGCACGTCGGTTCTCACCGGCGCCGACCTCCAGCGGGAGCTGCGGCCGCAGATCGGCGACACGCTGACGAGGCTCCCTGGCGTGTCGGCGACATCGTTCACGCCGGGCGCCTCCCGGCCGGTGCTTCGAGGCTTTCAGGGTGAGCGGATCCGCGTTCTCACCGACGGCATCGGGTCGATCGACGTTTCCAACACATCCGCCGACCACGCCGTCACCATCGATCCACTCACCGCCGAGCGGATCGAAGTGTTGCGGGGCCCGGCCGTGCTCCTGTTCGGCGGCCAGGCGATCGGCGGCGCGGTGAACGTCATCGACCGGCGCATACCGAGGACAGTGCCGGAAAATGGCGCTCATCTGGACGTGATCGGCGCCTACGGCTCGGCTGCCGACGAGCGCTCGATCGGCGGTGCAGCCGACCTTGCGCTGGGGAATGGCGGCTTGGTGCTCCACCTCGACGGCAGCTTCCGGAAGACCGACGATCTTGAGGTGGGCGGCTTCATCCTGTCGCCGGAACTCAGGGCCGAGCAGCTTCAGATTGCCGAAGAAGAGGCCGAGGAGGGCCATGGGGAAGAAGCGGCCGAGGCGCTCGAGCTCGCCGGCCGGCGCGGGCACCTTCCGAACAGCGCCACCGAGCAGAAGACGGCGGGCGCCGGCATGGCCCTGATCCGCGACACGTTCAGCCTTGGCGCGTCCGTCAGCTGGTTCGACAGCGATTACGGGGTCCCTTCCCGTCCGGGCGCCGGCCACCATCATGACGAGGGTGAGGAAGGGGAAGAAGGGGAGGAAGCGGCCGTGAGCATCGGCCTGGAACAGGTGCGGGTGGATCTGCGCGGCGAGTTCGAGTTCGGAAGCGGTTTCCTTGAACGGGTCCGCCTGCGCCTCGGCGCCGCCGACTATGAGCATACGGAGTTCGAAGGCGACGAGGTCGGCACCGTCTTCAAGTCGGACGGTGTGGAAGGGCGGCTGGAGTTCGTCCAGCGCGACCGGAAGGGCTGGCGCGGCGCGAGCGGCGTGCAATATTTCCGCCGCGATTTCGAGGCGGTCGGAGCCGAAGCCTTCTTGCCTCCCAACGAGACCCGCCAGCTCGGCCTGTTCACCCTCCAGGAAATCGGGCTCGGCGCGATCGGGCTCGAGGCCGCCGCGCGCTACGAGCATTCCGACGTCGGTTCCGACGAGCTCGGCCTCGACCGGAGCTTCAACGCCTTTTCGGCGGCGCTGGGCGCCTCCTATGCGGTCTCACCGCGCACGAAGATCGGGCTCAATCTCTCGCGCACGGAGCGCGCGCCGGCCGCCGAAGAGTTGTTCTCCAACGGCCCGCATATCGCGACCCAGTCGTTCGAGATTGGCGATCCGAACCTCGCGAAGGAGAAAAGCTGGGGTGCCGAGGCCTATGTGAGGGTGCAGGGTGACCGGTTCAGCCTCAGTGCGACCGCCTTTGCGAACCTATTCGACGACTTCATCTTCCAATCCGACATTGGCGTCGAGCAGGACGAGCTTCCGGTCTTCCAGTATTTCCAAAGGGACGCGCGCTATTACGGCTTTGAACTCGAAGCCTCGGCGACCTTGTTCGAGGCGGCCGGCTTCCGCTTCGTCGCCGACGGCGTTGCGGATTATGTGAGGGCGACGATCAAGGGCGGAAGCGGCCCCGTTCCCCGCATTCCGCCGCTTCGCCTGCTGGGCGGCGTGGAGGCGCAGTCGGATGCGATCGACGGCCGTGTCGAGATGGAATGGGTGGACGATCAGGAACGCGTCGCCCCGTTTGAAAACCGCACGGACGGCCACACGCTCGTCAACGCCTCGATCGCCTGGCGCCCCTGGGGCCGGGACAGCGAAACGGCCGTCATCGTTTCCGCCAACAACATCTTCGATGTCGATGCACGGCGCCACGCTTCCTTCACCAAGGATTTCGTGCCGCTTGCGGGACGGGATCTGCGCGTCAGCGCCCGCTTCAGCTTCTGATGCGCTGACGGCGCCTCACCGTCCTGCGAGACGTCAGGGGATGCCGCCGGCCGGAAAGCATTCCAGCCCTGGGCGCGCCATGGCAGTGACCCTGCCCCGGCGCTGTCCGGCGGAAGACGCGATTGATCGGGACGGCGCAAAGTGGAAGAAGTGAACTGGCGGCGGCGCCGGCGCAGCCGGGACGGCCGGCAGAAGGGGCGGCAGCCGGATGACCGATCAGGAACCGGGATCAACGGGATCCAAGCGCCACCACGTCCTGATCGTCGGGGCCGGTTTCGGCGGGCTCCAGGTCGTCGAGCATCTGAGGCGCGCCGCGATCAGGATCACGCTTCTCGACCAGCGCAATCATCACCTCTTTCAGCCGCTCCTTTACCAGGTTGCGACCGCCTCGTTGACGGCATCGGAAATCGCCTGGCCGATCCGCGCCATGGTTCATCATCGGCCCGAAGTTGCGACGAGGCTCGGAACGGCGGTCGCCGTGGACGCGGACAAGCGGACGGTCCGGCTCGGCGACGGCGGCTCGATCGGCTACGACACGCTCGTCCTCGCGACCGGCGCTCGCCATGGCTATTTCGGCCACGACGATTGGGAGCCGTTCGCTCCCGGCCTCAAGACGATCGAGGACGCCACCCGCATCCGCAGCCAGATCCTTCTCGCTTTCGAAAAGGCGGAGACCGAGGATGATCCGAGGCGCCGCCGCTCACTGCTGACGTTCGTCGTCATCGGCGCCGGGCCGACGGGGGTGGAGCTCGCCGGCACGATCGCGGACCTTGCCCGCGATACGCTGCCGCCCGACTTCAGGGCGATCGACACGCACATGACCCGCGTGTTGCTGATCGAGGCGGGCCCGAACGTCCTCCCCGGCTTTCCTAGCGACCTTTCCGATTATGCACGCCGCGCGCTGGAGCAGCTCGGGGTCGAAGTGGCGCTTGGCGAGGCCGTAACCGAGGTGACCAAAGGCAGCGTCCTGTTCGGCGAGCGGCAGGTCGATGCCGATACGATCATCTGGGCGGCGGGCGTTCGAGCCTCGCCTGCCGCCTCCTGGCTGGGCGTCAACGCCGATCGAAACGGCCGCATCATCGTCGAGCCGGACCTGACGGTGCCGGGGCATCCGGAAATATTCGCCGTCGGCGATACCGTTGCGATCACGGCGCCCGACGGCAAGCCGGTGCCGGGCATCGCTCCGGCCGCGAAGCAGGGCGGCCGCTATGTCGCCCGCGTGATCCGGGCTCGGCTCGAAGGCAAGCCCGCCCCTGCTCCGTTTCGATATCATCACGATGGCAGCCTCGCCCAGATCGGCAAACGCCGGGCGGTGATAGACTTCGGCTGGATCAGGCTTCGCGGCGCCGTCGCCTGGTGGCTCTGGGGAATAGCGCACATCTATTTTCTGGTCGGCGTTCGCGCACGGTTGAGCGTGGCGTTGAACTGGCTCTGGATCCACTTCCGGAACCAGCGAAGCGCGCGGCTGATCACGCACCACCCGCAACATGGGCAAGAGCGTTCGTAAGGAAGATGGCGTCCACGGTTCGCCAAGGACGTTGACACGAATGCGGCGCGGGATGAGCATGGGCCCGATCAAAGGGGAGCATCGGCATGTGTGACAGCGACATCCATCAGGGCCTCGTCCAGGATCCGGCCGTGTCCCGCCGGGCTTTCGTCCTGACGAGCGTTGCCGCCGCCGGGTTCGCCACCTCCGGCTATGCGGACAATGTCGTCGAGAAGGACGTCACCGTCAAAACCGCCGACGGGAATGCGGACGCAGCCTTGTTCCACCCGGCCGGCAAGGGCCCCTGGCCGGCCGCGCTCGTCTGGCCCGACATCCTCGGCCTTCGCCCGGTCTTCCACCAGATGGGTCGGCGGCTGGCCGCGCAAGGCTATGTCGTGCTGGTGCCCAACCCCTTCTACCGCAGCAAGCGCGCGCCGGTCGTCGACGGCCCTTTCGACTTCAACAAGCCCGAGGACCGCGCCAAGGTCATGGCGCTTCGCCAGGCGATGACCGATCAAGGCACCGACAAGGATGCGGCGGCGTTCGTCGCTTTTCTCGATGCCCAGCCGCAGACGAACAAGACGAAGAAGGTCGGGGTCCAGGGTTATTGCATGGGCGGCCCGCTTTCGTTCCGGACCGCGGCGGCAGTGCCGAGCCGGATCGGTGCGGTAGCCAGCTTTCACGGCGGCGGCCTCGTTACCGAGGAGGCGTCAAGCCCGCACCTCCTGATCCCGCGGACGCAGGCGGCCTATCTCGTCGCCGTCGCCAAGAACGACGATGCCAAGCAGCCGCAAGCCAAGGACGTCCTGAAGCAGGCGTTCGCCGCGGCAAAACGGCCGGCCATCGTAGAGGTCTATCCGGCGGATCATGGATGGTGCGTCGTCGGCAGTCAGGCCTATGACGAAGCTGCCGCCGAGCGTGCCTGGCGGGAACTCACGCGCCTTTACAAGGCGAACCTCGGCTGAGGATCCGGCGCCCGGACACGGGCGCGCGCGTCATCCGCTGGCGGGACTGCGATCGTCGGCGGCGACGAGCTTGATCGTCGCCTCGTCGGCCGAGCCTTCGAACCACTGATCCAAAGCCCGCTGGAAGAGCGGATCGCCGCTCGCCTTCAAGAACAGGGTCAAGGACGAGCGGAGCTTCATCGCGTCCACCTCACCGAATATCGACTCCGCATCGGTGCCCGGCAGGTGCCGCAAGGCTTCGATACAGGTCCGCAATCTCGGTCCGAGCAACGGATGGGCGAGATAGGCACGCGCTTCGGCAAGCGATCGGATGCCGTAATGCCGGGCGGTGGCGCTGCGACCGAGCCCGACATGCTGCGGAAAGATGTACCACATCCAGTGACTGCGCTTGGCGCCTCGGCGGATCTCGGCGAGCGCCGTCTCGTACGTGTCCGCCTGCGCACCGACAAACCGCTGCAGGTCGAACAGGTCGTCCATGCCGGCCTCAATCGGTCCCGCCGGCCGAGCCGGATACTGACCCTTCTAGTCCAGCTTCGCCGGCAGCATCGGCCAGGTCCATGAAGTTGCGGGCGGCCTCGCGGTCTTCTTCATCCTTGAAGGCGGCGTCGAGGTCGGGAGCGCTCCCCAGCATGTGCAGAAGCGCCCACAAAGCGAAGCGGCGGCCGCGGTCCCGCTCGAGGCCGAGGTCCACCTGCATATGTTCGATCCCCGACGCGAGCCCCTCCGCGCTGATCGAAGAAAGGTCGGCGGTTCCGAAATAGCGTCGCAGCTGGTCGTCTAGATCCATCCGCCCCAATTAGGCCGGTCGCGATCCACTGCAAGCTCCCGGAGAGGGCCCGCTTGGCTGGCGAACCACTGCCGTGGGTCAGGCCGACCTCAGCCAGGCTGACCCGCTCGGCGCGCTCCGTCCGATCGTGGCGGCACCGGCAGGGACCGCGCCCGTCTCGGCTGGGCCGCCCTCGACGCTCGGTGAGATGCGTCGGATGAATGGAACGACCGGCTCACGCGGCGCAGCTTGGCCGACGCCGGGGCCGGCGAACCGGCCCATGCGGCGGCGATGCGCGGCCAGTTTTGGGCAAGAGAAACCGCCAGGGTGGCGAGGCATCCGGCAATCACAAGAACGAAAAACAGAGCGACACCAGCCTGGACCATATATGCCTCCAATTTCATCGTCGGCAGAAGGGGCGACCCATTTGCCATCCTGCCATCCCGGCGCCTCCTGCCTTCCGGTCAGAAGGTCATCGTCATGCCGCGAGAAGCTCGCGCTCGGGGCGGGCGGCGCAGGTCCGGCGGCTCCGCGGGAAGGCGGCCGCGAAGACGTCCGGCCGCTGATCCTTCACCTTGGCCATGGCCCGGTCGAAGGGGAGCCGATCCTCGAAGACGATCTCGTCGACAATCTCGAAAAATTCCTCGCGGGCCGTTTTCGGGGCGAACCGCCGATCCAGGGTCGCATTGCGGGCCCGGACAGGCTGGAACCCGCCCAAAGTGACCACCCTTCTTAGCGTCTCGATCATGCTCCGCGCTCCCTTTGAACCGTTCTGCCGATGTCGGCGAAATAGGCCGATCGCGGATCGAGGCTCGCTTCGTTCGACCAAGGTGGAGAATTCGTCGATGAGCGCGTTTGCAGCCGCTTTTGCGCCGTTGGTGCGATCGACCAAGGGAGTTCATCGCGTTTCCCGGCCACCCGGCAAGGAAGTGCGCCACAAAGTCTCCGCATCTGCATTATTGGCGACATTCAAAACGAAACGAGGTTCGTCATGCCCACTTCTCCCTGGGGCTCGCCCCAACATCACGGCCGCCAATCGGGATCCGCCGACGATATCGATTATGACATCAAGGGCCACGAGCTGCAGTTCGTCGAAATCGAGCTCGATCCGGGCGAGAGCGCCGTGGCCGAGGCGGGGTCGATGGTGTGGAAGGATGCCAGCGTCGACATGACCACGGTGTTCGGCAGCGGCGCGGGGCAGGAAGGAGGCTTCATGGGCAAGCTCCTGTCGGCCGGCAAGCGGCTCGTGACCGGGGAAAGCCTGTTCACCACGGTCTTCACGCACAATGGCTCCGGCAAGGCGCGTGTCGCCTTCGGGGCCCCCGTCCCTGGTGCCATCCTCCCGATCCGCCTGTCCGAAGTGGGCGGAACGCTGATCTGCCAGAAGGACAGCTTCCTTGCCGCCGCCAAGGGCGTGTCCATCGGCATCCACTTCCAGCGCAAGGTCCTGACCGGGTTGTTCGGCGGCGAAGGCTTCATCATGCAGCGCCTCGACGGCGACGGCTGGGTGTTCGTGCAGATGGGAGGAGCCGTGATCGAGCGCGAGCTCCGCGCGGGCGAGCAGCTTCATGTCGACACCGGCTGTATCGCCGCCTTCACCTCGACCGTCGATTTCGACCTGGTCGGGGCCGGCGGGGTCAAAAGCGCCCTGTTCGGCGGCGAAGGTCTGTTCTTCGCCCGCCTCACCGGCCCCGGCAAGGTCTGGATCCAGTCCCTCCCCTTCGCCCGGTTGGCCGGCCGGATGCTCGCCGCCGCCATGCCCGCGGGCGGCCAGAGCCGCGGCGAAGGCTCCATCCTGGGCCCGTTTGGCAACCTCATTCAGGGGAATAGCTGACCGTCGAGCCGCCGCCTCTTGCCGGGAATGCCGCTGCAAAAATCGATGGCGGGGCTCTTGCAGGGACTGGCAAGCGAACCATATAGGATTGCGCTGGATGCCTTTGGGTCCAGCGTAAACGGAGGGC
>JAESFL010001025.1_pt1 | contig 12075 bp, 18 predicted proteins | sample 9269401 | NCBI WGS metagenome assembly JAESFL01 (sample SAMN14506025, study PRJNA617098) | algae metagenome | isolation source: Gloeocapsa sp. UFS-A4-WI-NPMV-4B04 and co-occurring heterotrophs from desert... | place: USA: Utah | collected 2006-10-01 | reverse complement strand
GCGCGAGGTGGTCTGCGATACGATCAAGAATCTCGGCGGCATGGCGCGGCTTCAGGACATTTACCAAGCCCTGGAAAACCACCCCCGAACCAAGGCCAACCCGCACTGGAAGGCCAAAATTCGACAGACGATCGGCAGGCTCGGCCTGCCGCGCATCGACGACGGTCAGTACGCCCTTTTCGCCTGAACCCTCTGAAAGGCTCCACCATGATCCACGTCCTTGTGGCGGTTACTCAACAGGTAACCGATCAGGAACTCGATGCCGACGACAGCCCGGAGATCGCCGGCAGCTATGTCGTGCAGGTTAAGGAAGGTTCTACCGATCCCACGGAAGATGCCCTCGACACCTTCCACGACACCATCGGCATTGCTTGCCTGGATGATTTCAGCATCTCGGCCAGCCCTGTCGATCCCGCCAACATTCCGGCTGACGCCAGCTGGATCTGATCATTGCCAAAGAAGAGAATTCCCATGACCGACCAGGTGACCGACCAGGATCCCATTCTCTGCCAGACCCAGGTCCGGGACTGGCGCATTGCCGAGGACAGCACCGAAGATCTCGTCGGCCGCCAGACGGAAGACTGGCTCGTTGAGATCACCCATTCCCATTACCAAGGCCTCTCGCTCACCTTCAAAGCCCCTGACGGATCAGACCGCATCGTCGACATCGAGGTCGATCAGGGCAACCTGGTCATTCGCGCGTACCGCGGCGATGAGCCTGATGCCAAAATGATCGTCGCGGCTGACGCCACCTATGTCTCCTCCTGCGCCGAAGTCGGCCCGATGGGGCGCAAGATCATCCGGTACGAGCCGGAAGATGCTGCTCTCCATAGCGGCGAGGTCCCGACAAACATGAGCACGCTTGCAACCGAGATCATCGTGACGGGGGACAGCTTCAGGGCCAGCCTGGAATGGATCGGCGAAGGCGAGGCCGGTGATTACCGTCCGGACCATCCCACCGACCGTCCGCTTCTTCGCTTCGACGTCGCTCAGATGGACGAGAACGGTGATTGGGAAGACGTGCCCGATACGAGTTACTGCATGCAGATCGACGCCCGGCTTCCCCGTGCAGTTCGGGAGCTCGCAGCCAACCTCGTCCTGAAAACCGTCGAGGAGGCTCATGCCGCTGGTCTATCCCTTAAGCGGGTCTGCGAACGCCTGTCCTGGATGGACGAGGCAGCTGCCACCGCAGGCGATACTGCCTCATTCCTCAGAACCGAACTTGTCGCCGCCGCGGAGTAAATCGATCCGATGACCAAAAAGAAGAACAACACGGCTGAGCCGCGCTACACCGTCATTCTCGACAATTGCGGCAACCCTGATCGGGGTCAGGATGCATCCCGCCGGCTCCCGGGCACCGTCCGAAAGGTGGTCGCCGTGGACGATTTTCCGGCCGCCTCAAAAGTCTGCCGCGATTACATTGAGGAGAACGATCTCGGCGGCGGCAACTGGACCGGCGGTGATATCCGAGAGAACGGCAAGGTCGTTGCGAAAGTCTCCTACAACGGGACCGTCTGGCCGCCTGGTGAATTCGCCGTCGGCATGAAGCCACTCTGGCCCGAGCCGAAGGAGGACGCCCCCAAGCCGAAGGATCCCCTCGAATGGGAGACGGCTCAGGTCGAGACGCCCTTCGGGCCTATTCTGGTCGGCGGATGCTTCCGGATTGGCAACGTAAAGAGTGTCGAAGGCAAGTTTTCGGTCGACGGGCAGCACTATGAGTTCATGACTTTCGCGACCTTCGACGAGAACGGGCTCAAGGAGATCCAGAGCCACAACCTTCTCAAAAACGGCGTCTATTCAGACACCGTCGTTCCGCCGAAAGAGGTACAGCAAGCTATTCGGGCAGCGGTCGCCGGCTGGGCTTTGGTTCCGGCCAATATGGCGCTGATCGTCCGGAACGAAATCAAAGATCAGAAGAAATCGGTCGAGCACGTCGAGCGGCAGATTGCCAGCTATGAACAGCAGCTCGCCAAGGCTCGGGATGAGCTTGTAACCCATGAAGCCGAGATCATGAAGCTCGAGGAGAAAGCCACTCACCTGGCCCTGCACTCAACGAAGGAATGAGGACATCACGTAGAACGCCGGTGGGAGCCAAAGCTCCCACCGGCGTTCTGCCAAGATCAGCTTCATCAGTAGAGAAGACGGAAGGTCGTGCCAATAATGCTGACGGCCATGACCAGTCCCGTTAACGATAGTTAAGGAATCCGGTACCGTTGTGCCACAAGAGCCGCCTACACTCGTCTGAGCGTTGCAGAGGGGTTGCGGCATGAAGAGGTTGGTCACGGTCACCGGTCCTGTAACAGCCGCTCAGATGGACGGGTATCTCATTGAGGAACGACTGCTCGACCACATCATGATCCAAGTCATCGACAAGGGCAGCGGGAACCTGGACCTCGCCTTTCAGGAGAGAGATCAGCGCTACCTATCGCAGTTTTCTGCGGCGCAATTGGCCGATTGGCTGCAGGAGGCGATGATCCACGTCGAGGCGGCATGCCCCTTAGAGACACCTGATGGAAAAGCCGCCTGGGTGGCTGACGTGGCGCCCCCGAAACCGAGATCATCCATGAAGGCCATGCGGCCGGAGCGGCAGGAACACGATCTTCCAGCTGGCCTGGAGTTCTTGAGGCGCACTTAACATCCAGTATTCTGGGACCAGAGGAGTTTGAGCTCCACTCCCAGCAGGTCCTCGATGTCAATCAAGTGGCTAATGGAAACCTTTACCGTCACAGGGTATTAGGGTGTCTTTCCGACTTTTGTGTTCATCCTCCTTCCTGAATTCATGATCATGTCTAAGCCTTTGGCTCACGCCGTTCTTGCCTCCATCCTCTTTGCTGTCGCGACACCGATCACGGCCCAGACGCTGCCAGATCCAGAGGAGTGCGCGATCCGATGGCACGTGCCGTTTGGATCTTCCCTCCGGTCCTCCATCTGCCCGGACGATCAGGATAAAGCTTTCTGCGAGCGGTCGCGTTCTGCCGTTAAGGCAATGGACCAAATGTATTCGACCTGCATGTCTGTGGTCGAAGCCTCCCAGTTTGAGAACCGCCACCCCGCTCGTACAAGTGCCCTGATTGATGCAGCGGCTATCATGGTCGCCGGCGGGCCTGACAAACCTCCTATTAAGCTATCGAGGGCTCCTGTCGGCTCTGCTGAAGAAAATTGTTCAGATCCAAATCCCCCGGCGTTTTGCTTCACGAAGTATCGCAAGGATTTTCAGTCCAGTATCGCTGCTTTGGTCACCGAATATCGGCGCATTGATAAGATCACCCCCCGCTTGGAAGTCCCGCGAGACCAGGTTTCCGGATATCGTCCCCCCGCCGACCGCATGACATTTATGATCTATTCGGCGGGCGCGGCGACGGAGTGGCTAACTGGGTACGGGCCAATTACAGCGGAAACGCCGCGGGATTTTGAGGCCTATCTTCTCAGAAAGGGCGAAAGCAGGTTAAGATCCATAAATCTCAACTCACCCGGAGGAAGCCTGATCGCAGGCCTACGTCTGGGTGAAATCCTTAGGGAGAATGGTTTCTCCACGAGAATAGGTGGAGGTCCATACAAGCCAGAGTATAGCGTCTCGACCTCTCACGACTATGGTGGCGATGGAGGCAATGAGGAAGACGTTCCAGCTATTTGCGCAAGTGCGTGTGCATATGCGTTCCTGGGAGGGGTCTCCCGGGATTTTGGTGACAAAGCTCACTATGGTGTGCACCAATTCTACAATCAGACGGCAGTCTCTGAGCCGACTGCGAAAGCTTTCGATGCGACCGATCTCTCGCTCCAGCAGGTCATGACTGGATTGATCGTTGATTATATCGTGAGGATGGGGGGCGATGCCCGTTTGATTGTGGAAGCCGCAAAGGCTGGGCACGACAATATGCGGTTCCTTTCTCCGAAAGAGGCTCGCGATTTGAAGGTAATCTATGATCCCGAAAGCTTCACTCCATGGCAAATCCTTCCTCGAGGACGCGGGGTGATCGCCCGCTCCATAAGCCACGATGGTAGTCGTACAGCCCAAGTCGCCTGCTTTACATCCAAACGCGGCACGGAGCGTAAGTTCGTCTTATGGCAAAAAGGTTCAGATGCGGACGACTGGGCCAACCTCGTCCGAATGTCGGGATCCTTTCAATTCGCCGGAATGATGATCCCTGCGGAAAACATCAACGTCACAACTGACGGCAAGAATGTTTACTTCGCTACAGATCTGCCACCCGACTACGAAAGGAGGATTGGCGGTCTAAAGGAAGATCTGGCTTTCGCTCCCGATTTCAATACCGCGCCGATGGTTGCAATCCGGAGCTTTGTATCGTCTCCGATCCCACGTGAGGGATTCGCGGCATCAGCATCCATTGCTCTGAGAAATTGCTTGCCGGCCAGTTAGCGTGAAGTTCCGACGCTTGGGCTTCGGCTTAAACTGTTAACTTCCTGTACCGGCGAGGCGCTGGTTCTCTAGACTGACGAGTTCAGCCAACCTCGCCTCTCCGTCGTGCCAGTTCTTGGACCGCGCTGCCTCAATCAGGTCATGGCAGGGCTTGCAGACCGGAATGAGCGGGGATAGGTCTCCTCCAGCAAGAACTCGGGGCCGATAGTCCCGGTGGTGAACTTGCGTTGCCCGTCCTGGACAGCAAGCACACTTATGGCCTGCTTTCTCAAGAACCTTACCCCTGATGCCCTTCCAAACGGGCGTTTCCAGATAAGCGTCGTAGTTGATAGCTGGCCTTATCCAATTCACGAAGGGGACCAGGAACGCATTTTCGTCGTGCTCGATACGTGCCTCTCGCCACTTCAATTCAGCCGCGAAGCGATCAAGCTTCGGCACGCCCGAATTTTCGGTCAGATATGGCTTCAACTGGTCGTCTGTCGGCGAGGGGTCCGGCGAGATAGCAGTCAGGATGAAGGGTGCCGACGATCTCGGCTTCGACCTATTTGAGGTCTTTGGCGTAGCCTGCTTGAGCGGAACTGGCCGATTGAGGCCTCTCTCGAACTCCTCCCACCTGCTGTTCCAGATCGCGATTGCCGCTTCGTGAGCACGATCACGATCCGCGGCCGTCCTGAAATGAGGAACCCCGTTAATGTTTCGATGATGGATGCCTAGCTCCCTTATAGCGGCGGGCAGCGCCCCTTCCCAAACCGTGTCTCGAGGACTGCCGGTTAGATTGCGCTTTGGGTTGCGTGGACGTGGGTGAGCACGGATGGTGAATGCCTCAAACGACGCCTCCACCAAGCACGCCAGCTCCGCACGGACCTCGTCATCCTCCGGCAAATTGCCGAACAGAATACGCTTACTGAAGCTCATTACGCCCCGCGCCTCGCCGAGATCCATCATGGCGACCGACATGGCGGCCCGCAACCTTCATCATCGTCTATCAGCGCGTTCGAACCGAACAGCCACGTTTTCATTGTTATCGTTGAGGACACTGTTCCTTGGCCCGGCCGGCTTGCGGCCTCAGCAGACGAAGGAATGACCATGGCTACGAACAAGAAGGACGGTACCCAACCTAGCAGGAGTCGGAAAGCATCAGAGAAATCGGCCTCGAAGTCCGCTTCCCGATCTACCACGAAGAAGGAAGTTGGCGCTTCCAAGCGGGCGCAGCCCAAAGCGATGGCAGGCTCCCGGTCAGCCACGAAGTCCCAGAGTGTTCCCGCAAAATCCCGTTCCTCCGCAGGATCGCGTGCAGCGGCACGCTCGACCTCTGGCACGTCGAAATCGCGTTCTTCAGCACGGACCGGCTCGCAGTCTCAGATCAGTCTTCTCAACCCGATGACGTGGCTCCCGACTCTCGAGACAACCCTCACGTCCCCTCAGGCCCGATCGATAATGGCTGAGGCCCTTAGAGCGGTCGCGAATGTGCTTGAGAAGCCGCAGGGAGCCGATCAGAGCCAAGCCGTCGAAACACAGGAAGGTCGGGACGCTGTGTCGGCTGTAGGAAGCCTTGGGGCTGAGATCGTAACTGCTCCGCTGCAAGTGGCAGCAGCTGCTATCGGAGCGGCAGGGGAGGTCGTGACAACTGCTCTTGGTGGCTCGTCGGGCGAGGAGCAGGGGAGCGGCAACAGCCGCAAGGGAGGCAGAAAGTCCTCCTCGCGCAAAGCTTCAGACACGAAGTCGTGACATAAAAATGGGCAGCTAAGCTGCCCAAATTCTCTTGCCTGCCGTTTAGGCAAGAACTATATTGTGCATTGCAACATGGCAATCGCGTTGCCGTGTTGCTCACCCTTCTTGGGCGTTTCCTCCCTAAACTTCGGGCCGCTCCCTAGCGGCCTTTTTTCTGGGAGCGACATTAGGTGCCCCCGCCAGGTACGCAATAGCAAAAAAGTTGTAGCTGGCGACCGAGCCGCAATCGCGCCACCGTGGGCCAGAGGGTCCTATCCCATTACCACGCTGCCCGAGGAAGCCGGCGCTTCCAGCGCTCCCCACGTGGCAACTGTTCTGCCGATGGGACTGCCTTCCGCTTTGCCTTGAAGATCGGGAGCGAGACCACAACCGCCGATGCCCCCTGGGCCAAGCTCGCCTCGATCACTGGCATCTCTTGAGCTTCCTCGGCTTTGACAGACGGTGCTACCGCCGCAAGCGTTGCCTTGCGTCTGCGCTTGATCGCCGGTGCCGTTACCTCGTAGGCAGGTTCTTCAACCGGCTGCTCGGCTGTTACCTCAACTCTCGGCACAGTGGGAGCTACCGGAAGGCTCTCAAGGATCCGGCGCTCAGTCACGGGTGTTTTCGGTTTGCTCGCATCGGAAGACCCCTGATCGGCAGCATGTCGCTTAGGAACCGATAGTTTTTGTTTCGGCTCTGAGACAAACCGCTCAAATCTCGACGGTTGCTGTGACGGAAGCTTGGAGCGTTTTACTTCGAATGTAAAAGATGGGGATGTTTTCTTCATCTGAGAAACAACCATGTCCCACGTATCGGCCTGAACCGTAACGGGGAATGGATAAGAGATTCTTTCCAAATCGGATCGGGAATTGACCTGACATCTTGAATACAGGTCTTGGGTAAACCCCAAAACTGCATCGGCCAGGCCGGCAGATACATAGCACGGCCCGAAGACGAGGCAACATCCACAATGCTCGATCTCTTTGACGCGGCTGGCGATCTGTCTGCCGCTATCGAAGCCCTCCATGCTGCCACCGCGCTCTATACGGCAGAACCCGTGGTCGACGTTCTCCTCGACCGGATCGGCTGGCCGGATGCGGACGGCAGGCTCGTCGATCCCAGCGCCGGCGATGGCATGTTCATGGTCCGGGCTTTGAGCCGCCTTGACCTCGCACCCGATGACTTCCAGGAGGTAGCCCGTGTCCAAGGCTGGGAACTTCATCCCGGTGCCATGCGATCCGCCCGGGAGCGGGTGCAATCCCACCTGATCGGCAACGGCTGGTCGATCGCTTCTGCCCATAAAGCTGCGCAGGCCATCGTCCATCACGGCGACTTCCTCACTGGCGGCCCTGCGCCGCGCTCACCAATCAAGATCGCTTTCTCGGAAAACGAACCCTGTTTGTCACGGGAGAACGGGCCCAAGAATCCGCAGCCCGGTCGAAGTACCTGACTTTCGAGCCACACAGGACTGATCGTCGAAACGGCACCCGCCGGATGCGCCATGTGGATCATTGGCGGCCAATCCACGGCTGGAAGGAAGAGCAGGTTTGGGCCATCATCGAGAAGTTCAGCGTCCGGCCTCATCCCGCCTATGACGCTGGCTTCGGCCGAGTTTCGTGCATGAATTGCATCTTCATGTCAGCCAACCAAGCCGCGACGATCCAAACCTTCGCTCCCGAGAAACTCGCACCAGTTGCCGCCTACGAACAGGAATTCGGCTGCACGATCCATCGGACTCTGACCGTCCTAGAACGCGCGGCCAGAGGCACTCCCTATGAAGCTGCCTCGAAGGCCTCCATGGAACGCTGCCTGTCCGAAAGCTTCGACGAGCCCATGATCCTACCTCCCGGCCAGTGGAAGCTGCCCGCAGGTGCCTTCGGCGAATGTGCCGGCCCAACGTGAGATCCCGCATGAACCGCATTCTCAGATCGTACATCGCGATGATGTGCGGACCCGACGGCCTTGAGCAGACGGTTACTGTACAGGTCGAAAGCCGCCCGGATACTCCGATGCTGGACGATGCCGGCGACATTCTTCAAGCCGCCCAGAAGAGGTGCGCTGCCGGTGTCGTCGATTACGACAGCTTCACATCGGACAGCGAGTACCTGAACACGCTCGACGCCAAGGCCGCCGAGTACCACGTCGTCTCGATCCGCAGGCCAGGGCAACCCAGTCGGTTCGCCTACGAAGGCTATGTTGGCGAGAACGACGAAACCCTCTTCAGCGGTCCGGTGCTCGCGGTTGACCCCAACGAAGCGGACTTTGCCGCTCGCTGGGGCATCGCTCTACAGGCGGGAACCCTCAAAGGGAGAGCCTTCCTCGATCCAGATCTCTTTTCCGAGGCGCTGGGGGCCGTTGAGGTTGTCCGGTGCGACGATCACCCGGTTAGCCTCCCCGAACTCGTCAGCAGCGCTCGTAGCCTCATAGAAGCCGATGACCGTGGCGAGCCAACCTCTGACCTGGTCGACGAACTCGCAGTTCTGACCGCTCTCGTCCCCACCCAAACCCCAGAAGCCGCCGCGGCGGCAAAGGCCTGATCGCCATGACAAGCTATTTCATTGATGTCCGCTTCGAGCGCCAGCTTGATGATGACCTTCCCGTCATCGGCCTGAATGACGAGCAGGCCAGGAACGGGAAAATTCTCGGTGGCCACCTCGTCCGGCAGTTCGTGGGCGAACTCCAGGAATCGTACAACTACGGCGGCCTTGCCGGTCACTTCGAGGTCGAGCGCGTGGTCCTCAGCTCCGGGGATGACATCTGGCGCCATGGCGACCCCCTCCCGCCCTACACGCTGGAAGAAGCTGTGGCCGAGTTGGTGCCTGAGCTCGACAAGGTGAAGCAGTACCTCCCGGAGGAGGTGCAGTTCCGCCTCGCAAAGGTGCTTGCGATGCTGCCGACCCCTCCGGCGGCCCCTCAGGCTGAAACCCCGCCCAGCGAAACCGAGCCTGTGGTGGACCTCTCTCCGATCGGACGGATCCCGGCTCCTGATCTGGCAGCCTGATCGCCTTCCACCCCTGTCTCGTTCTTTCACCGCAAGGCCCCACATGACCACTGCCCAGCCCGATACGGTAATCCGCCAATACCAAGTCACCTTTGAGGGGCACGATGCTCCTGTTGTGGTGGACCTCGAGGCTCCAGCCAGGCGCCTGATGCTCGACAATTTCCTGTTTGCCGTCGCTAAAGCTCGGGAGCTCCTGGCTGCTTACGAGGTTGACGCCGAGACCCGTCTGATCACCGACTTCAGGAAGACCGGCGAGACCATCCGCTTCGCAGTTGAAGGCGAGTACACCAACGGTGACACCCCTCCGACCTGGCTCGATTCCGTGTTTGCCGTCGACGATGAGGATGCCGAGTTTGCGACAAAACTCGCGGTAGCCCTCAACGAAGGCTGGGATTTCAGAAATCTCGTCAGTCTCCGCCAGCACATGAAGCGCATAGCGGTCATCCAGTGCCATCCTGAACCCTATTCCAAGGACGATATTACCGCCTCGCTGGCTGATTTTCTCTCAGCCTACAATGCCGGCGACAACATCTCCCGCCACATCTCCCACCTGACAAGAATGGCGGAAACTTGCGGGCACAACATCCGGAAAGGCGGTCCGATCCTTCCAATCGGCAACCTGACGCCGAAATTCGGCGAGGAGGCTTTCAACCGGATCACGCAGAACCGCCTGAAGGCGATCGACTTCCGGCTGGTGGTCGAGTCCCGGACGGGCCGAGAAACACTCACGAACCGCACAGGGGAGGGCGAGAAGCCCACCGATGACACTCAGGCCTATGCCCAGGTTCTCTGCGCGGCGCCGAAGATGGCGCTCGCGATCCGGGAGGCTCTCCCGTGGATCGAGGGGAGCGGCATCGCTGATACCGACCCGCCCGAGTATCTGGCCCTGAAAACCGCCCTCGACCAGGCAATCTGCTGAACGCCAAATCCCGGAAAGATCGTCCATGAGCGCCGTCACACTCTCCTCAACTCCAGAACTGATCGCGGAATACGCCAAGCCTGACCAGGACATCTTCGGAAATCCGATCAAGGTCGGTGACTTGGTCCGGTCCTTCGATCTTGCGGTTCTTCTGGAGGATGGCCGGATCTACGGCATGGACACGGCCAACCGGCCCAATGTCCGGGTCGACTACATCGAGGGCAAGGTACACGCCATCGGCGAGGTCTTTCTCGACGGCTGCCCCCGGTACACGATCGAGATCACCAAGGAGTGCTACGGCGCCGATGGAGTCGATACGTCCGACATCTGCTACGGCAAGGGCCACTTCGTCCACCCGCCGCTCAATGGGACACCCAAGTCGATGGGAGGCATCACCTTTGGGGTCGTAGCGATCGGCTAACCTGACATGCCCACAGCCAGCATATCCAACCCAGAGGCCACGATGCGAACCCTCAATTATGACATGCTGAACATCGTTATCGCGGTTCAGCGCCTCAAAAGCTTCATGATCGCCGACGCGGCCATCCGGGAGGCCGCCGGTCAGGAGAGCCCCAGCTGGTTCAAGACAGCTGACGCCTACTATTCGGAGGTTCCGGACAGCGTCATGAAAACCGCCGGCCTTCACAAGAACCGCAGCGATTTCGAGAAGGTTCTGGCATTCGAGGTTACGGACGAGATGCTGAAGACGAACATCAACAAGCTCTCGCGCTTCCAGTTTCCCGCTGATGATCGCGGCGAGTATCCGGCCAGGTCTGGAGCCGTGAAGCTCCCGGCATGAGCCGCGACTACGACATCAAGGCACCCGACGGCTACCTTCTTGGCGGCCTTCGGCGGGTCCGGAGCGACGGCACCATTCTCTTCCAGCGCGGCTGGTGGAAGGCTCCAGACGAATGGATCGGCAAGGAAGTCTGGGTGCACGAGGATGAACTGGGAAGTCCAGGCATGCGCGACCGCCAGGTTATCGTTCGCGCCGCTCCTCCCGGGATGTATATCGCGACAGCCATCCTCGAAGGCGTTGCTGTGATCTGCCACCGTACAAATCGACCGGATGCAAGGCTGGGATGGCGCGATCCTGTCAAACTGGCATGGGCAAACCGGAGCAGCGAGCATCCGGCCGACCACTCTGCCTCTGCGGATAGCCTGTAGGAAACGTGATCTGGATTTTTCGACTGGTGAAACCAGTTCAGGATCCCCAGAATATGATTCAGCATGGCACGGCTCCCTTCCTTGAATGCTCCAGCCGGGGAGATCGCCGCTTCAGTGCCTTCGCAGCGCGGATCAAGGGCCGCGGGAACAAGTCCATTGAAGACATTTATCAGGCCGCCAAGGTCTTTGCTGACGGCTCGACGGGCCTGACCTGGCGCGAGGCCAAAGGCAAGCGCGCGGTCAACGCCGACGAGGTGAGAGCGCTCTACTCGGTTCTCTGGGACGAGTACATTGCCGAGAACCCGCACCTCCTGACCGTCCTGACGAAGGCAAGCGGCCTGCAGGACCTGTTCGGTCAGGCTAGGCACGCCTGCCAGGCAACCGAGCTCTGGCGCATCCGCTGCGCTGCACTCCGCGTGCCCGCATAAAACAGAGGTTAACATGAGCGACCTTCCCGCCCTCTCATCAATGGCCAGGAAAGCCCTTGAAGTGCTTAAAGAGGGCGGGGAGTTCCGCTATGCGCTCGAATGAGCAGCTACACCAGGCGAGAGCAGTTCAAGGCACGCCTCAAGTCCGCCTCGGGCCGGACAGTTCGCGGCATCGGCGTCAGCACGATGTATGAACTGAAAGGGCACGGGTTGATCGTCCCTGCCAATAGCACATCGGTATCCACCTATTACCGCTTGAATACAGCGCCCTGCAGTAATCAAGCAGGCGAGATCAACAATCCTGCATCTCAGGGCTAGTCTCGACAGGCGAATTCTGCTATTGAGCCTGCCCCGCGGATCTTCCGCACGGTTCACAGCTCCAGCCAGAGGAGGCGTTACATGTTTATGCGACTTTGCACATGGCACCGCGCCGCTCTCCTCGTCACATCTTTTGCTGCTGGTGGCTCCGATG
>JAESFL010001024.1_pt1 | contig 12080 bp, 10 predicted proteins | sample 9269401 | NCBI WGS metagenome assembly JAESFL01 (sample SAMN14506025, study PRJNA617098) | algae metagenome | isolation source: Gloeocapsa sp. UFS-A4-WI-NPMV-4B04 and co-occurring heterotrophs from desert... | place: USA: Utah | collected 2006-10-01 | reverse complement strand
CACACGCGGCCAAGGCGTTGCTACCGCTCTGATCGACGCGGTTCGCGTGAAGGCGGAATCTGCTGGATCGCCCTTGATATACTGGCAGACCCACGAGACCAACGAAATCGCACGCAGGCTCTACGACTTCGTTGCGGTAAGATCAGGGTTCATCGTGTATCAAAAGCCGATTTGAAACAGGCGAGGATCTCAGTGCTTTCACTGCCTTTGGTTGCTGCCTTGCTGGCTCCAACGCCTGCCGCGGCGGACTGGCACTCAGAGGATCGCGCATCGCTGTCCGCTTTTGCAGATACATTCGACAAAGCCCAGATCGCGAAAGATCGGCGACTGCTCGAAAAAATGGTCTCGGAAGATCTGGTCTTCATCGACGGTACCGGCGCACGGCGCGGGAAGAAGGACTTCATCGCGGGCTGGACTGCGCCCGAGGACAGCTATGCTCCGATAAAGCTAGTCGACCGCACCGTGACCATGCTCGGTTCGGACGCGGGCATTGTGCAGGCCGAAGTGACCTTGCGCGGAGAGTCCAGCGGCGTCCCCTTTTCGAGCCGCATCCGGTTTTCGGACACTTTCAGGAGGGTGCGCGGTCGGTGGTTAGCCGTACACATCCACGTCACCCGGGTAGCTTCCGTGGAACGCGCGCAAGACCGCTAGCTGTCCTTTGTGCGCTCAACGCAGTTCAGCCGCATGAATTGACGCTTCGCAAGCAACCATCTTGTCATTGACCACGAGATCGACCTTTCGACCCAGTCTGTCTGAGAGGTTCTAGCATGCTAAGACATAGTGGTCGTGCACTGAAGTTCGCCGTGGCACTCACGCTTTCCGTCCCTCTACTCAGCGCGACTGCCGAGCCGACGGTCCTTATCCCGTTTCCGGAGGGCTACCGGAACTGGGTTCACGTCAAGAGCGCGGTCAACGAGCCTTCCCATCCGCAGTTCGGCAAGTTCAGCGGAATGTACCACATCTACGCCAATCGGCGTGCGCTCGAAGGCTACCGCACAGGCCGCTTCCCGGAGGGGTCTGTACTCGTCTTCGATCTAAGAAAGAGCCGCACCGAAAATCACGTTACTCAGGCGGCCGGTCGGCACTTCATCGACGTGATGGTGAAGGACAGGTCGAAGTACAAGGAGACAGGCGGCTGGGGCTACGAGGAGTTCTGGGGTGGCAGTCCAGACAAGCGGACTGTCAGTGCGGGGAGACGTGAAATGACGTGCCATTCGTGCCACGAGTCTCAATCGGCCCGCGACTTTGTGTTCAGCTCGATAAGCGATTAGCCCTCAGCACCAGCTTCCCCGTACGGAACTGCGGAGGTTTAGCGCTTCGTCCGGGTTTGCGTGGGAGGTTGCCGCCGGCTCAGTAAGCGCTCCAGCGAATGTCCGCTAAAAGTCGATAGCGGGCGTTCGCGCGGCACGCCGGGATCGGCAGCTACCAGCACCTAGCTGTGTTTTGGATCGGCGGCTGCAAAGTTGCCCTTGGCAGTGTGGCAGAGCGCAAGACTTCACGACTTGGGCGGGAGAAGCGCGGTGCGAAGTTCGTCGCCCATCTGCTCAATCGACAAAGCTGCCTCGGGAACCGCTTCTCCGAACGCGGAAAAGGCGTGGGTCATATCGCTCCAAATATCGAGCTCGCACCTGCCCCCAGCTCGAAGAACCTTCGCGTGAAGTCGTTCGGCATCGGATCGGAGAACCTCCGCACCACCCACCTGCAGAAAGATCGGGGGCAAGCCTCGCAAGTCGGCAAATAGCGGCGAGATACAGGGGTCGTCCGCCGCGAGGTCGCCACGATAGCGGTTGACATCGGCTGCCAGGCCATCGCGGCTGAGCATCAGGTCGTGCTTAGCTTCGCTGTCCATCGTGTCTCCAGCCAACGTGAGATCGATCCATGGCGCGACGAGTGAGAGCGCAACGGGCATCCGCAGCCGTCGATCTCGGATCGCAATAGCGACGGCCAGCGCGAGCCCGCCGCCCGCTGAGTCGCCCATGAGAGCAGCGCTGTCGGTCTCCAGCGCAGCCCAGGCACTCAGCGCATCCTCGGTTGCGGCGGGATAAGGATGCTCGGGCGCGAGCCGGTAGTCGAGCACATGAAACGTTGCGCCGCTGGCCAGCGCGTAGCGGGCCGCCAGCCCCTTGTGCGTTTGCGCTGATCCAAGCACATAAGCGCCACCGTGGAGAAAGAGCACGTCGCCACGTGCTTGATCTGGCACGAGGCGCAAGGCGCGCACCCCGCCTAACACTTCCTCGATGACCTCTACGCCCGAAACAGACGGCGCGGCGGAGGCGAAGGCCGCCATGCGTTCGCGCCGGAGAGCAACCGGGGTATCCGGACCCTCCTCCCTGGAAGCCAGCATCGCACGGACTGCCTTGATCCCTTCCCTGCCCTGTTCCGATGACGATCTGTGGGTGATGCTCATGCTGCGACCGCCGAGCGATGAGCCGGTATCCAGCGTGTCACGCGTGCCTGCATGGCTTGAATCTCAGGCGGGTTGAGGTTGACGCTTCCTGTGCGTCCATAATGATAGACCATCGCGGACCGTCGACCGTGCCCCATATTGTCGACCGAGCGGTGGAGCAGGTAGCTGTGGAATACGAGCAGATCTCCAGGCTCCATCAGCACCGGCACGGCGCCGCTGTCGTCCAAATCAAGCACCTCAAGATAGCCTTGGTTCGCGCCCGGCCGCCGGTCAGGGTTGTGCTCGAGAATGGGGCGCTTGTGTGAGCCAGGAAGTACCGAGAGGCAGCCATTCTCGAGCGTCGCTTCAGAGATGGCCAACCAAAGGCCGACTTGAGGCTGCTGGTCGAAGTTGAAATAATAGCTGTCCTGATGCCAGGGCTGGCCCCAAGCACCCGGGTTCTTCAAGATGAACATGGATTGGAAGACATCGATGTCGTCGCCAAGGATGGACGCGACCACACCTGCTGCCCGCTCGCTGACCGCAAAGTCGTGGGCGGCGCCGGCCAAATGAGTGTTGAAGACCTTGGCGACATAATCCTCTGCCTGCTGCGCGCGCTCGGGCACTTTGCCCTCGGGCTGCACAAGCATGCCGTTCATCAGAACATAGCCGGGCTCTCCGGGATGAGCTTGGGGTGGATCCTCGCGGAGTGCGGCGATCGTCTCGCGTTCCATCGCGAGGCCCGTCTCCCGAGGGGCGAACTCTTTTAGTACGACGAAACCGTCCCGGTCCCATGCCGCAAGCTGTTCAACCGTGAGCATGCTAAACTCCTTCTGACCAATCGGTCAGACTTTGAACCCACGTAGCCAGCTTGGCAAGTGACGGTTGGCAAACTTGATTCTATCAGGGTCTAATGTCCGCACCTCCTACACCTCCACCTAGGTCCAGTAATGTGCGGGGGAGACGAGCGAACGCAGCCGTACTCGAAGCTGCTACTCGGTTGTTCGCGGAGCGAGGCTATGCCGGCACTTCGATAGCGGACATCGCGGCGGAGGCGGGCGTCGCTAAGCCGAGCGTCCTTTACCACTATCCAGACAAGGAGAGTCTATGGACTGCCGTTGTCGAATCGCTCTGGGCCGAAGTTGACGCGATCTTCGAGGCACGATGGCCGCGGGGCGTAAAGCCGTCCCGAGAACTGCTGGAGGCGATGCTCGATCTTTTTGTCGAAGTGGCGATCTCCCATCCAGCTTATGTGCGAATTCCCTTCATAGAGGGGGCGACGCCATCGTGGCGCAGCGATTGGCTGGTCGACCACCATTTTCGCACTCACGTCCGGATCACCGACCGGATCCTTCGCTCGATGCAGGACAAGGGACTACTGGCGAAAGGCGACAGCGCGCACGTCCAGGCGGTAATGACCAGCGCCATCAATGTCCTGATCGCGCAAGCGGCGATGTGGAGCCGCAGCTTCGAGCGGCCAGTCGCCAGCGAGGAGAGCCTAAAGGCACTCGTCCGACTGACAGTCAATCTGATGGTCAAAGCAGATTCCTGACCTAACGGTCAAATAGACCTAGACATAGACCGATCGGTCAGTTTAGCTGTTGCCCGGAGACCGCTTCAATCGGCGGCTCATGGGAGGGATCACACATGAGGCACGCGCTTTTCGCGTCGGCGGCTGTTGTCGGCCTGCTCACTTCTGCTTCCGCGTTTGCTCAAGCGGCTGCGCCAGCCGCCGAAGTGGCAGCGACCAGCAGCGAAGAGGCATCGAACGTCGCCTCAGGGGACATCATTGTCACGGCGCAGAAGCGTGAGGAACGGTTGCGCGACGTACCGCTGGCGGTCAGCGCCTATACTGGAGCAGCGCTCCAATCGCAGCAGATCACGACCGCGACCGACCTCCGGCTGATCTCTCCCAGCCTCAACTTCACGCCGTCCGCGAACGCGCGAGGTGAGGGCTTCGCCATTCGCGGCGTTGGGACGGCCATCTTTTCAGACACCGTCGAGCAAAGCGTCGGTGTCGTGGTCGACGGCGTGGTGCTCGGCCGGTCTGGCCAGGCGACGGGCGATCTGCTGGATCTGGAGCGCGTCGAAATATTGCGCGGACCGCAGGGCATGTTGTTCGGCAAAAACGCGTCGGCGGGCTTGATCTCGATCACCACCCGCAGACCGCAGCTCGGCGCCACGACCCTCGACCTGAACGCCTCCTACGCGACGCTGGACGAGATCAAGATTTCAGCAATCGGCAACCTGCCGCTGGGAGAAACGGCCGCCTTGCGCGTGGCAGTGGGACGACAGTCGGCCGATGGCACCATCTACAACAAGGTGCGAGACGAGGACCTCAACAACCGCAACGAGATTAACGGGCGCGCCAAGTTCCTCTGGGAACCAAACGACCGCTTGTCCCTCTTCCTGAGCGGCGACGCCCAGCGCCGCCGGTCTCGCTGCTGCGCCTGGACAGCGCGAAGCGCGCCGCTTGCGACGCCGTTCGGATCGGCCAACGCCGCCATTGGCATCTTGCCGTCGGTCGGCAACCGCATCAATGGCGCAGGCGCGCGCTTTTTCCAGAACGTGGACGCTTACGGTGGTTCTGGCCAGATTGATTACGATCTGGGCTTTGCGACCCTGACGTCCATCACGGCCTATCGCCACTGGAAGAACACTGACAACAACGATCCTGATATTCTGCCGGCCAATATCCTAGACATCAACACCGGCACGTCCCGCCTGAACCAGTTCTCCGAAGAACTGCGGATCACCTCGCCCGCCGGGCCGATCGAGTATGTCGCGGGGCTCTTCTATTACCGGCAGCGCAACGTCACCGCCTCGAACCAGACGGGAACCTTAGGGGCGGTGCCGCCCCCCTCGCTTCTCGGGACCACGCTCGACACCAATACGAAGAACGTCAGCAAGGCTGTGTTCGGCCAGATCACGCTAAGGCCGCTCGATCGCCTGAAGCTTATCGCGGGCGCCCGCTATACAGATGAGCAGATCGATCTGCTGCTCACCCAAGCACAAGCACCAGGAACGATCGCGACGATCCCAGGGCGCTTTACCGGAACCATCAACGGCTCGACTGGGGCCGACAACGTCTCGTATCGCCTCACCGCGCAGTTTGACGTCACGCCCAGCCTGATGGTCTACGGCACGCACGCGCGCGGCTTCAAAGGACCCGGCATCAACACGCTGGGGGTCACCACTTCCATCACCGAGGTAGTCGCGCCCGAGATCCCGACGACATGGGAGATCGGCTCCCGCGGCGCCTGGCTCAACAACCGCATCCAGCTCAACCTCGCCTTCTTCAAGACCGACTATAAAAACTTCCAAGCGCAGGTATTTGACCAGGGGGTCACGCCCGGCCGCTTTCGTGTCACGAATGCCGGCAAGCTCGACACCAAGGGGATCGAGGCTGAACTCTCTGTCCGGCCCGTCACGGACCTGACGCTCAGCGCCAATGCTGCTTACATTGACGCCAAATACGCCGACTTTCAGAACATCGCCTGTTATACGGGCCAACCCATCCTGCCTTTCGGTACTGCAAGGACTTCTGATCGCCAGTGCATCCGGGTCAGCGCGGCCCCGGGCGCTACGGCAGTCACCAACGGCACGGGGAACCGGCTGACGAACACGCCGGAGCTCACCTATTCGTTTTTCGGACGCTATGATCAGCCGATCGGGGAGCTGAAGGCCTTTGTGCAGGCGAACTATCAGTGGCGCGAGAAAGTTAGCTTCTCGGCCGCGGGGGACCCGAACCTCGTCCAAGACTCGTTCGGACTTCTCAATGGCAGTGTCGGCGTGGGCGACGACGACGGTCGCTGGACCGCGACTTTGTTCGTGAAGAACCTGTTCGACAAGTTCTACGCGACCAACATCATCAGCCAGCCGGTCTTGAACGCGCCAGGCGTCTATTCCCAGTTCTTCTCGCCGGACTCACGCCGCCTGATTGGCGTGTCCCTCGGCGTGAAGCTCGGCGGATGATCCGCGCCTCCATGCTGCTCACGCACATGTGCACGATGTCGGCGACTATTCAGGCTGTCGCCAATGATAGCATCCACCTGCTGACCGCTGCGACCGAGAGGACGGGGCAACCCACCCTTACCCTTATGAACGTGGCTGCGCGATGAAGGTGCAAAGGCGTCACGTCCTAGGTGGGTTGGGCGCGGCGCTGGCCCTTCCGGTCGCAGCCCGCTCTCGTGCAGGTCGCCCGAACATCGTCCTGATCGTCGCCGACGACCTCGGCTGGGGAGACCTGGGCTGCTACGGCTCGCCGTTCATTCGTACTCCACATATCGATCGCCTGGCTCGCCGCGGCGTGCGGATGACTGACTTCTATGCGTCGGCGAACGTCTGCACGCCTTCTCGGGCGGGCATGCTGACCGGCCGCTATCCGATCCGCACCGGGCTCGCGCACGAGGTGGTTACGGTCAAAGAGAGCAAGGGCCTGCCGCTCTCCGAAATTACGATCGCCCAACTACTGCGCCCAAGCTATCGCACAATGTTGAGCGGCAAGTGGCACCTCGGCCATGTGGCCCCCTCATGGCCGCCGATGGTGCATGGCTTCGATGCGTTTGCCGGCATTCCATATTCCAATGACATGCGTCCGCTTCGTTTCTACCGCAGCCGCCCAGACGGATCGCTCAGCGACGAGGAGGCGGTCCAGGACCGCCTGACCAGCCAGATTTTCGATGCAGGCGTCGACTTCATTCGTGCCGATCACGACCGCCCCTTCTTTCTGATGCTCACCCCGAGCGCCCCACATATTCCACTCAGGCCCGGAGCTTCCTATGCCGGACGCTCGGAAGCGGGTGCCTATGGCGACGTCGTCGAGGAGTTAGATGCCGCCGTGGGGCGGATCATGGCAGCGCTCGCCGCTAGCCGGCATGCGCGCGACACGCTCGTGCTCTTCACAAGCGACAATGGCCCCTGGTTCGAAGGCTCAACCGGGCCCCACCAGGGTCGCAAGGGGGGAGCTGGATGGGACGGTGGATACCTGGTGCCGATGATCGCGCACTGGCCTGGGGTACTCAGGCCGAGAGCCACTGACAGGATCGGTATGAACATCGACCTGCTGCCGACCATCGCGGCAGTGACGGGCATGCCGCTCCCGGCCAACGTCACAATTGACGGTCAGAACCTCTGGCCGGTCTGGACGCAGGCTGCACAAAGCCCGCACGATCAGCTCATCCTGTTCAACAACGAACGGGTGGCAGCGCTGCGCACGCCGCAGTGGAAGTTCGTGGGAAGGTCCTACTATCGCCAGTATAACTTGCCGCTCGTCGGCTTCGGCTACCCGCTTCTGTTCGACGTGATGCGCGACCCTGGCGAAACGATCAACCTCGCCGCCCGATACCCAGACGTCGCGGCCGACTTGGGGCGACGCTTTGCCGCCGCACGTGACGTGTTCGAGCCCCTAGGACGGTCGCAGGTTCCCGATACCATTCCGAGTGCGAGTTGATGATGAACAATGGTCTGGCTGAACGCGTCGACAGCATTCTTTCCGAGGCGACCCTCGAGGAGAAGGTTGGGATGATGTCCGGGAAGGGCTTCTTCCAGGCTTATTCCGAGGATCAGGGGGTGTGGGGTGCGCGGCCTTATCGGGCAGGATCGGGGCTTGAGCGCCTTGGCGTGGAACCACTCTACTTCACCGACGGGCCTCGAGGCGTCGCGCGAGGCCAATCCACCTGCTTTCCGTGCACAATGGCGCGTGGTGCGAGCTTCGACGTCGATCTGGAGCACCGGATAGGGCAGGCGATGGGCATCGAGGTCCGGGCGCAGGGCTGCACGCTGTCAGGTGCCGTGTGCATCAACTTGTTGCGGCACCCAGCCTGGGGTCGCGCGCAGGAGACCTATGGCGAGGACCAGTTCCATCTCGGTGCCATGGGCAGCGCGTTGGGCACAGGGATTCAGGCGCACGGAGTTATCGCGACTGTCAAACACTTCGCTCTGAACTCAATGGAGAATGCGCGCTTCACAGTAAACGTTAAGGTCGACGAGCGTACGCTGCACGAGGTCTATCTGCCCCACTTCAAGGCTTGCGTCGACGCCGGCGTGGCGAGCGTCATGAGCGCCTATAACAAGGTCAACGGCGAATATTGCGGGCAGCACCGCGAGCTGCTCACGGACATCCTGCGTCACGAATGGGGTTTCGCAGGGTTCGTCCATTCAGACTGGGTCATGGGGGTATACCACCCTTATGGCGCTGCCGCCGGCCTCGACATCGAGAACCCAGAGCCGCTTCGCTGGGGCGAGAAGCTGGTCACCGCGGTCAAGAGCGGAGCAATTGAGCCAGGCGTCATCGACACCGCGTGCCGCCGCATCCTGACAACGCAGCTGCAGTTTGCCGCTGCGGAACCGCCTCTTGAGGATTATTCGGACACGCTGGTCGCAGGCGATGCGCACTGCGCGCTGGCCCTGGAGGCAGCCGAGAAGTCAGCCGTGCTGCTCGAGAATGACGGCGTCCTCCCGCTTGCCCGCGGCGCAAGGCTGGCCGTGCTCGGTCGCCTGGCTGCGATCGAGAACACCGGGGACAATGGGTCGAGCCGGGTCCGTGCACCAGAGATCGTCACGCCGCTCAAAGGCCTGATCGCCTATGCCGGGGAAGATATGATCGCATATGCGGACGAGAGTGATCTCAACCGGTGCACGGATTTGGCAAAGGCGGCGGATGCGACCGTCGTCGTAGTCGGTTACACCGCTGAGGAAGAAGGCGAGTTCATTCCCGGCGACTTAGCGCTTGGGCAGGCCGGCTCAGAGGCAAGCCTCCCGCCCGAGATCGCTGCTGCACGCAAGAGCGCCCCGCCCCGTCCCAAGTCGATCGGCGGCGATCGCCTGGACCTTGGACTTCCGGAATCCCAGCAGCGGATGATCGAAGCTGCCGCAGCCGCCGGCAAGCCTGTAATCGTGGTGATTATCGCCGGGTCGGCCGTCCTCGTCGAAGCGTGGCGTGACCAGGCCAATGCGATTCTGCAGACATTCTATTCCGGGATGGCCGGCGGCACGGCTCTGGCCCGGCTTCTCTTCGGCGATGTCTCTCCTTCCGGAAAGCTGCCTTTTACGGTGGCGCGCAGTGCCGACGATTATCCGCACTTCGATCGGGAAGCCGCGGAGATCACCTATAGCTACTGGCACGGCTATGCGAAGTTCGAGCAGGAAGGGCTCACACCGCGATATCCGTTCGGCCACGGGCTGAGCTATGCACGTTTCAGTTACCGCTCGCTCCGGGTGAGGCCGCATGCCGGACGGATTGGGGTCAGCGTCGCCGTACTCAATGACGGTCAGGTACGGGCAACGGAGATCGTGCAAGCCTATGTCGGCTTCCCAGACACGGTGGAGCCGCGGGCTCGAAAGCTGCTGAAGGCCTTCCAGCGTGTCGATTTGGAGCCCGGCGAGACAAAGATCGTGGCGATGACAATCGCGACGGATGACCTGCGCTACCGCGATCCTTCCACCCATAGCTGGCGACTGGAAGCCGGCGAGCACCGCATCCTCGTCGGTGGCTCGTCTACCGGAGCGCTGCGTTGCGCAAGCGTCATCCTGTGAGTGCCGAGCGTCTGCCGCTGGCGCGGCGGCTAGGCTACGGCATCGGTGATTTCGGCTTCAATCTGTTCTTCACGACCGCCTCGCTCTACCTGCTCTTCTACTACACTGACGTTCTCGGCCTTTCCCCGGCCACGGCCGGCTGGGTCTTTGCCATTGCCCTGATCTGGGATGCCCTCTTCGATCCTTTCATGGGCCATATCGCAAACCGGACGCGCACGCGATGGGGGCGCTATCGCCCCTATCTGCTGCTCGGTGCCGTGCCGCTAGCGGCGAGCTGGGCGCTCATCTTCCTCCCGGTCTCCCTGACCGGCAGCGCGCTGGTGCTGTTCGCAACCTCGGCACACATCCTCTTCCGCACGATGTATGCAGTCGTCGGCATGCCCTATCTTGCGCTCTCCGCGACGATGACTCGCGACAGTCATGAGCGGGGCGTCCTCGCCAGTATTCGGATGGTCGCCGCCACCTGCTGCGGCCTGTTTGCAGCGCTGTCCACGCTCAAGCTGGTCGCCGCTTTCGGCGGCGGCAGTACCGGCTTTTTCTGGACAGCGATTCTGTTCGGAGCACTCGCCACGGTCATCTTCCTGATCGTGTTCGCAACCGCGCGTGAGGCGATCGAGGACCCCTCGGAAGAGCCTCCTAGGCTCGGCGAAATGTGGCAGGCACTGCGCGGCAATCGCGCATTTTGGATCGTGTGTGCCGCGATGCTCGCCAGCGCCTTTGGCGGAACGCTTCTGTCGAAGACTCTTCCGTACTGGTTCAAGTACGGGCTTAACCGGCCGGATCTGATCGGCCTTGGCCTGACCGCCATGACCGGCGCAATCGCGCTCTCCATGCCGGTCTGGACCGCGGTCATGAAGCGCACCTCCAAGCGGATCATGTGGATGTGCGGCTCTGCTATCGCGCTCATCGGTTATGCGCTGCTCTGGAGCGCCGCAGAGGGCTCCTCGACAATTCTCCTGCCGCTCGCATTGATCGGCTTTGGCGCGGGTGCGACCTATCTCGGCTTCTGGGCGATGATGCCCGACACCGTGGAGTACGGGCAATTCAAGACCGGCATCCGTTCGGAAGGGAGCGTGTTCGGTTTCGTCTCGTTGATTCAGAAAGCGGCGCTTGGCCTTGCCGCTGCCCTGCTTGGAGAGATGCTGTCCCTGATCGGTTACCAAGCCAACACCACACAGACCGCCGAGACGCTGTTTGCGATGAAGCTCCTCATGATCGTCGGCGCTGCATTTCTGGTGCTGTGCGCGGGTATAAGCATCTCCTTCTACCCAATCGACTCTCGGCTGCACGCGCGCCTGCGCAAAGTCACCGAGGGCCGCCGGCGCCGCTTCATTAGTCCGGCGCCGACGAGGTGAGGCCGGATCGTCGGCTTGGGCTGCCTATCGCAAGGGCACTGACCATGCCGATGTGGGTGGCACGAACTCAACCTGACTTCCCGCCTCAAGCGCGATATGTCGCGATCGGCCTTCTTTTGCAGCATGTCCTGCTGATGCGGCCCGTGACAATATCCGCAATGGGTGGTCTGCGGGCGTTGCCGCCGAACCTCGTAAATGTTCAAAGCGGCTAATGCCTTCCATTGAACCAACGTCTGACAACACGCTGCTGATAGAACACTACGGCCTTCATTGGCTCGAGATGGGCACACCTGTTGATGAGGCCAGAGATGACTGGCGTGCTGAAGCTCGCCGATTTCTTGCGGAGGCCCGAGCGAGCAGCGGGCTCGCCGCGTTCAGCGCGGTGACGGATGGTGCCTCAGTAGGCACGGCATGTTGCCACATGATGCCGCGTTCTTTTCCCGCATTTCGCAAGCTGGACCCCGCTCGCGTAGGCTATCTCTGGGGCGTTTACGTCGTACCAGAGCATCGGGGCAGAGGCATCGGCGGCATGCTCGTATCGGCATGCATGGCACATCTGAAAAGCATCGGTTGCGGGCGTGTCCTGCTACACGCGGGCGAGCGCTCTGCTGTGCTATACGGTCGCATGGGATTCAGGCCCACGGATGAGCTTTCAGCACCGCTCTGATGTCCACTAAGGGTGATGGGGTGGACGCCCCCCGACGGCATCGATGTGCCAAGGTGAGGTGTCAGACTTCACTTGAGGGAGGCGTCCATGGAGCAGGTTACTACAATCGGGTTGGATATCGCCAAGCATGTTTTTC
>JAESFL010001023.1_pt1 | contig 12081 bp, 11 predicted proteins | sample 9269401 | NCBI WGS metagenome assembly JAESFL01 (sample SAMN14506025, study PRJNA617098) | algae metagenome | isolation source: Gloeocapsa sp. UFS-A4-WI-NPMV-4B04 and co-occurring heterotrophs from desert... | place: USA: Utah | collected 2006-10-01 | reverse complement strand
CTTCGGCGCTGAAGCGGAGGTCGTCAGGGAGGTCAAGGACATACGGCTCACTCCAAGTGCCGAGGATTACGAGACCATCGCCGAACTGTATGGGATGATCCGAGAAGGTCTCCAGTCCCTGGTCGCGAGGCAAGGGTCCTTGGCTTTCGTCGCAGCTTCTGGCGCAAGGCAAATCGGGCCTGATGTTGTTGACCTGCCTGGGGTGAGCGTGATCACTGATCTCCCAACGGCACTCCATGCATTGGACGTCATCGTAGAGCAGGGGGAAGGCTCACCTCAAGAGTCAGAAGACAGCCACTTTGCCCGGTTCAATGCCATCAAAAGCGAGTGGGCGGAGTTGAAGTCCTCAAGTCCAGCTTTCGAGCCCGCTCATCCGGCAGCACATGATCCCGTGATGCGCTGCCCGGCGGATCCGACAAGCCGCGTCTGGATAACAGCACCTGAAGCCGTCAGATACCTCGACCTCGCGAACGCGATCTATGGACAGGTACTGGTCCTGCTTGAGGAGGCTTACGCCTCCTCGGTGTGTGCAACGGACAGAAGAGCGTTCTTTCAGGCGGCTATGTCCCTCATGCACGCACTCTCGCTACTCGGACAAAAGCTGGCCCGCATGCCCGCGTCCCCGGACCATCCTGGCGTGATGGCTGGACTGACCTTCACGGTGCCACGAAACCTGGGTGCTCGCGGGCCTGGATCGGCTGAGTTGATCCTGGAGCGCCTCAGTGAGCTGTCGGCGGGGTACAATGACGTTGTTGCTGACGAAGATAACTCCCCTGTCCAGCAAGCGTATCAGCAGATTGAGAAGCACGTCATTCGCCAACGAAGGGCTTGAGCAAGCCTGACCACCAATCTTAGGTTCGCTGGTGAGTGGCAATCGAGGCTTTGGGAGCTATCTTCGGTTTGCTCGTTGTAGCAAAAAGATAATTGGCCAATCCGTGGATGGGCGTTTCTGCAACGACTACACCACAGCCCCAACACCAATATCAGGCGGGTGGTGCGCCCACGCGGGATCTGAACGAGGGCAACCGCGGCCACCCCGGCATAGGTGGCCGTACGTGTTTGAGTGCAGGCACGATCCACAGCCCGCGTGCCTGAAACGCTTCAGTCACGTGGCCTGACCGGAACGAGTGCCACGGCTCTTCATCAGTCTAAATCTGTGGACAGGGACTGTGCAAACCTGGGGCGCGGGTGGAGTTTGCGGCCGAGCCGGAACGGATGACCGCAAACTCCGACGGCGGACAACACCGGAATTGAACAAAGCAGGTGAACGGAAGCGGCGGACCTCCAAAGAACAGTCAGGCATCAGCCTCGGCGCGCCGTCGACTGTGTCAGGTAGCCTCGCTCGTGCGTTAGCAAGATGAACCCGCATTTCGGGAGGAGCTCGTGATCGGCCGAGCATAATATCCAGCCCCTACGACGGGCGCACGATGGAACTGAGGAGCCTTCCTCCTGAACCCATCCGTTTGCCCCCGCACCGGGCACTGCGGAAACGTGCAGTTCGCAAGCCAACCCCGATCCGGATCTCCATCATAACCTGGCGGCTCATCCTGTTCGGACTGGCTGCCATGCTGGTGCTGGTTCTATGGGCGGTGCCCGTTGTACCTGCCGTGGCTCTCGCCGGCTTTGCAGTGGCCCTGGTGCTGTCGTTTCCGGTCCACCTGTTCTCCCAGTATGTTCCGCGCGGCTTGGCCATTCTGTTCTCGTTCCTGATCCTGCTCGCCGTGCTGCTCTTGCTGGCCTTTATCCTCCTGCCGCTGATCGTGTCCCAGGCGGGCGCCCTTGTGGCCGCCTTGCCCAACCTGGTGCAGAACCTGGTGCGGGCGCTCAGGGCGCTGGATGCCCGGGATCTGCTGCCCGACACGCCGGAGGCAGTCGCGGGGCGCCTGATCACGGATATCAGGGACAGCCTGGGCGTGATCGCCAACAACGTGCTCGGCCGCACGGTCGGGATCCTCTTCGGCACGTTCAGTTGGGCGCTGACCCTGTTTGCGGTGATCTTCATCGCTGCATCGCTGCTGGCCAACGTGCGCTCGTTCAAGGCGGCCTACCTGACCAGCGTGCCAGGTCACTACCGCCATGATGCCCTGGAGTTCTGGGGTACGCTCGGCCATGCCCTCTCACGCTACCTTGGCGGGCTCGCAGTGGTGCTGGCGATCCAGGGTGGGCTCTCCGCGGCGGCGCTGTTAATGATCGGAGTGCCCTACCCCCTGGCGCTCGGCGCCTGGATTGGGGCTATTCCGGCGCTGCTGGTGGCGTTCTCCATCTCACCGACCGCGGCAGTGCTGACCGGACTTCTCTTCCTAGCCATCCAGCAGTTGGAGGGCAATGTCCTGACGCCCCGCATCCAGGCGCAGACCATCAAGGTTCCGTCGGTTCTCGTCTTCCTGGGTGTCCTTGTCGGCGGATCTCTGGCCGGGATCACCGGTGTGCTGCTTGCCGTGCCGACGCTGGCGACGCTCCGCGTGATCTTCGACTTCTTTCGCGTAAGGCTGCGGACGGAAGAGACATCGGGAGCTGCAAGCTCTACGCAGGGGGCCTCATCCGGCCGTCGATGAGGTGCTTCATGACGATCGCTTGCATCGCATCCTTGGACGGGACGGGCATGGGCGAAGGGCCACCGTGCTTTTACACCTATTCCTGTGCGATGGGATGCTGCATGTGGGCGCTTCGAGAAGGGCTGTTCGTAGACTGACATATATTCTGTGAGATGGTTATATCCAAGGATGGGAACCGAGCTTGGAGGCTGTGATGAACATGCGCAAGTTGGAGACCCTCGCCCTGCTCTTCCTCGGAATTGGCCTGCTGCTCTGGGGCATGGACCGTCAGCCAGTCCAGGTCGTCCATGTCCGCGAGCAGGGCAGGATGGCGCTGTCGGAGTTGCGGGCTGGCTCCGTCCACAGTCGTGTCGCCGATCCGGTCCATCTCTTCCAGACTTCCATCGCGGAGACATTTCCGCATGATGCATACGTCCGCCGCACCGTGTACGTTCCGGCTTATCCCGCGATCCGCATCATGAGCGGGCGCTCCCGCATCGACCTCGCGACCACGTTGAGCATTCATAACACCTCCCGGGACAAGCCCCTCCTGTTGGAGCGGGTCGACTACCACAACACTGATGGAGAACTCATTCAGAGCTACCTGGAGGAGCCGTTGGCCCTCAAGCCGCTCGGCACCATCGAGATGTTCATCGCGGGCGAGGACCGCCGGGGCGGGACAGGGGCGAACTTCGTCGTCAACTGGGCAGCGGATGGCCCGATCGCTGAGCCGGTGATCGAGGCCGTGATGATCGGCACCCAGGGGAATGCGACATACTCCTTCGTCAGCCCCGGCCGCCCCGAGCGCATCGTGCGGCCGGAGTGAGGAACCGGACCCCGGACAAGCGCCCCCTACCGCAAGGCGATCTGCGGGGTGGACGGGTCGCGATGGTACCAGGTCAGGAAAACAGCGGTCGTGATCAGCAGGCCGAGACAGTAGATCCAGCCTTGCCTGAATATCCGCAGCACCCTGGGAATGCCCATTCTGTCCTCCGTCGATGACCTTTGGGGTCGAACGGTGCCCCAGTGGAAGGATTCTGCTGCTACTTAGACGTCTAACAGAGTCGTGAAGTGCTGAGGAACCAAGCCGCATCCTCATCGGCCGAACTTCTCTAATCGGCAACAAATTCACGATGGAGGGTTGCCTATGTGCTCAGAGTTCAACCATAATGGGCGAATTCATGTAGATCTTGGAGTTTCGCCCACGCTCCCGTTGGGAAGGAGACCGCCCCATCCATGTCCAGCGGCTTGCCCCTCCTGGCCATCGTCGCTCTTCCTTTCGTCGGGAGCCTCATTGCCGTCTTCCTGCGCCAGGACGCCAGGAACGGCGCTGCCGTCCTAGCCGGCACCATAGCCCTGTGCTGCTCGGTCCTGATGGCCGTCCAGTACCCTGCCGTTCATCGCGGCGGCGTTCTGCGCACGGATGTCGAATGGGTACCGACGCTTGGCCTTGACTTCGCCTTGCGCATGGACGGCTTCACCATGCTGGTCACGGGCATCGGTTTCCTGGTGGCGCTCTACGCCCGCTACTACATGTCGCCCTCCGATCCGGTGCCGCGGTTCTTCGCGTTCCTGCTCGCCTTCATGGGTGCCATGCTGGGCATCGTGCTCTCGGGCAACCTGATCCAGCTCGTGTTCTTCTGGGAGCTGACCAGCCTGTTCTCGTTCCTGCTCATCGGCTACTGGCATCACAATGCCGCTGCAAGGGACGGCGCGCGCATGGCATTGATTGTCACGGCCACCGGCGGGCTCTGCCTGCTCGTCGGCGTCCTGCTGATCGGCCACATCGTCGGCAGCTACGATCTCGACCAGGTGCTAGCCTCAGGCAACCAGGTCCGCGGCAGCAGCCTGTACCTGCCCACGCTGATCCTGGTCCTGCTCGGCGCCCTGACCAAGAGCGCCCAGTTCCCGTTCCACTTCTGGCTGCCGCACGCAATGGCCGCGCCGACCCCGGTCTCGGCCTATCTCCACTCGGCCACCATGGTGAAGGCCGGCGTGTTCCTGCTCACCCTGCTCTGGCCCGTGCTGTCCGGCACGGAAGCCTGGTTCTACATCGTGGTGTCGGCCGGGCTCTCCACGCTGCTCCTCGGGAGCTACGCGGCCATCTTCCAGCAGGACCTCAAGGGTCTGCTGGCCTATTCCACCATCAGCCATCTCGGCCTGATCACGCTGCTGCTCGGACTCAGCAGCCCGCTTGCCGCGGTGGCCGCCATCTTCCACACCATCAACCATGCCACCTTCAAGGCATCGCTGTTCATGGCGGCCGGCATCATCGACCACGAGTCCGGCACCCGCGACCTTCGGCGCCTGAGCGGCCTGTTCCGGTTCATGCCGATCACCGCCACCCTGGCGATGGTCGCGGCCGCCGCCATGGCCGGCGTGCCCCTGCTCAACGGCTTCCTGTCCAAGGAGATGTTCTTCGCCGAGGCGGCGGCTTTCCACATCGACTCGCTGCTCGACCACTCCCTGCCGTGGTTCGCCATGCTGGCGAGCGCCTTCAGCGTCGCCTACTCCCTGCGCTTCATTCATGGCGTGTTCTTCGGCCCGCCCGCGAAAGGCCTGCCGCGCACGCCTCACGAGCCGCCGCACTGGATGCGGTTTCCCATCGAGTTCCTTGTCCTGGCGTGCCTGCTCGTCGGCATCCTTCCGGCGATGACCATCAAGCCATTTCTGGCCACGGCGGTGCGCGCGGTCCTAGGGCCTGACACCCCGCCCTACAGTCTGGCCGTATGGCACGGCTTCAATGAGATTCTGCTCATGAGCATGATCGCGCTCGCCGGGGGCGTCCTCCTGTACTGGCTGTTGCAGGGTCATCTCGCGAAGGGCGTCGAGGGCCCGCCCCTTCTGCGCCGCCTCAAGGGCCAGCGCATCTTCGAGCGGGTGCTCGTCACCCTGTCGTGGAAATGGGCGCGCTCTCTGGAGCGCCTGTTCGGCACGCAGCGGCTTCAGCCGCAACTGCGGCTGCTGGTGGCCTTCGCGGTGCTCGCGGCGCTGTGGCCGCTCTACCGGCAAGGGCTCGAGGCCGGCACACTCCCAGGCACGGCCTTCGACCCCGCCTTTCTCCTGCTCTGGATCGTCGGCGGCCTGTGCGCCATCGGCGCGGCCTACTAGGCCAAGTACCACCGTCTTGCCGCCATGGTCCTGCTGGGCGGGGCCGGGCTCGCCACCTGCATCACCTTCGTCTGGTTCTCCGCCCCCGACCTCGCGATCACCCAGCTTCTGGTCGAGATCGTCACGACGGTGCTGATCCTGCTCGGCCTGCGCTGGCTGCCGAAGCGGTTCGAGATCGCAGGCGAAGGCCTGTCGTTAGGCCTACAGGCCAGGGTGCGACGCGCACGCGACCTGATGCTGGCCCTCGCGGCCGGCACGGGCATGACGCTGATCGTCTACACGATGCTCACCCGGCCGCTTTCCGACACCGTCTCGCGCTACTTCGTCGAGAACGCCTATGCCGAGGGCGGCGGCCGCAACATCGTCAACGTGATCCTGGTCGACTTCCGTGCCTTCGACACCTTCGGCGAGATCGTCGTGCTCGCCGTGGTGGCGGTCACGGTCTTTTCCCTGCTGCGCCGTTTCCGTCCAGCGCCCGAGAGCGTCGACGCGCCGGAGCAGCAGCAGGTGCAGGACGCCTATGACAGGTCCAGCCCGACCCGCGCCGTCGGCGACACCCTCGCCGACTACCTCACGATCCCCGGGATCATCATGCAGTGGCTCTTCCCGGTGATCGTGATGGTCGCCGTCTACCTCTTCCTGCGCGGCCATGACCTGCCCGGCGGCGGCTTCGCGGCAGGCGTCACGATGTCGATTGCGCTGATCCTGCAATACATGGCGGGCGGAACCCGCTGGGTCGAGGCGCGCCTGCGCATCCGTCCGGTTCGCTGGATCGGCCTCGGCCTGCTCTGCGCGGCCTTCACGGGCATGGGCGCCTGGCTCTTCGGCCATCCGTTCCTGACCTCCTATTTCCGCTACCTGGACCTTCCCGCCATCGGCAAGGTGCCCGCGGCCACCGCGCTCCTGTTCGACCTCGGCGTCTTCGCGGTCGTTGTCGGCGCCACGGTGCTCATCCTGATCGCCCTGGCGCACCAGTCGGTGCGCAACCCGCGCCGGACGCGGTCACCGATCCCCGTCGTGACGCCCTCCGCTGAGAAGGAGACCGCATAATGGAATTCATCTTTGCGCTGGCCGTCGGGGTCCTGACCGCTTCGGGGGTGTGGCTGCTGCTGCGCCCGCGCACGTTCCAGGTCATCATCGGCCTGTCCCTGCTGTCTTACGCCGTGAACCTGTTCATCTTCAGCATGGGCCGACTGCGTGTCGGAGCGGCGCCTGTCCTGGAGAGTACAGAGGCCGTCGACCCGGCGCTCTATGCCGATCCACTGCCGCAGGCCCTGGTGCTCACCGCCATCGTCATCAGCTTCGCCATGACAGCCCTGTTCCTCGTCGTCCTGCTGGCTTCCCGCGGACTCACGGGCACTGACCACGTGGATGGCCGGGAGGATCCGCAATGACGGGCTTGGCCGATCACCTGACAGTCGTCCCGGTCTTGCTGCCGCTGGTCTCAGCGGCCGTGATGCTGCTCCTTGATGAGCGCCGCCGCGGCCTCAAGGGCGGGATCGGGGTCGCGACCACGGTTGCCCTGCTGATTGTCTCGGTCATGCTGCTTCGCCAGGCCGACATACCGGCCGCATCGGCGGTCAGCGTGTACCGGCTCGGCAACTGGCCGGCGCCGTTCGGCATCGTGCTGGTGCTCGACCGCCTTTCCGCCCTGATGCTGGTGCTGACCAGCGTGCTCGGGATTGCGGCATTGCTTTACTCGCTCGCGCGCTGGCATCGGGCGGGTCCGCGGTTCCACACGCTTTTCCAGCTTCAGCTCATGGGGCTCAACGGCGCCTTCCTGACCGGCGACCTCTTCAACCTCTTCGTGTTCTTTGAAGTGCTGCTGGCCGCCTCCTATGGCCTCGTCCTGCACGGGGACGGAGCCGCCCGGGTCAGGGCGGGACTTGCCTACATCGCCATCAACCTCGCGGGCTCCTTTCTCTTCCTGATCGGTGCCAGCCTGGCGTACGGCGCCACCGGCACGCTCAACATGGCGGACCTGGCTCACCGCCTCCCGGCCCTTGCACCGGGGGATGCATCTCTCGTGGCGGCCGCTGCCGCGATCCTCGGCACCGCCTTCCTGATGAAGGCGGGCGCGTGGCCGCTCAACTTCTGGCTCCCGACCACCTACGCGGCCGCCTCCGCGCCTGCCGCCGCCATCTTCGCCGTCATGAGCAAGCTCGGCGTCTACGTTATCCTGTGCCTGTGGACGCTGGCGTTCGGTGCGGATGCGGGGCCGCTTGCCGGCTTCGGCGGTGACGGGCTGCTCATCATCGGCATGCTGACGATCGTGTTTGGCACGATCGGCGTCCTGGCCTCGCAGTCCCTGCCGCGGCTCGCCGGGTGCAGCGTGCTCGTCTCATCCGGCACGTTGATCGCTGCCATCGGCACCGGAGGCGGGGCGGTGATCGGCTCGGCCCTGTTCTACCTCGTGAGCTCCACCTTGGGCATCGCCGCCCTCTTCCTGCTCGTCGAGCTGGTCGAGCGCATGCGCGATCCCGGCGCCGACGTGCTCGCCGTCACCATGGAGGCCTATAGTGAGAGCAATGATGACGATCCCGGGGAGGAGGTCGGCGTTGCCATTCCGGCCGCGATCGCGATCCTCGGCGGCAGCTTCATCGCCTGCGCCCTGCTCCTGGCAGGTCTGCCACCGCTTGCGGGCTTCATCGGCAAGTTCGGCATGATGGCCGCGATGCTGAAGACCGACGGCGCCACGGTCCAGGCCTCCGCCTGGATGCTGATCGGCCTCCTGACGCTGTCGGGCCTCGCGACTCTGATCGCGATGACGCGGACCGGGATCAGCTCCTTCTGGGCCCGCCTGGACGAAAGCGTTCCGCGGGTGCGGATCATCGAGATGGCCCCGGTGGTGTGCCTGCTGCTGCTCTGCCTCGGCCTCACCGTCGGCGGCGGCCCTGCCATGCGCTACATGGAGGCAACGACGAAGGCTCTTCAGAGCCCGCAGGACTACGTCACGGGGGTGCTGGGTATGCCGAGGGTCGGATCCGCGAATGGGGAGACACGCCCATGAGCGGGATCCTGCCCTACCCGCTGCTCTCGCTGGCTCTGCTCGTGCTGTGGCTGCTGCTCAATCAGTCGGCGTCGGCCGGCCATGTCATCCTGGGAAGCGTCATCGCCGTCCTCGCGTCATGGGCAATGGCGGCCCTGCGGCCCGAGAAGCCCCGCGTCGGCCGACCGGGGGCAGCCTTGCGGCTTCTGGGCATGGTCCTGCTCGACATCCTGCGCTCCAACCTTGCGGTCGGGCGGATCATCGTGCGCTCGCGGGAGCCTGGGGTGAACGCCGGCTTCATGACCATCCCTCTCGACCTGCGCAGCCGTCATGGGCTTGCGGTGCTGTCCATCATCATCACCTCGACCCCGGGCACCATCTGGCTGAACTACGACGCCGCCAAGGGCACCCTGCTGCTGCACGTTCTCGACCTTGTCGACGAGACGGTGTGGATGCAGACGATCAAGGGCCGGTACGAGCGGCTGCTGATGGAGATCTTCGAATGAGTGCATCCATCTTGATGTGGGCAATCACGATTGCCCAGGTCCTGCTTGGCTTGGCGATGTGCTGCGCCACCTTCCGTCTGGTCGCGGGTCCGCGGGCGCAGGACCGGATCCTCGGGCTCGATACGCTCTACGTGAACGCGATGCTGGTGCTGATCACGTTCGGGATTCGCACCGGCAGCGCCCTGTACTTCGAGGCGGCGCTGGTCATCGGCCTCCTCGGCTTCGTGTCGACCGTGTCGCTCGCCAAGTTTCTCATGCGCGGGGAGGTGATCGAATGAACGCAGCAGGGAATTTGCCGGCCTGGGCCGCGCTGCTGGCCGCCGTTCTCGTGCTGGCCGGGGCAGCCGTCACCCTGATCGGATCGTTCGGGCTGCTGCGGCTCGGCAACTTCTATGCCCGCGTCCACGCGCCCACGCTCGGAGCAACCTTCGGCATGGGCAGCATCCTGGCTGGATCGGCCCTCTGCTTCAGCGTCCTCGAGGGCCGCCCGGTCGTGCACGAGATCCTAATCGCCGTGTTCGTCACCCTGACCACGCCCGTGACCCTGATGCTGCTCGGCAGGGCCGCGCTGTATCGCGATCGTATTGAGGGCAGCAAAGACGTCCCGGCAGCGGAGGCGGCAGAGGATCAAGCCTGAGCGACGCTGATCCCCCCGCCGTGAGGCGTCCGGCGTACCGAACACTTGGATCACAGGCTCCGCACGTCTGTTGACGTGGGAAGCTCTTATACGTCTTCGTAATCGGCACGATTGATCACCTCGCCACCAAGGTCCGTGATGGCCGCCGCCGTGGATGACCTGCCCACCGCCACATGGGGCTCGCAGGTCACAAGGTGCGGATCCTCCCAAGGATATCCCGCAACGGATCCATGAACGCTTCCGTCCAAGGTCGAGAAGAACTCGGAGGCGGCTGCCCTCGCCCGCGCCTCCGAGACCTCGAACACGAGGCAGGGCTTCTGCCGCCAGCTCTTGTGCCAGCGGGGGTCATCGAGATGCATCGGGACCGGGATAAGGCGGAAGGCCTGGATCTCCGACATCTTGATTGTCCTCACGTGATCCCGCGTTTGCATCTTCAGGGGGCGCTCTCGCCGCCTCGAAGGCATCCCGGGGTGGCTCGGACGGCGTTTTCCGGAACGCTTCCTCTGATATTGGGCTGCCCGTGTCGACGACCAGCCTCGGGCCCATGAGGCCGGCGATCATGCCACGCGCGATCTCCATCTCGCCCATGACGACCAGGCTGGCGCCATACCTGTACAGATGGTCGATCTCGGCTTCGCTGTGGGCGCGGGCAATGATCCGGAGATCGGGGTTGGCCGCCCGAGCCGTCTCGATCAGGTGGCTTGCCTCGAACGGGTTGGGAATGGCGCTGATCAGGCAGAAAGCCCCGGCGAGGTTAACTGCTTCGAGCAGGCCCCGCTGACCGGCCTGTCCGAGAATGGTCTCGATTCCGTCAGTCCGCAGGCGCTCGACCACTTCCGGACGCTCCTCGATCACCAGGAACGGCATGCCCCTTTCCTTCAGGGCCTGCCCGACAAGGCTGCCGACCCGTCCATAACCTACCAGGACCGTGTGGTCGTGCAGGGTGGTACGTGGCAGGTTCGGCTCTGGTTTTGCCAGCGGAGCCGTCTCAGGAATAGAAGCAGATGGCACTGCCTCGGTCGATGGGGGCACCGGAGTCACGTCCACTCTGGGCATTGGCTGTGGCTTGAGCAGGTCGGCCACATAGAAGAACAGGGGGTTGAGCAGGATCGACAGCAGCGCCCCGGCCAGGATCAGGCCGCGCCCGGCCTCGGGCAGCAGTCCCAACGTGACCCCGAGCCCGGCGAGGATGAAGGAGAACTCGCCGATCTGCGCCAGGCTCGCCGAGATTGTGACAGCGGTGCTCAGCGGATGGCCGAAGGCCCGAACGATCAGGAACGCAGCAATGGACTTGCCGATCACGATGATCAGCACCGTCGCGAGCACGGCGAGAGGCTCGCGAAGCAGGATCGTGGGATCGAACAGCATGCCGACCGACACAAAGAACAGCACCGCGAACGCATCGCGCAGCGGCAGCGTCTCCTGGGCGGCCTGGTGGCTGAGCTGTGACTCGGCCATGATCATGCCGGCAAAGAACGCCCCCAGCGCGAACGAGACGCCGAAGAGCTCCGCCGACCCGAAGGCCACGCCGAGCGCGGTGGCGAACACCGACAAGCGAAACAGCTCACGCGACCCGGTGTGCGCCACGTAGTGCAGCATCCACGGGATCAGCCGCCGCCCAATCAAGAGCATGCTTATCCCGAACGCCGTCAGCTTCAGCACCGTGAAGGCGAGCGCACCCCATACCGTGTGGGGGTTTAACCAGGTGACGATCCCGCCCAAGTCCGTCTGCGGGACCTGAACAGCGCTGCGCCCGCCCAGGAAGCCTGCGAGGGTGGGCAGGAGCACCAGCGTGAAGACCATGGCGACGTCCTCGACAATAAGCCAGCCAACGGCGATGTGGCCGCGCTCGGTCTCAATCAGCCGCCGTTCCTGCAAGGCCCGCAAAAGCACCACGGTGCTGGCGACCGAGAGCGCGAGCCCGAACACGAGGCCTGCGCCCACGGTCCAGCCCAGAAGCAGCGCGAGCCCTAGGCCCATCAGCGTTGCGATGGCGATCTGGCCCAAGGCGCCGGGGACGGCAATCGCCCGCACCGAGAGAAGGTCCGAGAGCGAGAAGTGCAGCCCGACACCGAACATCAGCAGGATGACGCCGATCTCTGCCAGTTGCAGGGCAAGTCCCTGGTCGGCCACGTACCCGGGCGTGAACGGCCCGATCAGAACGCCGGCGACGAGGTAGCCGACCAAGGGCGAGAGGCGCAGGCGGTTAGCCAGAGTGCCAAACAGGAAGGCCAGTCCGAGGCCCACGACGATGGTGGTGATGAGCGGGGTGTGATGCGGCATGGTCCCCCACTGGGTTGGGAT
>JAESFL010001022.1_pt1 | contig 12087 bp, 15 predicted proteins | sample 9269401 | NCBI WGS metagenome assembly JAESFL01 (sample SAMN14506025, study PRJNA617098) | algae metagenome | isolation source: Gloeocapsa sp. UFS-A4-WI-NPMV-4B04 and co-occurring heterotrophs from desert... | place: USA: Utah | collected 2006-10-01 | reverse complement strand
CGCTTGATCTCGGCGTCTGGGCCCGCCCAAGAGCCCAACGCGTACAAGTATGTCGTGGACAACTTCGCGGGGCAGAAGGGCTTCTGGTGGATCGACTCTCAGACCACGCAGCGCGGCATCTATGCCAACATGGACTCCCGTCTATCGCCGGCGATGAACCTCGACTATGTAGCCAAGATGGCGAAGGGCCACGGCAATCTTGGCACGTTCTTCTGGGAGAACAGCCAGGACCTGCGCGGGACCGGCGACACGTACAGTGGCCTGAAGATGAGCGACTCCAACGGCATCCTGTACCTGATTGACAACGCCAACAACGACAACCCCACCGCTGAAAGCTGGGGTGGTGAATACCAGCAGGTCAAGACCGGCTACTGGAAGGACAAGACCGACTCGTCCTCGGACCTGAACTGGCGCGGGTCGAACGGTGCCATGACCACGTACGAGGACCGCGCCGCCTGGACGTCCAGCTTCCACGAGCGGTTCGACTGGCTCGGGGGCTCGACCACCAGCCCGCCGCCGATCAAGCCCACCCCGCCGAGCGAGCCCATTCCAACAGACCCGACGGCTCCGCCGACCGGCACGAACCTCCTGAAGAACGGCTCGTTCGAGCAGGCGTCGAGCACGCCGGGCCAGCATACGGCGATGAAGTCCATGCCGGGCTGGACGGCCATCAGCGGCGGCACGATCGAGGTGTGGAACGCCCACAACGGCGTCAAGGCCACCCACGGCACCGACTTCGTCGAACTCGACTACCGCAGGGACAGAGGTGTCGACGGCATAGCGCAGGGCGTCCAGACGCAGGCCGGCCAGGAGTACACGTTCACCCTGGACGCGAGGACCCGCCCAGGCCATACGGCTGCAACGAACCAGATCGAGGTGGTGTGGAACGGCAAGGTCCAGACGATCACCCCGACGGGCTCGTGGGACGACCACTCTGTCAAGGTCGTTGGCACCGGCGGCGTGGACAATCTGATCGTCCGCGAGGTTGCCAGCCAGAGCAAGGACGGCTACGGCGCGCTGATCGACAACCTGCGCCTGGTGGAGACGGGAACCTCGCACTACGACTTCATCGTCTAAGAAAGATGGGGCCGGCTTTCGCCGGCCCCCACATCTGGTCAGTACACGCGGCGCTGAGGGTTTTAGGCTAGCATCGATATGAGGCCGCCGATCCTGTTGTTTCCAGCGAAGCTGGCGAAGAGAGCGAGGCTGACGTCCACCATGCGCTTAGACCTCGAGACCACGATGGAGCGCCGTCGAAAGCGGGCCAACCAGTGCCGTTGCCGGGCGTTGTCCCGTTCGACCCCGTGGGTCTGGTTCTTACCCGAGTAACGCTGCCCCACCGGCAGCACGTCATAGACAGCATAGTCATCCGTGCAGTAGAGCCGCGTGCGCCAAGGCTTCAGCCGCTCGATCAAGCGCTCGCCCGTGGCCTTGTCACGACCGCCGCACTCCCAGTCCACCAACTGGCCTGAAGCACGATCCGAAGCTTTCCAGATCCAGAGCGGCTCTCACCATTTTCAGGTAGTGCCACATCTCGTCGAGCTCGATCACCACCGCCCGTCCTTCCGGTTCAGGCTTCTGCGCGTAGGCTGCCACGACCTGCTCCAGCCAGGCCTGGATCGTGGGAGTGGAGACGCCCAGGAGCTTGGCGGTGCGGTTCATCGACAGGCCGCTGACATAAAGCAGCACGGCAGCCGCCTTCAGGGCCAACGGCTTGCCGCGTGCAGGCGTGTTGGTGAAGGTCAGACCGCGGGCTTTACACAAATAGCGCTGCTTGCCGCGCATCAGCCCGTTCTTGACATGCTTAGCGCTTCCACAGCGCTTGCAGCACAGCTCCATGACCACTCTCCCAAAGGATCCGCTCCCTCAGGAAGGGTAGGGCATCTCTGCATGCTTCAAACCCTCGGGCCTAAGGCCAGATCGACGGGTCAGGTGCAGAGGGCGCCTGTTCAATCGTACCAAGTTCTCTAATATGAGGGCACATGCCTCGGGTTAGCCGTCCCGTCTGCACCCTGCTCAGCGTCCTAGACCGTCCGTCGCGGGTCCGGGTGCTCAGCGGATCAGGTGATCGGTGGATCAGGGGGCATAGCCATCTGGCGCGATTGCGCTATGGCAGCACTATGCTCTCCTGCCTCCTGGGTTCGGCTACGTTCCCTAAATGGACCCAATGACCACCGATCCCGCCTCGACCTCCGAGTTCGACCCCCCGGAGGGCTCGCTTCGTCGCTCCGTCGGCCGCGGTGCCCTGGTCACGGCCCTTTCGCAGATGGTGCAGATGGCGCTGCATATCGCCTCCGTCCTCGTCCTGTCGCGCCTCCTCGCGCCCGGGGACTTTGGCCTCGTGGCGATGTGCGCGCCGGTCGTGGCCTTCCTCGGAATGCTCCAAGACTTCGGCCTCGTGCAGGCCACCGTCCAGCGCAAGGGCCTCCAACGCGCCGAGGTAGACTTCGTCTTCTGGGTCAGCGTCGCCGTTGCGGCGTCCATGGCGCTCGTGCTAGTCGCGATCTCGCCGCTGGTCGCCGCCTTCTTCGATGAGCCGCGTGTGGGCCCGCTTATGGCAGCCATGGCGCTGCCCATGCTGATCGGAGGCTCCGGGGCCCAGCCCTCGGCGATCCTCAACCGGCGCATGCAGTTCGGCCGCCTAGCCATCGCCAGCATCGCGGGCAGCAGCAGCTCACTTGCCGTCACCATCGGCTGGGCCCTGGTCCACCCGTCCTACTGGGCGCTGCTCGCAGGTACGCTCACCGGCGCCGTAGTCGGCACGACCTCCACCTGGATCTTGGCGCGTTGGTGGCCGGGGTGGCCGCGGCGGGTCGAGGGCGCGCGCAAGCTCCTCGGTTTCGGCGCTGGTATTACCGGCTTCAATATCGCCAACTTCTTCGCGCGCAACCTCGACAACATCCTGATCGGTCGTGTCTGGGGTAGTGAGCAGCTTGGCTTCTACGACCGCGCCTACAAGCTCCTGCTCTTTCCGCTAAGCCAGATCGCCAACCCACTCTCGCGTGTGATGGTGCCCGCTCTCTCGCGCATGACGGAGGAGCCCGACCGCTACCGCCACGCTTTCCTGCGGGTGCTTAACCTCTCGCTGCTCCTGAGCCTGCCGGGTGTGGCCTTCGCCGTCGGGATGGCGCCGACGCTTATCCCCTTCGCGCTAGGTGAACAGTGGCGGCCCAGCGCGCCCATCTTCATGGCGCTGGGCTTCGCAGGGCTTCTACAGCCCCTCAACAATCCCGCGGGCTGGCTTTTCATCAGCCAGGGGCGCTCGACCGAGTTCATGTGGTGGGGGCTCGCGACGGCGGCCTTCGCCATCACCGCTTTTGCGGCGGGGCTGCCCTGGGGAGCCCTGGGCGTGGCCGTCGCCTATGCGATCAGCGAGTACGTCAAGACGCCTTTCCTGTGGCGTTACATCGGTCGCAGCGGTCCGGTGCGTGCCACCCACGTCCTGACAGGCACCGGGCCCGCGGTGGTGGCCGCGCACGTGTCCCTGGGAGCGGTGCTGCTGGCGCATGCATCGCTCGCTGCGCACGGGCTCGCCGGGCTCGCGGCCGCCGCCCTGCTCTCTTACGCCACGTACGGCGCCGTCCTTTCACTGGGCCCCGTCGGCCGCGCCACCATCAAGGAGGCAACTGGCCTCCTCGCCCAATCCCTAGTGCGCCTCCGGCGGGCCGCCTGAGCTTTCCCCCGAAAGGCCCTCGACAATGTTCCACTACCGATCAGTCCATAAACTAAACGCCGCCCTCCTGCGTTGCCTGCATCAGCTGCCCTCGGATCTCGACCTTGTTGTGGGCGTGCCACGCAGTGGGATGCTCGCAGCCAACCTCCTGGCGCTCGCGGCCAACCTCCGGTTGTCAGACCTAGACTCCTATCTTGAGGGACGCGTCTACATGTCCGGCGTGACAAAGGCTGTGGGCATGCGATCTGCGAGACCTGGTTTGCGCAAGGTGTTGGTCCTCGACGACAGCATCACGGCGGCAGCGCCATGACGGACGCGCGTGCCCGCGTGGCTGCAGCGGGCCTCGGCTATGACGTCCTCTTCGTGGCCGTGTACGGCAACCAGGAGCGGCATGAGGAAGCCGACCTCGTACTCGAGATCGTGCCGCAGCCGCGGATCTTCGAGTGGAACTTCATGCACCATATCTTCTTGGAGCAGAGTTGCGTCGATATCGATGGCGTGCTTTGCCACGACCCGCACGAGGCCGAGAATGACGACGGCGAGGCCTACATTCGGTTCCTGCTGGAGGCACGCCCGCTCTATCGCACGACGCGCCCTATCGGCTCGCTTGTCACGAGCCGCTTGGAGAAGTACCGCCCGCAGACTGAGGCTTGGCTCAACCGCATCGGCGTGCGCTACGGCAAGCTCTTGATGCTCGATCTGCCCAGCGCCGAGGAGCGGCGCCGCCAGGGCGCGCACGGCTCGTTCAAGGCCAACTACTACCGCCGAAGCGACGCGATCCTCTTCATCGAGAGCGAGAATGCGCAGGCCCAAACCATCGCCCGCCGCTCCGGCAAACCCGTGCTCTGTCTAGAGACGCATACCATGATCGAGCCCTCCATGAGCGCCATGCTCACGGCGGCCCCGCAGGCGGTCATCTCTGGTCAGGGTACGCGCGCCATTAAGAATGTAGTTCAGTCCCTCCTCGGTCCTCGAGGGTATGCCGCTATTAAGCGGCGGCTTCGTGGATAAGCAGGACCCTGAGGTCCAGAACCGGGCCTGATGGGGTCGTCTAATTGCGGCTCATTGTGCAAGTCCTTTCTTTGGCTGGATGACGTTTGCCGGGTTCAGGGTCGTCTTCGCAGTCAGCACAGGGCTGCTGCAAGATGGGTCTTCGTGAGGATGGGACCTCCCAAGGTGGACGACGCACTCGGCTGATCCAGCGGTGCACCCCATCAGGCGGGATGGTCCGGCCCACGTCCCGGCAGGGACATCAGGTGAGCGTTCGCGAGCGAACGCCCTTCAAGGCTGACCTCAGGCTGCCTCGCCAGCGGTCCGGTCGAAGAGCTGGCCGGAGCGCAGCATGGCGTGCATGATGACGGCGAGTTTCCTCGCGAGCGCAACGGCGGCTCGCTTGAAGCCGATCCGCTCCTTGAGCTTGAGACCCCATGTCCGAAGCGAGCTCTCAGCCGAGGTCCGCGTCAGAAGGACGGTCGCGGCTTCATAGAGGAGCCCGCGCAGGTGGCTGTCGCCACGTCGGGAGATGTGGCCGTCATAGTCCACCTCGCCAGACTGGTAGCGCCTCGTCGTCAGCCCGAGCCAAGCGCCCACCGATCGTGACTTGCGGAAGTTGCCGGGATCCTCAATCGCGGTCGCAAACGAGGTTGCGGTGACGGCGCCAACACCTGGCACCGACATGAGGATCTGGCAGGCCTCGCTCCGGCGGGCGCTGGCGCCGAGCTGCCGGCTCAGCTCGGCGGCCTGCCGTCGCAGGCCACGCCTCGAGCACGGGAAGGATGATGCGCGCCAACTCCACCTGATCGACGAGGAGAGCGCGGACATTGGTTTCGAACCGGCTGCCCTTGCCCGCAGGCACGACCAGCCCGAACGTCTTCATCAGGCCGCGGATCTGGTTCGACAGCTCGGTGGTGATCTGCACCAGGCGGTTCCGCGCCGCCACCAGGGTGCGCGCCAGCATGCTGTCGAAGCCCTTCACCCGCACCTCGCGGAAGAACCCGACCTCGGCGAGCTGGGCCAGGCCATCGGCATCGTTGGCATCCGTCTTGTTGGGGGCCATGTCGAGGGCAGCCTTGGCATGGCGTGCATCGATGCAAATCGCCGGCAGCCCTTCTGCTGTCAGGGCATGATAGAACCACACCGACAAGGGGCCGGTCTCGAACACCACCCGAGCGGCTTCAGGTGCGCGACGGCGGATCACCTCAGCGATAAGCTTGGGATCGGACCCGCACTTGCCGCGCCACACGCGCTTGCCGTCGCGGCGGATCGACACCGCGGTTTCCTTCATCGACACGTCGAGCCCGACATACTCAGCCATCGTCATTCTCCGCTCCCCAGCGCCTAAGCCCGCGCGATCGCGCGAGGGTCTCGTGGCACCATCATGATCGGAAGAGCAGCCGGCTCCGAGGCTGTCGGGCCGAAGGGGCGACTCGCTCCCGCGATTACCCCATGTGGACGCCCCCCAACAGCCTTGGTGTGCCAGAGTGGAGGTGTTGAGCACCACTCGAGGGAGGCGTCCATGGGTGAAGTTAGCACGATCGGCGTGGACCTGGCGAAGAGTGTCTTTCAGGTCCACGGAGCCGATGCCTCGGGAGTGGTCCTGTTCCGCAAGAAGCTGCGGCGGCACCAAGTTCTCACTTTCTTTGCGGCCCAGTCCCCCTGCACGGTCGCCATGGAGGTCTGTAGCAGCTCCCATCATTGGGCGCGCGAGATCTCCAGACTGGGTCATCAGGTGCGTCTGATCCCACCGGCCTACGTGAAGCCTTTCGTCAAACGCCACAAGAACGATGCCGCTGATGCCGAGGCGATCTGCGAGGCGGCCCAGCGTCCGACCATGCGCTTCGTGGCTCCCAAAAGCGAGCAGGCTCAAGCCGCCGCTCTCGTGTTCCGAGCGCGCGATCTCCTGGTGCCGCAGCGAACTCAGGTCATCAATGCCCTGCGCGGGCATCTGGCCGAGTTCGGCATCGTCGTGGCCAAAGGACCGGCTCATATCCCTCAGCTGATGCAGGCTGTCGCAGACCCGGACGAGCCTCTCCCGGAGATCGCCCGACCGATCCTCCAGATCCTGATCGACACGCTCCATCGGCTGGACGAGCAGATCACGCTTCTGGATCATGAAGTCGCTCAACGGGCCAAGGCCGAGGAGACAGCGCGTCGGCTCATGACCATCCCCGGGGTTGGTCCCGTGACTGCGGTCGCCCTGACGGCTCTGGCACCTCCTGCGCAGACCTTCAGGCGTGGACGGGACTTTGCGGCCTGGGTGGGGCTGACGCCTTTGCAGCATTCAACCGGCGGCAGGCAGAAGCTGGGCGCCACCTCGAAGATGGGCGAGCGGACCCTGCGCCGCCTGCTGATCATCGGCGCGAGTGCCGTTGTGCGTTGGGCTGCCCGCCATGGCGCTCCGGCTGGTTCATGGATAGCCCGCATGCTGGCGCGCAAGCCACCGATGCTGGTGCGGGTGGCTTTGGCCAACAAGATGGCCCGGATCGTCTGGGCCTTGATGGCCAAGGGTGGAACTTACCAGGCTCCGGCCATGAGCCCCTAAAGGCTCGCGGCTGTGGGGTCGTTGGGACGTGGGAAGGTCGAAGGAGAGGGATGGCGCAACGGTCACTGAGACGGGATCAGGAAAACCAGCTTTGCGACAAGCGCTTCGAGCGCGTGGTAGCCTGTATTGGACCTGATCCGCGAACTCCTATCCGGGCCCGCGGCCTGTGAGCCGCATCAAAGGCCGCACACATGTCAGCACCCGACCGCGCGCTGCACCGATCCAGAAAATTCTTCTTGCGCTAAAGCGGGCGTCCACACATGTCGCAATCGCTCGGGAGGGCCGCAGCATGGGCCAGACCGGCCCTGTTTTCATGCTTCGTTAACCTCTGGAAGTCCGAAGCAGAGGCGAGCAGGCGGTTCTGCTCGCGCATCGTCCACGGGCCGGAGAAGCCGAAGCCCTTGCGCAGCCACAGCATGGCCTCGAAGCCCTGGAAGGTGGGCCGTGCCGTGGGGAAGGACTGGAAGCCGCCAACCCGCGGCATGGCTCTCTTGCCCTGGAAGTGGTCGCTCTCGATGCCCTGCTGCAGGTGCTTAGAGTGTCGGACGGGAAGTCGGATCCGATGAGTTCTGCACCTCAGCAATCCTGAAGCCGCCGACGGTGCGTCCGGTTAACGGTCCGACGCTCTAGTGACGTAGTGCAGCGGAGTGCGCCAAGAAGCCGGCCTTCCTGCCGCTCTGATGGCGGGCAGGTAGTGACCAGCGGCGTCCGTGCCGATCCGGTCAGGGGAGAGCAGGGGCTGGTCCTGGAACATCTTGCGGAAGAGGCGGTTGGCGGCGTCCAGATCGCGCCGGGCCGTCAGCAGGACGTCCACAGGTGTGCCATGCTTGTCGACGGCGCGGTAGAGATAGCGCCACTCGCCCCGAACCTTGATGTACGTCTCGTCGAGCCGGATCGAGCCGCAGTGTGGCGGGCGGAAGGCTCGCAACCGGCGCTCGATCAGCGGGGCGTAGACCAGAACCCAACGGTTGAAGGTGGAGTGGTCCACCTCCAAGCCCCGCTCGAGGAGCAACTCCTCGATGTCGCGGTAGCTCAGCGGATAGCGCAGGTATCAGGAAACCGCCTGGAGGATCAGCGTTGCCTCGAAGTGGCGGCCCTTGAAGTCGCCCTTCGACCGACACTTCAGCTTATCGACCAGGGCATTCAGGATCATGGGGTGCCTGCACATCAGAGGCACTCATGCAGCCGGCATGCTCAATGCCGGGTGAACGTCGCAAATTTGCGACAGCCCCCACCAAAGTCGAGGACGGTGGACAGGCCGTTGTGGCCGGTGAAGTGCGCACAGGGGGTGGGGGTCGCAAGCGCCGAGGGGGGAAATCAAAAAATGAGCGAAGAACCCTATGCACCCCGGTGGCAGACACTCCTCCATTTTGCTGATGCCGCTCCTCGCTGTGGCGCCAAGCGTCGGGATAACGGTTCCTGCCAGAGCCCGGCTATGCCGAACGGCCGCTGCCGCATGCGCCGCGGCACCACCACGGGGCCGAGGACCTCAGAAGGCCTGGAGCGGTCCCGCAAAGCCAATTGGAAGAATGGGCGCCATTCGGCACAGGCCAGAGCCGTGAAGGCGAGGGCGGATTTGCGCCGCCTGCGAGACATTATCCGGCACATCAATCTCGACTGACACAGACCCTCACCACCCGCACCAAGTCCGAGCACACTCCAGGCGCGGAGCCTTTGACGGCGATCTGTCAGCTCACCAAGCCTTTGAGGAAGCAAATAAAATAACAGCAGGAAATCCAAGCGCGGGGTCACTAAAATTGAGCGATCTAGTGGGCGGTCCTCGCCGGCGGCTTTGATAAACAATCAAACGAAACCAAAGAGGCCGAGCCTAAACTAGGCCAATCTACGGGCCGCTTTGATTTCGAGGGGAGATCAGCACGAAATTTCGTATAATCCCAAAGAGGGGCGAGGGCAAAGATGGGCGGCATCGGCAGCGGCAATCATGGGGGCAAGCCCACCGTCAAGGACGGCCTCGTGCTCGACCTCAACCGCCTCATCCGTCAGGACCTCATCACGTCGAGCGGCTTCCGTGTCGGCTCCATCAACTGGTCGGAAGTCTCCTCAGGCCGGCAGGTCGCCACCATCGGCTACGAGGCCCGCCTTGGCGAGGAGAGCGGGTGGCCCCGCCTTCACTATACCGTCACCGACCACCGGTCCGGCGAGAAGGCTTATCACGACTACTGGGAGGAGGTGACAACCACGCCGCAGCCCTTCGGCGGCCGGCGCTGGTGGTAGGTCTACCCACGGCGAGGGGATCTCGTCTCCAAGCTCTACAAGCCGAACGGCCGCGACCGCTTCGCCTCCCGCAAGGCTCATGGCATCGCCTACCGCTCGCAGCGCATCGCCTACCGCTCGCAGCGGCAGAGCCCTGATGACCGGACCATCAGCCAAACGTTCAAGCGCCGGCGCCGCCTCGGATCAACCAGTGGCATCGGCAGCTATGTTGAGAAGCCCAAGGGCATGCGCTGGGCCACCTTCAACCGCGAGATGAAGCGCCTGGAGCAGGTCGAGGGTGTCGTGAATGCCCACGCTTGGACGCTCGTCAGGCGGCTGACGAAATCATCCTCCTGAGGCCGCGACCCCGGCCAAAGCGCGATGCACGCTCATGCGGCTGATCCTAAGAGCATTGGCAATCGCTGTGGGACCATGCCCCTCATCTCGCATGGCCCTGACCTGCGCGAGCGGCACTGAGGGCTTGCGGCCCTTGTAGACACCCGCCTTCTTGGCTTCCGCAATCCCCGCCTGCTGCCGCTCGCGGATGAACTTGCGCTCCATCTCGGCCACTATGCCGAGCACCATGACCAGGATCGAGCCGGTGGCCTCAGTCGAAAGGCGGGCTCCAGCACCGTGAAGGCAGCCCCTTTCGCCTCCAGTTCGTGCACGAGGTTGAGCACGTCACGAGTGCTGCGCCCGAGCCGATCCAGCTTCACGACCATCAGCTCATCACCAGCTCGGATGAACTCCATGAGAGAGGAAAGATCGTCGCGACCCTCCCGGCCCTTGCCGCTGGCCTTCTCGGCGCGAATGATCTCGCAGCCGGCTGCCTTGAGCTGGGCTTCCTGGGTGGCGTGGTCCTGATCGAGGGTGGAGACACGGGCGTAGCCGATGCGGACCATGAGAAGGGTTCATCCGTCACAATAGGGTCGACCCGCTCACCCCAGCGTAACAATTACCCGTATCGAAGTCTATTGTTACTGCTGCAGCCGTAACGATGCTGTACCTCAATGAGGCAAAGGAGCCGGTTGAAAAGGGATCAAGATCCGACCTAATCCCTCCTTCAACACCACCGTTCCGAGAGACGACCTACCCTCGCTACCTACACCGCCGTGAGCCTATTCTCGAGCTAGAGAATGACATCGGCTGCGGTGAGGCCCTCGATAATCTTGATCTGGAAGTCAGCGCGGCCATCGCCGTTCGTATCAACTCCTTAGAGGATGAAGTCGTAGTACTTCGTCATGTTGGTCGACATCGTCACGTCTGTTCCATTGGACTTGCCGTTGAAGGTGACGTGGTCGATGTACAGGTTCCTGTCCTTGCCGGCGCCGGCGTACAGGTTGTTGTCGAACTCGATGCTCAGCCTGTGCGTCTGAGTGCCGGCGGCGTCGAAATCCCCCGTGAAGGTGAACGTCTGCCACTGGTTTAGCGCCTTGTCGGCCGTCACCGCATTGGTCGCGTCGATGACCTTGCCGTCAAGCACCAGCTTGAAGTTCGGGTCCGTCAGGTAGAAGTCGCCCGAGACCCTCACCGTGATAGTGTCGTCCCCGGTGCCGCTGGTCGGCGTCGGGGTGGGCGCGGTCAGCGACAGTGTGGTGGTCCCTGTCTCCACCAGGCGCAGGTTGTCGATCAGCGCGCCGTAGCCGTCCTTGCTCTGGCTGGCAACCTCGCGGACGATCAGATTGTCCACGCCGCCGGTGCCAACGACCTTGACAGAGTGGTCGTCCCACGAGCCCGTCGGGGTGATCGTCTGGACCTTGCCGTTCCACACCACCTCGATCTGGTTCGTTGCAGCCGTATGGCCTGGGCGGGTCCTCGCGTCCAGGGTGAACGTGTACTCCTGGCCGGCCTGCGTCTGGACGCCCTGCGCTATGCCGTCGACACCTCTGTCCCTGCGGTAGTCGAGTTCGACGAAGTCGGTGCCGTGGGTGGCCTTGACGCCGTTGTGGGCGTTCCACACCTCGATCGTGCCGCCGCTGATGGCCGTCCAGCCCGGCATGGACTTCATCGCCGTGTGCTGGCCCGGCGTGCTCGGCGCCTCCTCGAACGAGCCGTTCTTCAGGAGGTTCGTGCCGGTCGGCGGGGCCGTCGGGGTAGGCTCGATCGCTGGAGTGAGCGCGATCGGTGGGGCGGGCGTGGTGGGTGGCGGGTTGGTGGTCGAGCCCTTGAGCCAGTCGAACCGCTCGTGGAAGCTGGACGTCCAGGCAGCGCGATCCTCATAGGTGGTCATGGCACCGTTCGAGCCGCTCCAATTCAGATCTGAGTCTGTGTCGGTTCGGTCCTTCCAGTAGCCGGTCTTGACCTGCTGGTATTCACCACCCCAGCTTTCAGCGGTGGGGTTGTCGTTGTTGGCGTTGTCAATCAGGTACAGGATGCCGTTGGAGTCGCTCATCTTCAGGCCACTGTACGTGTCGCCGGTCCCGCGCAGGTCCTGGCTGTTCTCCCAGAAGAACGTGCCAAGATTGCCGTGATCCTTCGCCATGTTAGCCACGTAGTCGAGGTTCATCTCTGGCGGCAGGCGGGAGTTCATGCTGGCATAGATGCCGCGCTGCGTGGTCTGAGAGTCGATCCACCAGAAGCCCTTCTGCCCCGCGAAGTTGTCCACGACATACTTGTACGCGTTGGGCTCTTGGGCGGGCCCAGACGCCGAGATCAAGCG
>JAESFL010001021.1_pt1 | contig 12092 bp, 17 predicted proteins | sample 9269401 | NCBI WGS metagenome assembly JAESFL01 (sample SAMN14506025, study PRJNA617098) | algae metagenome | isolation source: Gloeocapsa sp. UFS-A4-WI-NPMV-4B04 and co-occurring heterotrophs from desert... | place: USA: Utah | collected 2006-10-01 | reverse complement strand
ACTTGTTTCTTGCTGACGAGGACGAGGTGACACGGGAGGAAGTCTCAGAAGGTTAACAGCCAAATCTCAACGGCTGTTCAGGTTAAGCAGAGCTGAGAAGGTGTGGTTGCGAGAGTCTTGCAGGTCCACTCCTCTCCAAGCATCCCACTCCGCCACGCTCCGTTACCGTGACGCACAGGGCTCTTCGCGTCTTAGGGCAGTTCTTTGAGCATGAGGATGAGGGAGGCGAGGAGGACCGTTTTGCCGGTCTCATCGCGCACCCGGCAGGTCATGGTGCGCTCGTTGCCACCTGCCGGCACGTGGTCGCGGGCGATATCGGCAAGTGCCGCCTGCGCCTGGAGCCGGGCCTCGTTCATGCCATAGAGGTCGAGGCCCGTGTCATCCTCGATGAGCCCGGTCCCGTCGTCCGTGTCGAAGTAGTAGCGCAATGGGGCCTCCCGCGAGGCGGGGCCAAGATAGCAGTTGCCATGACTACGAACGAGGGCTGCGCGGCAGTGCCAGTTCCACAAGTCTGATCGGTGGTGCGCTTGGGTGAGGCTCGTCACATTGCTGACGGGCTTCATGAGTGACCATGCGGCATTCCGTTGCGAGACGAGCCCATGATCATCGCCGCTACCCTGCTGAATGCGACCGGGATCTGCGCAACCCTCTACCTCGCCTATATGGTCGTGCAGGCGTTCCGGGGCGGGCTACCTCCAGATGGCGGCGGCGTGGCACGCTCGCGGCGCGAGCAAGGAAGCCGTGCTACGCAGGCACGCTTCGGGTACCGCATCCCAAGAGGGCGATGAACAGGAGGGCGGCGCTTGATCGCCGAGCGGAGCGCAGCCCCAATCCGATCAGTGAGGGCGCGCACCTTCTCTGCCGCTTCCTGCCCCAGAGGCGTCAGGCTGCTTTCCACATACGGTGGCACCACATCGTAGGTGATATGCTCAGTAAGACCAAGCGGTGCACCTGAGAAGTGGGCCTGTTCGCATTCCAGGGCCCCTACTCCCGGATTGCCGCCACAAGCCGGCTGAAGGCCTCCCGGTAGGACAAGCGCTCCCTCTCACAGTAGCGGATGAAGGTCTCTGCATCGTCGATGTCGAGCTTCATAGTAAGATTATGCAGTTGCTTGGTCGTACCTCGGCGGCGGCGAGGCGGTTCGCGTAACGGCTCTCGGTGCCGGAAACCCGCCTGATCTGCAACAGCGTCGACTTCGCGCTCGACCTCGCGTGGGATCGCCTTGGGTGCGGTGGGAGTGCCGAAGAAATTGCTCATGCTGCGACCTGCTGGGAGAGAAGGGACTTTAGGAGGTCTGTGACCTCATCGGCGAGGGCACCGGCATTGCGGAGAGCTTGCGGTACACCGCTGACCTGCTGCGGATCTAGCTCGGTCAGGCTGCAGGAGCGCTCAAACAGCGCCTTGTAGGCCACCCTCTCGTGCAGGTGCGTGCGCAGGGCCGGGATCCCGTTCTTAGCCATTTCGGTGAGGAGCGACTTAGTCGTTTTTGTCGGCACTGCCTCACTGGTGCGGGTCATAACGATCCTGAAAGGAATGGGTCTCCTGAGGATCTCCTCCTCTTGCCGGATTAGACTGACCATTCGCCCGGCTTGCTGTGCATCGAGTTTACTTGGCTGCACGGGGATCAACACCAAGTCTGCTCGCATGATTGCGCGGCTCATGATGCGAGTGGCCACACCTTCTAAATCGATGATGACGAGGTCTTTGGTAGCGCTCTCTTTGTCGACCATGGACACGAAGGTACTGTCGGTAGCGCCGCCGAGCACGCTGATCTGCTGCGGCTGGCCCTGTGCCCAGGCAACCAGGGGCTGGTTGTCATCTGCATCTACAACGGTCACCGAGGCGCCCCGCTCTGCAATAGTAAGCCCCAGGACAAGACTGGTTGTGCTTTTACCGGCACCCCCTTTCGGTGTTGCCATGACGATGACTGGCATGCGGCTCTCCTCTCGGATCCTCACCATGTCCGGAAGACATTAAGCGGCGGTTAATGTCCTGGGCTGCCTCAGGACAGCCCAGGACAGCCCAGGACAGTCTTTCCAATCCTGGGGCGCACGCATGCAGGCAGCGCTGGTGCATCTCACTAGGCCGTATTGACAAGGCGGCAGGGGAGGGAGGCTAATCAAGATCCCGGTATTGTGCCGGGCGATTCAGGAGATCGGCAGCTGATCAGGCCCGGGCTGCTTTGCGCAGTGTTGGCCGGATTAGAGGAGAAACAACCGCCGCGACAGTAGCCTAGAAAAGCCAACGGCCCCCGAGACGGCAATCTCGGAGGCCGGTGAAATCGATAGAGGGGCTTTCGCCTCCACACAAAGCGAAGGTCTCACACCTCCCGCCGGGGAGTCAACGGGGAACGTGAGTTCTCCGAGCGATGAGGCTTTGCCTGAAGGAGGATGGGTGTCACGCCCACACCTGAGGGGAGGGGAGAAGCCACCTGGTTTCTCCCATCGGTGACGCGCGGCCCGACGAGGGCTCACCATGATTGCTGTTCAACACCAACTTGCCTTTGCCCGGCCGCTCTTCGGTCGGGTTCGGTCCGTTCGTCGCCCCTTCCGTCCCGCGCGAGGGGAGGGGACCTACCGCCTGCCGCACGATGTCAGGGACCGCCTCTCGGCCGCCCTGGCACCCTTCCGCAATCGAGAGGCGGCCTTTGCCCTGGCGAGGTTCCTGGCGCGCTTTCACTCCAACCCCGACCGGCTTCTGGGCGGGTTCATGATCGATCGCCGGGAGCTGGCGGATCGGCCTGACCTTTCTCTCACGGAGGCGCGGGTGCGGGGCGCGATCAGGGCTCTGGAGGCGATCGGCTACCTCGAGCGGGGTCTGACCACGGGCTCGACCCACAAGGCCACGGAGGATGGGTTGCGCCGCAAGCCGATCCGGTTCGTGTTTGGATCTGAGTACGTGCCGCTCTTCAGGGCGGCCAACCAGCGGGCCAGGAGGGCCCATAAAGCGCCCGCTGGCGGCGATCGCGCGGCCAGACGGGTTGTGACCCCCTCTGTAGCCCCGCGGCCGTCTAGGGGCCCCTTTGAGGGTCAGCGGCTAAACTCGCCCAAAGACAAGAGCGAAGCGAACACCCAGGTGAATCTGGGCGAGATAAGACAGAACAGCGGCCTTCCCGCAGAACCCTCTCAGAACTCCCCCTTAGAACGCGCCCTGCAGCGGCTCAAAGAGGCTATCGGCAAGCCGAGAGGCTTCTCGACCGAGAACAACGAATGAGAATCGGGACCGGCATGACCCATGCGCCAGCTTCATGCCATTGGCGCACGTTGATCGTTCTAGCGAACAGCGAGGAGAGTGAGATTCTGGAAATTGGTTGTGGCCGCCACGGTTGACATCCCCGTCTCCCTGGGCCCCATCAAGAGCGGGGCGGCAGCGGATGAGTAGTCGCCATCTCACCCGAGGTGAGATTGGTGGCAAAGTGTCTCGCAAGTCCCCGCAGTAGGAGGCCGCGTAGCATGCCGAGAGGAAGCGCGAAGCACCACCAGAGGGGGCAGCCTAAGGGCGCGAGGAATGCCCCCCACGACGATGAAGGGCTACGCTCTGCGCTGCGTGCATTCTTCCCTCCGGACGGGCAGTATCCGTACGGCGAAGACTTCCCCGGGGAGGGTGCTCGAACACCGGAGGATCACTTCGTTGATGGTATCCTAGACGAGATCCGGTGGGCAGCCGAAGAGCTCGCATCCTCTGGTACGCCGAAGGCGGATCTCGCTGCCGAACTCCGTGGGATTATCGAGGACTTGGACTCGGCCTCCCAGGCCCTGCGGAAGATTTCGCCAGGGCTCGACACGTTGCTCGGAACGGCAGTCGACCCTCTTGAGGCTGCAGAGGCGATCGAGGGGGTCGCCAACAATCTCCGGAAGGGTGGCCGCTCGCTGGAACAGTACGGTGGTAAGCTTAAACGCCACCAACACGAGCGCGCAATCGCTGATGAATTCGCTATCCGAGTACTACGCTTCGCCAAAGCTTGCGGCGTGCATGTCTCTGGTCGCGGGACGAATGCGTACGAAGACTATGGGGAAGCGACCAAGCTGCTCAAGATTGCGGGTGCTGGGGCTGGGATCAAGCTGGGGCTCCCCACGTGGCGCGACGTGGTGCTGAGAGCAATGAAGAGTACGGGCGACCTCCAAAGTGAAGCCCGGCGAGCCCGCAACCAGCCCAGCGCGAAGGAGTAGGATCGACCCTAAGTTTGGGGTCGATCCTACGAGTATTAAGCGAATGGGCTTTGCGCCAAATCCCCTTCTGCGGGTTCCGAGAGAGCCCCGTAAACGCAGAAGGACTCCCCATGCTTCAAGCAAACCACCTTGTTTTTACCATCGCCGAGGCCAAGGCCTCGGCCGGTGTCGGCCGCTCGGCTCTCTACGCTGCAATCGCCTCCGGTGAGTTGCCGGCACGCAAGCTCGGTCGACGCACGCTTATCATGGCCGATGACTTGAAGGCCTGGCTCACGAGCCTGCCGAAGGTGAAGCCCTCCAAGAGAGGGGGGCGGTGATCATGGTGACGAAGACGAAAAAACGCCTCACCCGGACGCCGCGCACGAGCGCCCCTGATCTCTTCGAACTCGCCCGTGAGAGGCGGCTCCTCGAGACCAACCCCGCCGTCCGCCGCCTCACAGGGAAGTACGGCATCAGCCCGATCCTCGCGGCCACCTATGCGGAGCTCCATGGCTTCACGACCCGGGGGGCGGACGAATGAGCTCGCCCCTCTCTCAGAACCCGCCGGCAAACCCGACCAGCGCGGCTCCCGCGGGGCCCGTTTCTTATCCCAACCCATCACAGAGTTCGCCCCCCATGTCCCGTTTCTTTTCCGATTTGAACGCCCTTCGCCTCGGTGGCGCGGAAGCATCCGCAGGCGCTGTCGAGGTCTTGACCCACGTGCCGGTTCGCAAGCCCAATCGGCACGAGTTCTTCCGCGTCCATCCCGAGCACGTGCTCGACACCACTGTGTTCACCGACAAGGAGGAACGCGAAAGCTACTTGGTGGCGCCGGCCATGCGGGCAGTTCTGGTGGGCGAAGCTCGCCCGGTTCTCCTTGTTCCTGCTATCTCACGCCAGAATGCGCTGTTCATCTGGCCCGTGTCGCTGCCAGGCGAAGACGGCCGGCGCAATGCCTGGACCGACACCGCTCAGGAAGCCATGCACCTGGCACGGGAGCAGTGGGTGCGGCTGATGCCCGATATGGGCTTGGGCGCATACCGCATCTACCGCGCCGAGGGACAGCTCTCCGATCCACTCTGGCCCGACCAGCCCTTCGAGGATCTGCTCGAGCTCGCGTTTCGAGGGCGCGTGATTGACACGCACGATCACCCCGTGGTGCGCCGGCTGCGGGGGCTCACATGAAGCAGGCTATATATTCGGGGGGCGGCGTCGCCGCCCTTTCCGCTTTCCGGGCTGTGTGGCTGGTGGACTTCGAGTTCCAAGCCCCGGCTGGGGAGCGGCCTCGGCCCGTGTGCATGGTCGCCCGCGAGCTGCACACCGGGCGCATGATCCGGCTCTGGCGCGAGGACCTCCTCGCTCTGCGCCAGCCCCCGTTTGAAACCGGGCCCGACAGCTTGTTCGTAGCCTACTATGCCAGCGCGGAACTGGGATGCTTTCTCGCCCTCGGCTGGGCCATGCCGGCCTGCATCCTCGATTTGTTCGTTGAGTACCGCTGCGCGACCAACGGGATCCCGACGCTCTATGGCGATGGCCTGATAGGCGCCCTGGTGCAGCACGGGCTTGCTCACCTCGATGCCGGCGAGAAGGAGGCCATGCGGCGCCTCATCATGGAGGGCACCGCGTGGTCCGAGGCCGAGCAGGCTGCCATCCTGGACTACTGCCAGAGCGATGTGGACGCGCTCGCCGCTCTCCTGCCCCGGATGACCCCCGGCCTGGATCTTCCCCGGGCCCTGCTGCGGGGCCGCTACATGGCAGCCGTCGCCGGCATGGAGTGGACCGGGATCCCCATCGATGCCGTCGTCCACACCCGCCTGCAGGATGCCTGGGGAGGTCTCAAGGGGCGGCTGATCGCGGATGTGGACCGAGACTACGGCGTCTATGAGGGAGTGTCGTTCAAGGCAGGGCGCTTCGGTTCGTGGCTCCAGCGGGCTGGTATCCCTTGGCCACGGCTTCTGAGTGGCGCCCTGGCCCTGGATGACGAGACCTTCCGCCAGCAGGCGCGCCTCTACCCGCACCTAGAACCGCTGCGCCAGCTGCGAGCCACCTTGGGTCAGCTCCGGCTCAACGAGCTCGCCGTTGGCTCGGATCGGCGCAACCGCTGCCTTCTCTCGCCGTTTCGCTCCGGGACGGGCCGTAACCAGCCCTCCAACACCCGCTTTGTGTTCGGGCCCTCGCGTTGGATCCGCGGGCTCATCCGCCCGCCTGAGGGCTACGGGCTCGCCTACATCGACTTCTCATCGCAGGAGATCGCCATCGCGGCGGCGCTCGCAGGTGATGAGCTGATGATGCAGGGCTACACGAATGGTGATCCATACCTCGCCTTCGCCAAAGCCGCTCGACTGGTGCCGCCGGACGCCACAAAGGCAAGCCATAAGGCAGAGCGGGACCGCTGCAAGGCCGTGGTGCTGGGGGTGAACTACGGCATGGGCCCGGACGCCCTCGCGGCCTCGCTGGGCATCACTCGTGCTGAAGCCAACGAACTGATGCAGCTGCACCGGGGCACCTACCGCCGGTTCTGGTCCTGGTCCGATGAGGTCGTCACCTCAGCGATGCTCACGGGCGAGATGCAGACCGTGTTCGGCTGGCGGCGTCAGGTCCCAGCCGGAGCGAACGCTCGAGCCTTGATGAACTTCCCCATGCAGGCAAATGGGGCCGAGATGATGCGGATGGCGGCCATTGCTGCAACAGAGGCCGGCATTGAGGTCTGTGCCCCAATTCACGACGCCTTTCTCATCGCAGCCCCTCTCGAGCGCCTCGAAGAAGATGTCACGCGGATGAGGGGGTTCATGTCGGCGGCAGGACAGGCGGTGACAGGTGGCTTCGACGTTCGCACGGATGCGACAGTGGTGCGCTGGCCCAACCGGTACACGGACGAGGGCGGGCAGGACCTGTGGGTCCGTGTGATGAGGCTGACTGGAGGACAGGAAGGCCTCAAGGCAGCGTAGTCCGGCGTCGCACCCGCGCGACGCCACCGTCGTACGAACGCGACACCACCGTCGCATCGGCGCGACACCGGGTCCTCTTATAGCTAATCTCTTATAGGATCATCTAAGAATGAGAGATCATACGACTCGCATGGCTGAGGTCGAAGTGGAGACCTCATGGGTATCTCAGGCCAAGGTTAGACAGAAGGAGCGGTTCCTCAAAGGGCCTATCCCCCTCGCCCGCCTCCAACAAGCCGCCACTCTTCCCGGCAAGGCGCTAGCTACGTATCTCGCCGTCCTCCATCAGCGGGATCTTAGCGGCCGTGTGATCGTGACATTATCAGCAGCGTTGCTCACCTCGTTCGGGATCGATCGTGATGCGAAAGCACGGGCACTGCGGGCACTGGAGCAGGCGGGCTTGATTGCTGTGGAGCACGCTCCTGGGCGCTCTGCCCGCATCAAGATTGTTTAACACATTCAGATTGATGCGGTATTATGGTACCATCATTCGGATCGCCAAAGGATTTCGATGCATGGTGTGGCCAAACCCGAGCAGCACACGATGGGCCCGGAGAGACACGAGACCCGTGGTTGAGGACGGCTTACGTATGGACGTTCACCGCGCCGTGAAAGCGTCAGGCGGTGACGGTCGGTTGAGGATCTGCGGGTGGTCCTATCCGGGCGAGGAGCCCCATTCCCGCATCAGCTACCGCGTCACCTTAGACGGCGATGGCAGCGGATCTCTGGATCTGTACTTCACGTCGCAGGGACGGCCCTATCAACAGACCTTCTGGCTCGTTGGTGTGCCCTGCCGGTATGGCGGCCGACGCTGGCTTGCCACGTGCCCTGACACCGGGGCACGGGTGGCGAAGCTCTATGCAGTGGGTGGGCCGGTCTTCCGCTCTCGGAAGGCCATAGGGGCGGCCTACCGCTGCCAAAGCGAAACTCCACCCTTCCGCATCTTGAGGCGCCGCGACAAGCTTCTCGAGCGGCTGAAGTCCGACGATCCGGACTGGCAGCCTCGACCGAAGGGGATGCGACGGCGGACCTATGCCCGGCTGAAGGAACGCCTCGGCACTACGGAGCACGAGATGCTCGGCGCTGCTCGGGATCGGTGGGGCATCTCAAGCTTATAGTTTCAACTGAGAATTTATAAAGCCACGCTTCCCAGGGACAAGCAAGGACGGTAGAAAACGAGGCCTGCGGGGCTAGTTGTGGTCAAGCATCACGGCAAAGCTAGCGACGACTACAGGGTCGGTGCGATTGCCCGCGGGCATCAGGGGCAGGGGGCTCTCCCTGAGGGCACCATCACCGGCATCAAGCGGGTGCGCTGAGCATCGAAGAAGCAGAAGACCACAACGTACCAATGAACTGGAACGGAGATGAGCGGACACAAGACCAAGACCTTCAATGATCGACTGAAGACAGCCGGTGAGGCAAAGCAGGCTCTGCTGGACAAGTTCCGGGCTCGGCCGGCGGCTGATGATCCAGCCGTCGTTGAACGGCAGGCGGCCCGGCAGGCCGTCAGTAATGCCCGTGAGGCTCGGATAGCAGAACGCGAGGCGCAGGCTGCCGAACGCGAAGCCGCCCGGCGTGAGAAGGATGAGACTGAGGCTGCGGAACAAAGCGCCCGCGAGATCGCCCAACGGGAGCAGCGGCTGCGTGAAGCTGCTGAAGCAGCAGAGCGCGAGGCTGCTCTCGAGACAGAGCGCAAAGCGGCCAGAGACGCACGCTACGCTGCTCGCAAAAGCCGCAAATAGCCCGACCCATAGAGGTGTGGGGTACAGATGGTCTTCTGAGCCGCCTGCGTGGCAGCAAACTTGAAACGGCTCTCGGCCCGGGTGTTGCTGTCCTTCTGAGCCAAAGACCCGGCGGTGCCAGCCTCACCGAGCACCGCCAGCGTCAGACCACGCTTTCACGAGCTGCTTTGCGGAACAGCTCCCCGGTCTGTGACCAATTCCGCTCGCAGCGGCGGGACAGATGACAAAGCCAGTCTCACCAACTCTGCCTGGCGGTTGGTTCCCGTCTTTTGAAATAAGTTCTTCAGATGAGTTTTCACTGTTACAGGCGAAATACCATACCGCTCCGCAAGCTCTGTGGGCGAGGCTCCCTCAATCAGGCCCGAGATGATGCGCAATTCGCTTCCGGTTAACTTAAAGAGCTCGGCAATCACTTCAGCAGCAAGAGGAGCCGCTGTTTCCGGCACCTGAACAAACACAGCAAAGTGTCCTGGCTTTTGGGTAGAGGTCCGGTGAGGCTTTGACGCAAGGCGTAGAACCGTCGCTATCACGGGGTCTGCGCCCTCTCCGCGTGGTAACAGGAAGCTCCGCGAGGGACTCGTGTCTGTCCCCCCGTCGCGGCTCCGCCGGAACGCTCGGGCCTGCCGGGGATCCGCCGGTTCAATGATGCCCTCGCGCAAAAGCAGGAGATCTCCCTTTTGCAGAAGCAACCCGCCTGCCCTATTAGCGTGGAGCAGCTTTCCTTCCTGATCAATCAAAAGGGTAGCCGTCGCAAGAGCGTTGATAACCTCGGCAAAGCGTTCGCGCTCTAAGACTTTGTGGTCGATGAGATCAGCGATTGTAATCGCCCGTTTCACATGCGGTGCGATAAGAGCCATGAGCTCTCGGTCACTCTCATCGTAGCGCCGCTGTTCAAGCCGGCGAGTTACACCCAGAAACGCCAACCTTGCCTGCTGTTTCGCCAACATCGTCATGAGCGTATCGCGAAAGCCCTGAGGCGCTGCCCATTCGCGATAGATGCGGCTGTTCAGCAACTCGTCATCGGGAACAAGATCGGACGACAGAGCTGGCTGTCCGACCTCGCACATCATAAGAGGATGCAAGAACAGGTCAGTGCAGTGGTATCGCTCGCGGTAGAGCTGAGCGTATTCGGACGAGATCCCGAAGTTGACCAGTGTTCGCTCGGTGTCAGTCACCAGGTCGACGACAGCAAGCGTGCCCGCGGCGCTATCCGTAAAAACACAGATCTGCTCGAGCGTTGCTGGCCAAAGCGCAGGATCGACGGCGCAATCGTAGATGGCCCCGATCAGATCGGACATGCTGCGATGACTCATGGTCGGCCTCCGCTGCTTCAGTGACCCTGGCCTCGAAGGCGATCACGGCATTGTCGGAGGTCGCTACATGGGACCCACAATTCGCCAGGTCCTGAGCATCTGCAATCTGCTCCCAATATTCGCATGCGGCAAGACTCGGGTGTCTGCTGGGTCGCCGTCGTTCTCGATGAGGCTCTCAGACTAGGACCTGAGCAGGCCTTTGCACCTCCGTCGGCGGCTCCGGGTTACCCTTCGTCCCTCTTGCCGGTGCTCATGGCGCAAGAACTTCGCCTCAATGACATCGTCTCCACCATTCGGAGGAGGACGGGTCTCCTACTCCGAGCGCAACGATGAGGGACGTTAGGCGCCTTAGCCTGCGTTCAAGCTAGGAGCCTGCCATGCGTGTCCTCGGACAGGGTCTCTCCGCTATCGGACGGCACGGTCCTGCTCTACTCGTCCTCTCACTTGTCTTGGGCGCTATGGTCGCCCCGCTCGCATCAGCGGCCTATCAGATCCTACCTCTATCGGCTTTCCTGCTGACGCTAGGCTCCTTCCTGACCGCAAGCCTTGCAGCTCCCGAGCGAGGCCTCGGCTGGCGCCGCATCCTCCTTGCCCTGGCCTGGATTGGCCTTGGCGTACCGCTGATCGTGGCCGCTCTCATCATCAGGCTGCAGCTCGATCCAGTGCTGCAGGCCGGTGTGCTTCTATCCGTGCTAGCTCCGCCTGTCGGCAGCGCAGCGGCGATCGCTGCAATCTTAGGACTGCGGCCCCGGCTTGCTCTGATCGCCTCGATCGCTCTGACGCTGATTGCCCCCCTCTCGATGCCAGCCTTTGCCACGCTGCTCAGGGTCAACGTGTCAGTGGACATGGGTCATCTCGCTTGGCGCCTGGCTTTGATCATCGGTGCCGCCGCTGTCCTAGCCCAGATGGCACGGCACTGGCGCGTACGCGTTCAGGGGGTGCTGCCTGATCAGCAGGCAGCCGCCGGGGTGGCTGTTATCGGCCTCGTGATCGTTGGTCTTGCGATGATGAGTGGGATCCGGGCGCACTGGGCGAGTGATGCGAACGCGTTCACGCTGTTTGTTGCGGCCGCTATAGGGGTGAACCTTGGGGCAGGTTTGATTGGGGCGGTGCTATTCTCCTCCTGGGGCGTGAAGGATGCCCTGACGGTTGGCCTTGTCAGCGGCAATCGGAATGTGACCCTCGCCTGGGCAGCAGCCGGATCAACTCTGCCGCTGGCGGCAGAGGCTTATGTCGCAGCTTGTGTGCTGCCGGTTCTGGCGCTGCCACTAGCAGTTAAGATCGTCATAGCCGTGCGAGCTCGCCTCATCGTCATCATTGCCCAGCGTGCGAGTGCGCGCCTGGCAAGGCTGTAGACGATCGCCCTCACCAACTCTGAGGGAGCAGGAGCGGTAGGCGTGCAGCCGAGACACAAAAGAGCCTTGCTCAAGCGTGACCACTCAGCTCGCAGCCAGTGGTTCTGGGGCTGCCAGGGAGGACTGTATGGGTAAAAACACGCATAAACATGAGCATGAACATAAGTGGTCATTCACCGCCGATGATGGTGTCAACTGGGACACGATCGTGCCTACCCCTGTGGGGCTCCCAATTCCGACGTATGGGAACTACGGCGGGCCCGGCTATACAGGCGGCACGACGGATCCGCTCCAATGGAACTATACAATAGCACCTGTTGATGCCCTTGATGCATTGTTTAAGCTGCACGACAGGGCCTATGATCTAAGCATAACACCCGTCGAAGATAGGCCAGAAGCCGACCTGGCTCTCATTCAAGGCATTGCAAGGCTCCCGGAAGGCCGACTCGACGCCCAAGCCAGTGATCCACCCCCTTTGGAGTGGTCCATCCTGAAGTATGGCTCTTGAGCCGAAGGAGGATCACGATGCGCAAGAAGAGACACACCCCCGAAGAGATTATTTCCAAGCTGCGCCAGGTGGATGTCCTGG
>JAESFL010001020.1_pt1 | contig 12115 bp, 16 predicted proteins | sample 9269401 | NCBI WGS metagenome assembly JAESFL01 (sample SAMN14506025, study PRJNA617098) | algae metagenome | isolation source: Gloeocapsa sp. UFS-A4-WI-NPMV-4B04 and co-occurring heterotrophs from desert... | place: USA: Utah | collected 2006-10-01 | reverse complement strand
TGCACCGTCCACAACCTGCTCAAGCTCGCTCAGGCGACAGGACGGTGAAGCGAGGGGGCGCCCCGCTCCTCTTGAGGCACCTACATCCTACCCCTTGCGGGATCTCGTTACTCGGACGGGCTCCTAGCTGAATGAGTGGGTAACCCGCCGCGTTACCGGCAACTTCTGGCGGGCTCTGATTGCTGCCGTGCCTTAGCGGGTTCACACGGGGCTAACCGATAACGGCACGCACTTCACGGAACCAACCGGCGACGGCTGGACGCCCGAGGACATCAGGGCCATGCGAATTTCAATTCAGGGTCTCTACGCAGGCAATTGATCCACTGCTGCAATTGCAGCGAGGACCTCCTCCTCAGTCTCAACTACTTCGGTCAAGCCCTGTTGTCCTTTCATGTCGATGCGGGCGCCCTTCTTTCCATTGCCGATCACCTTATCGATGGCTGATCGTGCAAACCAGATTGGCCCCTTTGCTCGGTTGGGCATGTTCGTATCGGGCAAGGTGAACTGAACCAGCTTTCTGTGCTTGATAATCTTAGCCGCCACTTCTTCAGGTGAATCGAAAAAGCTCCGAATGCTTCCAGCATAAATTACATTCGACTTAGCATTCGGCGGACTCAGAAATGGAGAGAAAAATACTATCAGCACGTCATCGGTTTCAACATGAACTGTGCCGCCTAACGGATTAGTGAGCTCAATCAGTGCCATGTCGCGCCTTCTCGGATCAACAAGTGAACTTCAGGCAATTCGAGGCGGTTGTCCAGTTCTTCCCTGTCCTTGTGAGGCCTTAACCCGCACGTCGCCAGCCTCATGGACGTGTTCGACGTGCTCAGTGCCGCGTACCAGGTCGCGAGGGCGTAGGGACTGATTGCCGGAGTGTGGAGCGCCACGTGGCGAAAGTCCGCCGAAAGGGCGGGCGGAAATTGAACTCGCGGGCGCTAGAGGCGGCAGCCTATCCTTCTAAAGTATGTAGGGCGCGGTTGCGGGAACGGTGCTTGCGGGATCCGCAGCAGCCAATACAGCGTGCACTCGAGCCGCCCTGATCTCGATCAGCTTGACTGGGATCACACTCGGTGCTCCGTCAGCGTGAACCTTGGGATCGCTGGCGTCCGTCCCGGTTCACCAATCTGCGCTAAACAGAGACCCTCGACCCGAGCGGAAGACGGTATTAGAATACCGTTTTATTGGAGGCTCCTGACATGGATGGCTTGCGCAATAACGCGGTGATTACGCAAGAGCTGAGGGTACGAGGGCGCCCCTTTGCCGCCGGCAACCCAGGCCGGCGGCCTGGTTCGCGCAACAAGGCTAGCCTCGCTGTGGAGGCCCTGCTGGAGGGTGAAGCTGAGGCCTTGACCCGTGTTGCAATTGAAAAGGCGAAGCAAGGCGACACAACAGCCCTGCGGCTGTGCCTCGAGCGCCTGCTCCCGCCCCGCAAAGACCGGCCAGTCTCCTTCCAACTCCCGCCTCTCACCAGTGCTCGTGATGCCGTGCAGGCCTCGGCGGCCCTCCTGCAAGCTGTCGCCGAGGGTGAGCTGACGCCGCTTGAGGCGGCGGAGCTCTCGAAGCTGGTGGCCAACTTTGTCGAGGCGCTGAAGGCTTGCGAGCTTGAGGCGCGCCTGGAGGCACTCGAAGCGAGGACTAACCTGTGAGCCGGGCCCTCGAGCTGCGCCTGCGCAAGGTGGAAGCGAAGGCTGGCCGACCCGACGATGTGAGCCGCCTTTCTGATGAGCAACTCGAAGCTGAGCTCAACCAGCTGCTGCCGATGGTGGTAGCCACGCTCGCCTCTGGAGACGAGAACGAGCAGCAGCTCGGGCGCGCGCTCGCGGGCAAGCACTCGCGAGATCTCACCCCTGGAGAGCGGGGGCAGATATCTGTCTGGGCGCAGGCTCGGCTATGAAAGGCACCTCCACACTGATGGCTGGGGCTGGAACAGCATGGGGCGGTATTTCCGACCGGACGAGCATCGGGCGTAGGGAAAGGTGCCTCTTGTACGAGGATATTCATGGACCGCCGCTTGTCCTTTGATCTCTTTCGTGACCGCGCAGCATGACGCTGTTAGGGCACGAGCGCTTCTTGGAAGCGCAACGTCGGTGAGGCGGGATCAGGAGAACCAGGCGCATGGGGAGAGCGCATCGAGCGCGTTCCAGTGATGTGGACCTGATCCTCGAACTCCCAAACGGGCCCGCGGCATGTGAGCCGCAGCAAAGGCCGAACACATGGCAGCACCCGGTCACGCGCAACGCCTATCTTGAGATTCTTCTTGCACCGGAGAGGGCGTCCACACATGACCCCACGGCGCTGCGTCTACGAGGCGCTCTCCTCTTGGTCCCCAGCCCGTACGCCGAACCATGTTGGTCAAGGCCCCGGTCTCGTCCCAGAACACGAACCGGCTTGTGTCCATGAAGCGCTGCCACGTTCGCCAGCGGCGACGGGCCTGCGCGACATCGGGCCTGTCCTGCTCGGAGGCTCTCAGCGACTTTTTTGGTGCGAGAGACCAAGGCGCCGGATCATCAACCGGATCGTCGAGAGGGCCGCAACCTGGACTCTCTGCTCGTTCAGAGCCTCCTGGAGTTCCGCCAAGGTGATGCTCGGTTTGGTCTCGACCAAGGCCCGCAGCAGAATGCCATGAGGCTCCAGAACAGGGCGGCGACGGCTGCGGCCTCCCGGTGCCACGCTGCCCGTGGCGCGCACCCGCTGCATCAGTTTGACGGCCGTCGAGGGGCTCACCTCGTAGCGCAACGCCGCCTGCCGCGCGGACGCGCCTCCTTCGACAGCACGCACGATCCGCTTGCGCAGGTCTCGTGACAGAGCAGCCTCAATCACCAACTTCGATTCAACTCAATCCAAAAACGCTCTAGGAGAACTGTTGTCGCGAACAGGTGTGTGATGAGCACCGGCATGCCAGACACGAGCCTGGAGAGAACCAGTGACCACTGCTCGAACATTGTGCGGTCTACTCCTGGCTCTAGGGCGTGCATCAGTTCATCAAGGATTGATGCTACCGAGGCGCGTGCGCCGGGATCAATCCAAGCGAGAATACCCAATTTCTGCCTCGGTGCATGCCTCAGCAGCTACTTGCGATCGCTGTGAGCTCACGCCAAGTCGACGTAGTAGGCGATACCCTCGTACTTGTAGTGCGGCAGGCTAGCCATGATGCTGTCGCGCTCGGCCTCCGAGGTGGTGAAGAAGTGGGTGCCGTTGTCGGCGCGGAAGAAGCGGTAGAGCTCCTCGTGTCCTCCGCCCACGTTGGTCTCATAGGCATGGTAGGCCACACCCTCGTACCGACAGTGCGGCAGGGTCGCCAGGATGCTGTCGCGCTCGGCTTCCGAAATGGTGTAGAAGTGAGTGCCGTTGTCGGCGCGGAAGAAGCGGAACACCTCGTCGCCGGTAGCAGCGGTGGCGGTGGTGTCGAAGGCGTTGCCCTCGTACTGGTACTGCGGCAGGTTCGCGATGATGCTGTCCCGCTCCGCCATAGATGCCGTGAAGAAGTGGAACCCATTGTCAGGACGGAAAAAACGGTAAATGTCCGTTCTAAGCTCAAGATCGGACGCGGACATGGTTCGGTCGGCAAACACAAGCGACTCGATCTGGACGAGATCGTCGGTCCCGTCTGTGCTTCCTGCTCTCAAGTCTGTGATACGCAGGCTGACGCCATCTAGGCTCGTGATCTGGTAATCAGCGCGTGAACCGCTGTACTGGGCTGTGTCGAATCCGGCACCCCCGTGGATCGCGTCATTGCCTGCGCCGCCCTCGAGGGTGTCGTTGTCGGCCTCGCCTCGTAAATCGTCATCACCAGCAGCGCCGTTCAACAAGTCGTTGCCAGCGCTGATGGCGGTCCAGCCCGGCATGGACTTCATCGCCGTGTGCTGGCCCGGCGTGCTCGGCGCCTCCTCGAACGAGCCGTTCTTCAGGAGGTTCGTGCCGGTCGGCGCCGAGGCCGTCGGGGTAGGCTCGATTGCTGGAGCGGGCGCGATCGGCGTCGGGGCGGGCGTGGTCGGTGGCGGGTTGGTGGTCGAGCCCCCGAGCCAGTCGAACCGCTCGTGGAAGCTGGACGTCCAGGCGGCGCGGTCCTCGTACGTGGTCATGGCGCCGTTCGACCCACTCCAGTTCAGGTCCGAGGACGAGTCGGTCTTGTCCTTCCAGTAGCCGGTCTTGACCTGCTGGTACTCGCCGCCCCAGCTCTCAGCGGTGGGGTTGTCGTTGTTGGCGTTGTCAATCAGGTACAAGATGCCGTTGGAGTCGCTCATCTTCAGGCCGCTGTACGTGTCGCCGGTCCCGCGCAGGTCCTGGCTGTTCTCCCAGAAGAACGTGCCGAGGTTGCCGTGGCCCTTCGCCATCTTGGCTACATAGTCGAGGTTCATCGCCGGCGATAGACGGGAGTCCATGTTGGCATAGATGCCGCGCTGCGTGGTCTGAGAGTCGATCCACCAGAAGCTCTTCTGCCCCGCGAAGTTGTCCACGACATAGTTGTAGGCCTGCGGCTCCTGGGCGGGCCCAGACGCCGAGATCAAGCGGACGGCATCCGCGATGTCTGGCGCGTCGTGTAGGGCCCGGGCAATGTCGCCCATGCCGCCCCACGTCAGGACGTAGAGCTTCTCGCCGACGGCCTCGGCGGCGCGGGCCTCCTTGACGATGGCGGCGGACGCTGCCGTCGCCGACGGGTAGCCAGCCGACCCGGCCAGGCTCTTGGTGCCCTGGTAGGTGATGTCGTGTAGCTGAGCAGCCGACTTGAAGTCCCCAGCGTTGCCGTGGGTGGCGAGCTTCGCATGGTCCTGGGCGTACTCGTCGATCACGTGGTGGATGAACTTGGCGTCGTTGGCGCCCGGCTGGTGACGGGACGTCGAGGACGCGAGGCCCACGATGTTCAGCTTATCCTGGTAGAGTAGGGCGTGCACCATCGACTGGACGTCATCCTTGTCGCCGTTGACGTGGTTCACGCCCGTGATCATCTGCATGTCGGTGGTGATGAATACGCGTGCTCTGCTCACGAGGCCTCCTGTGTCGTGTGGTGAGTTTGGTGGGCGTCGGCTCCGTCGGAGGCGTTGTGCCCTCGCTCGGCGGTGCGACTGAGTTGAAGAACGCAAACGCTCCAGGGCGCGCCCGTGCGCAGGTACAGTATACAAGGCGCTGGGCTGATATATAACGCCGCCAAATTATGCAAGAGCAGCGACAATCACCATAATTCCGGTGGCGTCGACGATGTGTAGGTGTTTCATGTTCACTCCCAAGCGGGCTCAGGAATAAGCGCTTTGATGTGGTGTACAATCGCCCGTTAGAACTAGATCGAATAGCGTATGATGTTCTACTGGCGCCCGCACTTCGAGATCTATCCCGAGCAAAATGGGTGTGTCGCAAACCCTAGAGCATCGGACGGGAAACCGGAGTCGAAGTTTGGCGCAGCCATTGGACCCGTGATTCACTCTGTCGAGGAGGTGGATCATGGGGCGTTGCTACTCGATGGACCTTCGCGAGCGGGTCACCGCCTTTGTGGCTCAGGGGCACTCTCGACCCGCATTCCCCAGATGCGCACGTGGCCGGGTGAGGTGCGAAGTCGATTTCGGTATATTGTACAAAGGAATAGTCGGCAGCAGCGGGGTTAGACATGGACAGCACGGCGGGTGAAGCAGACAGTGCTGCTCTCCGGGTCGCATTTGACCATCGCCTCAAACTAGAGTTCCACGGTTCGAAGATGACGTCCGACGCTGGGCTGCTCCCCTTTCGGAACCTCGATGATGCCCTCGGCCTGACGGATCTAGCTGGAGAGGTTCTCGCCGACACCAGGACCGGCCAGAATAGCCGCCACACGCTGATCGCTCAGCTTCGTCAATCCGTGTTTGGGCGGCTCGCCGGGTACGAGGACGTGAACGATGCCGACCGGCTTGGCCGAGATCCAGCCATGCGTTGGATCATCGGTGGTCGCGCGGTAACGCAGAATGCTGCATCCGCCAGCCAGATGGGTCGGTTTGAGACCGAAGTGCTGGTGCAGAAGGCGAACCTGTCCGCGCTCGCCGACCTGTCCGGGCGCTGGATCGACCGCGTTCATGGTCGCCGCCCCGTGAAGGGGATCGTGCTCGACATGGACTCCAGCGTCAGCCCGACCCATGGCGAGCAGGAAGGGATCGCCTACAACGGCCACTTTGGTTGCACCTGCTATCACCCGCTGTTCGTGTTCAACCAGTTCGGCGACCTGGAGCGGTGTGCGCTTCGTCCCGGTAACTTCCACTCCGCCGAAGGCTGGCGCGACGTGCTGGAGCCGGTGGTTGCCCGTTATCGGACGACGAAGCGGCGCTACTTCCGGGCCGACGCGGCGTTTGCTTCGCCAGAGGTCTACGAGTTCTTGGAAGCGGAAGACTACGGGTATGTAATCCGCCTGCCCGCCAATGTCGTGCTCCAGCGCAGGATCGCTCACCTGCTCAAGCGTCCAGTGGGCAGCCCGCCCCATGAAGTCCGGCGCTTTTACGCCAGCTTTCGCTACCAAGCCCAGACCTGGGGCCACTCACGCCGGGTCGTGGCCAAGGTGGAGTGGCACCCAGGTGAACTCTATCCGCGGATTGGTTTCCTGGTCACCAACTTGTGCCGTCCGCCTGAGCGGGTGGTGGCCTTCGACAATCAGCGCGGCACGGCGGAGCAGTGGATCAAAGAAGGCAAGAACGCTGTCCGGTGGACACAGCTGTCGTGCCGGTCGATGCAGGCCAATGCCGTCCGTCTTCAGCTCCATGCTTTAGCGTACAACCTGGCCAACTTTTTCCGTACTCTGGTTCTGCCCGATGAGGTCGAGCGGTGGTCGCTGACCACGTTGCGCGAGAAGGTCGTGAAGATTGGCGCGAAGGTCATCGCTCACGCCCGCTACACGGTGTTCCAAATGGCCGAAGTGGCGGTCACGCGCGAGCTGTTCTGCTGCATTCTGAACCTGATTGATGATCTCCGACCAAGGCGGATCGCACGATGTTGAGCCTGGGAGCGGTCACCGTGGAGCCCGACGGGAGAGGTGCGCCTAACGCCTCGCTTCATGGGCGGAAATGGCCCTGCCGGGCAGGTGTGACCGGCAGTCGGGCTCGGTTCAGCAGGAAACCGGCCTTTTGATGCTGTTCAGAGGCGGCCCCACAGAGCTATCCTTCCCTCGAAGGCCCGCTGGCGCGCCTCCGATCTGGGGAATGTCGGCTTAGGTGAGGAGGCCCGATGAGCTCTGGCGCCTCCTTGAACACCCTCGGGAAAGCCCTTGTCCGGAGTTTCGGGCCGGGCTCTGAGTCCACTTGGGCGGGACAGATAGAAGCTCATAGGATTCGAGTTTTCGGGCCAATAATGGCTAGTCCAAATCGTTCTGGAGCGACGCGGGAGCGCGAGAAGCTGCCGTGTGATAACAGAACAAATACTCAAATACAGAGCTTTACCTTCTATAGGGACTTGTCAGCTTCCGCCTCGTCAGAGGGCATGTGCTGTCGTATAACCCTAGGGCCAAAAGGGGGCTACTAAAATGGCAGACGTTTTCCTCTCGCTTTCATTTGTAGACTTGGATTTTGTCCGAGCTGTCCAGGAACGGCTTCCACGCGGTGTAGCCCGATACTTCGAGCAAAGCTTCGAACGAGGGGAAGATCTGATCGAGGCTATGGAGAAAGGACTCGACGCTAGTGAGGTGTTCGTCCTGTTTGCGACTCGAAGCTCCCTTGGGTCCTATGCGGTCCAATTTGAAATCGATGAGGCAAGACGACGCTCAATCTTTGGAAAGATCAAAAACCACACCATTGAGGTGCTGCGCCGGCTGCGGGCCGAGGTGCCTGATCGCAAGCTCCTCGTGGTGTGGGACGGGGCACGCTATCACCGGGCCAAGGCGGTCAGGTCAGTGGCGTGTGAGCTTGGGATCACTCTCATGCCGCTGCCGGGCTACAGCCCTGATCTGATGCCCGTGGAGGCCCTCTGGCGCTGGCTGCATGAGGACGTAACTTATCATCACTGCCATGCAACGGGCGAGGATCTGACCCGGCGAGCGGCCGCTTTCGAGGCGCGCCTCAATCAGAACCCCTGTGCCATAGCCGACCGCCTCTGGGTCAAAGACTATCTCGACCCAGAGGAGGAGAAACTACCGTTCTCAACATAGACGCGGTTTGAGTCATAAAGGTGCCGCCGACACACGGGGGACTGCGGTCGGCGGCACCAGGGGTTAGCGAGCAGACGCCATTCGTGCCAGCACCCAGGCGCGTGTCAAAGGGCAGGCTGTAAATAGCGGTCTTGACCGTTCCGAACGGCGGCGCGATTGTTGGCTCGGAAGGACGTGCCCACCACTTCCCCGAAGCGCAGGTCGTCTTTCTTTCTTCGGGACCTCCAACCCTCAGAGAGCGAAGCTCCGTCAGGTGCCCTCGACAGGCCTTAGCGGGGCTTTTCGTTGGATCACCCCATACCTAACGAATGTTACTACCCCGCTTGAACAACGCGCGCGTGCCTCCGTTAGACCAGCGTTCGAGGTAGGACGTATTGTGTGCACCCTTTGCGGGCGGAAGGAGGACTGGAAGACTTGCCTGGCCAAGATCAAGCCTTCATCGTCACCAGACAACAAGCTCCTCGCTGACGCATCGTTCTCTCCCGTCTGTTAGGTCTAGATCATGTCCACTAGTTCGAACAATGCTACGCACGAGCTCAGGCTTTTGGAGGACATCCTCCCTGCGGCCGGCCGCATGACCTTCCCCCGGGACGAAACAAACCGGGTTCTTTACGTGGTGCATGGCGGCATCGGCATCGCGGATCGGGCGTTTACTGACGATGAGGCCTGGCATGCCCGTGGGGGCGCAACGATCGAGGCGGGCTCCTCCGGGGCCACCCTCTGGCGCTATGAGCTTGCGTCGCTCGGCTCGTCCGCGATGACGCTGGCGCATGAGGTCGGCCGGTCGAGCCTCAAGCTCGCGCGCCCGATCGCGCTTCCGGGCTCCGAGGTGCTGATGCGCAACGACTCCGTGTCATTTCCGGCAGGTGGGTGCGCCTTCCTCCACACCCACCAAGGGCCCGGGATCCGCTGCCTGCTCGAGGGTGGCATTCGCATCGATACGGAGGGTACATCGATATCCTACGGGCCGGGCGGTGCGTGGTTTGAGGGTGGCCCGGAGCCGGTATTCGCGCAGGCGGCCGCTGATCGTCCGAGCCGCTTCATACGCGTCATGATCCTACCTGCAACCCTCGTCGGCAAGAGCTCGATTTCCTATGTGAACGCCGAGGATCGCGAGAGGCCGAAGTCGCAGCAATACAAGGGCTATATTGACCTGCCGATCAACGTCCTGCCGTTGCAGGCTCATTGATGTGAGGAACGCCCGAGTGGCCGCGGCAGTCTGCGATCAGGCGAGCGACAGCAACAGAGGCGGACAAGGATCTAATCCACGACCGGTCTCCACCAGCGAAGGAAACTCCCTTATGCGCGCTGTCCTCCTATGCATCGCTGTTCTTTCGAGCACCCTGTGGGCTCGCGCGCCGGCAGCGGCGCAATACCCGGAGCGACCTGTTCGTGTGGTCATCCCTTTCGCGGCGGGCAGCGCCAGCGACGTGGTCGGACGTATCCTGCTCGACCGCATGGGGAGCGAACTAGGCCATCGCCTCGTTGTCGAGAACCAGCCGGGCGCGAGCGGTAACCTCGGAACAACTGCAGTGGCTCGCGCGGAACCTGACGGCTACACGGTGTTGTTATCCGCGTCCGGTCCGCTTGCCGTCAATCAGTGGCTCTTCCCCAACCTCCCCTACAATCCGCTGACCGCCTTCGAGCCGATTGGGCTTGTCGCGACTCTGCCTAATGTCGTGGTGGTGAACGCCATTCTACCGATCCGCACGCTCGACGATTTGGTATCCGCGGCAAAGGCGAAGCCTGGGGAGCTCAATTACGGCTCTATCGGCAATGGCTCATCGCAGCACCTTGCGGCCGCCTATTTCGAGCAGGTCGCGGGCATTCGCATGACGCACGTGCCGTATCGCGTAACAGGTCAGCTCGTTACGGACCTCGTCAGCGGTCAGCTGCAGGTAAGCTTTCAGCTCATCCCGAACGTGCTCGGTCAGCTTCGGGCGGGACAGCTCAGGCCCTTGGCCCTGACCGCGCCGACGCGTTCGGCGAGCTTGCCGGACGTTCCGACCACGCGTGAACTTGGCATCGGAGATTACGAAGCCTACGGGTGGTTCGCATTGCTCGGGCCGCGGGGGTTGCCGCGCCACGTTCTCGAGCGCCTGCACGGGGCCTACACGGTTGCTGCAAACGATCCAGCCGTGCGTAGGCGCATAGTTGAGGTCGGCGCCGAGCCGGCGTCGTCATCGCCCGACGAACTGCGCCGCTTCATGGACACTGAAGCGCGCAAATGGGGCGAGATCATCCGGGTCAACAATATCAAGCCTGAGTGACCGCGATGCGGGGCGGCGAGGGCAACGGCTAAGGGCGCGTCTTGCCTCGCCCGTGCGGCTCATGACTGGTTTGACTCCGATCTGCACGAACCCCGACGGCTCGCGAAGTGGGGCTCTACGATCACCCTGCCCGCGTTGGTCGGCTTGCCCTTGACCGAGGTGACCGACGCCGGGAGCTTCGTGCTCCAGTGCGCTGGAGAGCCGCGACCTCAGCACCCGGCGCCTCGCGCACTCTGCCCACCGACTGCTGACGCGGTAGTGCAGCGAATCTGATTTCGGGATTGCTGAACTCCCTCGGCGGGAGAGGAGAGGCAGCCCGTTTCCCGGCGTTCCATCGCGTGGGCTACCGAAGCGGCGAGAACGCGGTCGGAATGAGCAAGCTATTCTGCATATGCAGCAACCTCTCGGCCCCGCCCTTCGGCGGCCAGATGCCGGCCGCGACCGCTTCGTCCCGGGTCTGCTGACGGTGGTCGGCGCTGTTGTAAGGCCAGATGTGGACGAACTTCTGCAGAGGGCCGCTGACGGCGTAGAAAGCGCCGATGATCTTCGAGCGCTCCATGCGCTTCGGCAGCGCCTTCTCCCACCTCTCGATGGTCTCCCAGGTTGTCCCGGGCTTCATGACGTAGTTTCGGAGTTCGTAGACCCGGCCGAACGACCCCGGCTGGACGTCCGGGAGGAACGGGAACAAACGAAGGTGCTCGAGGCGAGCGGTGACCAGGAACTCGGTGAGAGCCGAAGCAAGCCAGTGCCCTGCGGGCCCGTCGTCCATGGAAAGCCCCTCCGCAACTGCCGACAGCGCGACGATCTCGTTCACCTGACCAATTTCGGTCGTCCAGCACCCGAGAAGGCCCGGCGTGGCGCTGCGGCCGGCGGCGACTTGGCCGAGCCGCTGCACGGCCGCCGCCAGCGTTCCCGGACGCACCTCGGCGGTGAACAGCTCGTACAGCATCGCGCCTCTCCAAACGGAAGAGAGGACCCTAACGGGGCAGTCGGGCCGATGGAAGCCGCTGCCAACCCACGCGGTGACCTAACCTGGAGGGCTCAGGTGGCGTGGATCTAAGCTTAGAGCGCGCGCTCGCGGGTGCGGATATGAGGGGCGCTCAGGGCCAGGGACCGCAGGTCCTCCGGCGTCTGACCCCAGCGCGCAGGGTCAATGCGGAGCACGAGAGCGGATCATCTCCAGTGAAAGAGCCCAGATGGGAGCCCTTGTCACCGGTCCAAGCCCCCATCCCAAACTACCGCTCTCAAACTAGACGTGGTTTAGCTGATCATTCAAGGCGGAACCTCGCGCCATTAGATGTACAAGCGCGTCCAAAGCTACCGTGCCGTGGAGAGGCTAAGTGGCCCGCAGAAACTCACCAGGTACTCTGGCAGCTTCGACCTACGGTACCTTGAGTCCCCCTCAACAAGCGTTTGGTACTCGGCAGTACTGGTCCGACATTCCTTTTCATCTCCAACGGGAAAATAAACAGCAGCACAGTATAGTCACTGGCCAGCTAGATATCCAGATACATTGCCCCTAGCACGCAGAATTCCACGTATCGTCTTGTCGTAGTCTCTAAGCGCAGCAAGGCACTCGCTCCTACTATTTTCTCCGTGGCTCTCCTCGTAAGCTTCGCGAAGCGCACGTAATTACCCAGCCCCTTGCGACGCAGGCGGATCGCTGATTCCCTGCCTTCATGGGCCGCAGTGATCTTGAGCGTCTGAGCAAGGAAGAGCTGATCGAGCTGGTGCTGCGGCTGCAGCGGCCGGA
>JAESFL010001019.1_pt1 | contig 12133 bp, 8 predicted proteins | sample 9269401 | NCBI WGS metagenome assembly JAESFL01 (sample SAMN14506025, study PRJNA617098) | algae metagenome | isolation source: Gloeocapsa sp. UFS-A4-WI-NPMV-4B04 and co-occurring heterotrophs from desert... | place: USA: Utah | collected 2006-10-01 | reverse complement strand
CTTGCATCAGCGGTCGGATGACGCTGGACCCGACATACTCTGCCCAAACTGGTGTTTTCCCCGACAGGGGGTTGCGGAGCACACGAACTCTCGTCGTCCAGGTCCCGATCTCGAAATCGAAATCCTTCACACCGGAGCGGCGCGGGTTTTCGGTTTGTACGGCTGGCCCCCTGGCGACGCCCACGCGCGCCGGCAAGACAGGTTGACCGACAGACGCAACGCAAATGGAGAGGCTGAGGAACAGAGACATAGTACAGCACTCGTTTCAAGAAGTTCGCCGGTTGCCTACGGGTCGGCGAAGACTTCAATACGCCCGTGGTGTTTTACCTTGCGAGTTTCGCTCGCAAGCTTGCTGCCTGTGAACGTCGTTCTGGAGCACGCGAGCGTCTTTCGTGCGTCAAGCGGCGTCAGGTGACGCTTGACCGCGGCCTGTAGCGGAGGCTCTACGTCTCGCATTTCAGGCCATGCTCTCCGTATTGATTGAGGCGCCAAAAGCTTGTGCTGCCGGATAATTGCTTGTGCCAATTTCCGCCTCTCAGATCGCCGCTCACGCCGTTTCTCTTCGCCACCCCCCAGGTGTGAATCAGAGGCATCGAGCCCACAGGAGCGAATTCACCACGCCGGGTCTCAAATGACTATGGCTCTCAACCCTTGAGACCAATTTCCTGCGCTGCATGCCGCGAGATCCCCGTCAAAGCGTCACGGCAACGGAATGCGCCTCGTGTCCGGTTCGCCGCCCTAGCCGCATCGTGTTAGCCAGCTCGCGTCTGATTGCGGAGTAGGCGGGGGCAACCATGGGATAGTTCGGCGGAAGGCCGAAGCATTTGCGGTACTGCTCCGGGCTCATCCCGAAACGGCCTATGTGTCGCGTCAACGAGCGGTACCGCCGTCCGTCAATCATGGAGATGATGTAGTCATCGTTCGCCAGCGACTCCCTTGCCGACACGGCCGCCGGAAAGCTGCCGACAACCTGTGCCGCCTGTCTGCGCGCCGCCGCGCCCAGTCCAGCGGGAGTAAGGAACGCGGAAACGTAGGTAAGCGACATCAGCTCCACCAGGTGGTCCGACGGCACCTGTCGTTCTGACGCGTGTGCCTCGATCAAGGCGAACCATGCTCCTGCAACCACGAGGCCGCATGCGCTCGCATCCTGCCGGCGCGTCGCTCGCTCGACTTCGGAGGACGCGAGCTGTGCGAGCTTGTGGCGGAGCGAGCTCGCCCCCGCGCTAGATAAAGCGGGGGCAAGTCCAGCAGTGCTCCAGATAAGGTTTGCCGACGCGATAAAGCTGTCCCGGTCTGCGCTCAGGGCTGCTCGCAACGCGGCCGTCAGAGTTGGCATCGCGAGGGACCAGAGAATCTCTGCAGTATCTGAGTACTTTCGATAAATGGTCGATCTTGCGAGCGAGCATCGGGTGGCGACCTCGGCCATGCTGATCCGGTCAAACGGCTGCTCTGCCATGAGTTCTTGCATGACACGCTGCACCTTGCGAGCGGAGGCTATTGCCCTTGCGCTTCCCGTTGGAGCGGAGTCGAAAACGCGTGGCTTGGCATACATGTTCGTCAGCCCGTTCAATCAGATCAGGCAGGGCTAGACGTGTGGTGCTTTCGCGCCAGTGCCAGATCAAGCGATCTGGATTGTGCCAGCGGAGCGAGTCCAATCAGCTCAAGCCTAGCCGCGCAACTCCGAAGCGGCCAGGAGACGTCATGCAGCATCAGGCGAGGCATACTCCGCCGGATCCTCGACTTACCGTCGGGCTCGGCGCGATCAGTTGATGGTCAACGCATCGCGCAACGAGCGGCTGAAGGCCCGACCGACACGGAGCCGAGCGCCATTTAGCATGTGCACTTCGACCGTTCCTATCCCCACTCGCTTGATTTCCTTGACCGCGGCTAACCGCACCATCGACGAGCGGTGGACCCGGACGAACTGCTTTGGGTCGAGCCTCGTCTGAAGATTAGCGAGCGTGTCCTTGGCAAGGTAGCTGTGATCCTTGAGGTGGAGTCGGACATAGTCCACCTCGGCAGTGATGTGCTCGATCCCCTCGACCGGCACCCGGATGAGCCCGTTGGCGTTCTTCCTGATCCAGAACTCGGTTTCGTACCCGGCACCACGCCCGCCCTCACCCCGGAGCGCGTCGACTACGGCTCGCATCTCGGCCAGTCGATCGGCCGTGTCCCGAGTACACAAATGGTCTCGCGCCCGGACTATTGCCCGCTCCAGCCGCGCCTTTTCAATCGGTTTCAAGACGTAATCGATGGCGGCGGCATCGAAGGCTTTCGCGGCGAAGCTGTCGAAGGCGGTGACAAATATGATCGCGGGGACCTGAGCATCTTCGAGCTCGTCCAAAAGATCGAACCCGGTGCCGTCCCGCATTCGTATATCAAGGAGCAGGAGATCTGGGCGAAGGCGCTCGATAAGTCGTCGCCCTTCTATCCGCCCGGAGGCGGTACCTACCAGTTCCACTCCCTCGATCTCTGACAGGATGATTTGTAGACGCCTCTGCGCGAGCGGTTCGTCGTCAACGATCAGGGTTCGGATGCTCAGCACGATAGCCGCTCCAGCGGCAGAAACAGGCTCGCGGAAAAGCCGCCGTCCGGCGATTTCCGGGTCTCAAGCTGTGCATCGTCCCCAAAGAGCGTCTTGAGTCTGTCCCGCACGTTCCTCAGTCCAACTCCCATCCCGTGCTGGGGAGAAGGCGAAGCGCTTCCGCTGTCCTCGACTGTCAGGACCAACTGCTGCCCCTGCTGATATGCCGACACGCTAATCTGCGCCGGCCTGGGTGAGTCGCCGACGGCAAATTTGATAGCATTTTCGACGAGCGGCTGAAGAATCATGGGCGGGACGGCGGCATCGGCGATCTGCGGGTCCACCTCGGTTCGGAGCGTCAGGTCGGGAAAGCGGACCTGCTCGATCTCGAGGTATCTCCTTTGCGCCTCGATCTCGTCTTCGGCCCTGATCAGACCGAGCGCTTCCGTCGAAAGTGTGGTGCGCAGAAAGGATGAGAGACGAACTACCATCTCATCCGCATCGCGAGTCCGCTGTTCGAGGATGAGTGCGGATAGAGAGTTGAGGGTGTTGAAGAGAAAATGTGGATTCAGCTGGTACCTTAGCGCACGCAACTGCGCCGAGGATGCCTCGGCCAGCGCCTTTGCCGCTCGGTGCTCTGCATCGGCCGCCTGCGCATTGTACGACACTGCCAGGTAGAGCGTCACCCAAGAGAAGAAGATCCAGGCGTAGAAGCCTAGGATCAGAATGGTCATGCCAGGGCTAGAGATGACAGCCTTTCCAAACGCGAGCCATGAGACCGCAACTGACACCCATCCGAAAATCTCTGCGGCGACGGACGCGAGCACCGCGCCGATCAGAACCTTTGCGTAAAAGCGCCGGAATTGCAGACGCTGGAGGATCGCCATGATGATAAAGCACAAGCAGCAGCCGAACAGCGCCATCCCTGATCTTACGGCCGTAGGCACTGACAGCAGCTCCGACCCATCAGCGACGGCCCGGGCGGTCAGGAGAGCCCATGCAGCAAGCCATATGGCGATCGTCGCCCCGACGAGCGCTGGGCTGCTCCGTTTCGTCCGGGAGGCCGTCGCAGAATGATCCGAAGCAAGATCTGCATGTTCCATTATTGCGTTCATCAGGTCCTTATGCCGCATACTTGCTCTCAAAAGGATGTCGTTCGACTGCCTGAAAATGCCGTTCGCGGCCTTTTTGGGTTCGTACGAGCCAGTGGGAGCTTCGCCCTGAGTGACGGCCAGGCCGTTTATCCACCCCCACGTGGCGTTTGCCGAACGATGCGCGCGCATGTCGCAAGTTTGACGTCTTGGGGCCGAGTGCAGCCAGCAAGCTGTCACTTCTCCCCCGACTGACCGACGGATGTGCTCCGTCGGTCATTCTCTCAAGGCTGCTCCGCAATGCCAAGTCGTGCGGCGAAAACTTTGCTTCTGGCGTGCGTCGCATTCGCGGCGCTTCCCGCCGGGATCGCTCTCGATGCTGCGGAGAGACGCGCCACAATAGCCGGAGCCTTGGCTGACGAGGGGCGGCCTGCATCGGATCGGCAATTGGACGCTGGTCGGCGCCCGGCCGTGATCCTGGATCTGCTGAACGTTAGGCGCGGAGATCGGGTGCTGGATGTGCTTGCGAGCCCCGGCTATTACTCAGAGCTGCTCGCGCAGCTCGTCGGTCCAGATGGCAAAGTTACGGCCTATGATCCCCCGCAGTTCGTAGCGTCGCCTGGAGCTCGCTCCAACTGGAGCGACCGGATCCGGCGTCGGCCGAACATCAGGCAGGATCTCCAGCCACTGCACGCGACCATCTTCGAAAAGAACCAATACGACAGGGTGCTTCTGCATCTCGCCTATCATGAGACCTACTGGGAAAGCGCGCGCTACGGTCTCCACCGGATGGAGCCTCGGCGGTTTGCGCGGATGTTGTTCGAGGCAGTGAGGGCGAGGGGCCGCATCGTGGTCGTCGACCACGCCGCTCAACCCAGTGAAGAACCAAGATCGTCTGTAGATCGCTATCACCGGATAGATCCGGCGGTCGTGATCGCGGATTTCGAAGCCGCCGGCTTCGAGTTGGCGGTTCGCTCAGTAGAGCTCTCCAATCCCTTGGACGACCGCCAGATCGGTATTTTCGATCCGCGGGTGCGGGGCCGCACAGATCGCATGATACTGGTCTTTCAGAAGAAATAGGCATTGCCCACCCGCTCTTGGAAGAGGAGACCCTCCTGTCACATGCTGGGAGTGGCATGAGTCGCTCTGTCGAGAGCTGAAGCCGGCTCCCAGCCATACGCGATGCCGGTGAAGGCCGGTAATGCTGGTCCTGTCCGTTGCTCCACCTGCGAGGCACACGTCGATCCCATTGAACCGGCCCTAGTCGTAGTTGGCCGTCAGGCAGAGTTCGCCGGACACGTCCAGCTCGGCGCCCGTACCGACATGGAAGGCGTGTAGGTTTCCGCTCCTTGGACGCCGGACGGGAGCGGGGCCGCTGCTGGATATGACGTTGACGCGGTCATTCGAGTAGCCGCCCTTGGCGAAGATCGACATCGCCCTGTGATGACGCCGGCCCGAACACCGGCCGTGAGGCTCCTGCCCGTTGCCGTGCAGATCGCAGCCGTCGTGTTCCGATACTCGGTGAAGGAGTCATTGGAGTCGCTGTAACTGGCAGTGGCGCCGGCGATCACCTGGGGCGCAATCGAGAAGTCGTAGCCCCCCTCCACGCCGTAGGCGAGCTGCGCCTCGCCGGCGCTGCCGGGCAGCACGTCCCCCTGCGGCGATTTCGCCGACGCTCACTTTCGGCATATCTAAGCCGGCCCTGACCTCAAGCCTTGGAGCGCCCCCGCTTTCATCATCGCGCCTGCGCCGGTGCCATCGACAGCGGCCATCCGAGCTGGGGGAGCGTGAGATCAAAACGGAACATCAGAGCTCCTTCTTTTTTATTCATCCGGTCTCCCGAGCCGCTCGGGTCGGGCGCACACAGGGTAGGTGCTCGCCCACCCTGCGGACCTCAAGAACCCTGAACAGCGCTTCTGCGGGAATGAATGACGGAAGCGCTCTGGTCGCCGCGAACATAGATGGACCAAAGATCGACGAGCGACCTGAGCAGCACGCGCTCCAGCAGCTCGCCGACCCTGGTGAAGCCGGGCGCCGGGCTGCGGCGGTGATCTGCCGGGACCAGGCCAGCCAATCGAGCGCATGCTCGGCTAGGCTCCAGTTCCATCAGCCGGGACTTCGCAAGCGAGGCCCACATTCACACGCCAAGGTGAGTCGGGATACCTTCGCGAAGACGCGAGCGGTGGCTGGAGTAAAAAAATGGGCGGCAGGCTTGCGCCGGCCGCCCCAGATGCAGTCGTGTTCCGTCCGGTCAGAAACGCAGGCGCGCACCGACGCGGAACGTCCGGCCCAGAGCGTCATAGGTCGACGGATAGGTGTTGCCGCTGTTGAACGAGGAGGAACCAACGTCCTGACCCGTGATCGGCGGCTGCTTATCGAACAGGTTTGCGACCGTCAGCGTCAGCGTCAGGTTGTCGCCCACGCCGATCCGCGTCGCCAGATCGAAGTAATCGTGAGCTTCCACGAAGTTGAAGTTACGATTGCCAAAGGTTCCTGGCGCAGGAGCTCCCGGGACCGCCGACTGTGTGCCTGGGACCGGGCCGCGATACGAGTTCCCGCCTTCGGTCTGCACCGCGCTGATGTGGCGCCAAAGCAGCGAGAGGTCGATGTTCTCAAGCGACAGGGTCGTTCGCTGCGTCCAGCTGAACTCCGGCTGGATCGAACCGACGTCCGCACCGGCGCCGCCCGGGGAACCGCAGTTCTGACCGAACAAGCCAACGCATTCACGGAAGGTGGAGGTCGGAGTGGCCTTGAACTTCGACGACCGGGTCCAGTTGCCATTGAAACTGAGTGCCAGCTTCGCAAAACCAAGATCGGTGCTGTAGTTCATGCTGAGGTCGATCCCGTCGGTCTTGATCTCACCAAGGTTCGACAAGTTCAGTGACAGGCCTGGAACCACTGTCGGATCCCCGGCAAGGCCACCCGTCACGACGTTACGACGGATGATGGTGCAAGCTTGGGAGTTCTCTGCACCCGCTGCCGGGTTACGAACACCTGGGGCTGTTTCCGGGCCGAAGCAGGCGTCAAGCGCGTCGCCCGGCGTCGGGGCGGTGATCGCACCTTCGATGAGAACGTTGTAGTAGTCGACCGAGAGGGCGAAGCCGGGCAGGAATTCAGGCTGGAACACCGCGCCGATGACATAGCTGTTCGACTTTTCCGGCTTGAGATTCAGGTTGCCACCGCCGGTGGCATTGCCCTGACCTGCGGTCGGCTGCGGGATGAAACCGAGCTGTCCGACCGGAGCGCCTTGTGCCAGGCAGATGGAGCGGAGCGTGCCCGTCGGCGCCGAGCGGATGACGTTGCCGTCGTCGTTCAGCGATGCGCAGGGGTCGTCGTCGATTGTGGTCAGGCCCGTCGCCACCGGTCCGAAGAGCTCGCCGATATTCGGCGCACGAACCGCGCGAGCGTAGTTGCCGCGGACCTTCAGGCTCGGGATCGGCTCCCAACTGCCGCCGGCCTTCCAGGTGGTCGTGTTGAACTTCGGAGTGCCGGGGGCATCGACCGTGTAGTGCGAATACCGAACGCCAGCTTCCAAGGTGAGGCTGTGGAAGAAAGGCTTCTCCTGCACGAGCGGAGCGATCAACTCACCGAAGGCCTCGTAAACATCGAAGCCGCCGTCGACTAATGGCGTCGGACCGCCCGAGCCCCCGAGGTCCCCTGAGCCAGAAAGCGTATCGCCCTGCTGAGTTGCCTGGTACTGACGATACTCGGCACCCACAGCGAAGCTGATGCCATCTTCGGCCCAGGGGAGCGCGAAGCCTAGGTCGCCCGCAATGGTCGCTCGAGCCTGCGCCAGTGAAGTCCGGCTGAGGGTCGAACTCTCAGCAGTCAAGAAGCCGAGTTGAGTCGGCGTGATCGCACCTTCAGGTCCGAATACATTGATTGGCACGCATCCATTGCTCGGATCAATGCAGGTAGGGGTGCCGCCAGCTCCCGCGACGGCAAGCACGCCCTGACGGAACCGGGAATTGAGGGTAAAGCCGGTGATCCGCTGTCTGTTCTCCGATTCACCATAGGCGCCGAACACATCCCAGGTGATCGCGTCGGTGATATTACCTCGAAAGCCCATACGATAGTCGAAGATGGTCGTGTTGAACTCGCTGACACGCGGTCCGAGCTCCGTTGAACGACGCGAGATCTGCGTCGGGAACTGGAGGTAAGTGCCATTGTTGAAGGTGCCGGTCGCCGGATCGAAGGTCAGCGTCGTACCCGTGCCGACCGTGCTGCGCGCGGCAGTACACTGCGCCAGGGTGGGACGAAGAACACGGTTCTCTATCACGTTACCCGCGTCATCGACCAGCGGTGCACGTGGGTCGAGATCGATATTCGACTGACAGAAGGAAAGCGCAGCCGGGGTCGGTAGCAGAGGGTTGTTGACGTTGACATTGACGTCGATAGCAAACGCCCCCGACGGGGCGATGATGGTGCTGACCGAGTTCTTCGAGAACAAACCGCGGGTGTAAACTTCGATACCGTCAGTAATCTCGTAGTTGGCCTGCCCAAACATGTTGAAACGCTCAAACGGCGTCTGGAAGATGTTGAACGGGTTGAAATTGAAGGCTGGGAAGGACGTGCCCGCAACCAGATTGCCGGCCGCGTTGATCGACCGCGCGGTGATGCCGGGAACGGTGAAGCGGGTCGGAACCGTGGTGCCCGAACCGCCGACATTCCCGGTAAAGGCATTGATGTTGAAACGGCTGAACGCGCGGGCACCCTGGTAGACCGGGTCCGCTTCCTGATAGCCGATCGAGAAGACCGCATTACCGCGGCCGTCGTCAAAGTTGGCGCCGACAGTTGCGTCGACGCGGAAGATGTTACCGTCACCGCGCTCCGTGATCTGCTCGGACGCGGAAATCTCCAGGCCAGAGAAGTTCTGCTTGGTGATGAAGTTGACGACGCCGCCCACGGCGTCCGCGCCGTAGGTGGTCGAGGCACCGCCGGTCAGTACTTCGGTCCGCTCGATCAGCGCGAGCGGAATGTTGTTCAAGTCGACGCGGCCGATCTGGTTTGACGGTGCGATTCGCACGCCATCGAGCAGAACCAGGTTGCGGTTTGACCCGATGCCACGAAGGTTTGCGAATGAGGCGCCGCCATTGCCGTTGTTCACGGCGGAACCGGTCGACGGAACCACGCCGGGGACTTCGCGGAGCAGCTGCTCGGCCACGTTGGTCTGACGAAGTTCGACTTCTTCAGAAGTAGTCACGTTGACCGGCGTGGAGCGTTCCAGATTCGGGTTCGTGATCAGCGATCCGGTGACGACGATGGTGCCGTCGTCCTCGGAAGGCGCATCCGCGGACTGCAGTGCGGCGTCCTGCTCCTGCGCGGCGAGCGGTGTCGCCATCAGCGCCAGCATGGCGACACCGGCCCTGAGCGCTCGTCGCGAGTTGATCATGTTGTTCTGAAGCATTGGGCTCTCCCCTTTTTTTCCTGACCGGAGCGGCCATGGCCGAGCGGGATTGGAGCTAGGTGGGGCTCCCGAATTGCTACAGGTCCAGAGGGTCGGCGTGGAGTTGGGCCAGGCTTGCTCAGCCGGGTGAGCCAGTGCCCAGACCGGGCAAACACCTAGGATTTCAGCCATTTTCTGCCGTTAGAGTGCCTGCTTAGCGAAGGTCGGCTCGGGGCAGATTGAGCGCCTGCGATCCCGTTTCCCAGTGAGGTGTTGCTGAAGCGACACAGCTGCTCAGGTGTCGATCTCGTTGCGTGCAGAGGCGACGAGCCTCGGCCCTGTTCGCGACCGCCAAAGTCAGTGCTGTTGGCGAGCCGCTGCGTCGATGATCCGCTCGAATGAGGCGGCAAGGACATCGGCGTCGAGCGCGCCGTCATTCCCTGCGGCGGAGACGACAACCTCGTCCACAGTGCCCGTTGTGCCTATAAAAAATTCGTCGGCAGTCCAGGCGGAAAGGCCGGCCCGCCGCAGCCCCGCTGACACCTGCCGCGCAAGGTCTGGCCAGGTCATAAGGCACAGCGTGCTTCCCGACGCCCGGATACCCTGGAACAAAAGCCCTTTATAAGGCTCCACGACACCGAGCAGAAAGCTTCGGATCTCCGCAAGTGAGGCGCTCATCTGACGAAGATGGGCTGCCATGCCACCGGAATTGAGGAAGTCGGCAAGGACAAGCTGGTCGCTGACAGGAAGGGGTCGATCTACCTCTTCCCTCAGTTTCATCGCGCTTGCCGCCAGCTCTGCCGGGAGCAGCATGAAGGCGAGGCTCAGGCCAGGGAAGGTGACACGATCGAAGTCGCGGACGTAGATCGCGTTTCCGCCGCCTTCGGTAGCGTATAGTGGAAGCACCGGCTTGCCTGCACATTTAGCGAGATGACCGTCGCAATCTAGCTCGACGATGAAGGCGCCATTTGCATCGGCCCAGGCGCGTAGTTCACGGCGGCGATTGGAACTCATTGTCATGCCTAAAGGCTGCTGCAGCGTCGGCGAGACGATGACTGCCGAGACACCAAGCGGGATTTGGCTCGTGATCAGGCCCTGTTCGTCTAACTGGACGCCGGCAACTCGGTACCCGGATCGCCGGAGCCTCGCCGCGAGCAGGGGGTCGCCCGGTGACTCCATCGCTATCAGTGCTCGGGGATGAGCAACCGCCAGCAACGCAATCTCGACGGCAGCTCGAGCACTGGAGCACACCACGACTTGATCTGCAAAAGCAGTGATCCCGCGGCTCCCGCACGCCAGCCGTGCTATCGCTTCGCGCAATGACGGATGACCTCCGGACCGCTCCGAAATAAGCAGTTCCATCGGATCCGCAGAACCCCAGATCTTCGCATGATGTTGGCGCCACCGCCCGACGGGGAAGAGCCTGGTCGGACTTGTCCGCTCCCGAAAATCGGTGGTGAGGTTCCGAAGTCGGTTCTGTTCCGCGCGCCGCGGGATGGCCGCTGGATTGGCTGAAGCTCTCTCGGCCACGAAGACGCCGCTTCGAATCTCGGCCGTCAGCCAACCCTCCGATATCAGCTGATCGATGGCCACGGCCGCTGTTCCTCGCGCGATACCGAGATCGGCGGCGAGAAGCCGCGTGGAGGGCAGTCGGGTTCCCGCAGGCCAGCGGCCCTCGACGATGTTCTCGCGGACTGCCTTGTAAAGGCGGGTGTAGATGGGCTCCGGCCCATCCCCTAGGACAACCAGAGGCGTAGCGACCCCCCGGATGGCCTGACTTGGTTCGGGCCCGTGCAGGACTGCGGTGCCGAGCGCGGCGGCAGCGACGTCCGAGGAGGCAGGCCTCTCCAAGGACGCGGACCTGCGCTCCTGCTTGAATGTCCCTGCCGAAGCCACGCGCGCAACTTTCCTTCCGCCTTGCGGAATGCTGCGTTTGCTGACGCTGCAGCAATGGTGCGGCTGTCAGCGACATGTTGGCTCATGGGAGACGCAAATCCTCTGTCAACGACGTCCCGGAGGCTGTGAAAAGCATCGTCCAGATCAATGGTGTGCCAGTGCGTGCGCATGGCCGACTCTCGCTGAGGGGCGCGCGAGTGGCAGGTACAGGCTGATCAAAGCCGTCTCGGTAGCGTCAGCAAACTTCGAGAGCCTCCGCCGTCAGCGCTCGCGCATTCATCCGGCTGGAAGAGATCCCTTTGCTGCTTCCAGGTCCCGGGGGCATCCCTGAAGGGCCGTGAATGCTCCCGAAGCTAAGCGACACGATGTCATTCGAAGGCTCGGCAGTGTCGTTCCCCAGATCAATGGCTGACAACCCGACCGGCGGCTGATCCGTGTCCGCGAGATTTGCAAGAGATGAGGGCGAACATGGACAATCGTTCGATCGTGCCGGAATTGGCAGGGGGTGCCGCCGCGACGGCATTGGCGTCCCAGTGGTTGTCGGCTCCATTCACTTCCATAGCCTTAAAGGGCGGGCTGATCGCGGGCAGCTGCGACCTCATCTACGCAATCACTGCTTGGTCGACGCAGGGGGTGCCTGCGAAGATGATCCCCCTTTCAATCGCGAGCGGCGTTCTTGGGAAGGCTGCCTTTGCTGGGGGGCTGGGCACGATTGTCTTTGGCGTCTCGTTGCACTTCATGATCGCTGTCGTCATGGCGGCTGCGTTCGCTGCAGCGGCTGCAGCATTCCCGGCGCTCGTCTGTCGGCCGATCAGGACTGGCGCGTGCTACGGGCTCCTGCTGTACGGCATCATGAACTACTTGGTCGTGCCGCTTTCAAGGGCGCCGATCAGCCGTCCACCGATTTTCATGGCAATGGCAGATTTGGGCGCGCATTTGCTCTTGGTGGGCATTCCCATTGCACTGATAACTGCTCGGAGCTTGGCCCGACCCTAGGGGAGCGTACCGTTCGGCAAACGACGTCTACCTCCGCCCGGTGTCGGGTAGGGCTCCCCCGGCCGTGGCTCGACAAAGTATGCAATAAGTGCGGCCGTCGGTTCGTCTGACGCCGATGTCCGCTATCCATCTGTGGACGCCCCTAAAGGTGCAAGCGGTTTTGTTAGGGTGGTGCGTAGTCGGGTGCTGCCATCTGTCCGGCCTTTGGTGCAGCGTGCTGCTGCGGGCCCGTATGGGAGT
>JAESFL010001018.1_pt1 | contig 12143 bp, 10 predicted proteins | sample 9269401 | NCBI WGS metagenome assembly JAESFL01 (sample SAMN14506025, study PRJNA617098) | algae metagenome | isolation source: Gloeocapsa sp. UFS-A4-WI-NPMV-4B04 and co-occurring heterotrophs from desert... | place: USA: Utah | collected 2006-10-01 | reverse complement strand
ACCAAGGTCCGCACCCGCTACGAGCCGCCGACGCTTGAGGAGGCGATCTTTGCCGCTGAAGGCCTCACTGGAGAGCTCGATCATCAGGTCGCGATTGCGGCTGAGCTCACAGGCATGCCAGAGAGTGAGGTGCAAGCTGCTGTGCTCAAGGGCCGTTCACCGGCTCGACAGGTTCTCGTCAGGTCTGCCCAGCGTACCCCTGTTGTCGTCGAACGCAGGATTGCTCGGAGTGCGGCTCCGCTCAAGCACTTTCATCTACGCCATTGACTATCCAGAGCCACTGAAACGACGCGACACCACATCTTGCATGGCCCTGGCCATCAGGCCTGCCACCAACATAGTCCGAGCTCGCGTCGGCACAGACGCAGTACCATCGCAGGTCGTTCAGCTCTCTGCCGTTTCGAGGCCAACGTGCCGCGGCTAATGACGGTAACTTTCTAAGACGTAATCCCGCTGCGGGGCGTCCACATAGTGCTATCGCGGGCGGCCGATCTTCTGGCTCGGGTCCTCGATCATCTCCTTCCAGTGATTCTCATCTTTAGCCCGCCATAGACTGAACTGAGCGAGATTAACGGACCCGAGTCAGGAGCGGAGGATACGGGAGAGCTCGATGAGAGGGATGGTGCGCCGGAGAGCTCGTCTGTGGCGTCGGGCTCTCCTGGCAAGTGCAAGCCTCGTAGTACTCCTTGTGGCGCTCGCGGCCGGGCTCTATGCGGGTCTGAGTGCAAGTCTGCCGCAGCTCGAGGGCACTATCGTGGCCTCTGGCCTTTCCGCTCCTGTCAGCGTGGTGCGGGATGCCCAGGGAGTGCCGACGCTCACGGCCCGTAACCGGCAGGATCTCGCCTGGGCTCTGGGCTACCTGCATGCGCAGGAGCGCTTCTTCCAGATGGATGGCCTGCGCCGCGCTGCGGCCGGTGAGCTGTCTGATCTTGTCGGCTCCGTAGCCTTGCAGGTCGACAGACGGTCTCGCCCCCATCGCTTCCGCAGCCGTGCAACTGCCATTGTGGCCGCGATGGATCCTGCAGAACGCCAGCTCCTCAACCGCTACGTCGAGGGCGTGAACCGCGGCCTCACTGCGCTGAAGGCGTCGCCGTTCGAGTACCTTGTCCTCCGCTCCACGCCCCTGCCCTGGACTGCAGAGGATACGCTCCTCGCCGTCTTCGCCATGTACCTGAGCCTCCAGGAAGCAGAAGGCCTGACGGAACGGCGGCGCGCGAACGCACGGGAGGTTCTTGGCACACCGCTTGCCGAGTTTCTCTTTCCGGAGGGCACGTCCTGGGACGCTCCCCTCGACGGATTGGCTCTTGCTTTGCCAGAGATGCCTCCGCATGGCCTGCCGCCAACGGCCATTCCTAAGGTCCGCCGAGCTGAGAGCGAGGCTCCTGTCCAGGGAAGCAACGGCTTTGCGGTCAGTGGCTCCTTGAGCATCCGCAGCGCCGCAATGGTCGCCAACGACATGCATCTTGGCCTGCGCGTGCCCAACACCTGGTACCGGGCGCGGCTGATCATCAAAGAGGGACCGAGCACTGTCCAGGACATCACCGGTGTCACCTTGCCGGGAACACCGACGGTCATTGCGGGAAGCAATGGCCGCGTCACCTGGGGGTTCACGAACGCCTACATCGACACGAGCGACGTCATCCTCCTTGAGCCCGTTGAGGGGCAGCCGAACAGCTACTGGACGAATGAGGGCCCAAAGGAGCTCGTTCGCAACGCGGTGCGTCTGTGCCGGGTCTGCTCCACGACTGAGGTCATCACCCTTGAAGACAGCATCTGGGGACCTGTGGTTGGCACCAACCGTCGAGGGCAGAAGCTGGCCTATCGCTGGATCGCGCACGATCCTGGCGCTGTGAACCTGCGCGGCGCGCTGGAGCTGGAAGCGGCCACGAGCGTCCGTGAGGCTCTGGCAATCGCGCACCGGCTCGGCATCCCGCACCAAAACCTCGTGGCTGGTGATGCTGAGGGTAACATCGGCTGGACTGTGACAAGCCCCCTGCCCCGTCGCTTCGGCCATGACGGGCGCCTACCGGCATCCTGGGCCGACGGCGCCAAGGGCTGGAGCGGCTATCTCGGGCCTGAGGAGGTGCCGGTCGTCTACAACCCCGCGGCCCAGCGGATCTGGACCGCCAACAACCGGGCTGTCGGGGGCGAGGCTCTGGCGAGACTAGGCTTCGGCGCTTACGCGCACGGCGCCCGTGCCCGCCAGATCCGCGACCGCCTCGCGGCACAGGAGAGGTTCAGCGAAGCTGACTTGCTGTCGATCCAGCTCGACGACCGCGGCCTCCTGCTCGAGCGCTGGCAGCGCCTCATGTTGCAAGCGCTTCGCGCTGACAGTCGCGATGCGAAGCGTGCGGCTCTGATAGCTCCTGTAGCAAACTGGGGTGGCCGCGCGGTGCTGGGCTCGGCCGGATACCGCCTTGTGCGCACCTACCGGAGCGAGCTGATCGCGCTGATCTACCATGCCTACACCTCCGAGATGCCGGCGCTTGATCCGCCGCTCCCGAATAGGACAGAGCCCAGGCGTCTGCCCTCGCCCCAAGCCGACGAGCCCGTCTGGCGTCTTGTGACAGAGCGGCCGGAGCATCTCGTGCCGCCGGGCTACACTTCGTGGGATGCCGTCATCGAGGCGGCTCTCCAGAGAGTGCAGTCCGCCATCGAGGCTGATGCTGCCGGTCAGCCGGAGCGCTTCACCTGGGGTGCTGGAAACCGGACCACGATCAAGCACCCACTCTCGCCCAAGCTCTTCCGCTTCGCGCCCCTTGACCCGCCAGATGAGCCGCAATCCGGCGACATCTACCAGCCGCGCGTGGCGGCGCCGGGCTTTGGAGCCTCAGAACGGTTCGTGGTCGCGCCTGGTCAGGAGGCATCAGGCCTTTTCCACATGCCCACCAGCCAGAGCGGTCATCCGCTTTCGCCTTACTATAGAGTGGGTCATGAAGCTTGGGCGAGGGGCGAGCCCACGCCCTTTCTGCCAGGCCAGACCCGCTGGCGTCTGGAGCTCAGGCCGTAGGGAAGCAGTCAGAAAGGTGCAGCCATGGCGGACCCTGAAAGAGACACATCTTGGCGGCCAACGCCGCGCTACCCAGACCCTCGTGTCGAGGTTCTCGACGAGCGCTTCAACAAGTACAGAATCGCCACCGCCGCGGTCGAGCGGCTCGCCACCGGCATGCGCTGGTGCGAGGGCCCGGTGTGGTTCGGGGACGGGCGCTATCTCCTGTGGAGCGATATCCCCAACAACCGGATCATGCGCTGGGACGAGGCCAACGGTGCTGTCAGTGTCTTCCGGGCGCCTTCCGGCTATGCCAACGGCAACACCCGTGACCGGCAGGGCCGGCTGGTCACCTGTGAGCATGGCGGGCGCAGGGTCACGCGCACCGAGTACGATGGCACGATCACAGTGCTGATGGACCGCTTAGAGGGCAAGCGCCTGAACTCGCCGAACGATGTGGTGGTCAAGTTTGACGGATCGATCTGGTTCACTGACCCGCCGTTCGGCATCAGCGGCACCTATGAGGGGGATCGAGCCGAGCCGGAACTGCCGCAGAACGTCTATCGGCTGGATCCCTCAGGGGAGGCGACCGTCGTCGAGGGCTGTCTACGAGGCCCAAATGGCCTCTGCTTCTCGCCGAATGAGTCGAAGCTCTACATCGTGGAGTCGCGTGCAACGCCAAACCGCCTGATCGTCGCCTACGATGTCGTCGAGAACGGCAGCAGGCTGGCAAACAAGAGGACACTGATCGATTGCGGCCCCGGCACGGCAGACGGCATGAGGTGTGACACGGACGGGAACCTCTGGTGTGGCTGGGGCATGGGCAGCGATGACTTGGACGGAGTGATGGTGTTCTCGCCCGAAGGGCAGTCCATCGGGCGCATCCGACTTCCGGAGCGCTGCGCTAATCTGTGCTTTGGAGGTTTGAAGCGCGACAGGCTCTTCATGGCGGCGAGTCGGTCGATCTACGCCCTCTACACGCACGCGCAGGGCGCGCCAGGCGGGTAGAAGCCCCTTCCCTCCGACGCGCATGACCACCCGAAGCTTCGAGTTGCTGATGGAGGCGGTTGAGCTCGTGCGCCACGGCGCGCCAGGCGTGTTCCAAGCCATTGAGGAACTGAACCCTTATGCAGCGGGTGTGCGGCGCCGCTTCTTTACTCTCGCTGCACAGCTCGATGCCGACTTGGCGGGCCATCGCGGCCTGATCGCCGGCATGGAGAACGGGACGTAACGAAGCTCTGCAATGGGTCGAAATTCATCGGGGAGAGACATGTCCGCTTGAACCAGTCGCTCCTCTGAGTGGCAACTCGATACATCGCCTGCAGGTGGCGCTCCTTGCCAATTCATCGGCCCGTCGCCGCCTCCTCGTTGAGCGTTCACGAGCGGTATACACGCCCCCCGTCCTGCCCCACGAGGGACATCCGATCATTGTCAACATCCGGAAACCTTCGGATGATAAGCGGGGAGAACGGATCAGGAGGATTGACGTAGAAGTGGTGGGCGTGAACGTGCGGTTCCACGTCGCGTTTCTCGTGTTCTCGTAGCCCCACAATTGCTGTTTCGGAATAGTTGTAGGATCCCTGCAGTATCGGGTCTCTCTCGATTGCGGCTGCGACCTCAATGGCTTTGTTGACCTCACCGATGGCCTTACTTCGGTTATCGTAAAGGCTATCCTTGATCACGGCGTTGAAGATGATGACCTCGTTGGACCCGCCGTTGTCATCTGGCGAGATGAGCTTGAACACCGGCGTATCGTCCTGTCCCATGACGACGTCCTGATAGATCGCCTCGGCGGTTGGCGGCTCGGGATGGTCCCCCCAGTGGTAGATCGTTGAACCGGCTGCCATCTGGAACCACGGGCGATTGATGTTGTCGAGATAGACGTCGCCGGACAGTGCCTGCTGCAGAGCGATCGCCTCTTTCTGAGACATCTTCATGATGCGATCCGGGATCTTGGCGGGTGCTTGGGGATGGGGCTTGAACGGGGGCGGATCGTATCCCCAAGGCTTCGGTTTGTAGTCCTGGTAGGTCCGGTTTGCCGTGTAGTCACTCCTGGCTCGGACCAGAAACGGTAGGAACTTTGGACGATTCAGGAGGGCGTTGGCGTTCGTCTTTGGCAGCCGCGTCAGTGTTGTGGGGAGGACATTGAAGTAGTTTCGAACCTTGCTCGCCCAGACAGGAAGACACGTCGGAAACACAGTCTTCCAACCTCCACAGAGTTTTGCCGCGAAGAATATCTCTTCCGGTGTTCGCCCGATCCAGTACTGATAGTGCCTCAGCTTGGCGAGGTTGAGTGGCGTGGTTGTCATCTACGCTCTCCAAGCTACGGAGGGGGCTCGGACAAACTGAACATCGGGGAACGAGGTTCATTCATCATCCAGAGGCATGCGGGCACGATCTCTTCGGCTGTACGCAGCATGTTCTTGCGTCCGGTCGCTGTCGGTGAGCTAGATCACACTCACGAGGCCAAGCGCACAGCTTTAGAACAGCTCCGACACTTTCGGGGCCATGCTTATTCCGGACGCTCACCCGCTTTCCGGATCGGCACTACGTCTTTGTGCGAGAGAGGAAAGGAAATATCTGCGCCTACACCTTGGGATGACCTTGACCACGCTTTCGTGGTATTTGCGATTCCGCTCGTCAAAAAGGGGGCGATGAGATCGCTTCCTTACCACTGGAGCTCGATCAGAATTTGGGCCAGATGATCGCCCCCCAAGCGGCACGAAATTCTGCTTCGGGTCAGGTTGAGACCCCACGCCGGTCGCTGAATGTCTGCTTCCGCTATGCGGATGCCGAAAGCTGCCGGGCCGCTTTCGGCCAACCCGAGACGTTGCGACTGGTCCGGGCAATGTGAGAGTTGGGTCCGCCTCAACGTTCGACTCGGTCAGCAAAGGTCCGCTCGACCCTCAATCGCGGAAATTGCTCAGACGTCGCCCATGAGCCGCGTGTGGACGGCTCCCCGTTCGCAGGCCCCTCCCGACGCTGACGCAAGTCTGGCTGGTGCGTCGATTGCGGATCACCAGTTCAGGCGCGAGGTCCAGCGAAATTGCCGAATCCGGTCTCTGTTCTGTAGCACGGAAGCCAGATGCGGAGGCTGCTGGAGGTCTGACATGGCGCACCGAGGGCTCCCCGAGGCCGAGTGGCAGATCATCCGAGAGGCCTATGAAGAGGGCGCCTCTCTGACAGAGATCGGCCGCCAGTACGAGGTCTCTGCTCAGGCGGTGCACAAGCAGGCCAAGAAGCGGGGCTGGGTCAGAGCCGACCATGGTCTGTCCGACGTTCAGGCGGATGTCGACGCCGCTACAACAGCCAAGCTGACGGGTGAGTTCAACCATGCAGGCTTCAACCATGGCATCAACCATGCTGGCGAGGATGAAGGCTATGCCGAGGCCCTGGAGGGTGCCGCCGACCTGAGGGTACGGATGATCCTGCGCCACCGCAGAGCCTGGAGTGAGCTCCGCGAACGGGAGCGGATGGCGTTCCAAGCTGCTCTTGATCCAGACTGGGTTCCACCTGGGGATGAGCCCGGTGACCCCCTCCCCTTCGACAAACGCATCCAGTACGCCACGAGCCTCGCCAAGCTGTTCAAGCAGCACGCAGAGCAACTCGTGACCGCTCAGGAGGGCGAGCGCCGAGCGAACGGGTTCGACTACAAGCTCCAGCAGGCCGAGACCAAGCCGCCGGAGGATCCCTCGATCGCTGCTCAGCGGCAGCAGAGCCTCAAAGAACTCATTGCTGGCATACACGATCTGGCGCGTCAGAAGGCAAGCCACCACAGTTCACCAGACACAGGAACCTAGTCGTCGGTGCGCCTCGGCAGCGCCGCGGAGGCGGCCCGAAGGCCAAGTACAATGAGCGCTGGCGTCACGGGCTCTACGGAGCCGAAATCATCTGTGGTTGTCGAGGCCGTCGGCACAGATGTGGGGGCTCGCAGGCAGTCGCTGCAACCTCCTGGCAAGGATAGCCGTGCCTGAGTGATCGGCCTGATCCGAATGAGGCCAGATCCTGCAGAGCGAGAGGCCGCGATGATCGGCCGTGCGTGCGGGGCCCAGAACCCGGCTGCTCGCGGCCCTACTGTCCGCGCATGGTGAGGATCAGCGGTCCATTGCGGGTGGCAACGACCGTGTGTTCATATTGGACCGTGAGGGCTCTTGGCTGACTGTACAGGGTCCGGGGGTCCTCGCCATCCTCGGCAAACTCGGCGCCAAGGGACAGGAATGGCTCGACGGTAAACACCAGCCCGTCTCCTATGATCCGGCGTTCGGAGACATCGGGCCAAGTCGCGATCTCCGTCGGCTCCTCGTGTAGCGACAAGCCCACTCCGTGGCTGGCGAGATTGCGCACCAGCGTGTAGCCATTCTGTCGCGCGAAGGCGCCTACGGCCCGCCCGATGCCCGCCAGCGGCTTGCCGGTCCCGACCTGACGCAATCCTGTCCACATCGCCCGGCGCCCGTCCCTGGAAAGCCTCTCGACCGCGCGCGTCACGGGTGGCACGGCGAACGACGCCCCGGTGTCAGCGAAGTAGCCGTCCTTCTCCGCGGAGACGTCGATGTTGACCAAGTCACCCGGCCTGATCCTGCGGACACCCGGGATGCCGTGCGCGATCTCTTCATTGACGCTGATGCAGGTCGCTCCGGGGAAGGCGTAGACCATCTCCGGAGCCGGGCGAGCACCGGAAGCCTCCATGTATTCCCGCCCGATCTGATCGAGCTCGAGCGTGGTCATGCCGGGTTCGATGGCTTTGCCCAAGACCTCGAGCGTGTGGGCAACGATGCGCCCGATTTGCTTCAGCCTCGTCAAGTCATCGTCGCTCGACACAGTCATGTCGTTTCCTTTCGCAAAGCCGGAGAGGCTCAAACCGGGTGTTTCTGCCATCCCCAAGGACCCGGCGAAGTCATGGACGCGGCGTGGGCAGTCGCTTGAGCGATGGCGAGTAACCCGTCTGGTATGGTTCGATGCAGCGAGGGCCGTAGACCATCACTAGAGGCCCGCCCATGCGTGCGCCAGATGCTTGAGCCTCACCTGGTTCTCGGGGCCAAAGACACACTCGAACAGGTATTGCTCTGCTTGTGGGACGGGCAAAAGCCGTGTGGCGTGCAGCGGATGGATGGGCGCATCGCAGCGTCCGACGCCCCGGTTGGGCCGTGGCGCCTGCACGACCTGCGCCGTACCCTGGCTACGCGCCTGGCTGAGCTGGGGACCCTGCCCCATGTCATGGAGGCGCTGCTCAATCACGTCTCGGGCCACAAGGCAGGTGTTGCCGGCGTGTACAACCGTGCCACCTACCGCGATGAAAAAAGAAAGGCCCTAAATGCTTGGGCTGAGCACCTAGCAACAGCCAACAGGCAAGGCGCTGAGCCGTAGGGCGCGTACCATCCTGCGTGTGCGCTGACGCTCCCCTTGATGTTCGCTCTCGAGCTGACGTCCGACTTTGGTAAATCGTTCCTTCCTTCGAAGGGTAGTCTTTGAATCATGGCGAACGGGGACAACAGTTGGTCACCTGCCATACGCGCAGCACAAGAAGAGGAAGTATCAGCATGTCGAGAGCTGCGGAGCTTCTCAAGGTCATTCAGAGCGCCGGAGCGTCTGAGATTGACGAGTTGATAGCATCGGTATTCACCGAGGAGTTGTTCCTCCACTACAAGCGCGCAGCGACGCAGATGCCTTCTTCGCGCCCCGCACCCACCGTGACGTCGAGATGAGAGACGATTAGATCCTAGACGGAGGGTTGAGGCTCGGTAGTGATTCTCGTATCCTAAAACTTGTGCTTGAGCAGCTGTTACAATCATGACCTTTGCCGCTGGTTCTGTGCCTCTGCCTGGTGGAGTTGCTGCATCCGATATGGCGGACCAGCTGCGTGCTCGCCTACGCCAAGGACGTATACTGAAGCTTCCCTGTCCATATGACGGATTATCCGCACGGCTGGCGGCACGAGCAGGCTTCGAGGCTGTGTTCATGGGGGGTTACGCGCTCGTTGCGTCGCGCTTCGGTTTTCCCGATATTGGTCTTGCCACTCAAACGGAGATGCTCGAGGCAAGCCGCGTTCTGACAGCATCGGCCGGTGTGCCAGTCTTGGCTGACGGTGATACTGGCCATGGTGGAGCGATGAACATCCGGCGGACGGTGCTGGCCATGGCGCAGGCGGGCGTCGCAGCGGTGATGATCGAGGATCAGGTCTCGCCGAAGCGCTGCGGCCACCTTGCAGGCAAAGAAATCGTTGATCGCGAGCAAGCCGTCCTACGCATAAGGGCAGCTGTCCGGAGCGCGGAAGAAGCTCGAGGCAGGATCATGATCTTGGCCCGTACCGATGCACGTAATGTTGCCGGCCTCGAGGAGGCAATCTGGCGCATGCAGGCGTTTGCCGCTGAAGGTGCGGAACTGCTCTTCATGGAAAGCCCGCTAGATGAACGCGAGATGGAGATCTCAAACCAGGCAGTCGCAGATCGACCTACGCTCGCAAATGTCCTGGAAGGTGGTTTAAGTCCAGTTCTGTCACCGAATCGGCTCGAAGCATTGGGTTTTGCGATGGTAGCTTACCCGATCGCTCTCATTGGGGCGGCAGGACATGCGGTCAGCGCCACTCTTGAAGCTCTGGCGAACGACCGTATCGGCCCGCCGCGGCTCTCTCATCCTGAACTCTTGACTGCGACGGGCTACGTAGACGTCGAACACCAGCTAACGAGTAAAAGTGACGTGTAGCTGATCCTCGCCCGCAGGCGATCCTCAACAAAGAACGCAGGCTGCTGCCCCTCCGTGCGCTCTACCAACATATGAGATAGAGCACTATCTGAGTCACCCCACGGGAGATTGCGGCACCTCGAACTTGGGACCTAAACCGCTTTGGCAGACGCGGCCGAAATACCTGAACTGTGCGCCCCTGTGATGAACTCGGCGTAGCGGCTCCTATCGTCATGGCGGGCGCGTTGGTGTTGCCCGCATTGCGTTCGGCATGGCGGAGTACTCGCACACGCGATGCCGCTCCATGCACCGCACGCGGGTCGTTTGCCGAGCCAATTTTGAGGCCTAAACCGGAGTTTGCGACACGCCCGTGTCTCAGACCTCAGGTCCGTCGCTTTATCAGCAGGCTGCGCTCTGACCGCGCTGAGTTGGACCAATGATTGCCGGCTCGTTCCCCGCGCTCAAATCCATACGCCCTGAAAGATGCGGATCGGAACATTGGGCTGGGGGCTCTCGGGGAAGCAGTCGGTGGTACAAACCCAAATGAAGGGCGAGGCCACTGGCCCGTCGCTTTCCCGTGGAGGCCCGGGGGTTCCGGCCGGCCCTACATCATCGCTGCGACGTCTCCCAGTTCGAGGCCACGTAGACCGGCACGTCCGCGGGCGGCATGAGCGGGCGGCCTAAGATGTGGTCGGCGGCCTTCTCAGCCAGCATGATGGTCGGGGCGTTGAGGTTGCCCGTGGTGATCGAGGGCATGATCGAGGAGTCAACTACGTGCAGACCGTCGAGCCCGATTGCTCGCGTGGACCGATCGACCACCGCGAGTGGGTCGGCCGGATCACCCATGCGGCAGGTGCCGCAGGGGTGGTAGGCGCTCTCCACGTGCCGGCGCACGAAGGCGTCGATCGTCTCGTCGCTGGTCACATCGGCGCCCGGCTGGATCTCTCGGCCACGGTAGGGCGCGAAGGCCGCCTGCGCGAAGATCTCGCGGCTCAGCCGCACGCAGGCGCGCATCTCGATCCAGTCATCGGGATAGCTCATGTAGTTGAACAGGACGCGCGGCGGATCGCGCGGATCGGCCGAACGCAGGCGCACCGTGCCGCGACTCTTCGAGCGCATCGGCCCCACATGGGCCTGGAAGCCGTGCTCGGTTGCGAGCGAGCGTCCGTCGTAGGAGACGGCGAGCGGCAGGAAGTGGAATTGGATGTTGGGGTAGCGGGCGCCCGCCCGGCTGCGGACAAAGCCGCAGCTCTCGAAGTGGTTCGTGGCCCCGAGCCCATCCTGGCGCAGGATCCACCGCGCGGCAACGAGCGCTTTGGCAAGAGGGCTCGTGACTGAATAGAGCGTGATCGGCTGCGTACAGGCTACCTGGAAATAGAATTCTAGGTGGTCCTGAAGATTCCGGCCGATGCCAGGCAGATCGTGCACGATCGGAAGCCCGTGCGCCTGAATCTCCTCCCCGGGACCGATGCCGGACAGCATCAGGAGCTGGGGCGAGTTGATCGATCCGGCCGCGACCACAACGGCGCGCCGCGCTAGCGCCGCGGTCTCGGAATTGCCCCGCCGATAACGCACCCCAGTGATCCGCCGGCCCTCGGAGAGGAGGCGCGTCGCGAGCGCGTTCGTGCGTAGCGACAGGTTGGGCCGCCGCAGCGTAGGCTTGAGATAGGCGTTGGCGGCGCTCCAGCGCCGGCCTGCATGGACGGTCATGTCCATGCGGGCAAAGCCCTCCTGCTGATGGCCGTTGATGTCCCGGGTTTCGGGGTAGCCGGCCTGCCGCGCCGCTTCGATGAACACGCGGTAGAGCGGGTTCTTCAGCGTTCCGTAGCAGGTGTGGAGCGGCCCGTCGCTGCCTCGGTAGATGTCGCCGCCCTCGGCCCGGGTCTCGGAGCGCTTGAAGTAGGGCAGTACGTCCCGATAGGCCCAGCCGCGGGCGCCTTCCTCCTGCCAGCGGTCGAAATCCAGCGGGTTGCCGCGGACGTAAACCAGTCCATTGATCGAGGACGAGCCGCCCAGAACCTTGCCGCGCGGGGTCTTGATGCGGCGGCCGTCAAGATGGGGCTCAGGCTCGCTCGCATAGCCCCAGTTGTAGCGGGGCCGGTTCATCGGGATCGATAGGGCGCTCGGCATCTGCACCAATACGGAGCGGTCCGAGCCGCCGTATTCGAGGAGAAGCACGGTCGTGCCCCCGTTCTCGGTCAGCCGGTTCGCCAGCACGCAGCCGGCCGAGCCCGCGCCGACGACGATGAAGTCGAATGTCTCGCTATCCGCCATGCTCCTGCTCGTCAGCATTTGGGCGTCGGCAGACCCAAGGGGCCTGACCGTGATTACGGACCCGGTTCACTGAGACTAGCGTCCCGCTACAATCCCGCGCAGCTCGCGGATGCGGCGGCGATAGGCCTCTTCCACACAGGTCTCCATGTCGAGATCTCGCCGGGCGCAGGAATCCCGGTCGCCGCGCCACTCGCTCTGGTCG
>JAESFL010001017.1_pt1 | contig 12143 bp, 13 predicted proteins | sample 9269401 | NCBI WGS metagenome assembly JAESFL01 (sample SAMN14506025, study PRJNA617098) | algae metagenome | isolation source: Gloeocapsa sp. UFS-A4-WI-NPMV-4B04 and co-occurring heterotrophs from desert... | place: USA: Utah | collected 2006-10-01 | reverse complement strand
GGCGTGTGAACATCTCCGGCGCTCAGTGGCACAAACACAATGTGCCACAAGTTCTCTTTCATCGCACTGCTTATCTTAATCGAATGCTATCTACCACTGGCTATTTACAAAAGTGAGATGCTCCCGGTTGCCGCCTAGAAATATCGGCGTTACTTAAGTCTGCGTTATCTATGGAAGCAGCTTGAAAAAGTCGGACGCAGAAGATAAGAGGCAATAAAAAGATGTGGTGATCTTAAATCTTGCATCAGTCCTATCATCCGCCAGAAAATTCAGTTCCGCAGCTTTTACCTAAAGTAAGCTTAAAGCTTACTGGATATAAATTGTAGTCCGTTAAAACGGAGTTAGGCTTTGAGCCTGAACTTTAGTTCAAGGCGCTTGTGCAAGATGTAAGGTGATAGCAGAATCAGTTATTGATAATTTTATCAACAATTATTGAGACTTTTATCATCTAAATATTTTTTTAGCTAATTTTGGCTGTTTTTGGAGCTTTTTAGGATTTTTGCTTGCACAGGTGACTTTTCTCTGATACTCTTTTCTAAAATAGGTTTAATACAATTAAATCATTAATTTTATAATCTTTGTATAGGTCGATCAAAAAAAGCAAAAATATTTCCATTATTAGATAATACCAAAAATTGGGATAAATTTGGACATTTGTTACCAAAGTTTAAATCGCAAAAAAGCAAGAAAGATGAAGTATAAAATTACACACTAATCTTACAATTAAGTACAGATATCGATGGCTATACCTTTGAAGAAGGCAAAATACCTAAGTCATTGGCAAACAACAATTCTTCCTTTTACTAAAGCCCGCAACGGGAGCAGTGAGTGTGACAACGTAAGAAATGCCAAGCAGTATTTGCGGTCAGAATCCTTTGATCGCAAAAATCGCGCCCGAAGATAATGCTACTAGCGCCCCAGCATAAAGGCAAGGAAAAAGAATTGTGTGGAGCGTAAGCCCGATTCGCATCCTTATTTCAAGCCCCGCTTTTTAGCATGGTGTTTCACTACTCACTACTCACTCTTAAGTTTATGTGCCTTCCTGAATTTGCAGGCGGATAGTTCGTTCGTTATCAGCACCTAAATGGATTTCCATCACGTCACCACCAAGATGTTCTAGGCAAGTTAAAAGCGCTCGCAGATTTGGTGTACTTGCACCCGTGTCGACATACAAGCGATCGGACAGACTGCCGATTTTTTTCCAGGTAGTGTAGAGCTTGGCAATCGTTTGTTCCATCTGAGATGCTTGATTAACTAAGTCAGCTGCTACATTGATACAGCCCAACCGCAAAGCTTCTTCTAGCGCCCTTTCTAAATCTAAAGAATCGCTGTCAAGAGCTTGAACATTGGTAGCAGCATCTAGATACTTTGCTAGGTAACGCGCTGAAGATGTTACTTGTTTGAGCGTATCGACATCAGGATTATCGGCGACTTCTTGCCGCAATACTGTTTGATGAGACTCTGGTAGTTTTTCCATTTCCCGCACTAAGGGAGCAAGGTAACGGCTAGGAAGAGTTTGATCAGCTGCTTTGGCTTTGACTGTATCTGGCAGCAAATCTGAGGACATAGCCGTCCACTCATCAGCCATTTGACGCACTTCGCGGCGGGTAATGCGATCGCCATTGCGGGCAGCATCTGTCACCAGTTGTTGAATTTCCGGTTCAGCCTTAGCAGTTTCAATAAACGCCCGTTTGCTAAAGCACCTTACAGAGTCTGGATCGAGGTGTCCTTGTTCCATCAGCGTATCAGCGCTATTAGCTAGTTGAATCATCGAATAAGCCTGACTTTTGCTGATTTCTCGGTGTTTGAGCCAGTTAAGAAAACCACTACCACGCGCATCACCTTGTTTTTTTTCGCGATCGCGCACCGCCCGTAAAATCCGTCCGCGCCAAATTTCGGTTTGCAAATCAAAGCGATCGCACACTTGCCAAGCTGTATCTAACTGTTGCTGAAACTCCAATTCTGGGATCTGCTCATCTTCAGGATCTGGCAGATGGAAATCTAGATCAACTGGTTCATTTAAGGCAGCAGCAATGTCGTCAGTAGGAGTTTGGGGAGATTCAAGCATTGAGAGCGATCGTTGTGTGACAAACGGATTATTATCGCACGATCTCTATCCTGAATAAAAAAATACTATTGCAGCTAATTACGAAATGGCACTAGCCAAGAAGCTTTGAATGTTGCTTATCAAAAAGTAAGTGAAAAAGACCCAGGTATTAAAATTGATACTATTAAACCAATTGATCAAGCGTGGAGGCAAATCTTGCTTACTATGGAAGTTCCAAGGGGTACTGACAAAAAAGAAGTAGAACGTATGTTCTCGTATTTTCATGAATTAGAGCAAAAATATCAAAGGTCAATTGGTTATAGAGAAGCTACAGAGCCGTATTTAAAAGATAAGCATCCTACTTTGCATATAGAGAATTATCAACATCAAGGACATATTATGCTTGAAAATAGTGGAATTAATATTAACGCTGGTGGCAATGTTGGCGCTGTTGGTGGGCGTGATGTTAGTAATCAAGGAGTAATGAATCTTGATATTATTAATAGTGATCTGGCAAATGCTATTAATCAGCTAGCAGATTCACCTCAAAATGCTCAACCTGAAGTCATAAAATTGTTAAATCAACTGCAAGCAGCAATTAATTCTGAAAATGCTTTGAAAGAAGAAAACAAAATTGAAGCATTAGAACAATTGAAAGTCTTAGCAGAGGTGGGGCAAAATCCTCAAGAGGGGACAATGCAAAAGATGGGAAAAAAAGCTCTCAATGTTTTGAAAGGTATAGTTGCTGGCTTACCCAGTGCTGCCAAAGTAGTTGAAGCTTGTAATACGATCGCCAAACTTTTAGGTTTAGGTTAACTCTAGTAATCAGGCGATCGCATATCTTGCACCTACCCACTCACCCGCCTGGGATTTCAAGCCCAGGCTGATAACGAAAGTAATCTAAAGATAACTATCCAAGGATTTCAGCCTATTTCAATGGACTTAAACTAAAAGCCTGCGAACTTAAGTTCTGGGCGAGATTCGCGGTTGACTGAGAATGGTACAAGATGTAAGGCGATCGCATTTAAGATACTTCTGTAATATTGGCAAAAACTCAAGAATCCTAATTAAACGCTGACAAGACCATCATAATTTAAATAGATTATGCGATATTTAGTAGGCTTATTAATATTTTCAAGTATTGGCTCATTTCTAATTTCAGACACAATTGATTTTAGTAGAGAGCTAAGAAAAAGTAATAACTTTCGTCACTTGTTCTTAGACTTCTTGAGACTGATTGTTTTAGGAGCAATGGCGTTAATTGGATATATGTTTGCTTCAAGAACATTTCACCAACCTAACGACTGGCTAGTATTTTTAGTTATCGGTATAATTGGAGCCTTGTTAATATACACGCTTGGGGTACTAAGAGTTGCTGGCGTAAAGGGCGCTCGTAGACCGTAAGCCTGATCCAAAGTCTATTGTCAGGTTAATGTTTGTTTGTGTCGCTTCTTCTCAAAATATTGCTGATGCTCCTCAGTTGCTAGCCAGTAGGTTGAAGCGGGTTGAATTTGGGTTGCAAGCGCTTTTTGATACTTACCTGAGCGTTCCAGGTTCTCTATTGATTGTCTAGCTATGTGTTCCTGCTCAGATGTATGGTAGAAAATTACACTTCGATACTGCTCCCCTCGATCTGCTCCCTGTCGGTTTAAACTCGTCGGATCATGGATGCTCCAGAAGACATCTAGCAACGTCTCATAGCTTACTATCAAAGGATCATACTTCACCTGAACAACCTCGGCGTGTCCGGTAATCCGAGACAGCACATCTAGATAACTTGGATGCTCAAAATGTCCACCCATGTAGCCTACAGATGTCGAGACAACGCCCTTTACTCTACTAAAAGCGGCTTCAACTCCCCAAAAGCATCCGGCTCCAAATGTTGCTGTTTCCATTCCACTCATGCTCGAAAGATAACCGAAAGATTATTTGCTGGCATGGTAACAGTTTTGACAAGCGAGAGATTTCCAGCTTGGGCAACTGCTACTACTTGATCTAGATCCCGTATGCCCCACTGGGGATTTTGCAATTGGAGACTCTGATCAAACTCTGCATTACTGGGTGCAGTATGTCTACCATCGTGTTTAAAAGACCCGTAGAGATACAGGATACCCCCAGGCGGAAGAATCCGCTTTGCCCCTGCGATCAATCCCAGGCAAGCAGACCAAGGGGCAATGTGAATCATATTAATATTCACGATCGCCTTAATTGGATCTTGTTTGAAGTCTATCTTTGGCAACAACTCCCTTGATTGATCCTGTTCAACCGCCCAAATTGAATCGCAGACATCTAGCGCGATCGCCGGATAAAGGTTGAACGCAGGGCAGTATTCCCGCCATGCCATAATACTAGCGCGGGCAAGGGGATTAGGGTCAGACGGCAGCCACTTGCGCGGATGAAGTCGGGGTGCAAAAAAGATTGCGTGTTCTCCGGTTCCACTGGAAACTTCTAACACCGTGCCTGTAGGTGGCAGAACTTGTAAAAGTACCTCTAAAATTGCTGCTTGGTTGCGTTGTGTCGCCGGAGCGTACTGTCGGGCATCTGGAAACTCATTCATTTAATTTGACAGCGCCCCTGTGTTTCGCACTCAATCCGCTTTTGGCGATCGCTAACAATCGTTGCTAAGTTTGGTCGTCCCGTGAGAGTGAGCCGCCAATCAGCCCAGATTCCATACAAAGTATCAACGATAGTACCAATTATCGGCAACTTAGTTACTGCATAAATCCACCCCATCCCCAGAGTCTCGTAAACGGAGCGAAAGACCTCCACATTCTTGATAATTGTACCGTCAGGAAGGAGGGCATGGATTCTCCCCATTGCCGTTTCAAAGTCAATTCCGCCATGCGCTTCTGGGATGTAGCGATCGTCTGCAATGTCTACAAAGTCTACAAGTCCTCGACCTGCATCTCGTTTTCGCAAGAAGTTGACTTCTCGCACACATAACGGACATTCACCGTCGTACAGCAACTGAATTTGCCAGGACTTTGAAGAGGGTTGGGACTGGGTAGCGACTGCAATAGATTTCTGGGGTTGGATGTTCGACGAGGACATAGGCAGTTCTTAATTTGTTTTTTATGGTAAAAATAAGCAGAGATATTTAACTATCTTAATAAAAATTAACAGCTATTGAATACAGGAGTTACGTAGTTAAAATGTGTCATGGTCAACGGAATGCAACCTTGTGCAGCATCTGATAAATGCTTTGTTTTGCGATCGCTTCACCCAGAATGACATTAATAACTGCTAATATCCTGGTGGAAAATGCCATCCACCAAGTAAATCTGTGAGATGCTTGGCGATCACCAGCAATTGCCGATCCTGCCAGCGCTTACCAACCACTTGAATCCCAATTGGTAATCCTGATTCGCTTCGCCCCGCAGGAATCACCACCACTGGATGCCCTGTGAGATTAAATAACGGCGCATGAGTCAAGCCCCAGACATTGTAAGGAAGGGCATGATTATCAACAGCAAGTGTCTTGAAAAAGCTGTCTAAATTGCCTTTTAAAGGCAAATGAGCAAAAGCAGGGCCACAAGTCACTGGACACAGCCAAGCATCCCAGTCAGCGAAAAATGTCTCTAGTTGCCCGATAAAAACTTCCTGCCGAGTGAGCGCTTCGGCGTACTGTCTAAACGTGAACCGCACACCTTGTAAAATTCCTTGAGTAACTGGATCGTGGGCTTTTGTGGAAAGCGCGAACTCTAGCAGGGGCGAAAGCGATCGCGCCCAAGCAGATTCAAACACTCCCAATTCGGTTCCAATAATTTGCCCGTAGGTTCGCAACGCCTTTTTTATCTTCAATTCAGCAGGACAACACTGCTTCACACAAGCGCCCTGTGCTGCAATAATATTTGCCAAATTCTCCAATGTTGAGCGAGTTTCACTTGTTACGGGTACACCAAAATCATGCGTCCAAGCAAACCGATAATTCTTCAGGGGAAGCGGCTGGTTTGATTCTGGGGGTGCTGATTGTACCTGCCAATCTTGCCCGTCTGGCCCTTCAATGATCGAAAGACACAGTTGCAAATCTTCGAGCGATCGCGCCAAGGGTCCCAGCACTCTCAGATGTCGCACTGCTTTAAACGGTACAAGTCGCACCACTGTTCCAGCATTCGAGACGCGATACTCGGTCGGTTTGAAGCCATAAACGCCACAGAAATGGGCTGGAATTCGGATCGAGCCGCCAATATCGCCCCCAATGTCTAAGGGCGATAATCCTGCCGCAATCGCCGTCGCACTTCCCCCACTGCTACCACCCGAAGTATACGCAAGATTCCAAGGATTGTTGGTGCGACCAAATAAAGGGCTATCGGTTTGAAAGCCTTGTGAAAGCTTCGGGAGATTTGTTTTGCCAAGCAGAATCGCACCCGCACTCTTGAGTCGAGCAACGACGGTAGCATCTTGGTCAGGAATGTATTTTGCAAGCGGTGGATAACTACTCGTAGTTCGCATTCCTGCCGTAGCGATATAGTCTTTGATGGTGAACGGTACGCCGTGTAGCAGACCCCAATTTTCGCCGCGACTCAAGGCTTCATCTGCGGCTTGGGCGCGGTGTCTCGCCCCGGCTGCGTCAAGGGTGACGATCGCATTAAGGGTTGAATTGTGTTTTGCGATCTGTGCAAGATGGGCATCAAGCACCTCAACTGCACTGAAGCGGCGCTCACGAATACCGCTAGCTAGTTGGCAGGCAGATAAGAACACGAGGTCAGACATTACAGCATTTGACCGTTAACTTATTAACATTGCTGTGTTCATCAGCTTAACACTCAAGTTGCACAGAGCAGGGGAGAATGTAACAGTGCAATTTAGATGACGATTAGCTTAACAAGTTGACATCCTCCCTGGTCTAAAGACACAGGGATTCCTAAGACTCACGACTTAGGTTTCTGCTTCCTTCCCTCTCTTGAAAAGTTGGGGGAGCGTCGGGGAAACCCCTCCGCCTTTTGTACCCCCACTTTCCGCTTGCGGGTTTTTTGCAACTGCCCTTCTTCCTTATGGTCGTCAGGTCTTATATTTGCTTCACAGACTGCAACTGCGTGTCCCGCAGCCAGAATATTTCGTGCGGCGTTGATATCTCGGTCATGGTGTGTCCCACATTTGGGACAATCCCACTTTCTCTCATCAAGCGGCAGCGATTCTACAATGTGACCGCAATGCCCACAGCGCTTACTACTGGGGAACCATCGGTCAATTTTGACCAACGTTCGACCATACCACCCACATTTGTAGGCAAGTTGCTGGGTCAACTCTCCTCAAGAAGCATCAGAGATACTAATAGCCAACTTGCGGTTCTTCACCATGTTTTTAACTGCCAGATCCTCAACTACTATCGTTTGGTTTTCGCGCACCAGTTGAGTCGTCAGTTTATGGAGAAAGTCTTTGCGGCTATTGTACAGCCTGCTGTATGTACGGGCTACTTGTATTCTTGCTTTTTGACGGTTATTCGATCCTTTCTGCTTGCGAGAAAGAGATTTTTGTACTCTTTTGAGTTTGCGACGATGGCGTTTAAAGTGTCTGGGATTGGCAATTTTGTCACCGTCACTGGTAGTCAGCAAGCTAGTTATGCCAACGTCCAACCCTAAGCTTTTGGTGCAAGTGGGAAGTGGTTGGATATTAGGATTGTCTACCAACAAACAAATGTGCCAACGTCCACTATGATCGAGCTTGACCGTAACAGTAGACGGCTCACATCCCTCTGGCAATGGGCGACTCCAACGAATCGGCAACGCCGTTTCACACTTCGCCAAAAACACAGAACCGCTCTTCCATCGGAAAGCAGCTTTTGTGAACTCAGCACTACCAAGGCAATAAAGCGGGTGAATAATTCATCCGCTTTTTGCCGTGCCGTTGTGACGTTTCCTGAAATTAGGGTATTTTGCCCTACCCGCAAAGAAGTTAGCAAAGGCTTTCTGGAGATGCCTCAATCCTTGCTGTAAGGGCACACTGCTAACTTCATTCAGAAATTGCAAGTCTTCTTGCTTTTTCCAAGCCGTCAGCATGAAAGAGGTCTTGATATAGTCAACCTTTTCCTGTCGCTCATACCAGGCTTTCGTCCTCGCTGCCAATGCGCGGTTGTAGACCAATCGCGCACAACCCAATCGCAAGTACCACCCATCAGCAGCAATGGCCGCGCTCTAGACAACGGTAAAATAGTACCTGGCTCAAACCCCAGCATAGTAAGAGCCGCGCTGTGTCCGCCGTAGGAGAAAGCAGCCGCTACTTGTGGATTAAAAGCGAGGATCAGCGTTTTCTAGCGCCAGCCTGCCTCCGGCGGAATGACCTCCTAAGATAATCTGTTGCAAGTTAAGCATTCCAGCCAGCACCGCTTTTGCCTGTAAGGTTTCGAGTTCAGCTAGCAGAGTTGGCATTGCTAAAGCAGTAGGAGCAGTACCATAAGTAGCAGGTGTACCCATAGTTACATCAACGCCGGGAGTCATGCCAACCATTCCTGGTAAGTATTCAGACACCCAAGCGAATGTAACTACCACTAGACCGCGCTCAACAAGTTTAACTGCCAGCCAATGGTACATTTCTGGACTACAGTTAAAGCCGTTAAAGAAAATTACGACGGGAAACGGAGCCTGGGTTGAGTCAGCTGGTATAACACCGAAATTGCCTTGCCCTTTGCTACTCGACATCTGCGCCGGGTATAGCACCTTGAAATGAATAGTGTCATAGGGTGGCTTGGCGCTAAAGACTTTAGCGGCACGGAAAAAAGCACGAATCATCCTAACGTCGGAGGCATTCAAGGAAAGACACTTTCAATAGTAGTGTTATCAGTGGGAGAATTACAGGAAACAGCGATGCCGAAGGCGGTATGCTCTACGACCATGCTCCGCAAACGCTTTGCGACCATCGCACTTTGGAATTTTTCCCCTGCCTCAAGTCGTTGGCTCAATTCTCGAAGTTTTGTTCTAAACGCTCTATCACAGAGGCTAATTCTATTACTTTGCTATTTAACTCTTCGCACTTAGCAACAGCTTCTGTGTGGGCTATTGTGTAGTCAGCGCCACCCAACATCACCTCACCGTAATACTCGTAAGGCGCAGCACCGTAAATCGGAAGTGGGTTGTCCTCTGGATAATCTTCTTGAGCTTCTTCTATAGCTGCTTTAAGTTGTTTAACGGTTAGACGTTGTGCTGGAAAGTAGTAAAGTTCATCGGCATTTTTGTTTAGGTGCGGCAGTGTTGGATCAATAATCTGCTCGTTAAGCTCAATCCAGGCATACTCAACGACTATACAAGGATCAGCCGTATAGACTAAAAAACCTTGCACATATATCGAGCCTTCAATTAGCAATGCTGCCTTGTAAGCATTATCAAAGCAGTCAGTAGCCTTACTGTTAATGCGTTGAGCAATATCTATTGATAAAGTTACATCTAATGTAGTCATAGTGTTGCGATCGCTTTATTTATCTAATTAGAGCCAATAATTTTGCTCAATTCGGTTTCGTTGCGGTACATTCCTTGTAGAACTGCCGATCTCGCTTACCTAGTCCCAGCCATATTGCCCCGCATACCAAAGTTACCGTTGTCACGCCGTGCGAAAACAACTTTTAGATTAATGCTACCTTTCAAAAAGTTGGTTTGTGTCTATATCTAGGTTAGAGAACTTAACAAAAAGGGCGAGGAGTCAAAAATAACTTTGGAATATAACGATGTTAATTTTAGCCCTTGACTTTGGCGGCACTAAACACGCTGCTGCCACTGTTGCATTTGGTGAGAGACAATGGCAGCAGAACAGACGGTTGCTTTCACTTCCATTTGGAGATGCTAGCACTGATCTTGCTATGATGCGATCGCTCATTCAAGACTTGCTGCACAAAGAAAAACCAGCTGCTATTGGCGTTAGCTTTGGTGTCCCCGTAGGATACGGGGACGGGTACAGTGCGCCTTTCTCATCACGTCAGAGGCTGGGAGAACACTCCCCTACGCGAGATGCTAGAGGCAGAATTCGGTGTACCCGTAAGTGTAGACAATGATGCTAATGTTGCAGCTTTAGGAGAGCATCGCTTTGGAGCAGGTCAAGGGTTCTCAAGCTTACTGTACATCACTGTCAGCACTGGTATCGGTGGCGGCTGGATTTTGAATGGACACCCTTGGCGTGGTGCTGAAGCTATGGCAGGAGAAATTGGACACATGGTTATAGATCCAACTGGCCCACTTTGTTTATGCGGTAAGCGGGGATGTTTAGAAAGATTGGCATCGGAGCCGTATATTGCCCAACAAGCTGACGAGTGGTTGAGAGATCATCCAGATCAAGGATCAGTATTGCGTACTTTAGTTAGAGATAGCAAAGAAATGATTAATGCTCAGATTGTCAGCCAAGCTGCGGCACAAAAAGATGAAGTAGCAACGAAGGTACTAGAACGCGCTGGTTGGGCAATGGGTGTGGGAATTGGTAATGTGGCTAATTTGATCAACCCACAGCGTTTTGTGCTGGGTAGTGGCGTAACAAAAGCTGGCGATCAATTTTGGCAAGTGGTACGTCGAGTAGCAAAAGAGGCTGCTTTACCTGAAGTTCATTTTGATATTGTTCCAGCTGCATTAGGCGATGAAGCGCCCTTGTGGGGTGCAGTGGCGCTTGCAGAAGACTTGTTGAGTTAATTAAGCCAAACAATTTCTTAATTTAGTGCTTTTATCCTATCTGCTCATCAAAAATATACATACATAAAATTCAATTTCATGAATCGAACTTTTTGGATTATTGCTTTAATTGCTTTTATTAATTCCCTAAGTTTTACTATTCTTATTCCAATTATTTATCTTTATGGTAAGCAGTTTGGCTTAAATGATTTTCAGACAAGTTTTTTATTTTCAATCTATTCCGTAGCTCAGTTTTTTGCTACTCCTATAATTGGTAAACTTTCAGATCGTTTTGGTAGAAAACCTTTACTAATTATAAGTTTGGCTGGAACTGTAATAGCTAATTTTCTAGCTGGAACAGCTACAACTGCAACGGCTCTCTTTTTAGCTCGGTTTCTTGATGGAATTACTGGGGGAAATAGTTCAGTAGCACAAGCAGTAATTTCAGATGTAACTAATCGCGAAAATCGAGCTAAAGGTTTTGGTATATTTGGTGCAGCTTTTGGTTCCGGTCTTATTCTAGGGCCTGCTGTTAGTTTACTAGCGCAGAGTATTTCTTTAGGAGCTTCTTTTTTAGCTTCCGGTGCGATCGCTTTTGTAGCTTTACTAATTACTATCTTCTTCTTACCTGAAACAATTGCACATAAAGATACTTCACATAATTATTTTGATTTAGGCTTAGAAAATTTAATTAAAGGTCTTGCTATTCCCAAAGTTGGAATTTTATTAATTATTAACTTTTTAATTGGTACTACTTTTACTATTTTCGCTTACGCCTTTCAACCCTACTTTATTAACGTACTGAGTCAAAATAGCCAATCTTTGACTCTAATGTTTATCTTAATTGGAGGACTTGGATTAATTATGCAAACAGTGGGAATCCAGGCTTTAAACCGTAAACTTGATCTGATTACTATATTATTGTTTGCTTTATTTATTAGAAGTGTGTCATTTATTTTAATGCCGATTTGGCCAAATGTATTTTACTTCGTTGGAGTCAGTATAGTTTTTGCTATTTTCAATTCTTTAGTGCAACCGATAATAAATACTTTAATTTCTCTCAATGCCAAGCCAGAAGAACAGGGAACTGCTATGGGTATTAATTCATCTTATTTAAGTATTTCCAATGCTTTTGGACCTGTAATTGCAGGCATGACGATTGATCAATCTAATCCTACTACTTATGGTTATCCTTTATATTTAGCTGGAATACTAACGTTATTAGTATTGTTATTAGCAGTGTCTACGCGCAATAGATATGCAGCTAATGTTATTTCAAAATAAAAGCATCATCTAATTAGTTATGACTAAATGGCACTAAATTGAGAGGTTAAATTCTCTGCTCTCGATTTGGGCTAATTTTATTACTATTTATGCTTTCTACTATAGAACCCATTTGGGATCTATTCATTAGCCAGCCGCTTGAGCATGAGTCGGATGAAGCAAAGATTGAGTTTGGCTGTGGCATTAGTAAGCGTTCGTTCAAAGTTTTTGACCAAACTTTTACAGCG
>JAESFL010001016.1_pt1 | contig 12152 bp, 7 predicted proteins | sample 9269401 | NCBI WGS metagenome assembly JAESFL01 (sample SAMN14506025, study PRJNA617098) | algae metagenome | isolation source: Gloeocapsa sp. UFS-A4-WI-NPMV-4B04 and co-occurring heterotrophs from desert... | place: USA: Utah | collected 2006-10-01 | reverse complement strand
ATACGCCATGCGCATCCGATGCCCCCATTGCGGCGAGCGCGACAACGGGGAGTTCAGCTACCTCGGCGACGCCGCGCCTCAGCGTCCCGACGGGATGGAGGCCTCGGCGGCGGCCATGCACGACTACGTCTATCTGCGCGACAACCCGGCCGGGACGATCCGCGAGCTCTGGTACCACGCCGCCGGATGCCGCTCCTGGCTGGTCGTGACCCGCGACACCCGCACCCACGCGATTGAATCGGTGGAGCCGGCGCGCGATGTCGCGCGGGCGCGCCGCTCGGGAGAGGCCGCATGACCACGCTCGCCCTTCAGCGTGCCGAGGCACCCGCCTCCATGGCCGCAGACACGCAGCCCTTCCGCACCGCCACCGGTGGCCTGATCGACCGCAACCGGCCGCGCGATTTCACCTTCGACGGCCGGCGCCTCACCGGCTTCCACGGCGACACCCTGGCCTCGGCCCTGCTCGCCAACGGCGTGCGCCTCGTCGGCCGCTCGTTCAAGTATCACCGACCACGCGGCATCCTCTCGGCCGGCTCGGAGGAACCGAACGCCCTGGTGGAGCTGCGCTCCGGGGCGCGACGCGAGCCCAACACCCGCGCTACGATGGCCGAGCTCTACGAGGGGCTGGAGGCGACGAGCCAGAACCGCTGGCCCTCGCTCGCCGTCGATGCGCTCTCGGTCAATGCTCTGCTCTCGCCGGTCTTCGCCGCGGGCTTCTACTACAAGACGTTCATGTGGCCGGCTTCCCTGTGGGAGAAGCTGTACGAGCCGATGATCCGGCGCGCGGCGGGCCTCGGGCGTGCCGCCGACGCCCCCGATCCCGACACCTACGACCACGCCCACGCCCATTGCGACGTGCTCGTCATCGGCGGCGGCCCGGCCGGCCTGTCGGCGGCTTTGGCCGCCGGCCGCTCGGGCGCGCGGGTCATCCTCGTCGACGAGGACTTTTCGACCGGCGGCCGCCTGCTCGCCGAACGGCGCGAGATCGGCGGCGCGAGCGGGGCCGAGTGGGCAGCCCGCGCGCTGGCCGAGCTGGAGAGCCTGCCCGAAGTCCGCATCCTGTCGCGCACCACCCTGTTCGGCGTCTACGATCACGGCGCCTACGGCGCGGTGGAGCGCGTCTCCGATCATGTCGCGGTGCCGGCCGCCTACGCCCCGCGCCAGCGGCTGTGGCGGATCGTGGCGCGGCGCGCGGTGCTCGCGGCTGGCGCCATCGAGCGCCCGCACGTCTTCGGCGGCAACGACCGGCCCGGTGTGATGCTGGCCGGCGCGGTGCGGACCTATCTCAACCGCTACGGCGTGCTGCCGGGCCGCCGCCTCGCCGTGTTCACGTCGAGCGACGACGGCTGGCGCACCGCCGCCGACATCCTGGCCGCCGGCGGAGGGCTTGCGGCGGTGATCGACACCCGTGCCTCTATTCCCCCTGCGCTACGCCGGATGGCGGAAGCCGCAGGTGCCCGGGTGGTGGCCGGCGGGTACGTCGCCGGCACCAAGGGCCATCTCGGCTTGAGCGCGATCCAGGTCGTGGACGGCTACCACAGCACCGAGACGATCGCCTGCGATGGCCTTGCCATGGCCAATGGCTGGAACCCGATCGTCCATCTCGATTCGCATCTCTCGCGCCGGCCGGTCTGGGACGAGGCGATCCACGCCTTCGTGCCGGGTGCCCTCCCCTCCGGCATGCGGGCGGCGGGCGCCGCCGCCGGGCGCTTCACCCTGGCCGAATGCCTGGAGACCGGCGCGCGGGCCGGCGCCGAGGCTGCCGCGGATTGCGGCTTCAGCGCCACGGCCGAGGCCACGCCTCGGACCGACCCGGAGAGTGTGGATCACACGCCGCTCTGGCGCGTGCCCAAGCCCCGTGGAAAAGCCTTCGTCGACTTCCAGAACGACGTGGCCGCCTCCGACGTCGAACTCGCTCACCGCGAGGGCTTCCGTGCGGTCGAACTGCTGAAGCGCTACACCACCCTCGGCATGGCGACCGACCAGGGCAAGACCTCGAACCTCGCCGGCCTCTCGATCATGGCCGAGCTGACCGGCAAGGACATCCCCAGCGTCGGCACCACGGTGTTCCGTCCGCCCTTCACGCCGGTCGCCATCGGCGCCTTCGCCGGCCACCACCGCGGCAAGGATTTTCGCGCGACCCGCCACGTCCCCTCGCACGCCTGGGCGGAAGAGAACGGCTGCGTCTTCGTCGAGACCGGCCTGTGGCTGCGCCCCGCCTACTTCCCGAAGGCCGGCGAGACCGATTGGCTCGACACGGTGGTGCGGGAGGTCGAGACCGTGCGCGCCCGCGTCGGAATCTGCGACGTCACCACGCTCGGCAAGATCGACATCCAGGGCCCCGATGCGCTCGCCTTCATTGAGCGGGTCTGCGCCAACCCCTTCGCAACGCTCCCCGTCGGCAAGGCGCGCTACGCCGTGCTGCTGCGTGAGGACGGTTTCGTCATGGATGACGGCACCGTCGCGCGCCTCGGCGAGACCCACTACGTCATGACCGCCTCGACGGCGAACGCCGCGCGGGTGATGCAGCACCTCGAATTTTGCCGGCAATGGTTGTGGCCGGACCTCGACGTGCAGCTCGCATCGGTCAGCGAGCAGTGGGCGCAATACGCGATCGCCGGCCCCCGCGCCCGCGATACGCTCCGCCGCATCGTCGATCCCGGCTTCGACATCGGAAACGAGGCCTTCCCGTTCCTGGCCTGCGCCGACATCACCGTCGGCGGCGGCATTCCGGCGCGGCTGTTCCGCATCTCGTTCTCGGGCGAACTCGCCTACGAGCTGGCGGTGCCCGCAAGCTACGGCGATGCGGCGTGGCGGGCGGTCATGCAGGCGGGCCTGCCCTACGGCATCACCGCCTACGGCTCCGAGGCGCTCTCGGTCATGCGCATCGAGAAGGGCCACGCAGCCGGCGCCGAGATCAACGGCCAGACCACCGCCCGCGATCTCGGGCTCGGCGGCATGCTCGCCAAGAAGAAGGACTATGTCGGTCGCCTGATGAAGGAGCGTCCCGCGCTCACCGATCCGGATCGGCCGATCCTGGCGGGCTTCCGGCCGGTCGATCCGAGCGCGCGGCTGCGGGCAGGCGCCCATTTCCTGAGCCTCGACGCGGAGGCGAGCCTGGCGGCGGACGAGGGCGTGATGACGTCGGTCGCCTACTCGCCGAGCCTGCGGATGTGGATCGGCATCGGCCTGATCCGGCGCGGGCCGGAGCGCCACGGCGAGCGGGTCCGCGCATACGATCCGGTGCGCGGCGCCGATATCGAGGTCGAGATCTGTTCGCCCATCTTCGTCGATCCCAAGGAGGAGAAGCTGCGTGTCTGAGCCGGCAACGACCCAAGCTTCGGCTTCCCGAGCGCCCTCACCGCTCTGGCGCCCCCGCGGCGCCTGGGAGGGGGCGGCGAAGACCGGACGTTACGGCGCGGCGAAGGGCCCGGCGGGCATCCGTCTGACACTCCGCGACGGTTTCGGGCTCGCCACGCTCATCGCGGCGGACGGAAAGGAAGCCGACTTACGAGCGATCCTGACCGAGCGCTTCGGCCTGTCTCTGCCGGAGGCCGGCGCGGCACAATTCGAAGGCGAGCGCGGCCTGATCTGGTCGGCGCCGGGCCAGTGGCTGGCGGTGGCGCCGTCGCCGCGCGATTTGCGGGACCTGCCCGAGGCCCTGCGCAGCGTCGCGGCGGTCACCGACCAGAGCGACAGCCGCGCCCTGGTGCGGATCTCCGGCCCGCAGGCACGCGCCATGCTGGCCAAGGGCGTGGCGGTCGATCTGCATCCCCGCGCCTTTGGGCCGGGGCAGGCTGCGGTGACGAGCATCGCCCATATCGGCGTGCAGCTCTGGCAGCGCGATACGGGACCGACCTACGACCTCGCGGTGGCCCGCAGCTTCGCCGGAAGCTTCTGGCACTGGCTGGAGCACGCGGCCGCCGAGTTCGGCTACGCGGTCGAGGACGCGTAGGCCGCCGATCAGCGCCAGCCGAAGAACTGCCGATGGGCGGCCTCGCCGTCCCGCAAAGGCATGGTCAGGCGCCCTGTCCGGTCGATCAGGCCCCAGCGCCCGCCGACCATGGAGGCAGGCTCCCGTCCGTCCGAGCGGCAGCCCTCGCAGACCAGGGCTTCGCCGCGGGCGTTGAATGGAAAGGCCCAGTCGTAGGGCGTGGCGAGGACGAGCCGCAGCCGGCGGTCGGAGAAGGCGACCTTGCCGTCCCGCCAATGGCGCACGAGGCCCTGCGCGAACGGGTCCGGCCCGTTGTCGAGCATGAACACCGGCAGCGCGAGTCCGTCGCGGCGCACCCAGAGACAGCCGATTCCCGGCACGCGCAACTCGGCCAAGCCGCGCTCGAAATGCATCCGAGCGGCGTGGGCCGGAGCGACCCGGACCATCCCGCCCTCGCGCCGGGCGCAATGCGCGTACTGGTCGAGATCCCGATGGAAATAGGCGCAGGCCAGCGGATACGCGGTGGCCGCCGCGCTCTGGCCTGCACTGAGCGCCGGCAATGGAAGCGCCACGAGCATCGTGAGGCCAGCCAGAACCTTCCGCGCGACCCAATGGGAAGGGCGGCTTTGCAAGGGGAGCGCCCCGGTGCGGATCGCTGCTTCAGCCATCCGCCGCCTCTACCTGCCTTCTGTGCCGCGGACAAACCGGGCGGTCGAGGCCCGCGCCCCTACCCCACCCCCGTCGGCCCGTCGATCACCCGCCGCACCCGTCGGGCCAGCTCCATCCGCTTGTAGGGCTTGTTGATGATCTCGAACTCGGTGCCGCCCGCGTCGGTGCGCTCCATCGAGGCCTCGGCGTAGCCGGTGGTCAGCAGCACCTTGATCTTGGGCTGCCGCTCCCGCGCGGCGCGGGCCAGCATCACCCCGTTCATGCCGCCGGGCATGATCAGGTCGGTGAACAGCAGGTCGATGCGCCCTTCGCCGTCGAGGATGTCGAGCGCTGCCCTCGGGCCGTCGACCACGGTGACCCGGTAGCCGAAATCTTCCAAGATGATGCCGGCGGTGGCGGCGACGTCGGGCCGGTCGTCCACGACGAGTACCGTCTCGGTGCCGTGCCGGTCGGCGGCGCGAATCGAGGGCTTATGCTCGTCCTCGGCCTTCTGGTCGGAAGCGGGAAACAGGAGCCGCACCGTCGTCCCGTGTCCGACCTCGGAATAGATCTTCACCGAGCCGCCCGACTGCTTGGCGAAGCCGTAGACCATGGCGAGCCCGAGCCCCGTGCCCTTGCCCTCGTCCTTGGTGGTGAAGAACGGCTCCATGACGCGGGCCAGGATCTCCGGCGGCATGCCGAGGCCGGTATCGGTCACCGAGATCACCACGTAGGCGCCCGGCGGCACGGTCTTGTAGAGGGCGGTGTCCTCGTCCTCGATCAGCAGGTTCTCGGTCCGCACCGTCACCGAGCCGCCTCCCGGCATCGCGTCGCGGGCGTTGATCAGGACGTTGAGCAGGGCGACCTCGGCCTGGGTCGGGTCGATGCGGGTGGTCCAGAGATCCGGCGCGAGGACGGATTTCAGCACGACGTCGTCGCCGAGTGTCCGCCCGGCCATCTCGCCCATGCTCTCGACGAGGCCGTTGAGGTTCAGCAGCCGCCCCTCCAGCCGTTGCTTGCGCGAGAAGGCGAGGAGCTGGTGGGTGAGCTTGGCGGCGCGGTCGGTCGCCGCCCGCACCGCCTCGCCGGCCCGGCGCATCCGCGACACGTCGAGGGTGGGGTGGTCGAGCAGCGCCAGCATCACCTCGTTATGGCCCGACACGACTTGAAGCAGGTTGTTGAAGTCGTGGGCGATGCCGCCGGTGAGCTGGCCGAGGCTCTCCATCTTCTGGGCTTGGTGCAGCGATTCCTCCGCGTCGCGGCGGCGCGACACGTCGAGCTGCGAGCCGAAGAAGTAGACGAGATCGCCCGAGCGGTTGAACACCGGGCTGACGAACAGCGCGTTCCAGAACGAGGAGCCGTCCTTGCGGTAGTTCAGGATCTCGGTGGCGAACTCGCGATGCTCACGGATCGCGTCGCGCACCTCCGAGATGGTGTCGCGGTCGGTGTCGCGGCCCTGGAGAAACCGGCAGTTCGATCCGATCAGCTCGTCGGCCGAATAGCCGGTCATCCGGATGAAGGCGCGGTTGGCGAAGATGATCGGGTTGTCCGGCTGGTGTGGGTCCGTGACGATCATCGGCATACGCGTCGTTTCGACGGCCGCGAAGAAGATGTCGTGATGTTGATCGACGACGCCTGAGGCGCCGCTGCCGGTGACAGGCGTATTCGGCCCGGGTGCCCTGGGCTTCTCGGGTGAAGAGGGCATCGAAACTTTCCAGCGGGGACGACCCACTGGGTCGGATTGCGCGTGTCAATCCGAAGCTACAGCAGCGCGTTCCCGATGAAATGACGGCTTGAACGCTTCGTGAACGACACTAGGTCGCACAGTCATCTCTGAAGTTGTCGGTGGCGGGACCCGGCAGGCCGGGTCCGGCTGCAAGGCGATCAGACGTGGATCGCCCGCTTATCGACCGCAAGCGCGGCTTCCTTGACCGCTTCCGTCAGCGTCGGGTGGGCGTGGCAAGTGCGGGCGATGTCCTCGGCGGAGGCCGCGAACTCCATCGCCACGGCGACCTCGGCGATGAGATTGCCGGCATCCGCGCCGATGATATGGACGCCGAGCACGCGATCCGTCTTCTCATCCGCGAGGATCTTCACGAAGCCGTCGGTGGTGCCGTTGGCCTTGGCGCGGCCGTTGGCGGTGAAGGGGAACTTGCCGGCCTTGTAGGCGATGCCGTCCTTCTTCAGCTCCTCCTCGGTCTTGCCGACCGAGGCGACCTCCGGGAAGGTGTAGACCACGTTCGGGATCACGCCGTAATTCACGTGACCCGACTGCCCGGCCAGGATCTCGGCGACCGCAACGCCCTCGTCCTCCGCCTTGTGGGCGAGCATCGGCCCGGCGATCACGTCGCCGATGGCGTAGATGCCGGTGACGTTGGTGGCGTAGTGGCTGTCGGTCTCGATCCGGCCCTTGTTGTCGGTGGCCACGCCCACCGTCTCCAGCCCGAGCCCCTCAGTGTAGGGCACCCGGCCGATGGCCACGAGCACCACGTCGGCCTCGATCTTCTCCGGCTCGCCACCCTGCGCTGGCTCGACGGTGACGGTCGCGCCGCCCTTCTTGTTGACCTCGACGCCGGTCACCTTGGTCGAGAGCTTGAAGACCATGCCCTGCTTGGCCAGGATCCGCTGGAACTGCTTGCCGACCTCGCCGTCCATGCCCGGCAGCACGCGGTCGAGATACTCGATCACCGTCACCTCGGCGCCGAGCCGGCGCCAGACCGAGCCGAGTTCGAGCCCGATCACGCCCGCGCCGATCACCACGAGGCGCTTGGGCACCGCGCTGAGTTCGAGGGCGCCGGTGGAAGAGACCACCGTCTTCTCGTCGATCTCGACGCCCGGCAGCCGCGTCACGTCGGAGCCGGTGGCGATGACGATGTTCTTGGTCTCCAGCATCTGGTTGCCGCCATCGTCCGAGATCACCTCGACCCGGCCGGCCCCGGCAATGCGACCGCGGCCGTGATAGGTGTCGACCTTGTTCTTCTTGAGCAGAAACTCGACGCCCTTGGTGTTGCCGTCGACGCCGCCCTGCTTGAACGCCTGCATCTTTTTGAGATCGAGCTTCGGCGTGCCCACGTCGATGCCCAACTCCGAAAAGTGCTTGTTGGCCTCCTCGAACGCTTCGGAAGCGTGCAGCAGCGCCTTCGAGGGGATGCAGCCGACATTGAGGCAGGTGCCGCCGTGGGTCGCCCGCTTCTCGACCACCGCGGTCTTCAGCCCGAGCTGGGCCGCGCGGATGGCGCAGACATAGCCGCCGGGGCCGGTGCCGATGACGACGAGATCGTAGCTCATGGTTGGGTCTGTCCTCGTGATGGCGTGTCGGTTGAGCCGGTGCGCTCCCAGGCCTCGATGACGGCGAGGAGTTGCGGCGACCGGGGTGTCTTGAGGGAGCGGGCGTAAGCCGGATAGGTCGTCCGCTCGTCGCCGATCTGCAGGTACGGCGGCATCAGGGTGGGCGCGCCGTGCCGGACGAGGCGTTCGAGCGCCTCCGGCTTGTCGAGGCGGATCGCTTCGAAGGTGAAGGTGCCCTCGACGGCTTCGATCGGCGTCTCGGGTGCGATCCGGCCCGCATCGAGCAGGGCTGCGAAGGCGGCACGATCATCGGACTTCAGCGCCGCGTAGCCCCGCTCGCTGTCGCGGCGCTGCTCCGGCGTGAGCCCGGCCAGGGCCGCGGCGAAGGCGATCTCCCACGTATCGCGCCCGTCGCCGTTCTCGATGATCCCGAAATCCGTGACGAGCCGGAGCGGCTGCCCGGCTGCATCGAGGCCCCAGTACGAGGGGTAGACGCCGTCACCCCAGCCGCTGGAGAAGACCGCGACCCGCGCCGGATCATCCGGCAGCGGCCGATGCATGACCCAGTTTAGGTTCGAATCCTTCAGCTCGCTTGCCAGCACGTCGTCGTAATAGTTGCTGTAGCCGGCCTGCTTCTGCTCCTGCGCATCGCGGCGCGCCATCGCGGCACGCGCGGCCGGGTCCATGAAGCAGCCGAGCCCGCCATCGACGGGATAGCCGAAGACCTCGCCCGCCTTCAGGCTGGCGATGTCCTGGCCCGGCACGAGGGCGAGTTCCCAGCGCGCCGGCGTCCCGTCGGCGAAACGAAGCTCGGCCAGGGCGACCCGGCCTTGCGCCTGATAGAGCGTGACCGGATAGTCACCCGGCTCGACCCGGCGGGTGAAGGCCTCACGCTCGGGCTGCACCAGAGGATCGGCGGCGATCACCGTGCCGTTCGGCAGCGGCAGGAGCCCGAGGGCCATGCGGGTGATGTCCCGCTCCCGCAAAGCGTCGTCGGGCAATCCGGTCACGGACAGGTTGGGCTCGTTCTCCCTGGGATCGTAGGGCGCATCGGCCACCGGTTGATCTCCTTCGCGGCCCGCCCGCTGCCACGGGAAGAGCCGGGCGAGCGAAGCCGCGAGTCCCGCCCCGACCGCCGCCGCGGCGAGACCGAGGACGATGCGCCGGCCTGGGTCGGACAATCGAGGCATGGTCACACGCTCGGCCGCGCCCGGCCCCACGCGCCCGGCCGGGAGCCGGCGCGAGCACGGGGGCGGGTGATGCAGCCGCGTCGGATCAGAGGTCGAGCACGAGGCGGGCCGGATCCTCCAGTGCCTCCTTGACGCGGACGAGGAAGGTCACGGCCTCCTTCCCGTCGACGATGCGGTGATCGTAGGAGAGCGCCAGATACATCATCGGCCGCGCCTCGATCTTGCCGTTCCGCACCACCGGACGCTCCTCGATGCGGTGCATGCCCAAAATGCCGGATTGCGGGGCGTTGAGGATCGGCGTCGACATCAGCGAGCCGTAGATGCCGCCGTTGGTGATGGTGAAGGTGCCGCCCTGCATCTCGTCGATGGAGAGCTTGCCCTCGCGCGCCTTCTTGCCGAAGCCGGCGATCTTCTTCTCGATGCCGGCGATCGACAAGTCGTCGGCGTCGCGCACCACCGGTACGACCAGGCCCTTATCGGTGCCGACGGCGATGCCGATGTGGTAGTAGTTCTTGTAGACGAGGTCCTGCCCGTCGATCTCGGCATTGACCGCCGGCACGTCCTTGAGCGCGCCGATCACCGCCTTGGTGAAGAAGCCCATGAAGCCGAGCTTCGTCCCGTGCTTCTTCTCGAAGATGTCCTTGTACTGCGAGCGGAGCGCCATCACCGCGCCCATGTCCACGTCGTTGAACGTGGTCAGCATCGCCGCCGTGTCCTGGGCGCTCTTGAGGCGCTTCGCGATGGTCTGGCGGAGCTTCGTCATCCGCACGCGCTCCTCGCGCGCGGCGTCATTCGGTGCGGAGGGCGCCCGCGGCGGGGCCTTGGTCTCGCTCCTGGACTCCTGAGCCGGAGCCTTCGGGACGCCCTTGTCGATGGCGGCGAGCATGTCGCCCTTGGTCACGCGGCCGTCCTTGCCGCTGCCGTTGAGGCTGGCCGGATCGATGCCGGATTCGCGGGCGAGCTTGGCCACCGCCGGACCGCTCTCGTCGGCGCCGCGGCCCCCGGCCGGCGGGGCGTCGCCGTGGCTGCCGTAGGATGCGGAGGATTCCTGGGCAGGCGCCTCCTTGGCCGCCTTGCCCTCGCCCTTCTCCTCGCGGCTCTGCGTCTTGGTCTCGGCGGGCTCGGCGCTCTTCGGGGCCGGCTTGCTCGCGCCCTTGTCGGCACCCTTGTCGGCACCTTTGCCACCCTCGACGATCGAGCCGAGCACCGCACCGGGCTCCACCGTCTCGCCGTCCTTGACCAGGATCTCGCCGAGCTGGCCCGCGGCCGGCGCGTTCACCTCGAGCGTGACCTTGTCGGTCTCGAGCTCAACCAGGGGCTCGTCGGCGGCCACCGTGTCGCCGGGCTTCTTGAACCAGCGGCCGATCGTGGCCTCACTGACGGATTCGCCGAGCGTGGGGACGAGGATATCGGTCGCCATGGTCTGTGTTCACCGGAGTTTCGGGGCGCGCCTTCGGGCAGCGCGGCCCCGGTTGGTGGATCGAGCGAGAGGGGGGCAGGCGGATCAGACCGCCAGCGCCTCGTTGAGGAAGGCCTGGAGCTGGGCGAGGTGCTTCGACATCAGGCCGACCGCGGTCGAGGCCGAGGCCGGACGGCCGACGTAGCGGGGACGCTTCGAGGCGGAGCCGGCTTGGCCCAGCACCCAGTCGAGATAGGGCTCGACGAAGGTCCACGAGCCCATGTTCTTGGGCTCTTCCTGGCACCACACCACCTCCGCGTTGCGGAAGCGGCTCATCTCGTTGGCCAGTGCCTTAAGCGGGAAGGGATAGAGCTGCTCGACGCGCATCAGGTAGACGTCGTTGACGCCGCGCTTCTCCCGCTCCTCGTAGAGGTCGTAATAGACCTTGCCGGAGCACAGCACGACCCGGCGGATCTTGTCGTCGCGGGTGAGCTTGATGCCGCTTTCGTCGTGTTCGGCGTCGTCCCACAGGATGCGGTGGAAGGTCGAGCCCTCCGCGATCTCCTCGATCTTCGAGACCGCCCGCTTGTGGCGCAGGAGCGATTTCGGCGTCATCAGGATCAGCGGCTTGCGGAAGTCGCGCTTCAACTGACGGCGCAGGATGTGGAAGTAGTTCGAGGGCGTCGAGCAGTTGGCGACCTGCATGTTGTCCTCGGCGCACATCTGGAGATAGCGCTCCAGACGGGCGGAGGAGTGCTCCGGCCCCTGGCCCTCGTAGCCGTGGGGCAGCAGCATCACGAGGCCGGACATGCGCAGCCACTTGCGCTCGCCCGATGAGATGAACTGGTCGATGATGACCTGTGCGCCGTTGGCGAAGTCGCCGAACTGCGCCTCCCACAGCACCAGGGAGTTCGGCTCGGCCAGGGAATAGCCGTACTCGAAGCCGAGCACCGCCTCCTCGGAGAGCATCGAGTTGATGACCTCCAGGCTCGCCTGCCCCTCGCGCACGGAATTGAGCGGCGTGTAGCGCTGCTCGTTCTCCTGATCGATGACCACGGCGTGACGCTGCGAGAAGGTGCCGCGCTCGACGTCCTGGCCCGAGAGCCGGACGCGGTGGCCCTCGATCAGCAGCGAGCCGAAGGCGAGCGCTTCCGCCGTCGCCCAATCGATACCGATTCCGGTCTCGACCGCCTTGGCGCGGTTGTCGAAGAAGCGCTGGATCGTGCGGTGCAGGTGGAAGCCCGGCGGCGGGGTGGTGATCCGGGTGGCGATGTCGCGCAGGGTCTCGACCGGCACGCCGGTGCGGCCGCGGCGCGGATCGTCCACATCCTCGCGCACCGCCTTGAAGCCGGACCAGCGCCCGTCGAGCCAGTCGGCCTTGTTCGGCTTGTAGCCGCCGGCGACGTCGAGCTCGCTCTCCAGCATCGAGCGGAACTCGGCCTTGCGCGCGTCGAGCTGCTCCTGGGTCAGGTCGCCCTGCTCCACGAGCTTCTTGCCGTAGGTCTCCAGCGCGGTCGGATGCTTGCGGATCCGCTGGTACATCTTCGGCTGGGTGAAGGCCGGCTCGTCGCCCTCGTTATGGCCGAAGCGGCGGTAGCACAGCATGTCGATCACGACCGGCTTGCCGAACTTTTGCCGATACTCCGTCGCGACCTTCGCGGCGAAGGTCACCGCCTCGGGGTCGTCGCCGTTG
>JAESFL010001015.1_pt1 | contig 12207 bp, 11 predicted proteins | sample 9269401 | NCBI WGS metagenome assembly JAESFL01 (sample SAMN14506025, study PRJNA617098) | algae metagenome | isolation source: Gloeocapsa sp. UFS-A4-WI-NPMV-4B04 and co-occurring heterotrophs from desert... | place: USA: Utah | collected 2006-10-01 | reverse complement strand
CACCGTCCACAACCTGCTCAAGCTCGCTCAGGCGACAGGACGGTGAAGCGAGGGGGCGCCCCGCTCCTCTTGAGGCACCTACATCCTACCCCTTGCGGGATCTCGTTACCCGGACGGGCTCCTAGTGCCTCCCGTCGGCTAAGTGAAATTCCGTTAGCAGCTTGCAATGGGACACCTACCATACATCCATAAGGCGTAGTTTGGCCGGAAGCGGAATGGCGGCTTTTGGGACAGGGATCGTGGAAAGCTGCCACTGGCTCGGGCTGGATGCTGCGAATCGCTACCGCCCCGTCCCGATCGTTCAGGTCCGGCCGGAGTGTGCCGATTGCTTTGAAAAAGTCGGCGTGCAGAGCGGGAAAGCGGAGACGCTCGCCCATCATATCCCTATCTCTTCGCTGAGAACGTCTCAGCAGGGAAGCACGACCCTCCGCCAATCACGAGTAGTTCTTCAACAAAATCTGCCAGGAGCGGTCCTTCCGAGATGTACCACCGCCGTATGGATGCGTCCGGCCCAAATCCGGTGTGAATCGCTTTCTCAGCCTCTGTAACGCAGCGCGTCGACCAGCAGGGCGAAGGCTGGCGTGGGCTGTCGGCGACTGGGGTAATGGAGGTGGTGGCCTGAGAATGGCGGACACCAATCGTCCAACGCGCGCACGAGCCGGTTCTCCTGGATCAGGGGCTCAGCCCGATCCTCAAGCACGTACGCCAGGCCGAACCCGTCGGCGCTGGTTGGTGCCATGCACTACGGTGCTGGCGTACTGGGGGCCGCGATGGTTGGGTGGTTCGCCGAGGGCACGCCGTGGCCGATGGGCTGGGTCATCGGATTGAGCGGCATCGGCAGCTTCATCGTCGCAATGTGCTGGTGCGTCTGCCTGACCCAAGCTGGTGATCGAGGAGTGACATGGTATAGGGCTGCGAAGGCTGCCCGATTATCGGCATCACCGGAGACAACCAATCTTCCACCTCATCTTTGCACTGCCAAGCATGGTCGTGGTCACGCGCTGGCTGTGGCCGCTCTCGTTTCCGCTGGTAGTCAGGATAGGGCTGGCATTGACGCTGCTTCTCGCCTCCCAGTTCCACCTGTGGAGCCGGCTTTCTTCGGGCTCGGTGTTCGCACCTGAGTTCCCCAGAGTCGTCGTCATCCTGTTCAACTGGGCGTTCGGCACGATCGTGGTGCTCTGTGTTCTGCAGTTGCTCCTGGATCTGGGCACGCTCGTCGCGATGCTGATACAGCGGGGTCGGGTGAGCGTGCCGGACGCAGCACGCTACGCGATTGCAGCCACGGCCGCCCTTCTCGCTGCCGTTGGCGTCGCTAATGCGCTGCGTGTGCCGCCGCTTCGGGACATCGAGATCGCCCTTCGCGGGCTGCCGCCGGAGTTCGAGGGATACCGCCTCCTGCAACTCACTGACCTCCACATCAGCCGGCTCTTCCCGGCTGTCTGGACGCGCAGCGTGGTGGATCGTGCGAATGCAGCCAACGTAGACCTGATCGTTGTGACAGGCGACTTCATCGACGGCTCCGTGGCCATTAGGAGCGCTGACGTGGCTCCGCTGCGCGACCTGCGCGCGCCCGACGGGGTCTACGCTATCCCGGGCAACCACGAGTATTTCTTCGACTACCTGGAATGGATGCGCCATCTCGCCGGGCTGGGCATGCGCATGCTGCCGAACGCTCACGCCGTTCTGGAACGAAGAGGTGGTCGGCTGGTCCTTGCCGGGGTCACCGATCTGTCGGCACCCCGAGTCGGGCAACCCGGACCTGATCTGGCGGCCGCAATGGCCGGTGTGCCGCGGAACGTGCCGGTCCTGCTCCTCGATCATCAGCCGAGAGAGGCGAGACGCGCGGCTGCCTTGGGTGTCTCCCTGCAACTCTCCGGACACACTCACGGCGGCATGATCCGCGGCCTCGATCGCCTGGTAGCGTTGGTGAACGGAGGCTTCGTGTCGGGTCGGTACGACGTCGATGGAATGGCATTGTATGTCAGCAACGGCACCGCGCTATGGCCTGGCTTTGCGCTCCGCCTGGGACGGCCTTCAGAGCTAACGCGGATCACGCTGCGCAGCTACGAGCCGGATGAGGAATGATAGTCTGGTCCGTATCGAAAAAGGTGTGACGGGGTTAGTCTTCGGGGGTACCAGCACTTGCCACCTGACAAGCGCTGGTCCGGCCTTGCCACGGTGGCGGCTCTGAAGAGGCCCTAGGCAAGAAATCTCGCCTCAGTGGGATCGGACGTCAGGTAGAACCAACGTCCGCTTCTCGCGACCTCGTCCGCAACCCTGAAAGTCCAGGATGGGCACGAACCGGAATGGGCGGTTGTGGCTGATAGTGGCCGGAAGCGGCCCGGCAGCTTTCGGCATCCGCATAGCGAAAGCGGACATTCAGCGAATGGCGTAAGGTCCCAATCTGGCCGGGAGCGATACTCAACGATAACTTGCGGAATGGCGGGAGCGAGCACTCGTCTGTAGCCTACTCTGACCAGTCCGGCTCAAGGGTCTGGCCTACTGCAACCTGCCATAACGATCCCATGCTCTCCTCTGCGTCTGAGGAATGGGTGTCATGAACTTCGCGCTTTTGCCAAATTTATCCTTGGTCAGGCTCAGGTACGCTTGTTAGCGTCGGCTATTCGCCAGCGGTGGTCCACGAACTTATAAGTGACCCTGTTGGGAGATCCACAAAGATCAAGTTGGCATGTTCCAATTTGACTGTGTTAGCAAGAGGACCGCATGAGAAGCAAAACCGAGACATTGCTCGTCGCCGTAGCGATAACTGCTGGCTTTTTTGTAAGCGGAGCTTCAGCCCAGACAGGGCAAACGGAGTATACTGCTGAAATTAGGAAAATCATGGAGCATACAGCCTACAAAGAGGCTTTGAAGCTCATCGACGCGGACTACGATCGGATCATCACTGAAGGCATCAAGCTGACTGAGATCCCGGCACCTCCCTTCAAGGAGGATAAGCGCGCCGCGGCATACGCACAGATGTTCAAAGATGTGGGCCTCACTGATGTCGAGATCGACCAAGAAGGCAACGTACTCGGCATCCGGAAGGGCACCGCTGGTGACGGCAAGTTCGTAGTCATCTCCGCGCACCTTGACACTGTCTTTCCGGAAGGGACGGACGTCACCGTGAAGCGTCAGGGGAGCAAACTGCATGCACCCGGAATCGCGGATGACACCCTTAGCCTCGCAATCAACCTCGGGTACATCCGAGCGATGAATGCCGCCAATCTAAAGACAAAGGAAGATATACTTTTTGTTGGCACGGTCGGCGAGGAAGGTTTAGGTGATCTACGCGGTGTCCGATACCTCTTCACGAAGGGCAAGTACAAAGACAAGATCAAAGCGTTCTTCACCGTTGAAGGTGGCGGCGTGACCAGCATCACGAACGGAGGTGTTGGCTCTAAGCGTTACCGTGTGACCTATTCTGGACCCGGCGGTCACAGCTACGGTGCCTTCGGCTTGGTCAATCCATCCTATGCTCTGGGGGAGGCCATCTCTCAGTTCTCGCGGATCAGCGTCCCGACCCAGCCAAAGACGACCTATAGCGTGGGTGTGATTACCGGTGGAACTTCCGTCAATTCGATCCCATTCGAGGTGTCGATGGAGGTCGATATGCGCTCCGAGTCAGCGGAGGAGTTGAAGCGGGTTGAGGACCGCCTTTTGACCATCGTGAAAGAGGCCGCTGAGGGCGAGAACTTTGCGCGCTCGACGAAGGAAGGCAAGATAACCGTCAAGGCTGAGCTGATCGGCGACCGCCCGTCCGGGCAAACTGCGGAAACGCAACCCATATATCAGCTTGCTAAAGCCGCGCTTGAGGCCAATGGCTACAAGCCGAACTACAACTGGGGCTCCACCGACGCAAACATGCCGATGAGCCTTGGTATCCCTGCTCTCTCCATCGGCGCGAAAGCACCGGACAAGAATGGGCGCTCACATTCGCTGGACGAGTGGGCCGACGTTGAAAAGGGTCCATTCGTCAAAGGAATGAACACTGCCTTGGTTACCCTTCTGACGGTAACAGGTATCCAATGAGCTGACGGCGTCGCCTGGAACTCTACCCTAGGCGACGCCATCATACCGGCACGGCTGGATCGTGGTACCAGCCACGCTGTCACTCAAAGCGAACTCAGGACTGGTCTCGACGGTTTATTCACCAGCCAGTGACCGGTATCCAGATCAGGGAGACGATCTATGCTCACTCGTCGTGCCATTGCTCTCGGCCTCGCCGGTCTGCCAATGCTGCCGAAGGCAAGCTTTGCTGCCGAGCGCATCCGGATGTTTGAGCTGTATGAGAGCGATCAGAGTTTCTCCCAGAAGGCTAAAGACTTGCAAGGCAAGATGGTAGAAATTCAGGGCTTCATGGCCCCGCATTTGAAGGTCAATTCAGATTTCTTCATTCTGTCGAATACTCCAGTGGAGACCTGTCCTTTCTGTGCCACGGAAGGGGATTGGATTGACACTATTGTTTTTGTTCGGATGAGGAAGCGCGAGGAAGCTATCAATCCAGGCCGGATCATCTTCACTAGAGGGCGCCTCGAGATCGGCCCTGAGACCGACCCGGAAACCGGCTTCGTCAGCCGCGTTCGACTCGCTGACGCGACCGTCCGTCTTGCATGATAAACAACGAGGCTGAGGTGTCGTCCCTGCAGGCTGAGGGAGCCTCAGCTCGCTTCTTCGACGCAACTGGCGAGCCCATCGAAGCACTTCGCTCAGTGACGAAGCGGTTCGTTCCAGGCTCCATGGTAACCATCATGGGCCCGTCGGGCTCGGGTAAGACGACGCTCATTCATGCACTAGTGGTTAAAATCTGACGCTTGGTACCCATGTCGGATGTCTGTCATGGGTGGGAACCGGACGATCCTGGCTCCTCCAATTGTCCTCACCCCGCCAGTACGGGCAGCCAGCCAAGGTCTCCAATGCAGACGGCCCGGCGCTTGGGTGCATCTGTTCTCATCCATCGAAACAGGCGACCAAAGCCGACTGTTCATTGGCGGCGCTCCGGCGACGCGCAGGTTCCCAAGCTGTGCACGAGAGGCTGCTCGGAGTCAGCGTTCGCGCCGGTAGTGCATGGCGACCGCGCCATTGCGGAGCGGCTTCGCCGAGACCAGCTCGAGCCGTCGCGTACTGGGCAGCCCGCCCTGGTACAGGCTCGGGCCGTGGCCAGCGATTTTGGGATGGACGAGGAACTTGTACTCGTCGATCAGATCCAGCCGGTCCAGCTCGGTCGCGAGTTTGCCGCTACCGAGGAGCACGCCCGCCGGAGTCGCGTCCTTGAGCCTCTGCACGCCTGTCCGCAGCTCGCCGGCGATGTGGTGGCTGTTGGTCCACGGTAAGTCCTTTCGCGTCGACGACACCACGTATTTGGACTTGGCCTCCAGCTTGACCGCCCACGCGCGTATCGCCGGCGGCGCCTCTACTTCGCCGCGAGCGACCGCCGGCCAGTAGCTCTCCATCATCTCGTAGGTGATGCGGCCCCACAGCATCACCCCGCCCTCGTCCATAAGGCGGGTGAAGAACGCGTGCGTCTCGTCGTCAGCGATTCCTTCCTGGTGGTCGACGCAGCCGTCCAGGGTGACGTTTAAGCTGAAGGTCAATCGTCCCATGCGGCGAGCCTATGCCATACGCTCGAAAAGACGGAGGGCTATTGCTCGCGGTTGAGAGGCTGGTGAGCAATTATCTTTCCTTTCGCGCGAGGCGGCGCAGCAGGATGCGGCTCATGGCGAGGTAGAGCAGCATCTCGCCGGTCTCGACCAGGCGTTCATAGTCCTTGGCCAGCCGTCGGTTGGTGGTTAACCAGGCGATTGTCCGCTCAACCACCCATCGGCGCGCCAGCACCTGAAAGCCGCTCGGCCGCATCGGCGGTTCTGAACCAACCTTCATCCAGACGCCGCCGCTCCACCAGTGTTGCGGAATCGACAGCTGCCAGCCCAGCGCTCTGCGCAGCCAGTCCTTCAGCCCACGATAAGCGCTGTCGGCCCACATGCGCTCAATCGCCGGAAAGAGATGCTGAAGACCCTCCAACAAGAGTTCGGCCCCTGCGCGATCATGAATGTCAGCCGGATGCACCCTGTTCTTCAACAGATTACCCTGCGTATCGACGAGCAGATGGCGCTTGCGGCCCTTGATCTTTTTGCCGCCGTCGTATCCACGAGGTCCGCCCATCTCAGTGCTCTTGACCGATTGGCTGTCGATGATCGCGGCTGTGGGCTGAGCAGCCCGGCCGATCCTGCGGCGATAACTCTCCCGCAGGGCCTGGGTCACGTGCTCCCAGGTGCCATCCTCGCGCCACTGCGCATAGTGGTAGAAGACGGCGTAACGCGGGGGATACTCGTGCGGCAGCAGTCGCCACTGCGCTCCAGTGCGCAGCAGATAGAAGATTGCATCGACGATGCGCCGCAACGGGTAGGTCTGCCGCCGCCCGGCCGGATGGCTTCGGGGGACAAAGGGCTCAAGCAGCGCCCATTCGGCATCATTGAGATCACTGGCATAGAGACAGGCATCCATGGCGGGGCTCCCGGATCGTCAAACAGCCCACATCCGCCTCAGCGGCTCAGCACCAAACCTATGGTCAATCAGATACTTGGATTGAGCAATAAAATTGCTCACCAGCCTCTAATACCAAGTCCCGATGATCAGAACCCGTGAACCCAGTCGCGCAGGCCGATGGTCAGACCCGCCTCGCCTCGAATAGACCCCGACGAGTCAACCCTTCAGGGACTTGGTATTATGTGCTTCACTTCTGACCACCCATGAGACGTGCCACATTGTAACCCCCCATAGTGCGACGAGCCGCGGTCGATTCAGTTCAGCTGGGGTTCTGCTCCAATTCCAGGCCATAGCGTTGATGCAAAGCTCGCAACATCCGTTCTTTACGATATTGGATGAAGCAAGCGGGATCATCCCAGACCCGTGACTGCGGCTCGGGAATGAAATCGTATTCCCCCCAATACTTAGCCGTGTCCGTATTGTTGAAGAAATCCTTTGGGTGCCGCGCCCGCTTGTAATTGTTAATGCCATCTGGGATGGGCTGCAGATTCCATAGTACGTCAACGAGCTCCTTGTAGGCCGCGTCGGTGTTCGCAAGATTGAGCGGAAAAATATGATCGACCTGCGGCTTGTTTTCGTGGAAAACGTAGTGACGACCAGGGGTCAGAACCTTAGTTGCGAACCAAGGCAATGCAAGGAACTGCTGGTACGATGGGAGGCCAGTCCGGTTCTTCTGCATGGCAATCCCGCGAATGGCATCGACTGGAAGCACTTCGCCTCCCAGACCAGCTTCGGTAGCAAACTTGGCAAAGGCGTTAACCATTGTTTGCGTGTTCCAGTCGCAGAACTGCGCCAATAGGAAGTAGGTATGCATTGCAGAAATTTGATCGGCGCTGAGCTCCTTGATCCGCCACTTCCGGCCTGCACGTTTTAGTGCAGTGAGATAGACAGCGAGCGGCAGGACCGCGAGCCAACGGGGCACAATCGACGCGTTATTGATCTTGAACAGCCCCCACAGGTAGCTCTCGAACAGTTCGACCAAAGCATCCTGATGAGTTAGCGCCCTCAGAAGTTTTCCAGCATCATCGCTGCTCAGGCGGGCTTCGTCGATCCGGCTGGTGCCCTTTTCTACCAGGTGAAAGAACTGCAGTACCTCTGCCGAGGAGAACGCAATGCCGCTTCCACTCCTCTTTAAAATCCGTTCCGACACCTCCCAAAGTTGCTCTTCGTAAATGGGATTGAGCGCCTTGATTCTGCCGAGTACCAGCTCCACCTGAGTGAGGGCGACTCCCCCGATGTTAAGTCGCCGAAACACCTCATTAACTGGGGCCTCGTGTTCAGCTTTTACAGAGAAAAAGGCGATTGTCTTCACAGTCTTATCGACGAAGACGTCCCACAGTGCTGCAAGGTTCGTCCTGATCAGTTTCTCGGTTGGCACATCAACCGCCTGAGCCTGCCTTAAGCTCTCAAGCAGTCGGTACTCGAGCTCCACCTTTTCGCCGGAGTCGCACTGCATGCTGACTAGCTCGGTCATCTTCAAATATCTCGAATTGCGAAGGTCCTTATAGCCGAATAGGAACCCAGTCTCGTCCGCGTGCGCCTTGGTGGAGTCGAACAGCAGGTCGAAGTAAAGAACTCGGCCGTTGAACGTGTGATACAGCACGGAACGAAGCGTCTGAAGCCGTTGCTGGCCGTCGTAAACTAGGAACTTGTGGGCGCCCCAGCGACCTTCCTCGACTAACCTTGCGAACTTGCCAGGTTCGTAGTCATCGAGAAATACTCGATGGGGTACCGCGTTCGTCGTCTCCCAAAGAACCAGCGCACCGACTGGATACCGTTTCATCAATGAATCAAGCAAAAGGGAGACGTATTCTTCCGACTCATAGCGTGCACCCCAGACATACTGCCGCTGAACGTGCGGCAAATACCATCCGCTGTTAAGTCGATTTAGATTTTCCATTGCCTCACGAACCGAGATTCCTGCATATGACATGATGTTATGAATCCTTATAGACGGCTGTTCTGCTTCAACGACCATTCACGCGGTAAGGAAGAAAGTAGCGCTATTGTGGCCTGGATAGGAAGATCCACAGCGGCCTGCGCGCACCAGTAAGAGCATTGATCATTGTTGTGCCCCGTCCTGGTCGCTGACCGATCAATTGAGCAGCGCCCTTCCATTCTCCGGCGAACCAGTGAGCGGCAACTTCGTCCGATTCACCAGCGGAAGAGGAACGCTGTGAATATGCTCAGCCAAGGATAAAAATGGCATTTGTGTTGGATGTGGCGATGACATAGCGAATGTGTCAAACCGGGGCCGCTTTTTCGGTTTGTAGTCCAGCATCCAACCACTCTCGGTATTTCAACATCAGTGCCTGCGGGCTTATGATCTCGACGCTATCTCCCCAAGTGAAGAGGTGCCACGCCATCTCCGTCAGTCCAGAGGCTGAGAAGGTGACAATCACGGAGCCATCCGGCTGATCAACAAGGACTTGATCTGGATGAAAACGGAAGCGGCGAGCATCGTCCGCGGCTTGAGGCTTGAACCGCCACTCAACGTCGAACCGCTCGCCATCCCAGAAAGCTCCAAAGGAACGTGTTGCAAAAGTCCGCAGATCAAAGGTTGGGTCCCTCTCAAAGACTTGGTCAAGAACCTCAACGGCATCAATGTTGCCGAGAACATAGATGCGGTGCTCCTGAACCTGTGGGTGGGGATTGAACCCGACCAGGTAGTTTCGTGACCCTGACAGGAATCCATACGGGTACAGCCTTGGTCGGGATACCCCACCCGTATCGCGTCTGCGATAGGTCAGTCGAACCTGATGGAAAGAGAGTGTTGCCTCACGCAGGGTATCAACGACCCCTGGATCTATGATCTCCCTTGGCCCAGGGCGGACGAGGACGCTGTTGGCTTCAAGGAGGGCCTCCACGTCTGGTTCCAAGCGGCGCAACGTTCTTCGGGGCAGAGCTTTCTCCAACTTGAGCGACAAGGACTCAAGCCGCTTGGCCTCGCGGACGAGACCCTGTTGCTGCATCCGATCAATGCCAAGTTTCAGTTCAGCCAGCTCATCAGGTGATGGAGCATCGAACGCCCCGAACTTACCAGAGGGCACTCTCCACCGCTTCCGACCATCCTCCCCCTCCGTGAAGATCAATCCTCCGGTAACCCGGTCTAGAGTGGTCCGAAGCCGCTCAACGGTCCGGCGGCTGACCCCGATCAGGTCAGCCATCTCGCCAACGGTGAGGCCGCCTCGTGACTCATCCAAAGCGAGCCCAAGCTGGATCAGCCGCTCGGCTGGGGAGTAGCGATCAACTTCGGTCTTCCGAGGCTTGCCCATACCCTCAGGAGATCACGTGTCAGGCCATACGTCCAGTTTTGTCGCAAGGCTGCACCTTATAACAGCTCCAGCAACGATGGAGGCAACATGGCGGCCTTGGACTACGCTGCTCCCCCGGAACTTGAGGTTCCTCCCCTTCACAGGGACTGGATCTGTCTCGCTCTAGACTCTTCCAGTCCTACTATCTGCCCGCCAGCGAAGGCAGAACGTTCAACATCCGGCACCGACTTATCGCCGGGGAACGGAATTGTTCAGCTAGTGGCAGGCTCGTTCGCCACAGAGGTGATCCAGATCTGGTCGGGGCACCGGATCACAGAGTATCTGACGGCCACCGACACCCGCCGTCACTTGTGGCACGCTTGTCTCTCCTCAGAGCGGCTCGCGTTTCGGGTCAACAACCGCATGTCGGCCGAGCTGGCGTATGCTCGACTGACCTACGTCAAGGGACGAGATCTGATCGACGAGGCATATGCCTGCTACCCGCTAGGGGTCATGAAGGCTCTGGGCCGGCTTGGGGCCGCAGCCCGGTCACCTAGGGTTTACCGGGCACTGATCCAGGCGTTGTGTGCTGAGGGAGCTGGTGCCAAGCTCCTGTGGCACTCGTCGCATCTGTCTGATGAGATTATCCTCGGAGTGTCACTGCTCCCGAGTGGACTGAAGGCTCAGGCAGTCCTCGATCTCTTCAAAGAGGGGAAGCTCGGGATTGAGGCTGTCGGGTTTTTCACCTGGACCCTGGCACGGATCGACGCCCTAAAAGGATCCCATGTTGCGCAGGAGATCCTAGCGGCTGCCAAGCCCCTGGAGGCGCTCTGGGAGGCTCTTGCAGACTTCCCGTTCCCGGCTCCGCCCTGGCCAGGAAAGGACCTCCTTCGACCTGTCACCAGCCGAGCCGACCTGGAGCGGATTGGGTCTGAGTTTGAGAACTGCCTATCTACCTCTCCCCAAAGTCGGGGGGCCGTGCAGGGCGTCATCAACGGGGTAACTTACTTCTATGAGTGGCGCGGTCAGGAACACGCGGTGCTTGAGTTCTGCCGGGTCGGATCAGTGGGCTGGTTTCTGCGAGAGGTCCGAGGCCCCAAGAACCAATTCGTCTCGGATCAGACTCGGAGCGAGATCCGCTGTCTTCTCTCGGAGGCTCCCACCCTGTGTGCGGTGTGGGATTGCGACTGGCAGTATGAGGTGGTTCCCCTCCTCGGCTGACATGAGGAGATCTACCAAGGGCGGTGAAGTATGACTCACGGCCCTTCCATTCCCTGCGCTGAGCTGATGCACCAATTGGATAGAGGGTGCTGGGCTCGCGTTGGTCAATCATGAGGGCGGTTACACTTCCCACGTTGCCCACGCTGCTGGAGGTGACAGAGACAGTTTTCCGCCGCCTATCAACCTTCCGACAATGTCCACTAGCCGGACGACGTCTACGCTCACTACCGCGGGAGCTCTCCGTCCATTGAGCTTGGCAGTATGGGTGGAGCGCAAGATGGGATGTAGACCACCTCCCAAGACCAGTGCATCTGTTGCATCCGTCGGAGTGGTGGAACATCCGCATGACCCAGACAATCCCCTAATAAGAATGGTGCACTATCATGCCTAGGAAGATGGCTCCGGTTGAGACATCCCGACTGCCCTGGCCTCTCTACACAATAGATTTTGAGGCGAGTTCGCTCGAGCCGGGCGGCTATCCGATAGAGGTCGGAATTGCACTCTGGCCATTACTTAATGAGCCGATCTTTGGCTGGTCTAGCCTGATCCGTCCAACAGATGATTGGCTTCAGCATGGAGATTGGAGCAGGGCTTCGCGGGAAGTCCATGGTATCCGCCAGAGCGAACTTATTGCCAGTGGGCAACCGCCACTGGAGGTCACGAGGGCGATCAATGAGGCGCTCGCTCAAAGCGGCATCGTCTGGTGCGACGGCGGTCGGTACGACGCTCAATGGGCTCACTCATTGTTCAAGGCAGCTAGTCTTAAGTTTGCTGTTCCGTTGGGTAATTGGGGCATCCTCATCAACATGCTCGGGAGCACGGCGCGGGACCGTGCGCACCAGTGGCGTGAGAGAACGCCAGCCAAACATCGGGCGCGCGAAGATGCTGAGCACTTGTTGCTAGAGCTTGCGTATGCTGTTGGTGTCGAGGTCGGGCCTCCTCAGAGGCTCGATCTGCGCGTACCTGCTCTGATAGCACGAAGGGATGCTGCTACGGGTGATCCGGAACATGACCCTAAGACAGGCCGTGGTTCGCAGTTATGACCATGGTCGGCATATTCTTGTAGAGCGACAGCGCAGATTGCGAGTAAGGCGACATCCAGATTTACGAGCTGTCGCCTCCGGTTGAGGTCCTCTGATCGCACCGTTTCAGGGTGCGGGGGTGAGGATGAGCCGGCTCGATATGG
>JAESFL010001013.1_pt1 | contig 12217 bp, 12 predicted proteins | sample 9269401 | NCBI WGS metagenome assembly JAESFL01 (sample SAMN14506025, study PRJNA617098) | algae metagenome | isolation source: Gloeocapsa sp. UFS-A4-WI-NPMV-4B04 and co-occurring heterotrophs from desert... | place: USA: Utah | collected 2006-10-01 | reverse complement strand
ACGGCGCGCCAGATCCTGCGGCCACCTTCCGACTTCGTGTGGATCCCGCAGATGAAGTCGGGCCTGACGCGCATCGCCGGCTCGGACGCCCTTGTTGACGGCCGTGCTTGGAGCCGATTTTGGCTGATGGGGCTGGTCCCCGTCGCCAGCGTCCAGGGGTCCTTGGACGTGGCTCGTTCCGCGTCTTTCCGATCGGCGATGGAATCCATCTGGGTGCCGCCCAGCCTGCTTCCTCGGAACAAGGTTTCATGGCAGCAGACAGGTCCAAATACCGCACGGGTGCGCCTCCAGCGTACCGATCCCGACATCGTTCTCAATCTCACTCTTGGTGCCGACGGCTCCGTGCGGGAGGTTGTCGGGCAGCGTTGGTCCAACGCCAACCCGGCGGGCGTCTTCAAACTCCAGCCGTTCGGCGGAAGCGTCGCCGCCGAGCGAACTTTTGGTGGCTATACGATCCCGAGCAGCCTGGAGGTGGGCAATCACTACGGGACCGATGCTTATCTTCCTTTCTTCCGCGCTGAAGTCGTCAGCGCATCCTTCCACTAGCCAGGTCGCCCAATGAGCCGCAATTGCTAATCGGATGGACCGCTCACTCGACGGGAGCAGCTAACTTCGCCGCATCCGAGCCGCGATCATGACGAAGAAGGCGGTCGACCATCCGATGAGGATGATGCCGTTGATGCCCTCGATCGCCGAGACCAGCCTCCACTCCTCGGCCATGGCCGCATCGGAATATCCGATCGCACCATAGGTGATGGTCGAAAAATAGACTGCGTCCCGAAGTCCGTGGATCGCTCCAATGAAGTTGTAAAGCAACGCATAGAGCCAGATCTCGATGCCATGCAGTGCTATGAGGCTCAGGATGACGGCCAGCGTGGTGGCGAAACCTCGCACGGAAAGCGGGTGGACATGCGCGGCCGCTTCCCCTCGCTCCTCAAGCCGCAAGAAGCGCGCGACGGCATACAATCCGATAGCGTGGATCACGACCGTTAGAACGACCATGATCGTGGCAAGGGTGAGCTCGCTGATCATCCGGATAAGCAGGGATCCGCTGGGCTGCCGCGGCCCGAAGCGCTACGCAGAGCGCAGCCGGCCAAATCGCTCATGGTGATGAGGTTGATGATGAGCGACTGCATCGCAAGACGCTTCTGGAGGCGGGAGCAACGTGCCTCAGCGGACGGGTCCAAGCCTTCTGCGAAGACGGCAATCAGCTGGTTATCCAGAGCGATCACTCGAGTTCGCAGTCTGCACAAGCTCGGCGTTCGTCAGGTCGTGGACGTCTGCATGGAGTCCGGGTCTCACCCGCTCAAGCGCACCGCCTTCGTTGTCCCACCTCGAAAGAGCCAGTCGGCGAAACTTGGATGTGTCGATGGGCAGGCCCGGATCAGCCATCTTCGGCCTCCTTCATGGTCGTATTCAGGTCGATCAACGGGAGCCGATGCCCTTCACGTAATCGACTGCGGTAAGCTGATCATGTTGCAACTTCTTCCAAGTCGCCGGCATTTGCGGCCTCGACGCTGAAGCGTCCGGCAGCGTCAAAGTGGCCGAGCCGCTCCTGAGCGTCGGTCGCCAGATAACCGGCTGTTGTCGACAAGCGTTTTAGCCGCAAAAGGTCCCGGCGAGCGTGACCTCCGGCGCCGATCACTACAGGCGGGATGACGAGGTGCGGCATCGACCACTTGCTGGCTGATATGGCCCGGACTGGCTCCGGTTTTGTTGCTGAACTTGACCCCTCGCGGGACGAACGTTGCAGGTCGCAACGGTCGATCGCCGCATCAGCCGCAGCGTTCGAGCCATGTTGGCAATCGTTGAAATAGGTTCGGTCCATGACGACAGCTCCTCGCTCCAAGCGGGAGCACTGTGTCTCTCTGTCGTCACTGGCCGGAAACAATCGTTTTGCGACGATCGCGAAGGTATGCGCCCGAATCATGCTGGACGCGAGTTAAATCGCCGGCGGGCTGAACCAGCCTACGGAAAAACCGAGCACCTAGCAGGTGTGGCCGGCGGCCGGTGCCAGGTAGCCGGGATTGCCGGCCGCACCGCCCCCTTCCGTCCCAGATCGACCACCGGAAGAGCGGGAACACTCGCAATGACATGGAAAGGCACCATATACTGCAGATCACCTGGCCCCTTCCGCAAGCGTCCCGTGACAGAGAGACCTTTGCGCTCCCGCTTGCTGAGATGGGTAATAGCCATGGTCCTCAATCAAGAACTCACCCGCGTCAGCGGCAGCCTTCAGCCTCCCTTTGATGGTTGCAGGGAACTGACCACCCATTCCGGCTTCAGCTTCCAGGTTCGAAGCGCGGACGAAAGCGACGAAGCCGTGCTCGCCGAGTTCTTCACGCACGTCACGCCGGACGATCTTCGGTTCCGCTTCCTCTCCGCAATCCAGAAAGTCGGCCATGTGCAGCTCGCGCTCCTCACGCAGGTAGACCACCGCCGCGTTGAAAACTTCCTTGCCTTCGACATGGTGACCGGCTGTCTGCTGGCCAGCGCGATGCTTGCGATTGAGGACGACCTCGAACACGCCGAAGTGGCAATCGTCATCCGGTCCGATTTCAAGAACCGGGGCATCGGTTGGACCCTGCTGGAGCATGCCGGCGAGCGAGCAGCAGCGATCGGCGTCAAGACGCTGCAGGCGATCGAGAGCCAGGACAATCGCTCTGCGATCCGGGTCGAGCGCGACATGGGGTTCACCTCCCGCCCCTATCCGGGTGACGCTACCTTGTGCCTTCTCGAAAAGTCGCTCCCCGGAGTGGGAACGGAGGCCGGCGAGAGGTCGGCGGCATGATGGCCGCAAAGGCTGCGGACGATAAAAGGTTCAAGGATCCGACTTGGTCGACATTCCCCTTCAGCTTCTATCGGCAGAGCTATGCGGTGGCGGAGGCATGGGGCGAGGCAGTCGCGCTGGCGTGGCCGTGGGTGACGCCTCGGTGCGCGCCGCGCGCGGCTTTCCAGGCGCACCAGTGGCTCGACCTCTTCTCCCCGAGCAATGCGCCCTGGACTAATCCGGAAGTCCTGAAGGCGACGACGGAGCAGCGCGGGGAAAACCTCGTTCGCGGTTTCCAGAACTATCTCTCCGACCTGAAGCAAATTCTCGATCCCTCGGAGGCACCGCCGCCCGGCTTTGCGCCTGGAGAAGATGTTGCGGCAACGCCCGGCAAGGTGGTCTTCCAGAATGCGCTGATTGAACTCATCCAGTATGCGCCTGTAACCGACAAGGTCCGGGCGGAGCCGATCCCGATCGTGCCCGCCTGGATCATGAAATATTACATTCTCGACCTGTCGCCGCACAATTCGCTGATCCGCTACCTGACCGAGCAGGGTCACGCCGTCTTCTGCATCTCGTGGCGCAATCCGGGCTCGGAAATGCGCGATCTGCCCTTCGACGCCTACCGAAGCGAAGGGCTCATGGCGGCATTGGACCAGGTAAGCGCGATCTGCGGCGGCGTGAAGGTCCACGCCTGCGGCTATTGCCTTGGAGGAACCCTGCTCGCCATCACGGCCGCGGCCATGGCGCGGGACAAGGACAATCGTTTCGCCAGCCTGACTCTGCTCGCCGCGCAGACCGACTTTTCCGAGCCCGGCGAGATCGAGGTGTTCGTCGGCGAGGACCAGATCGCCTCGCTCGAGCAAGGGATGGAAAGCAAAGGTTATCTGGACGGCCCGCAGATGGGCGCCGCCTTTGCTTTGCTTCGTTCGCGCGACCTCATCTGGGGGCGCTTCATCCGCAACTACTGGCTGGGCGAGCGGGACCGGCCGAACGACCTCATGGCCTGGAACAGCGACACGACGCGAATGCCGGCGAGAATGCACTCCGAATATTTGCGTGCCATGTTCCTCGGGAACGACCTTGCCGAAGGGCGATACCCCGTCGAAGGCGCCCCGGTTAGCCTGAGCGACGTAAAAGCACCGCTGTTTGTCGTCTCGACTGAGACCGATCACGTTGCGCCCTGGCGTTCGGTCTACAAATTGTCTCATCTTACGCCGGCAGAGTTCACGTTCGTGCTGACCTCGGGCGGCCACAATGCCGGCATCGTCAGCGAGCCGGGCCATGGGCACCGGCACTTCCGGATCTCGCAGCGAGCACAGGCGGCCGTATCTGCATTGCCGGACCGATGGGTCGAGGAGGCGGAGCTTCGTGACGGTTCCTGGTGGCCGTCCTGGACGCAGTGGCTCGACGGACGGTCGGACGACAAGATGACGAAGCCGCCCAAGATGGGCGGCGCGGGACGAGCGCTGGCCTCCATGGAAGCCGCCCCCGGCCGTTATGTGATGCAGCGATGAACGTCATTGCGCCCCTGCTGATCGAAAATAGGACCTTCGACGAGATCAGAGTCGGGGAGAGCGCCAGCGTCACTCGAACGCTCACCGAACAGGATATCCAGCTCTTTGCCCTCGTCTCCGGCGACGTGAATCCAGCCCACATGGACCAGGCCTTTGCCGAAGACGACATCTTCCACAAAGTGATCGCCCACGGCCTTTGGGGAGGCGGCCTGATTTCAAGCGTGCTGGGCACGGAACTGCCCGGACCGGGGGCGATCTATCTCAGCCAGAGCCTCCGCTTCCTTCGCCCGGTCGGTCTCGGAGACAGCATAATGGCATCGGTGACGGTGACGGAGAAACGCCCGGCCCATCACGTGGTCCTGCTGGACTGCCGCTGCGTCAATCAGAACGGCGAGGATGTGATCCTTGGGAAAGCCGAGGTAAAGGCTCCCGCCGAAAAGGTTCGCCGGCCGCGGATGGCGCTGCCGGACGTGCAGATCGCGCGCCATGCCCGCTACGACGCTCTTCTGGCGGCAGCGGCGGGCGGTGTGGCGGTTCCCACCGTCATCGTGCACCCCTGCGATCCCGCCTCGATCGCTGCCGTTGCGGAAGCCGCTTCTCTAGGGCTGATCAGCCCGATCCTCGTGGGGCCGCGGCAAAAGGTCGAGGCCGCCGCGGCCTCTGCCGGCGCGGACATCTCAGCCTTTCCGTTCCTCGACGTCCCTCACAGCCACGCGGCCGCAGGAAAAGCTGTAGAGTTGGTCCGCGCTGGCGACGCTCAGCTCGTCATGAAGGGATCGCTCCATACCGACGAGCTCATCTCGGCGGTCATCGACGCTGAAACTGGCCTCCGCACCGAGCGCCGGATCAGCCATGTCTATCTGATGGATGTCCCCTCTTACCCGCGGCCGCTGCTGATCACCGACGCAGCGATCAACGTGGCGCCGAACCTCGAAGAGAAAGCGGACATCATCCGCAACGCGATCGATCTTGCCCACGCGATCGGGATCGACGCCCCGCGTGTCGCGATCCTGGCCGCCGTGGAAACGGTGAACCCAAAAATGCGCTCGACGCTCGACGCGGCCGCGCTCTGCAAGATGGCGGATCGCGGACAGATCGTCGGGGGACTTCTCGATGGTCCGCTCGCGTTCGACAACGCCATCAGCCCCGAGGCTGCTGCGGAGAAAGGCATCGTCTCACCCGTGGCTGGGGTCGCCGACATCCTCGTCGTGCCGGAGCTAGAGGCGGGCAACATGCTCGCCAAGCAGCTGAGCTTCCTCGCCGGCGCGGACGGCGCCGGCATCGTGCTCGGCGCGCGCGTGCCGATCATCCTGACGAGCCGGGCCGACAGCCAGCGCACCCGCATCGCCTCTTGCGCGCTTGCGGTTCTGGTGGCGCGCAAAAACGCCGCCGGTCCGGCGCCGGCACCCTGATGCCGGAGGCGGTGCTCAGCATCAACGCGGGCTCCTCGAGCATCAAGTTCGCGTTGTTCGGATTGGGTACGGATGACGAGTTGGAGGCGATCTCCGCCGGCAAGATCGAGGGAATCGGCTCGGCGCCGCACTTCATCGCTCGCGACACCGGCGGCAAGATGCTGGTGGAGCGACGCTGGCAGGATCCGGCACTGAGCCACGAGGCATTCCTCGACGAGCTTCTGAGCTGGATTGAGACCGCCGCCGGCGCCTACCGGCTGGTCGGCGTCGGCCACCGCGTTGTCCACGGCGGGGTCGCATTTGCCGCCCCGGCACTCATTACCAAGCAGGTGCTGGGCGTGCTCACCAAGTTGATACCCTTGGCCCCGCTCCACCAGCCGCACAACCTTTCCGCCATCCTCGCAAGCATTGCGGCGCGTCCGGCCGTCGCACAGGTCGCGTGCTTCGACACCGCCTTTCACCAGACCCAAGCCCCGGTCGCAACGCAGTTTGCGATTCCGCGAGCGCTCTTCGAGCAGGGGATAAGGCGGTACGGATTTCACGGACTGTCCTACGAATATCTGGCGCGCACTCTCAACCGGCTCGATCCGAAGATGGCTACCGGGCGGACCATAGCAGCGCACCTCGGCAACGGCGCCAGCCTTTGCGCGATGAAGGATAGCCTCAGCATCGACACGACCATGGGCTTCACCGCCCTGGATGGCCTGATGATGGGGACCCGCTGCGGGTCGATCGATCCCGGCGTAATCCTGTACCTTCAGCAGCAGGAAGGGATGAACGCGGAGGAGGTCCAGCATCTGCTGTACGAGCATTCGGGGCTGCTCGGGGTTTCGGGCCTCTCGAGCGATATGCGAGAGCTACTGGCCAGCGACGACCCGCGTGCCGCCGAGGCGGTGGAGCTCTTCGTATATCGCGTGGCCCGCGAGGCGGGAGCCCTCGCCTGTTCGCTCGGAGGTGTTGACAATCTGGTCTTCACCGCCGGCATCGGGGAAAGCTCTCCCGTCATACGCGCTTTGGTGTGCAAGCGTCTTACGTGGCTTGGAGTGGAGTTGAACGCGGAGGCCAATGACGCAGGCGGACCGGTGATCAGCACCGCAGCGAGCCCAGTGACTGTGCGCGTCATTCCGACCGACGAAGAGCGCATGATCGCTATGCATACCCTGGAGATCGTTAGGCAGAATCAGGGATGCGAGGCGGCATGACGCAGCTGGTCGATCTTCACGGGAAGCGCGGGCTCGTCGTGGGCATCGCCAACGAGAGCAGCATCGCCACCGGCTGCGCGGAAGCGTTCTCACAAGCCGGCGCGTCGCTCGGAGCCTCCTACGTCAATGCCAAGTCGAAGCCGTTCACGGAGGCGGTGACCGAGCGGCTGAAGATGGGTTGGACTGCCCCGTGCGACGTTCGCATTCCCGGCGAGCTCGAAGCTTTGTTCGAGCGCGCAAAAGAGGAATGGGGTGGGCTCGATTTCCTCCTCCACTCGATCGCCTTCGCACCCAAGGAGGATCTCCACGGCCGCGTCGTCGATTCCTCCGCGGAGGGCTTTGCGATGGCCATGGACGTGTCGTGCCACTCGTTCATCCGGATGGCGAAGCTGGCCGAGCCCTTGATGCCGAATGGCGGCACCCTGCTGACGGTCACCTTTTACGGCTCCGAACGGGTGGTGAAGCATTACAATCTCATGGGCCCGGTAAAGGCCGCTCTGGAGAGCGCCTCTCGCTATCTTGCCGCCGAGCTCGGTCCCAAGCAGATCCGGGTGCACGCGATTTCGCCCGGCCCGATAAGCACTCGAGCGGCCAGTGGCATCGACCGCTTTGACGAGCTCCTCGAGCGCGCCGCGGCGGCCGCTCCTGAACGAACTCTTGTCGACATCTCGGATGTCGGCGCATTGGCCGCTTTTCTCGTAAGTGACGCTGCCCGGCGAATAACGGGAACGGTCATCCCTGTGGATGGTGGCCAGCACCTCCTGGCCTAAGCCCGGCGGCCTGCTTGCGAGGAAACGCCTTAGATGATCACTGCTTAGAACATTTGGCACGCGACCGGCGCTGACGCCCGCCTCGACGGTCTTCAGAGCGCCCTGGGCCCTGAGGTCGTCCACTGGCGCATTTCGACGCAGCCGATGGTCCGACCACCTGTGCGGCCTCGTGGCCGTAGCTCAAGACGATTTCGAGCTTAAAGAAGCCAACGGCGGCTCCATCGCACAAAGACAGGCAAAGATGTTGGCGCGCCCGGAAGGAGAGGAAGTGTAGCACTTTTGCGGACGCCAGCTCGTTGTTTTTATTGAATGTTTTCCACATTGTGGTGCACTGTTGTGTAACACCATTGTGTAGCATTTTATCGTGCCACATGGACCGCCTCAGGCAAGTGAAATTAACTGCACGGTAGAGCCGCCTCCCCTCCCTGCTACGTCCGTTTCTGAGTGGCGAAACGCGATCGCGGAAGTTACCCAGCGCCGCCAATCGCTCGTCATGCAGTATGAGGCTTCCAATTGCTCCACTCGGGTGGCGCGGGATCGCCCACTATTTGGGCGAGAGCAAGCGGCCGAGACCACGTAGCTTTCGCATCAGGTGCATGAGGCCGTCCCTGGATTGACGACTTCGAACGTCAAAGTTTGACTCTGCAGGCTTGCAAACGTTTCGCCTTCAGCACCTGCAGACACGGTCTTGGTGTTGGTCAATGAGCCAAATTCACCCAGGCTATTCTTGTAGTAGCAAGACGCTGTGCACCGGCGACTCACACCGTCAGAGTTCCAGGCCCTCATGATCACCTCATGATCACCCTGTCGCGTTCCACAAGTGATTGAAACTCCCATCGGTTGATCCCGGAAGATCTGCCGCTCCACTACGGCACCTGTTGGGGGCCGAGATGCGCTCGATTGTCGATCCGCCTGGTCTCCGGAAGATCTTTCAGCTGCGTGGACGCAAACGGCAAATGCTGACGCTGTTGCTGCGACAACAAACACGCGCTTGGCGGTCTCTCTCAACATGCCCATACCCACGATTTCCTTCTCCGACGGATTTCCTATCTCTGCTCCACACGGTTCGGGGCGGCATTGCCCTCAAACCAAACTGCTGCGATCGAGCGGACGGGACGGTAAGTGACGGTCCCATCGAACACCGGCACCTCGAAACCCGGGATGCCGACTTCGAACTCGAATGGATCGACGTCGATCTCGTAGTCGGTCCGAAGCAGGTCCTCCCTGACCTTCTTGAAAAGGGATCCAATAGTCACAAGAGCCGCCAACGGACGGCACTTGAAAAGGAAATCGGGATTCGCAACCGTGAGCTTCAGCATGGGAGGCTGATCAGTTGAAATAGTGACCATCCTACCTTCAGTGCGGTACTGAAGATTCAGTCGGTCGCCCTCGAATTCATCACCTGTTTTATGCGCCGTCAGTAGAAGCCGCTGGGGCTTCAAGCTGATCCCTGTATTGAGGTTTAGGTTCGTCGGAGCTTGGCAAGCAATGTACCCCAAGTCGTAGGGTTGAAAATCGGCTGCAAAACGGACTGTCGACGAGCCGCTCAAAGTAGCGTCGAGGTCGATCTTCTGCAGCCCCTCCTTGACGGTCGCGCCATGAAGGAATGCGCCGCCGACCGTCTCCGAGAGCGAGTAATCGCCTTTGAGGCGCCCGATGTCAGCCCCGTTCACCAGTTGCAGCCAGGCTTTGTTCAGCTCGCAGCCAGCCTTCTTGGCGGCCTTGACCACCTCGCAAGCTGCTTGCTTTGTGGTCTTCTCGGCCAGACAAAGCGCATTGCTGGCCGCCCTCTCGACCTCGCACTGAGCTCTAAAACGTACTTTGTCGGCTTCACACCCCACCTTCCTGGCGTGACAGTCCACCTGGTACCATTTGCAACTGGGGCAGTTCCATCGCGGATCACAGCTTCGATGGTCACTGCACGTCATATGACTCATCGAACAATCCATGTCGGACTGCGAGCAGTCGAAGTCCCACGTCGTCTCGATTTCGATGAGCTCGTCGAAGGAGCCGCTTTGAGGCGCAATCGTGAAATCTGCACCAAAGCCAATTGGCTGGAGACCCGTATTTACAACCGCAGCTACGAAGTTGTCCGACGCCGCAGCGGCGGTGTCCGACCACCTCGCGTCCAATTCCGCGCCCATGTGCTGCCGGCCTAACTCCCTGAATGCTGTGGCGAACGCCTCATAGGATGAGGTGGCGCCGAATTGCTCAGCTGGTTGGGCGCCAGAAGGCTCAACCTCTTCGCGGGTCAGCTTGCTTTGAACGAGCGCATGTAGCCCCTGTTGATCGATGAGCACGCTTCCCGCCTCCATCGTGGCCTGCACCACGTACGGTACACCTTGGAAATTTCGGGCTTGGGGCAGTCCGCCGAGCAGGTCCTCTGCACGAAGCACTACCGAGGATGCGAACTTTAACTCCGTCGTGTACGCCGCTATTTGCCCATTGATGTTGTTGATGAACGTATTGAGGACCGCAGTCACCAGGGGCGCAGCTTGATCTACGGGCATGCCATTTAGCTCACTGTCCTTGGTGGGCTTCAGCCGATCAAGATGCACATGCTGGGCGACTGGCTGCACGCGAAGAACAAGGCCATTGAGAGACGGCACGGCCGCAACCTTGATGTCACCTGCCGCCGAGAATTTCAGCTCGTCGAAAACACCATCGAAATCGATGTCGAAGATAATAGCCTGCCTTCCAAGCTCAAGTTCCAGAGCCTTGATACGAGGATCCGCGCTCATAACCGTGCGAGGAGCAAATGCCTCAATGGTATCGTTTGAAACGCCAATATAGACATCGCTGCGCTCCATTTTGGCGAGTCCGTTCAAGGCATCAGCGCTGGCGGCCTCCGTCGCTGCGGCAAGATCGAGCGGCGGCCATCGTTTGTTCACCTCCGATCTTAGCAAAGAGCAGGCATTGATCAGAAGCAAGCACGCCAGCAGAGTGAGCGCACGAGCGCATCTCTCCCCATCAAGGCAAGTAATCCTGTTTGAGAAAAGCATGATGCTCCTCATTTCCTGCTGCTTGGTCATTGCTACGCGTTACGACGTTTAACGAGAGCCGGCTCCGCTCGCCGTTTGCCTTGAAAGACTGCGAACTAGTTCGTCAGATTTGGTGAGGCCCGCGAACACGTCTTCTCCGATGATCGTCAGAGGAGTCCCGGGTTGCTTCAGACGCTCCCACGAATTTCGCATCGACTGCAGGCGCGCATCGATCGCAGCGGACCTCATGGCTGCACGTGCCTGCATCCAATCGACTCCCGTGCGTTTGGCAAGAGCGGCCAAACTCGCGTCGCTCGCCACAACCGCGGTGCGCGAGGTGAATAGCGCGTTGTGCACTGCCTTGAATTTTCCTTGTTCGTCGGCTGCCAAGGCGAAGCGCGCAAGCGTTTCTGAGTCTTGGCCCAGTATCGAGGTCAGCAGAAATGAAACCCGAACATCAGGCCGATCATGCATGACCTTCACCGTCTCCGGATGCATGAGTTGGCAGAACGGACAGCGATAGTCGATCACCTGCACGATCATGAATTTGGCTGCCTGTGAACCAACCGATGGCATGACCGTGGCGCCCGCCTGCACCTGCTGGATCAGAGTTGCGGCGGCACGTTTGGCCTCCGCCTCCTCCCGAGCACTCTCCACGGCCTCGGCGCGAAGTACCGCCGTTTTGACAATCTCGGGGTTTGTTTCCAAGACCCGCTCAAGCATCTTTCGAAATGTGTCAAACGACAGCTCACCCGTGGACGGTGCCTGTGAAGCGGCACGAGTCGACACCGACAGGGCCAAAAAGAGAACCAGGCAGCGCGTTCCGGCGAATTGTCTTAGAAGCACAGCTCCTCCGTTCGAAAAGTAATTTCGGGAGATATTCTACGCTTATGAAAGTAGACACGCGCATTTGTTGAATCGATGAAACGACAACATACGCTAACGCGAAACCGCGCCAAGGATGAATTCTCTCCAAAATGGAGGTATCGCGAACATTCCGAGAAGACGCTGCGGAAAATAAGGATAAATAGGCGGAGAATAGCCCGGCCGAGCGCCGGTGTACTTTAACCTCTCACTAGCCACGAGCGTTTCGCGACGCAGTTGCAATTTCTTCGTGACAGTCGCCCCTGCACGATCTGCACTAGGGCGACGACCCGAGTTTAGGATCGATGGTGCTCCTCCTGAACCAATTTTCACGTAGCTGTCCGGACCAGCCGTGGAAGCGAGAGGCTAGGGCGTCCGCACTGCCCACTCTGGCCAAGGCTTGCAGGCATTCTTAAGCGTCGTCTTCCGTGGATAGGCGAATAGGTGGTTATCGGCGGCAGTTGGCGATAAGTACGACCGACCCTGGCGTTCTTTGGCTCCGTGGCGCGACCTCCGATGCAGGGAGGAATAGCTCCAGCCAGGTTCTTGGTCCGTATATGGCGTTCAGTGGCGATCCTTCAGAGACCGGCGGGTGATTTGGGTGGTTACTCGCTCTAATTGGCCTGACATGCCCTGGCGAAGCAGGGCGGCTAGTTTCGTGAAGCTAATTGCACGGGTAGAGCGGTCTTGTGCGGCATGAA
>JAESFL010001012.1_pt1 | contig 12233 bp, 7 predicted proteins | sample 9269401 | NCBI WGS metagenome assembly JAESFL01 (sample SAMN14506025, study PRJNA617098) | algae metagenome | isolation source: Gloeocapsa sp. UFS-A4-WI-NPMV-4B04 and co-occurring heterotrophs from desert... | place: USA: Utah | collected 2006-10-01 | reverse complement strand
CCTGCAGGACCGGATGGTGATGGAGGGCGACATGACGGGGCCGTTCTCCGCCAACATCATCCTCTCCAACCCCACGGTGGAGGTGGCGGTGCTGGAGACGGCGCGCGGCGGCATCATCCGCGCGGGGATGGGCTTCGACGAGTGCGACGTGGGCGTGGTGCTCAACATCACGGCGGACCACCTGGGGCTGCGCGGAATCAACACCCTGGAGCAGCTGGCCGAGGTCAAGTCCGTGGTCCCCGCCGTGGTCAAGCGCGAGGGGCACGCCGTGCTCAACGCGGACGACCCCCTCGTGTACGCCATGCGCGACCGCAGCGGCGGCGACATCGTCCTGTTCAGCACGCAGCAGCCGGGGGAGAACGCGCTCTTCGACGAGCACATCGAGCGGGGCGGCATCGGCGCGCGCATCGAGGACAACGAGTTCGTCATCCGGCGCGGGCGGCTGCGCATTCCCATCGCCAACGTGCGCGAGGTGCCGTTGATGATGGGCGGCGCCGCGCGCTTCCAGCAGCAGAACATCCTGGCCGCCATCGCCACGGCGTACGTGCAGGGGGTTCGATACGACACCATCCGCGCGGGGCTGCTCTCGTTCTTCCCCTCGCCGTCCATGACGCCGGGGCGGCTGAACCTGCTGCGGGTGGGCAACGCGCGCGTGCTGGTGGACTACGCGCACAACCCCGCCGCCGTGGCGGGGCTGGTGGAGATGGTCACGGAGATCCCCGCCCGCCGCCGCGTGGGCGTCATCACGGCCCCCGGCGACCGGCGCGACGAGGACATCCGCGGCCTGGGCCGGCTGTGCGCCCGGCTGGACCGCGTGATCGTCAAGGAAGACACCGACACCCGCGGCCGCCCCGCCGGCGAGGTGGCGCAGCTCGTCATCGAGGGTCTGCGCGAGGGCGGGATGCACGTGGACTGCATCGAGACCGAGCTGGACGAGCTGGACGCCGTGGACCGCGCCCTGGACGAGGTGGAGGAGGGCGACCTGCTGATGGTGCTGGCGGACAAGGTGGCCCCGGTGCTGGCGCACGTGCAGCGGCGCGTGGACGGGGGGGCGGCGATGTAGGGGGACGGCAGGGAGTAGGGAGTAGGGAGTAGGGAATAGGGAGTAGGGAATAGGGAATAGGGAATAGGGAATAGCCTGCAACTGCGGGTTACAGGGGACAGCCTGCAACGGCGGGAATCGGCGCGGGCGGGCCGGTGCGGATGCGCGGCGGTCCGCCCCCGCGGAGGCCGGCCCCGCGCGCGGGGGCTCGTTGGATGTCTACACCCTCTCCCACGCAGTTTGTGGGAGAGGGTGGGCGAGGTTTACGAGCCGGGTGGGGGCCCCCGCCGGCCCCCGGCGCGGGGCGTGCATCGTCCGCGCGGCGGAATCTCCTGACTCGCTCCGCCCACGAATTCGATGCCGCGTCCCGACCCCTACAACGAGATCCGCCTGGTGGGCCTGCGCTCCCTGCGCGGGGCCAACTTCTGGTCGCGCCGCCCCATCACGCGCATGGACGTGGCCGTGGGCGAGTACGACGAGATCCACTCCGCCGAGGTGCCCGGGTTCACCGAGGCGCTCATCCGCACCATGCCCGGGCTGTGGACGCACCGCTGCAGCATCGGCGAGCGGGGCGGCTTCGTCACGCGCCTGCGCCGCGGCACCTACGCGCCCCACATCGCCGAGCACGTGGGGCTGGAGCTGCAGACCATGATCGGGCACGACGTGGGCTACGGCCGCGCCCGCGGCGGTGACCGCGACGGGGAGTACACCGTCGTCTTCGAGCACCTGCACGCCGAGGTGGGGCTGCGCGCGGCGGCCCTGGCGCTCGACATCGTGCAGAAGGCGTTCGCGGGCGACCTGCACGACGTGGACTTCGCCCTGTCGGAGCTGCGCTCGCTGGCGGACTCGCCCGACGTGCCCGCGCTCACGCAGCACGTGCTGTGCGGCATCACGGGCGGCGGCGACCGCGCGGCCGTGCGCGCCGAGATGCTGCGCCGCGGCGTGGACGACGAGGCGCTCATCATCGACGTGGCGCCGTCGTACATCCTGAACGCGGGGCTGCCCTACGCCCGCTCCGACGTGGCCGTGGTACTGGACGCGGACGTGCAGGACGTCCCCGACCGCTACCGCGAGGAGGAGCGCAACCTGCAGCTGGTGGCGGTGCCGGCGGACGTGGTGCGGCACAACGGGATCGTGATCGTGCCCGCGAAGGAATGGGAGGTGCAGGACATGGCGCGCGAGGCCGGGTGCCGCGTGGCCGTGTTCAGCACGGGCCCCCGGGTGTCGGCGCGGGACGCGCGGGTGGCCTACGCGGTGGCCATGGTGCGCGACGGGCGCATCATCATCGAGGCCCTGGGCGAGACGATGGACGGGGGCGAGCTGCTCCCCGAGGTGGACGCGCACGCGCAGGTGGCCGCGGCGCTGGCGGTGCACGCCCTGCGGGAGCTGGGGGCCGGAAACGTACAGGGAGCATGGAACCACACTCGGAAGACGGAGCCGGAGCCGGCGTGATCCCCCAGGAGGCGGGGACCACGCCCACGCGGCGGCGCACGGACCGCACCGCGGGCAAGCTGGTGCTCATCGGCGGCGCGTGCGAGCCGCAGGGCGAGGCGCTGGGCGCGTTCCTGCGCCTGAGCAACGCGCTGGACGGGGGCAAGATCGTGGGCATCACCACGGCCTCGCAGGACCCCGCCAACTCCGCCCGCGAGTGGATGAAGTCGTTCGAGCAGGCGGGCGCAACGCACGTGGAGATCCCCATCGTGGACCGCCGCGACCGGGCGCAGGACCGGCGCATCGCAAAGATGATCGGGGAGGCGGACGGCATCTTCCTGGGCGGTGGCGACCAGGTGCACCTGGTGGCCACGGTGGGCGGGTCGCGGCTGGACCGCGCCATCCGCGAGGCGTACGCCAACGGCGCCACCATCTGCGGCACCAGCGCGGGGGCCGCGGCCCTCACCGAGACCATCCTGGCCGGCGGTGAGCCCGACGAGTACGGGCAGATGCAGGGCGTGCACCTGGGCCCCGGCTTTGGGCTGCTGGGGTTCCGCGCCATGATCGACACGCACTTCACCCAGCGGCGCCGGCTGCAGCGGCTGTTCATGGTCATCGCCCAGAACCCGGAGCTGCTGGGGCTGGGGATCGACGAAGACACGGCGCTGGTGGTGGAGGGGCACCTGGGGCAGGTGGTGGGCCGCGGGTCGGTGACGTTCGTGGACGGGCGCGGCGTGCGCTTCGACAACGCCGACGAGTGCATGAGCGGAAAGCCGCTCACCCTGAGCTACCTGCGCGTGGGCATCGTGGGCGCGGGGTACACGCTCAACCTGCGCGAGCGCGAGCTGGAGGTGCTGCTGCAGGCCCGCCGCGACGAGAGCCGCGGCGAGGCCGAGCTGCAGGTGCTGCGCAGCGAGGCCATGGAGCCCCAGCCGTCCCAGCCCGCGGAGTCGTAGAGCGGGTTTCGCAGGCGTTTGCAGTTTCTCTTGCCCCCCCCCGTGGTGTCATTCTGAGGTCGGCGCCGGCCGGATCCGTCCCGTGACGTGAAGGCGCCGGCCGAAGAATCTGGTTGCCCCGGGGCAAAGACCCACCCGTGCACGACTTTCTACGGCACCCGGGCGGGTCCGTGCACGGTAGCGACCCGATTCTTCGGTCGCGCCGCAAAGCCGGTGCACCGTTCGGGCTCCGGGCGGGCGCTCCCTCAGGATGACATCACGGGTGAGAAACTACGAACCGACACGAAAACCGCTCTAGCCGACAGGTTTCTCAGCAGGGCAGCAGGGTCGGCAGAGAACGGACGATCTTCTCTGCTGACCCTGCTGCTCTGCGTGATGGATGGTTCTTCCGGCTGCGTCGTCATCATCCACGCTCATCCGCGCATTGCCGAAGCGGCGGCCATCCGGCGATGTCGCCAGGGTCCCGGCGCAGGCACCCGCTCAACCGATCGCGATCAGGTGGATGATGTGCCACGGCAGGCATCCGCCTCCGGCGCCACCATCATGCCTCCCCGAAAAAACGCGGATCCCGTCCCCTCGCCGGCAGCGGCCTCGCTACCAGGGGCCTGATGCACCCGGCCGGTGCCTCCGGGCCGCGTCCGGTCGTCACGACCGCATCCATCCCGTTCGGCGGCCTCCCCGGCGTCGTACCCACGCGAGCCATGCGCCGCCATGCCGGCCGCAGACCGGGAAACGCAGCCTCTCCCGGAGATCCAGGTTGCTGCCGTCGAGGATGGCATCCGCGTTTCTGCAGGCTATTCCCTATTCCCTATTCCCTATTCCCTATTCCCTATTCCCTATTCCCTATTCCCTATTCCCTATTACCTATTCCCTATTCCCTATTCCCTCGCAGTTGCCTGCCGTCAGTACACACGCGGCACCTGGCGCGCGGCTCCGCCCAGGCACGGCATCCACCGGATCGCAATCCGTAAAAGCCGTCCCCGGCGGAAGATCGTGCATCCGCTCCGGATGGCTGTCACAAGACGCCCGCCTCGCGCGTTGCAGTGCGCGGCCCTCCCGCCGCGTCCCCCTCCGGCAACACCCTCTCCCTCGCTGACCGGTATTTTAGATGTACCTCTCCGCGCGCTGCACCCGGCTGTTCATCCTGCTCGCCGCCCTGGTCGCCTCCGTCGCGACCCCCTCCGCCGCACACGCCCAGTGCTGGCAGCAGCCCGACAAGAGCTGGTGGTGCGAGGACGGAAGCGTGGGCCCCCCCCCGGGCGGCGGCTCCACGGACGGGCCGCCGTCCATCGGCATCTCGCCCGGCTCGGCCGCAGTGTCGCAGCCGGCCGTCTCCATCACCATCTCCGCGACGGACGACCAGGACCTGGTGCAGGGCACGTTCCGCGTGTACCGCGGGCAGGACGACGTCACCGGACAGTTCTCGTTCACCAAGCGGATCGAGCCCTATCCCGCGCCGTACATGGCCAAGGCCTTCGTGACGGCGACGGGCACCCTGGCCCTGAACGAGAGCGGGCCGGTGGAACTGCGGACGGAGATCTGCGACAGCGCGCCCGTGCCGCAGTGCAGGGGCGCCTCCCAGACCTTCCGAATGGCCATCCCGGGCGTGGAGGTCACCCAGGACGGGGCGGCGCGCACCGTGGTGGCCGGCGACACGGGAATCGCGCCCTTCACCGTCCGCAACACGGGGACGGTGAACGCCACCTTCGCCCTCACGGCCGAGTGCCGCAACGCGCAGGGGCAGCGGGTGGCCCCGTGCGTCGTCTCGGTCGCCAGCCTCAACCTCGCCCCGCTCTCGCCCGTGGGCGTGACGGCCACCTTTCCCACCACGGATGCGGGAGGGATGGTGACGGTGCTGGTGCGCGCGCGGCAGACGGACTCGCAGTCGGTGGAGGACGCCGGGTGGACGGACGTGACCATCACGCCCACGGGGTCGGCGGGGCACACGGTGCCGCAGGTGGCGCTGGTGCCGCTGAACGAGGGCGCCATGGTGGAGCGCAGCCAGTGCGTCACCGTGGCGGCGGCCGGCGGCGCGTACGAGTGCGGCGACCTGCGCATGGCCCACGCGCTGCCCACGCACCGCACCCGCGGCCGCGCGTGGACGCCCGTGCTCATCTACAACAGCAACCAGGCCCACCCCCGCGGCACCGTCCGCGCCGACGTGACCGTCCCCACCGGGGCGCCCGTTCCCAACTCGGTGGAGATGGTCGTCCGCATGGGGGACGGCACGACGCACCGGGCGACCTTCGCGGGGAGCGACTTCGTGCCGGGCACGCCCCGCCGCATCGGCGTGCAGTGGGACGCCATCTTCCTGGGGACGGGGCTGTACGCCTACCAGGTGCAGGTCATCAGCCACTACGGCAGCGGCCCCGTGGCGAGCGCCCAGCACCCGGGGGAGCTGGCCATCGTCAACCGGCTGCAGAGCGCCTGGGGCGCGGGGTGGTGGCTGGCCGGGCTGGAGCGCCTGTACTGCGTGGACTGCGCAACGGGCGGCTCGCGCACCCTGTGGGTGGGCGGGGACGGCAGCACGCGGGTGTACGAGCCCGTGGTTCCCGGCGCGTGGACCACGTGGATCGCGGCCATGCCGGACGGCGCACCCGACACGCTGGTGCTGGGCGAGCACGGCTACATGCGCAAGCTTCCCGGCGGGGGGCGCGTGTACTACGACGGCGCGGGGCTGCAGTACCTGACGGAGAACCGGCTGGGGCAGCGCACCCGGTTCACCTACGGAGCCCACGGCCTCGCGGCCATGTACGTGCCCGGCGCCACCGCGGGCGGCCCCGGCACGGGCGACCCCGCGTGGGTCATGAACTGGGACAACGCCGCGCTCCTGGTGCGCAGCATCAGCGCCACCGTGCAGGGCGGGCCCACGCGCACCACGTCGCTCACCATCGACGCGGACAAGCGGGTCACCCGCATCACGGATCCCGATACGAAGTGGACCGAGTTCGACTACCACGGCGCGGCCCCCTGGCGCATCGCGTCGCGGGTGGACCGGCGGCGGACGTCCAGCACCTACGGGTACGACGCGGCCGGCAAGCTGTCGTCCGCGCGGGTGCTGATGGAGGACCCCGTTAACCCCGCCGCGGACCCCATCATGGGCTTCGTGGCCGCGGAGTCGCGCGGGGTGGCGTTCGCGGGCGCCCCCGTCCCCGCGGCCGTGGACGCGCGGCTGGCGTACACGCAGCTGGACGGGCCGCGCACGGACGTGGCCGACCACACGCGGCTGTGGCTGACCCCCAGCGGCGTGGTGCGCCGGGTGCGCGACCCCCTGGGCGCCGAGACCGTGGTGCAGCACGGCGACGCCCGCTTTCCGGCGCTGCCCACGCGGGTGGACGCGCACACGGGGGTGGTGAGCACCGCCGTCTACGACCACCGGGGCCGTGCGATCTCCAGCACCGTCACGGGCGCCTACGGCGGCACGGAATCCACCACCACGACCCAGGTCTGGAACGACACCTGCGACCGGCCCGCCGAGATCACTGCGCCGGGCGCGGACACGCACTTCGCCGGGTACGACCCGGTCACCTGCAACGTCCTGTGGACGCGCCTGGGGCAGGACCCCGCCCGCACGGTGGAGTACGCCTACCATCCCGCCGGCCATCCCCAGGCCGGGCAGGTGGAGAGCATCCGCGCGCCGGTGGACCAGCAGGGGCAGCGGGCGCTGGAGCGCGTGGTGTACGACGCCCGCGGCAACCTGCTCATGACCATCAGCCCCCTGCGGTTCCGCACGCTGTACCGCCGGGACGCCCTGGGGCGCGACTCCATCATCTTCAGCCCCATGGCCGCGGACACCACCTCCCGCGACACGGTGCAGCTCAAGCTGCGGGGTACCCGCCAGCTGCTGTACTACGACGGGATGGACCGGGTGCGTAAGACGCTGAGCTGGGGGCCGGGGATCGTGCAGGGGCACCCCAGCCTGGGCACCACCTCCACGGAGTGGATGCAGGTCGTCACCACCTACGACGGCGGCGGGCTTCCCACCCGGGTCACGCGGACGCAGAGCGCCGGCACGCTGGACTCGCTGGTGACCACGTACGAGTACGACCGGGCGGGGCGCAAGACGAACGAGTACACCACGCCCCTGCAGCGCCACCAGTACACGTACGACCCCGCCGGGAACGTGCTCACGCACACCAACCCGGCGGGGGGGACCACCGTATCCCGGTACGACGTGGCCAACCGCCCCGTCCGGCGCCAGGTGTGGGGCCGGTTGTTCCCCAGGGAGGCGGGCTCGTGCAAGAAGTCCAACGACATCCGGGCCACCCCCACCACGCAGCTCAGCTGCGACCGGGCCAGGTTCCCCTTCTACCCCAACTACGGCGAGGGGTACGCGGTGCCCGAGGAGTGGACGTACTTCACGTACGACGCGGCGGGCAACCTGCGCCACGCGGAGAACGCCAGCGCCATCGTCCGCCGCTCGTACTTTCCCAACGGGCAGCTGCGCGGCGACACGCTGCACGTCTTCAACGCCGGGGGGACCCCCACGGCCTACGGGCTGCGCTTCGACTACCACACCGCCACGGGCCAGCTCCATCGGCTGCACCACCCCGAGGTGCTCACGGGGAGCGCGGCCGCCGACACGTACCAGTACAACCCCTACACCGGGCTCCTGACCGGCGTGGAGGACCGCAACGGGAACTACTTCGCCTTTGGCCACGACAACCTGGGGCGCACCACCAGCACGGGGACCATCGGCGGCATCTACGGGGCGCGGGTGTACGACCTGGAAGGCCGGCTGTCCTCCACCGAGACGACGTCGACGCTCTACGCCGGCGTTCCGCTGGTGAGCGAGACGTTCACCTACGACGCGCGCGGCAAAGTGCGGCAGGTCAACACCCTGCCCACCGTGAACCGCAGCAGCCCGTCCACGTACACGCAGTGGTACTCGGGGCTGGGCAACCTGCTCATGACGGACTGGAGCAACGCCATGGACCCGCAGTGGCAGCGGGAGCGGTTCCGGGTGGACCCGCTGGGCAACATGCTCCACAAGCACACCTTTTTGCCGGGCGGCGAAACCGCGGGCGCCGACGAGCCCGACTACGCCTACACGCTGCACCCCACGGAGGGGTACGTCACCAACGTGAAGCTGGTGGACGTCAGCACGCACGCGGCCGACGCGCCCGGAGCACCGCGCGACGAGACCATCTTCACGTACGACGAGTCGGGCAACCAGCAGACGTCGTGGCAGCGGGTGGACGGCCCCAACCACAGCACGGGCGGGTACCAGCTGCTGCGGGTGGTGGACGGCCGCTCGTACTACGGGCACGACGGCAAGCTGCGCGCGTTCCAGCAGTACGACGACAACTTCGGGAGCAGCTCGCCCAAGGGGAGCGGGCTCTGGGAAGAGTACCGCTACGACCCGCTGGGCCGGCGCATCGAGGTGGCCACGCGCCGGCCGACGGAGCTGTGCAACGCCCCCGGCTACACGTGCATCAGCAGCGTCACGCGCTTCGTGTGGTGGGGCGACCAGCTGCTGTGGGAGATGAAGAGCCCCCAGGGCACCTACCCCCCCGAGGCCGGCGGCACCGTGAGCTACACGCACGCGGGCGGCATCGACCGGCCGCTGGCCATCTGGAAGAGCGACGTGGGCACCATCATCCCGCACGAGAACTGGCGCGGGCAGATGGCGCGGAGCACGTTCGGGATGCGGACGGCGGAACTGGCGGGGACGATCGGGATGAACGCCGACTGCACGAGCTCCCAGCCGCAGAACGGCTGTGTGCGCGTTCAGTGGCCGGGGTGGAACACGTCCGCGTGGCACGAAGGCACGGCCCGCCCGGAGACGATCGGCTACGAGCACTACTGGATGGGCAGCCTGGCGGTGGGGATGCGCGACGCCAGCGGGCAGATGTACATGCGCAACCGCTACTACGACCCGCAGACGGGCCAGTTCACCCAGCCCGACCCCATTGGCCTGGCCGGCGGGATGAACGTGTACGGCTTCGCGCAGGGGGACCCGGTGTCGTACGGCGACCCGTATGGGTTGTCCGCGTGCGACAAGTTCGACCGGTCCGACTGCAGCAAATCCGAGCTCATCGCGCTCGGGGTAGCGGACAAGCTGGCTCCCGCAGCACCAGCACTGAACGTGGCAATGGAGGTCATCCTCTTCGCCAGCCCTGATCCCATGGGAGAAGGACGACTTGTCCTACGCGCAGCGGGGCATGCCGTCGAAACATTTGGGGGAGGGAGCCGCCTGCTTGCAGCGGGGTCGAAGGGCATCCGCAGCATGACAAGGTTTACGGGGGACGAACTGGCCAACCACTTCACCAAGCATGGAGACGAACTCATGCAAGCACTTGGACGTACATCCTACAATGCGGCAGACTATCTGGCAGACGCAAACCACGTGATTCAGACGGGTACGTTCGTCCCGGCCATGAATGCTTACATCCGGTTGATCGGAGGGTCAGGGAGCGCAAAATTCGCCTTTGTCGGGATGAAGAACGGGGGGCGCAACATCTCCACGTTTCACATCAAGACAGCGAAGGAAATCTCTCGCAGCTTTCCGGGAATCTCCTACTGACGATGGAAAACTTGATCAGAGTCTTGGAAGTGCATTGGCTGGACCTCGAGGCGCGGGAAGCGGATGTGCTCTTCGAGGTCGGGTTGAACCGCTACCACGCCTACTCGCACCCCTGCGATTTCGAGCCTGGCGAAACCTGCCTGGCTTTACTCGATTGCCTGGAGCAGGATCTATCGGTGGATGCGATGCTTTCTGGAAATCCCGAGCACGCGATGATGCTCGCGCCCCGAAATGACGGACCCTGGGCATATGACGGATACGGTAGCATCTCTGCCCTCAGACCCGTTGTCGTGGCATGTGGTGATCTTCGGGTGGAACTTGGAGACTGGTTCCGAGACGAACGCCTAATCGGGGAGCCCATCTACTTTGTCGCGCGGCGCCTCAATGTGTTCCGGTCCGGGAGCGGAACGCCCGAGCAATGACTGCTATGACGGGCATGAGGCAGGAGTGAACAAAACGCCGGATCACGAATAACGGCCGCGTCTCTGCGCGACGCTGGGCGGGGGAGACGGACCTGGGCCGCGGATCGGTGATCCGCGGCCCTTCTGATGGGCTACCTGGCAGTGGGCGTGGTGACCACGGGCCGCCCGCCCGGAGACGACCGGCTACGAGCACGACCTGGATGGACAGCCTGGCGGTGGGGATGCGCGACGCCAGCGGGCAACTGTACATGCGCAACCGCTACTACGACCCGCAGACGGGCCAGTTCACCCAGCCCGACCCCATCGGCTTGGCCGGCGGGATGAACGTGTACGGCTTCGCGGCGGGCGACCCGGTGTCGTATAGCGACCCGTATGGGCTAAACCCATGCCTGATTTACCCCAAGGCGTGTGATATCGCGGCGGGAGCCGTGATGGGCGCCGTGATGGGTGCCGCAACGCAGGCACTCAGTAACGCGGCGAATGACCGACCGCTTACAGAGGGCGTTGCAGGCGCCGCAGTCACGGGGGGAGCAGTGGGAGGAGCTCTGGGGGGCGTTGGCACGCTCATCAGGGCAGCCCGAGGGGCGAGCGTTCTAGACGACGTAGCAAACGCTGCTCAATCAGCTACCCCGAGGCGGGGCGCGGCGGCAGTCTTGCGCGCACGCGGCCGAACGTTCACTGGAACGAGCGGGGCGAGGACCGTCAACCCAAGAGTGCAGCAGATGCTGGACGATGTCCCGGTCAGTCAGCGTTCGGGATTCCACGGTAAGTGTGCCGAGATCAACTGTCTCTCCCAGGCCGCGGATGCCGGAGTTGATGTAAGCGGAGGTACCGTGTCGGTAGTCCGTGTTCGCGCACCCGGAAATCCGGGTCATGGTTCGACTATGGCGCCGTGCCCGACATGCGCACACGTACTAAATCAAGCCGGCGTTCGGGTAGTACCGTAATCAGGACTTCACCACGGGATTACACGATGATAGCAAACGCTGATGTTCGGAGAATCCTGAGTGCTGCTGGTTGGACCGAGCAGCGGAACTGCTCCAGAGAGACGGAGTCGTGGTCTCTCGAATTGAGTCCAGGTTTCCGGTTGTTCCCAGCGGCCGAGATGGCGCTGAAACATTACGGCGGCATACATGTCAAACAATCCGGGCCAGGAGAGGAGGCTGCCAGGGAGAGTTTCGAGCTAAACCCGTTATTAGCCATCGGCGAGGAGGACCGCTTTGCTGAACACGCGTTGCGTATCGGTGAACCGCTCTACCCACTCGGTGAGGCGGGGAATGGCCACGTGTTCTTGGCTATCGCAGCTGACGGGCGTGTCTTCGCGCTGATGGAAGATCTGTGGTTCCTTGGCGAAAACATGGAAGCCGCGATTGAGAGGTTGATTCTAGGGCGATTGCCCCTGATCGTCTTTTCTGCCTAACACCTAGATGTCGGCAGTTCGACGCGTGCAGCCCGAGAAGCTGGCAGGCTGCGTGTGGCTCCGCAGTGCGAGACGGAATCCGCTGAGTAGGGAAGACGGGTAGTCGCCTCCGCGCGACACCGAGCGCGGACGGCGGACCTGGGCCGCGGATTGGTGATCCGCGGCCCTTCTGATTGGCTGCCGGGCAATGGGCGTGGTGACCACGGGCGCGGCCCGCCCGGAGACGATCGGCTACGAGCACGATTGGATGGGCAGCCTGGCGGTGGGGATGCGCGACGCGAGCGGGCAGATGTACATGCGCAACCGCTACTACGACCCGCAGACGGGCCAGTTCACGCAGCCCGACCCCATTGGCCTGGCCGGCGGGATGAACGTGTACGGCTTCGCGCAGGGGGACCCGGTGTCGTACGGCGACCCGTATGGGTTGTCCGCGTGC
>JAESFL010001011.1_pt1 | contig 12280 bp, 9 predicted proteins | sample 9269401 | NCBI WGS metagenome assembly JAESFL01 (sample SAMN14506025, study PRJNA617098) | algae metagenome | isolation source: Gloeocapsa sp. UFS-A4-WI-NPMV-4B04 and co-occurring heterotrophs from desert... | place: USA: Utah | collected 2006-10-01 | reverse complement strand
CTAGTCTGCTTCTTTTGTGGCAGTAATGGCTTAATGAGTTCCCACTCTTTATCAGTTAAACTACTGGCGTATGGCATTTATTTTTGATTCTAGCTCCTCCTTAAAGATCCCAAATGGGTTCTATATGAACCAATATCACTTCAAACGTTCATTTTATGAAGATCCTACTTTAAGCGATCAACTTTTTAACTTGCTGGAAACCTCCTTCCCTGGAATTAGCCGTGCAGCAGAAACAGGAAGGATGCTTGGTGCAGCATGGGAAGATGCTTCTACGCCGTTTATCCACTTCTACAATGACATAGCCGTCACCCATGTGGGAGTTCTGGAAATTCCGATGCAAATTATGGGACAAACTGTGACAGTGGGAGGAATTCACGGAGTTTGTACTCATCCTGAATTCCGCCGCCGAGGATATTACCGTGAGGTAATGACAGAGGTACTTGATTACTGTGCAAGCCGATATGGCACACTGATTTTAACGACATCACAACCGGAGTTCTATCAACCTTTTGGTTTTCGCGTTGTCAAGGAACATATCTTTAGTACAAAGAGTGACTTAACAGGTTTGATCAATGGCTTCCGATTAGTTAATACTTCAGATCCCCATGATTTAAAATTGCTACACAGACTTTTAGAAACACGCGAACCTGTCTCTAATATTGTGGGGGTTTTGCATGAGAAAGCTGTGTTTTTTGTTAATGAAGGAACTAAGCCACTACACTATGCAGAAGACTTGGATCTGATCGTTTCTATGAAGATAAAAAATACTCAACTAATGCTGTTTGATGTAGTTGGAACGAGGATATGCAATCTGACTGCTATTTTGGAAAGGATACCTCAACGTATTGAGGAAGTTATTACTTATTTTAGTTGCGATCACCTTGGTGGAGATTTTCAAGCATTTTCTCACGTCTTTGAGGGTGATTCGCTGTTGATGGTTCGCGGTTTATTCGCAGCAGAAGAGAAGCAATTTATGTTACCACGTTCAGCACGTTGCTAATATTGAGCCGCTATAACCGTTACTAACCAACATTTCTAAAATCAATCATCGTTTGGCGATAAGCATCTGGCAATCCGGTATCAAAACACTTTCCTTTAACAACATATCCTGTCATTCCCTCTGCTTCGCGCAATTTGTCGAGACAAGATGTTAATTGAAATTCATTCTTCTCACGGATATTGTTAGTAATGTGTTCTTCTAAATAGTCAAAAATTTTCGGACTGAGTACATATAAGCCGAATATACATAAGAATTGATCTTCAGCCATTCCCTCTACACGCAGATGCTTACGCGCATATTCAATATCAGGCTTTTCACTCAGTTGCATTACAGAAAGAATTGAGTTTGATTCTTGCCAAACACCCGTAACACAGCCAGCTTTATGAAGAATCTCTGCTGGCATTGTAGTCAAGCTAATAACGCTGTGATTAACTTGTTCATAAATATCTAAAACTTGACTAGCACAAGATTTTTCAGTATTAGATGAGTAAACATGATCGCCTAGCATTAGCAGAAACGGCTGATCTTTTACCCATTCTTTAGCACAAAATACTGCATGACCGTAGCCTTCTTGCTTGTCCTGCGTCAAAATTGTAATTCTGCTGCCCAAATCTTGGAGATACTGACTATATTCTTGATTTTGTGGTGATAATTTATTGAAAAGTTCTGATGGCGGTGGACTTTTAAAGAAATCTTCAAACAAAGTGCGATCGCCTTTTTGTACCACAATTCCAACTTCTTCTATTCCACCACTAATTGCTTCTTCCGCGATCGCCATAATCACAGGTTTAGCACGACCATCGGAATCAATAATTGGGAAAAGTTCTTTTTTTACAACCTTGGTAGCTGGAAATAAACGAGTACCAAAACCTGCCGCCGGAATCACAGCTTTGCGAACTTTTCTTTCTGAATTAAGTGGTAGTTTTAAACCTTGCATTTGCAGAAACTTTTTATAGAATTTACTCTGGAATTTTCAAAGGCTTCTCATGCAGGAAGAGGTATTTTAGTTTAGGAAGACACAGAGTATGTTCTCATCTCTATACTTTTCTACGCTTAAAAAACCTCATCCAACCACAAAGTTTACCAACTTCCCTGGCACAACAATTACCTTTTTAATCTCCTTACCCTCGATGTAACGTTGGGCGACTTCTGAATCACGGGCGTACTGTTCCAATGCTTGCTTGTCTGCTTGCGTTGGTACTTGAATTGTGCCTCTAGTTTTACCCATAATTTGAATTACCAAGGTAATTTCATCAGCAACTAGAGCCGATGGATCAAACTTAGGCCAAGTTTGCGTGTGAACGGACTCAGTGTGACCAATTATATGCCACAACTCATCAGCAATGTGAGGAGAAAATGGAGCTAAAAGCAGAATTAGCGTCTTTATTCCTTCTGCATAAATTGGTGAGTCTTTGCAAGTAGTCTCGGCAAGAGAATTGCTCAACTTCATTAATTCAGAAACAGCCGTATTAAATTGATATTCGCCCTCTAAATCTTCTGTAACTTCCTTAATCGCAGTGTTAATTGCCCGACGCAAATCTTTTTCAGGTTTACTTAGCTGGTTGTTGGATTTTGAAGTTTGATTTCTGAAATCTGTTACCAAGCGCCAGACACGATTCAAAAACCGAAATTGCCCTTCTACATCGGCATCTTCCCATTCCAAGTCTTTTTCTGGCGGCGCTTTGAACAAAATAAACATTCGCGCAGTATCCGCCCCGTATTTAGCTAAGACTTCTTGGGGATCAACACCGTTATACTTCGACTTAGACATCTTTTCATAGAAGACTTCCAGGTGTTCGCCAGTTTCTGGATCTTGTGGTTGGGCGGGATTTACTTGTGCAGAAGGAATATATTTACCAGTAACTGGGTTTTTGTATGTTGTACCCTGAACCATGCCTTGAGTTAGCAGGCGTTGGAAGGGTTCATTGAAGTTGAGGAGTTTACAATCGCGCAGTACCTTAGTAAAGAAGCGTGAATACAGCAAATGCAAAATCGCGTGTTCTATTCCGCCGACATATTGATCCACTGGCATCCAATCATTTGTCTTCGCTGGATCGAAAACCTGCTGCTCATTGTTAGCGTCGGGATAGCGCAAGAAGTACCACGAGGAATCAATAAACGTATCCATCGTGTCAGTCTCCCGCTTTGCCGCAGTACCGCAGGTTGGACAAGGTACATTTACCCAGTCCATTTGAGCTAACGGAGAAACCCCGCGCCCAGTAAATTCAACATCTTCTGGCAGCTGTACTGGTAAATCTGCATCAGGTACTGGAACCGTGCCACAACTAGGACAGTGAATTACTGGAATTGGTGCGCCCCAGTATCTTTGCCGTGAGATCAGCCAATCACGTAAGCGATATTGCACTCGTGATTTACCCCAACCCTGTTCTTCGGCATATTGCACGATCGCTTGTTTGGCTTCAATTGAAGTTATGCCGTCAAAAGAGTTGGAATTAACTACAATTCCCGGTTCTGTGTAAGCCGCCTCCAAGGGTGCAGACGCATCGCCTTCGGGTACAATCACAACCTTAATCGGCAAATTCTTTTCTTTGGCAAACTTAAAATCCCGTACATCATGAGCGGGAACACCCATTACTGCGCCAGTACCGTACTCATACAAGACATAATCAGCAATCCAAATCGGAATTTCTTCTCCCGTAAACGGGTTAATAGCCTTACCACCAGTGGGAATACCGCGCTTAGGCTTGTCTTCAGCAGTTCGTTCTAACTCGCTTTGTGCAGAAACTTCTTGAATAAAGGCTTCAACTGCCGCTTGTTGATCTGCTGTTGTGACAGAACGAGTTAGGGGATGTTCTGGCGCTAAAACAACGTAGGTAACGCCATAAACAGTATCAGGTCGCGTTGTATAAACGCCGATTTTTTCTCCACCAACAATTGGAAATTCTAAATAAGCGCCTACAGATTTACCAATCCAGTTTGCCTGCATGATCTTCACGCGCTCAGGCCAGCCAGTCAACTGATCTAAGTCATTCAACAGTTGTTCTGCGTAGTCGGTAATCTTTAAAAACCACTGCCGCAACAGTTTACGCTCCACTTTAGCGCCAGAGCGCCACGATCGCCCTTCATTATCTACTTGCTCATTTGCGAGTACAGTTTGATCGATCGGGTCCCAATTAACAGCTGCTTCTTTTTGGTAAGCAAGTCCAGCTTTGAGAAATTGCAAGAAGATCCACTGCGTCCACTTGTAATAATCCGGTGAACAAGTGGTAACTTCTCGGTTCCAATCAATAGAAAGACCTAGCTTTTGCAATTGCGATCGCATTTGAGCGATATTTTGATATGTCCACTTTGCCGGAGGAATGCCCCGATCAATTGCGGCATTTTCAGCTGGTAATCCGAAAGCATCCCACCCCATTGGGTGCAGCACCCGATAACCCTGCATCCGCTTGAGTCGGGCAATGACATCCGTGATCACGTAATTACGGACATGGCCCATGTGCAGGCTACCTGACGGATACGGGAACATAGAGAGGGCATAGAATTTTGGCTTTGTGCTATCTGTGGGGGTCTGATCTAACCCAAGTTCTTCCCACGTCTTTTGCCACTTTTCCTCGATTGCTGCGGGGTTATAACGAAATACGGATGACATTCCTGCTGGCTCGATAATTCGTGTCTGCTTCAATATTCTAAATTGTTACTACAGTTAAGGATCAGCTTTGTGCAGATCGTAACTAGCTACAAGATCATGGAAATAAACGTGCTTGGTGATTTATAGCAATTAATAGCGATCGCCTAATAGCGATAAACTTGGCAAATTTGTTCACTTTCCCGAATATTTCACCCAAAAGAGCGTTTTTTAAAACTTACTTCTGCAACTTCTAAATTGAGCAAATAGCACAATGGAAACCTTAATTAAAGAATCGACTCTAGATAATTGCCGAAAAAAGTTGCTCATCCTGGGTTAAAAATTAGAGGCAACAGCAGTGCTAACTATGTTTTCGCCTGTAAAAATAAGTAATCTAATACATCTATCTAGTCACTTAAATCGCTGACGCGCTGCTGTTAAGGTTTTGGCAGTGCTGCTGAATAATCTGACAACACTCAGAGACATCAGCACGTTTTTGCATTGCGCCAACCAGTGCTTCATAGGTATCCCAATTCGTTTGCAGTAAAGTACGGGCTTGCAGTTCTGCCCAACGTAGCTTTTGCTCTTGGGCTGAGACTGAGAAGCGTAAAGATGTTAAAACATTTCTCATCTTTTGGCGATCGTCAATTCCACCCTCGGCGCTACCATAAACCAACGTTTCAGCAGCAACACCCGCCATCCAAATTGTGCAGTACCGATCTAATAATTGGGAACTGAGAGTACCTCGTTCTAGCTGTAAGCCTAATTCTTGATCGTCAAAGCTAACGCCACCTTGCCCTGATTGTCCCCTCTTAAGAGCTTCCCAGGCGGTGAGGGTATAGCCTGTGGCTGGAATTTCCAATAGGTGAGCAACTAGAAAGTGTCCTGCTTCATGCCGAATAATCTGCACTCGGTAACTAGGTGACAAATTCCCTAGCCAATCTACAAGTAGGTTACTTCCTTTGCCTTGCAAACTGAGACTATCTATAGTAGCAAGCCCTAAAAGGGTAAAAGTAGCGATCGCAGGTACAGTTGGTGAGAGATTGAATAATGGTCCCAATAGACTTGAAAGCATGATTACAAAAATAGAAATAGCAATTAAATTTAGGGAAGTTTGGCTCATGTCTAGGTTTTTAACTTAAGCTTTCTATTATTATGAGGCGATCGCTTTGCACTTATATAATAGCTAACCTAACTAAAAGTTTTTCCAACTACTGCTAAAGCCAGCAATCTTTTTATAGTCTAAGCAATGAGCGTATCTACTATTGATTAGTATTTCTAAATTTTCTATTTAACTCAATCAGCCTCTATCCTTGCATAAATCTAGCGAATCGTACCAATATCTAGCTAACAGCATCTAGACGAACGTAGCTACTAAACTGCCCTTGTTATTTATTAAAAACATAGCTAAGATTTCAATATTTTTCAACCTTGATATGCTTGCATTCAATTTTGGCATAAAGCTACCTAATGTTTTATACTAACTTGCTGTCCTCCTAGCTAGCCACAACTATGAAAAGCTGAGGTTAAGTTTAGACTTAAGCTTAAATAGTAAGTAAAAATAAGATTTAATTTGGATATGAAGAACTTTTTGTTATCAGGATTGTTGTTACTATTACTGCCTTTAGCTGCTTGCTCACCCAGTACATCTGAAACTTCGACGCAGAGTAAAACAGAAATAAAACCATTGGTAACAGGGGCAATTCCTGACCAAGATCCACAGAAGTTGCAGCGTCAGTATACAAAATTAGCCGCTTATCTGGAGAAGCAATTGGGAGTGCCAGTAGAATATAAGCCTGTTACAGATTATGCAGCAGCTGTGACCGCTTTTAAAGTGGGAGATTTAGATTTGGTATGGTTCGGGGGATTAACTGGCGTTCAAGCACAATTGCAAGTTCCGGGTGCAGAAGCGATCGCTCAACGTGATATAGATCAGAAATTTCATAGTGTATTCATTGCTAACAAAAATAGTGGACTAACCCAGTTTAAAACTATCAATGATTTGCAGCAATTGAGAGGGTATACTTTTACATTTGGTAGTGAATCATCAACATCAGGGCGTTTAATGCCTCAATACTTTCTGCAACAAGCTGGGATTAAGCTTGACGAATTCAAAGGTGAAGTTGGTTTTTCTGGCGATCATGATAAAACTATCAAGCTTGTGGAAGCAGGCACTTATAATGCTGGTGCTGTAAATGAAAAAGTCTGGCTGCAACGAGTGAAGTCAAAAGAGGTAGATTTAAATAAAGTACAAGTTATCTGGCGATCGCCTTCTTACTATGACTATCACTGGGTTATTAACCCCCAAGTTAAACAACGCTATGGTGACGATTTTGTCCAGAAAGTCCAAACTGCATTCTTAAAGCTAGATCCAAAAGTACCAGAACAAAAAGAAATTCTCGACCTTTTACAAGCAGATAAGTTTATTTCTACCAAAAACTCTAATTACACTCAAATCGAAGCCGTTGGGCGACAAATTGGCAAAATTAAATAATTGATTACTTTCAATTTCTTCCCACCTAAATCTTACTATTTTCAGCAGTTAAAATGTTATGTAAAGTTATGCAAGTATACTTGTGTTTTGCAATGAAACATCATAATATAGTAAGTGTATTTGTCTAACTAAATGCTTGTTGAAAGTAAGTAGTTGGAGCGCAGAGGACATTGTCCTCTGCGCGGCGATTTCTAAATACAACCAAAGTGTAGAAATTGAGAATTTGATAGTAGCAACACCGGATAGAAACAGCGTTACTTAGAATTGCTCAAATTTCTGATAGTAAAATTCTGGTAAGTTGATTCAGGAATTCTACAAGTTTGATAATCATCCATTTAACAGGGGACAATTGACAATTGTTTCGCTCTCGGGAATAAAAATCCCCATCCTCAAATCTCACGAATAAATGTCAACTGTCAACTGTCAACTGTCAACTTTTTAATGACCAAAGGAATTGCAACCGCAGCCGCAAAATGAACTTAGGGACACCGATCTTTGAACTTAAAAACGTTACCAAACAATTTGGTAGCTTCCAGTCCCTTGCAAACATTAACTTGCAAATTTGGGCTGGCGATCGCGTTGCTCTTGTCGGTTCAAGTGGTGCAGGAAAAAGTACGATGATTAACTTACTAAATGGTACACTGCTGCCCACTCAAGGAGAAGTTTGGGTGTTGGGACATAATTTGTCTCGTTTGCCTCGAAAGTCACTGCGTCAAATTCAGCGCCAAATTGGTACTATCTACCAGCAATTTCATTTAGTAGATAACTTACGAGTAATTCATAATGTTAATGCTGGACATTTAGGACGCTGGTCATTTTTTAAAGCTGCTATTTCACTGATATCGCCCATGGAAGTCGGAACAGCGGCGATTGCGTTGAACCAAGTAGGAATTGCGGAAAAGCTGTATGAGCGTACTGATCGCCTTTCTGGTGGACAGCAACAACGAGTAGCGATCGCGCGTGTCTTAGTCCAAAACCCTAGTGCGATTTTGGCTGATGAACCAATATCTAGCCTCGATCCCGAACGCAGCCGCGAGATCATCCAGATGTTACGTCAGTTAAGCCAAGATTCAGGCAAAACTTTGGTTACTAGCCTTCATGCTTTTGAATATGCGCGTAATTATTACGAACGCATTATTGGTTTACGTCAAGGACGCATTCTATTTGATGCATCACCATTAGCAGTATCACCCAGTATGGTTGAGGAGTTGTATAGAACTGAAGAGTGAACCGCAAAGATATTAAGGGAAGATTTCACCGCACCTTACCCAAGCAACCCTCACTACTTAACTCGCGTACCATGTGGGGTTTGCTATTTGTAGCTGCGGTTATTTGGTCGTTACACGAATCTGGCTTATTTGAGCGGGATTTAGTCAACGTTGGCGGCTGGACTCTAGTAATGCGCTTTCTAATTGCTGCTACTCGTCCAGAACTTGATGTTGAATTTCTGCAACTGACTCTAGAGGCAACCCTGCAAACTCTAGCCTACGGTGTGTGTGGCACAGCTTTCAGTCTAATTTTCGGTTTAGTAGGGGGTATATTGTCTTCTGAGGTGTGGTGGCAGTCAATTTCACTTGTTAAGTTTCCGACTCCTTGGCTGGTGGTACGTTTTTTTCTAGCGATACCGAGAGCGATTCATGAACTGATCTGGGGACTATTTTTCATTAATATTTTTGGTCTTGATCCACTTGTTGCAGTTCTGGCGATCGCGATTCCTTTTGGTGCAATTACGGCTAAAGTCTTTTCCGAGATTTTAGACGAAACGCCTCGTCAACCATTAATGGCACTACTTAATAGCGGTGTTTCTCCTTTAAATGCCTTTGTTTATAGCCTGATTCCCCAATCTTTTCCTAATTTACTTTCCTACGCTTTTTACCGCTTTGAATGCTCAATTCGTTCTGCTGCTGTACTAGGTATCATTGGTGCTGGTGGACTCGGTTATCAAATTCTCCTCAGCCTCCAGTCTTTGCGCTATGAGGAAATGTGGACGTTTTTGATTGCTTTAGTGTTATTGAGTGGTAGCACTGATTTCTGGAGTGCAATGCTGCGTCGCTCCATCGGCGCACCTAGTCGCTTGGATTTGAATTTGCATCTCTCAAAGCCTAAATCAACGCTCCAAAACACGCAGACACTCGCCATTCACTTGTTACAAGGCGATCGCTTAGTAAAAGTCTCTTTATTTGCTGCAATTGGTTTACTAATATTCTCCTTTTGGTACGTTAATGCTGATTTCACTAAACTCTCGTCACCACAAACATTTGATTTGTTAATAGGAGTAATTCAAGACTCTTTCCCACCGGATATTACCAAGTTCTATCAGCTATTCACGCTTTCCGCGCAAACTCTGGCAATGTCAATTCTCGCGATCGCAATTGCTGGAATAGGCGGCATTTTGCTTTCTTTCCCAGCCGCAAATAATTTATTATTACCCGAAGATAATAGTCATTCTCTATGGGGAATAACTGTTTTGGTATTCACCCGCTTCCTACTACTATTTACAAGGGCAATTCCCGCGCCAATTTGGGCGTTAATATTTTTATTTGTGTTGTTTCCGGGAATTTTACCAGGAGCGATCGCCTTAGCTATCCACAATTTGGGTATTTTGGGGCGCTTAATGGCAGAGGTGATAGAAAACTTAGATCAACGCCCGTTGCGATCGCTTCAAGCTTTGGGCGCTACTAATTCTCAAATTTTCCTCTACGGCATTTTACCCCGCACCTTATCCCGCTTTGTTGCATATATCCTCTACCGTTGGGAAGTCTGCATTAGGGCGACTGTAATTGTGGGTTTGGTGGGTGCTGGTGGTTTGGGACGTTTGCTTACAGAGCAACTAAGTAGCTTTGACTATAAAGGTTTAGTCAGCACTTTGATATGTTTTATTTGCCTCACGTTTCTAGTAGATTTGATTAGTGCTACTGTAAGGCGATCGCTACGTTAAGAGGGGTCAGGGAATTTTTATACTTGAAATAAAAGCAGGAGATTAAACTGCGGACACTTTGTGCGTCAGGCTGCCTTGAATCTGCACCATTTTTTCTTGTCCGTGCGTTGTATTGGGGGCGCTACTACCAATTAACGGAGTTCTAGTTGAGTTGAATTGTACTTGGTACTTTAGGCACGGCGCAGTCTGTTCCTGTGAACTATTTTAGTTACAAGTTAAATGTGGATACCACATTCAGTTTTACACATACCCCGCCAACGTCCCGCACGTTCGTGCTCACCTTCATTTACTGGGGTGGTAGTTGGTTGATCGCCAATACTAGAATATCCTTGATCATGGAGTGGATTGTAAATCACTTTATGTTCAGCTACATAACTCCATACTTCTTTGCGACTCCAATTTGCTAATGGATTAATCTTGAGTCGCTGTTTTTTATCAAACTCAAAAATGGGCATCTGTTTGCGGGTAAGAGCTTGATCGCGCCGTCTTCCTGTAATCCAAGCAATAGTATCTAATTCATTAAGTCCACGTTCTAGCGGTTCAATCTTTGTTAGTTGATAGAACTTATCAATATCTCTATCCCAGAGCGCTTCACCATAGCGTTCTGCAAACGCTTCGCGAGAGTCTACATCTGGAACTTTATAAACCTTTAAGTTCAAGTTATAAATTTCAGTAGCCTGACGAACTAACTCTAAAGTCTCAGGAAAATGATGCAGCGTATCTAAAAATAGCACAGGGACTGGCTGGGGAAGTAGTAGCTCTTTATACAGCATGTGCATAGTTACCATGCCATTTACATTAAAAGCGCTAATCTGCACCAGACCTGTAGTAAAATTTTCTGCACACCAAGCTAGGATATTTCTGGGATCGGCGGAACCGAATCGCAAATTAAGTTCTTCTATATCAAAGGTAGTTGGTAGCTTAGGTGCGATGCATTGGCTCATAATCACTTTAATAATTTAAGTTTCTTCGGTTTTTTAAATTTTTCCAAAAGTAATTCAAGCTATTCACATCCACTATACCTAGACTCTTGATGTCAGGCTATAATTCACAGTCAATTGTCATTCCTTTATGCTGATAATTTCTCTGTGAGACTTATCGGCTGCTCTAAAAAAAGCGTGAAATGTATGGCTGATGATGGATGAGGAATTCTTTGGATTCAAAGCGTACTGTTTGCAGGATTTGGATGATTTTTTGAACTATATCAGGATACTTTACAGCAAGATTGTATTGTTCGCTGATATCAATCGCTAAATCATATAGTTCAATCGGCTGATTAAGTCCATGACATACAGCCCTGACTTTTCCCGATCCGAATCGCCTGCTCGAAACCGCGTTTATGCAATTCCCAGTAGAGAACTTACCCTCTCACTTCAAAGCGTCACACTTTGATTTTCTAAGTAACAGTAGCAACTACTAAGCTGATCGCAGTGTTTTGTTTTCTCCTCCGCGTTGTTGTAACTGGTGCATATGGTTAAACAACTGCCAGCAATATTGCTCTGGAAGTCCACAAGTTACAGCACCCCGCAGCACAACATTGAAGTACCAGTCGTTTGGGGCTAATTCTTCTCCTAATTTATCTACCACTACATAGGTGCGAACGTCTTTGTACAAACAGCCGTTACTTTCAATATCTACTAATTCGTGTTCATACCAATTTTGATGTACGCCTTCGCGCTGATCAAGGGTGTAGCTGAGGCGCTGGGGTAGCTGATATAATACACCTTCAACTGCGCTAGTTGGATCTTTGATCACATCTAGTACGCCACATTTACGCAGTGCGGAATAGGAATAAAAACCGAGTCGATAGCCTTTAAGTGTTGCTGGGCCAACTACATATACATGAGTTTTTTCACCGAGCGATCGCTTCAAATCTACCGGACACATACAAGAACCATACGCAAAGTAGTAAAACATCGGCTCTGTTTGCTGTTGCAGTCTCAAATTTAGTTTTGTCAGATTATGAGATTGTGCTACATAGTTTTGTAAATGTCCAGGTTGAAGGCTCATTGTTCTCTACAACTATTCTTTATTGCAGCGATTTTAGCAGAATCCCCCAAGCAATACAACGTATTCCGATAGACAAACCGTAGATTAGATTCTATATAAAACTAAGATTGGGGCAACCCAATTAGATTGGGAGCATCTCACTTTTGTAAATAGCCAGTGGTAGATAGCATTCGATTAAGATAAGCAGTGCGATGAAAGAGAACTTGTGGCACATTGTGTTTGTGCCACTGAGCGCCGGAGATGTTCACACGC
>JAESFL010001010.1_pt1 | contig 12283 bp, 6 predicted proteins | sample 9269401 | NCBI WGS metagenome assembly JAESFL01 (sample SAMN14506025, study PRJNA617098) | algae metagenome | isolation source: Gloeocapsa sp. UFS-A4-WI-NPMV-4B04 and co-occurring heterotrophs from desert... | place: USA: Utah | collected 2006-10-01 | reverse complement strand
TGACCGACGAGCAGCGGAGCCGGATCGAGCACTACCTACGTCTCGCGTATTGCGCAGGTGATCCGGATGGTCCGCGCTCGTTTGCAGCAACCGCATGGGTCTGCCGGGGTGTTCGATGACCCCATGATCAATGGGTCCCCTACCTAGACCCGGCCAAGAGGGTGGAGTTCGCCAGGAACGCAGCAGCGAAGCCCCTGACCGGGGCGGCGCGGGCCCTACAAGCCCTGTGCTTCGGCCAGGGCAATTCGAAATGTGGGCACAACCCCAAAGTCCGGCCTCGATCCCGTTCGGGTGCGGCGGCGTTTCTCCACAGGCGGCCGAGTCCCTCTTGCGCGAAAACGCTCTAAGGTTAAGCCGAGGTTGAGTTCGAGGCACATGCGGCATTGGCGGGATCCGGGCGACCGGCGCGGCTATCATCACGGCAATCTCAAGGAGGCCCTGGTCGAGGCCGCGCGCCGCTTCATCGCGGAGCGGGGGCTCGGGGGCTTCACCCTGTCCGATGCCGCAAAGCTCGTGGGCGTCACGCCGGCCGCGCTCTATCGGCATTTCAGCGGCCGGGATGCCCTCGTCGCGGAGGTGGCCGAACGGGGTTTCGACCAGCTCGCCGAGCGGCTCGCCTGGGCCCTTCGCGGGCCCGGAACGCCCATCGAGCGCTTCACCCGCATGGGCGAGGCCTATCTTGCCTTCGCGGAGGAGGAGCCGGGCTATTACGCCGCCATGTTCTCCCGGCAGGGGGAGGATAGCCCGGCCACAGGGCCCTGGGGTCGCGCTGCCCAAACTCGCCGCGAGGCCGAGGCCAGCCCCTTCAACCTCCTCGTCAACGGGCTCATGATGGCCTTTCCCGACGGGTTCGACGGGGCGGATCCGCGGGTGATCGCCCTCCAGGTCTGGGCCCTGTCCCATGGCATCGCGACCCTCTCGGCCGCGGGCCAACTGCCCCGGGGTCCGGGGATGCCCGGCAAGCTGGACCTCCTGCGGGCGGGCGTCCTCGCCATCGTCCAGGGTGCCGGAGCGGGCTCGAAAGGCTGAATCCGGACTCACATACGACAGGGGCACCGGGGCGTGGCCGCAGGTCCGAACCTTGACGGGGAGCGAGGGGAGGCGCGGGAAACCTCGATCGGGCCCCGTTTGAGTCCGTCCTACCCTGGTCCTCATCCTGAGGAGGCGCGAAGCGCCGTCTCGAAGGAGGGCTCCAGCACCTGCGTTGTCACTGGAACCCTCCTTCGAGGCCCGCTCGCGCGGGCACCTCAGGATGAGGATCAAGGGTGGGAGGAGCGGGTCAGTAAAGCCCATCTCAGAGGACCGGAATTTCCCGCCCAGACCCGGCCGAGCCGCGGCCCGGCGTTGAACGTCAGCCTCGAAAAAATCGTTACCCCGGCTCTTGCGTCCGCGCTTATGGCCTCGCATGTTAATGTTGTTGACATTCACATGCGAGGTTCTCGATGTCCTACGCTACGACCGCCGGCTGGAGCGCCGGACCCGCCCGCCACCGCAAGCCCCGTCGCGGTCTGGAGATTGCAGGCATCATTCTGGGCTTCATTTTCGCCTGGCCCCTGGCGCTGGCGTATCTCGTCTGGAAATTCACCGGCTACCCGGTGCCGAATGAATGGAGGTCCTACGTGGAGAGGAATGTGAGCTTCCTGAAGAGCAATTTCACCCCCATGCGGCCGGCTCATTCTGGCACGGGCAACTCGGCTTTCGAGGATTACCGCCGCCGGGAGCTCGAGCGCCTCGAAGAGGAGCGCCGCCGGCTCGACGAAGAGGCCCAGGCCTTCTCGGGCTTCGTGGAGGAGTTGAAGCGTGCCAAGGACCGCGAGGAGTTCGACGCCTTCATGGCAAAGCGCCGCAGCACGCCGCCCCAGGCGAGCTGATCCGGCGGGCGGCCGCAGGGCCGCCGCCTCTTCCACCCCTGAGACGAAGCCGCGGAAGCCAGCGCTCCGCGGCTTTTTCGTGCGATCCCCACGGTTCAGACCCGGCCTCGACCATAATTCAGGCCCGTTTTGGCGGGACAGGCGGGGCCGTTCGCTTTCGTTCTCAAGCTCCTCTCGCCAAGCCTCGGCCCGTGCGGCCGGCGCAGCCTGCCGCATTGTGACTTGCGTCAGGGGGTGACTTGCGTAAGGGAGCCCAACGGAGCAGAGCAACGCCCGAAACGCCCCCGGCTCCCGGGGGCGTTCACGTGTTTGAGGCCAAGGCGCGAGACCGGTTGATGGGACAGATGATTGAAGCCGTGCTGGATTGGTGCGCCAATGTGGCGGCCAAGCACCGCTGGGTGGTTCTTGCGCTCACCGCTCTCCTGACGCTCGGGGCGGCCTATGCCTCGACGCGGCTCACGATCAACACGAGCACCGACGACATCCTCTCCCCGAGCCTGCCCTTCCGCCAGAACGAGTTCGCCTATGCCCGCGCCTTCCCGCGGGAGGAGATCGCGTTGGTGGTGGTGGACGGCCCCTCCTACAACGAGGCCACCCGCGCCACGCGGGCCCTGGCGGAGCGGCTGCGCGCCCGACAGGGGCTCTTCACCAAGGTGGCGGTGCCGGGCGACGAGCCGTTCTTCGAAACCAATGGCCTCCTCTTCCTCGAAACCGATCAGCTGCGCGGGCTCGCGACGCAGATCCAGCAGCTCCAGCCCGTCTTCTCGGTCCTGTATTCCGATCCGACCCTGCGCGGCCTCGCCCAGCTCCTGGAGCGGGCGCGAAGCCCGGAGATGATCGGCGCCGCCGGCCCGCAATTCGAGACCATGCTGCGGGAGCTTGCCCAGACCACCACCGCCCTCGGCTCCGGCAAGCCCGCCGCCATGGCCTGGGACAAGCTCTTCGAAGGGGGTGTGCAGCTCCAGGGCAATCGCCGCTTCGTCCTCCTCACGCCGGTGGCCGACAACAATTCCTTCCAACGCTTCGGCCCCGCCCTCGATGCCCTCCAGGCCGACATCGCGGCCGTGCGGGCAGCCCATCCCGAGGCGCGCATCCGGGTGACGGGCGACGCGGCCCTCCAGCAGCAGGAGCTCAACGACGCCTTCTCGGGCGCGGTCTATGCCAGCGGCCTCTCCTTCGTGCTTGTGGCCTTGAGCCTCTTCCTCGTCCGCTCCTGGCGCCTCGTGGCAGCCCTCCTGATCACCCTCGTGATCGGCTCCGTGTGGTCCACGGGCCTCGCAGCCCTGACGGTGGGTCGCCTCAACCTGATCTCCGTCGGCTTCATGGTTCTGTTTTTCGGCATCGGCGTCGATTTCGGAACCCATCTCGGGCTGCGCTACCTCGAGGAGGTCAAATCCGCGTCCTCGTTCCGTGAGGCCATCACCCGGGCGATGGCGGGCGAGGGGCCGAGCATCCTGATCAGCGCGCTTTGCGCAGCACTCGCCTTCCTGTCCTTCGTGCCGACCGCCTATACGGGCCTTGCCGAATTCGGCGTGATCTCGGCCATCAGCATGGTGATCGCGGTCGCCATGACCCTCGTGGTGCTGCCGGCCCTCATGGCCGTGATGCCGCCGAAGCCCGTGACGAAAACGAGCGCCGAGCTCGCGGTGGGGCGATGGATCACCCGCCATTACCGCGGCGTGCTCGTGGCCGCGACGGCGGCCACGGTGGCGGCGATCGTCATCCTCCCGCAGGCGCGGATCGACGTGAATCCGCTGAACCTCCAGAACCCCAACACCGAGCCGGTCCAGACCTTCCACGATCTCGCCGACGACCCCCAGACCTCGCCCTATTCCCTCAACGTTCTGGCGCGGGACGCCGAGGAGGCGCGGGCGCTGGCGCAGCGCCTCTCGGCCGTGCCGGGCGTCGCGGGCGTGCGGTGGCTCGAAAGCTTCGTCCCGACGGACCAGGACCGGAAGATCGAGATCCTCGGTGGCCTCATGAGGAGCCTCTCCTCCGGATCTCAAGGCGCCCCGCGGGTGCCGCCCCCGAACGAGGCCGAGTCGAAGGCCGCCTTCGAGGCGCTTCGCAAGGCTGCCGGCGCGCTCGGCGCTGCCGCCGCACCCGGCGGAACCGGCGAGGCCGCGCGCGCTTTCGAGGCGGCTCTTGCCGATTACGCCACGCGGCGCGGCACCAATCCGGCTGCCATCAAGGCCCTCGACACCGCCCTGATGAGCGGATTCGAGCCCTTCACCCTCGGCACCGCCCGGCGCCTCTCCGTGTGGAAACCCGTGGAGCCCGCCGACATCCCCAAGAGCCTGCAGGCGAGCTGGGTCGGCCGCGACGGCCGCCTGCGGCTCGAGGTCTTGCCGGCGGGGGACATCACGGCGCCGGAGGACCTGCGGGGCTTCGCGAACCGCGTCAAGGCCGTGGTCCCGGAGGCTGCCGGAACCCCGTCGGTGCTCGTCGGAGCCGGCGACGCGGTGCTGCGCTCCTTCGCGCAGGCCATCGCCTATACCTTCGTGGCCATCGTGGTCGTCGTGGGGTTCCTGCGGCGGCGATTGTCCGACGTGGTCCTCATCGTGGCGCCGCTGATCATCGCGGCGATCTGGACGATCGCGGGCTCGGCCCTGTTCAACCTGCCCTTCAACTTCGCGAACGTGATCGTGATCCCGCTCCTCATCGGCCTCGGCGTGTCGAGCAGCGTGCACATCGTAGCCCGCGCCCGGGAGGTGTCGGACAACGGCATCGCCGACGAGAGCGGCGCCGTGATGGAGACCTCGACGCCCTTCGCCGTGCTCGTCGCTCAGCTCAACACGGTGGCGGCCTTCGCGACGCTCGGCCTCGCGGAGCACCGCGGCCTCCACAGCATGGGGACCCTGCTCGGCCTCTCGATCACCTTCGTGCTCATCTCCTCGCTCCTGGTGCTGCCGGCCCTCATGACCGCCCTGGAGCGCCGACGCACGCGCCGCCGCGTGGTCCGGTAAACGAGAGGCCCGGAGCGCCGCGCGGGTCGTCCTGTCCCGTGACCGAGGCCGGCGCTTCCAAGCCCGCCCGCTACTCGGCCGGTGCCGGGGCGGGCGTCTCGGGGGCGGGAGAAGGGGGCTTCTTGGTGCCGAAGCGCAGCACGAGGGTGCGGATCGCCACGTAGAACACGGGCGTGAGCAGGAGCCCGAAGAGGGTCACCCCGATCATGCCCGAGAACACCGCGGTGCCGAGCGCCTGACGCATCTCGGCGCCGGGCCCCGTCGCGATCACGAGCGGAACCACGCCGAGAATGAACGCGAAGGCCGTCATGAGGATCGGCCGCAGCCGCAGGCGGCTTGCCTCGACGACGGCCGCGATGGGCCCGTCGCCGTGCTCCTCCTCGTGCTGCTTGGCGAATTCCACGATCAGAATCGCGTTCTTGGCCGCGAGTCCGACCAGCACCACGAGGCCGATCTGCGTGAGGATGTTGTTGTCCATCCCCCGCAGCATCACGCCGACGAGCGCGGAGAGCACTCCCATGGGTACGATGAGCACGATCGCGAGCGGCAGGGACCAGCTCTCGTACTGCGCCGCGAGCACCAGGAACACGAAAAGCACCGAGAGCGCGAAGATGAAGACCGCCGTGTCGCCGGTCTGCCGTTCCTGGAAGGCGAGTTCCGTCCACTCGAAGCTCGTGCCCTGCGGGAGCGCCTGGCGCGCCAGTCCTTCCATGACGTCGAGGCCCACGCCGGACGACACGCCGGGGGCCGCGCTGCCCTGAAGCGGGACCGACGTGTACATGTTGTAGCGCTGGATCAGGTCCGGCCCGGTGACTTCTCGCGCCTCCACGAGGGTGCCGAGGGGAACGAGGGCGCCGGTCGAGGAGCGGACCCTGAGGCGGTTGATGTCGGCCTGCTCGACGCGGAAGCGCTGGTCCGCCTGCGCGCGCACCTGCCAGACGCGGCCCAGGAAGTTGAAGTCGTTCACATAGGCCGTGCCGAGGTTCACCTGCAGGGTTTCGAAGATGCTCGCGATCGGCACGTTGAGGATGCGCGCCTTCTCCCGGTCGATCTCGAGAAAGAGCTGGGGCGAGTTCGCCGAGAAGGTCGTGAACACGCCAGCCACATTCGGGTTCCCCCGGGCCTGCCCCATGAGCTGGAAGGCGGCGCCGAGGATCCGGGTGACGTCGTCGCCCGTGCGCTCCTGGAGCTGCAGCTTGAATCCGCCCGCATTGCCGAGGCCCCGCACGGGCGGCGGCGGGATCGCGATGATGAAGGCCTCCTCGATCGCCTGCAGGCGGCCGAAGAGCTGGCCGATGATGGCATCGGCCGGCTGTCCTCCCTCGAGGCGCTCGTCGAAGGAGCGGAAGCGCGCGAAGATCGCGGCGGCGTTCGAGGCGTTCGTGAAGGTGGCGCCCGAGAAGCCCGCGAAGGCCACCGCATCCTGCACGCCGGGCGTCTCGCGGATGATCTGCGAGGCGCGCTGCACCACCGCATCCGTGCGCGAGAGCGAGGAGCCGTCGGGCAATTGGATCACCACGATCGCGTAGCCCTGATCGAGGGTCGGGATGAAGCCGCGCGGCACCGTCTGAGCGACCCAGACGGTGCCGGCAATGAGCCCGGCATAGATCGGCAGCACCAGGAACTTGCGGCGCACGAGGCCGCCGACCGAGCGGGCATAGCCCACGGAGAGCCGGTCGAAGCCGCGGTTGAAACGGTCCGCCGCGAATGAGCCCGCCCGCACGAGCGGGTTGTGGGAGGGTGTGTGATGGTGGGGCTTCAGCAGCAGGGCCGCGAGCGCGGGCGAGAGGGTGAGGGAGTTCAAGGCCGAGATGATCGTCGAGACCGCGATGGTGAGCGCGAACTGGCGATAGAACTGGCCCGTGATCCCGGGGATGAAGGCGGTCGGCACGAACACGGCCGCGAGCACGAGGGCGATCGCCACCACGGCGCCGCCGACCTCGTCCATGGTCTTGTGGGCGGCCTCCTGGGGCGAGAGCCCGAGCCCAATGTTCCGCTCCACGTTCTCGACCACCACGATGGCATCGTCGACCACGATGCCGATGGCGAGCACCATGCCGAAGAGAGTGAGCGTGTTGAGCGAAAAACCGAGCGCCGCCATCACCGCGAAGGTGCCGACCAGCGATACCGGGATCGCGATGATCGGGATCAGGGCCGTGCGCCAGGATTGCAGGAACACGATGACCACGAGCACGACGAGGAGCACCGCCTCGAACAGGGTCTTGTAGACCTCGTTCACGCTCTCCGCGATGAATTCCGTGGGGTTGTAGACGATCTCGTAGGCGATGCCAGGCGGGAAGTTCGCCTTGAGCTCGTTCATGGTGCCGATGATCTGCGATGCGGCGCCGAGCGCGTTGGTGCCCGGTCGCTGGAAGATCGCGAGCGCCACGGCGGGCTTGCCGTTCAGATACGAGTTCGTGACGTAGTCCTGCGCGCCGAGCTCCACGCGGGCCACGTCCTCGAGCCGCACGAGGCGGCCGTCCGGCGTCGCGCGCACGATGATGTTGCGGAACTGCCGCGGGTCGTCGAAACGGCCTTGCGTCTTCACCACGAGCTGGAACGCGTTGTCGCTCGGCGAAGGCTGGGCGCCGAGCGAGCCGCCCGACACCTGCACGTTCTGCTCCTGCACGGCGCGGACCACGTCGCCGGAGGTCATCCCGAAGGAGGCCAATTTCTCGGGATCGAGCCAGACGCGAAGCGAGTATTGCCGCTCGCCGAAGATGATCACGTCGCCCACGCCGTCGAGGCGCAGCAGGATGTCGCGCACGTTGTTGCGGGCATAGTTCGACACGTAGAGCTGATCGTAGCTCTCGTCCGGCGAGAGCATGTGCACGACCATCATGAGGTCGGGGGAGCTCTTCAAGGTCGTGATGCCGAGCGTGCGCACCTCCTGGGGCAGACGGGGCGTCGCGATGGCGACCCGGTTCTGCACCAGCACCTGCGCCTTGTCGAGATCGGTGCCGAGTCGGAAGGTGATGGTGAGCGACATGGCCCCGTCGGCGGTCGAGTAGGAGGACATGTTGAGCATGTCCTCGACGCCGTTGATCTGTTGTTCGAGGGGCGTCGCCACTGTCGAGGCTACGGTCTGGGCGTCGGCGCCCGGATAGGCGGCGCGCACCACGATTGTGGGCGGCGCGATATCGGGGTACTGGGCCACCGGCAGCGTCGTGTAGGCGATGCCACCGACGAGGAGCAGCAGCACCGAGAGCACGGTCGCGAAGACGGGCCTGTCGACGAAGAAATGGGCGAAGCGCATGGGAGGGCTCCCGGAACGGGCAGCGGCATGAAGGGATGCGGAAACCGGGATCGCGGCTCCCGCATCGCGGTCGGATGTGCCCTGCGCGGGCGCCTAGCTCGCGCCTCGCTCGCGCATGGGCGGCAGGGTGTGGTCTGTATCAACGCTCTAGCTTGCGCCCCGCTCGCGCACGGGCGGCAGGGTGGTGGTCTGCGGCGTCACCTTCACGCCGGGGCGGATGCGCATGAGACCGTTCACCACGATGGTCTCGTCGCCCTTCAGGCCCGAACGGATCACCCGGTAGCCGTCGATGCGGGGGCCCGGCCGGACGGGCCGGGCCGAGACGGAGTTGTCCTCGGCCAGAACATAGACGACGCGGCGGTCCTGATCGTTCGCCACGGCCTCGTCGGGGACGAGGACGCCGGGATACGGGTCCGAGCCGCTTAACGTGATGCGCCCGAAGAGGCCGGGCGTCAGGAACAGATCCTTGTTCTCGAACACCGCCCGGGCCCGGATCGTGCCGCTCGCCCCGTCGAGCCGGTTGTCGACGAAGTCGAGGCGGCCCTGGCGCTTGCCCTCGCGCTCGTTGGTGAGCGCCAGCGTCGCGGTGCCGGCCTGGCCGTTGCCGTTCGAGCGGGCCCCGCCCGAGTTGAGGCGCGAATAGGCGAGGTAGGAGCGCTCGTCGACATCGAAGTAGAAGTGGATGGGATCGAGCGCCACGATGTTGGTCAGCACCGTGGTGTTCGCGTTGATGAGATTGCCGAGCGATACGTTCCGGCGCGAGATCCGCCCCGCGAAAGGCGCCTTGATCTCCGTGAATTCGAGATCGAGCCGCGTCTGCCGGGCCGTGGCCTGGGCGCGATCGAGATCCGCGCGGGCCGTGAGATAGGCCGAGCGGCGCTGGTCGAGGAGCTGTTCCGTGGTGCTGCCGGAGCGGCGCAGGGACTCCGCCCGTTCGAGGTCGCTCGCCGCGAAGTCGAGGCGCACCTGCGCAGAGGCCGTTGCGGCCTCGGCCTCCTCCAGGGCGGCGCGGTAGGGCCGCTGATCGACGGTGAAGAGCGGGTCGCCCGCCTTCACCAGCGAGCCGTCCTGGAAATGCACCTTTTCGAGATAGCCCGTCACTCGGGCGCGGATCTCGACCTGATCCACAGCCTCGAACCGTCCAATGAATTCGTCCTGTTCCGTGATGTCCTTCACGACGGGTTTGGCGACCGTCACGGAGGGCGCCGCCGGGGGCTGCTGGGCCGGGGCCGCCCCGCTGTACAGGAGAACGCTGCCCGCAACGAGGGCAAGACCGACACGCTTCATCACCTTCTCCCGGTTACAGGGCAGCTCAGCGGCCGCAGGGCATGGGATGTCTGGCTCCGGCGGAGGACCGCGCGCGACAGTTCGAAAGAGGCCAGCGCGGGAAGACTAGCATGTTCGGCTGCGCTTGAAAGCGCCGCAGCGCAGGGTTCCTGCCTCAAAATTCTGCAACCCGGGCGTGACCTGCACGGCCCGCCCGGGCCGCTCGCATCACCGCTTGCGCGGATCCCGTCCACTTTCTGCACCCGACATTCCAGCCCGGCGCAGCGCGTCGGCGAGGGCACCGCCCGAGGCTTGCGCAGTCTTCGCGGATCCTTTGCCGGCTGCGGGATTGGCGGTCCTTTGCTGCGATCCCTCACCGGGCTTCTGGGGCCGCGCGTCTCCGCGTGCCGGCGTGGCCCCCCTTGCCGGCGCGTCGTCCATGCGCATGGAGAGTGCGATGCGCTTGCGAGCCTTGTCGACCTCGAGCACCTTCACCTTCACGACATCCCCGGGCTTCACCACCGTGCGCGGGTCCTTCACGAAGGTGTTGGCGAGAGCCGAGATATGCACGAGGCCATCCTGGTGCACGCCCACATCCACGAAGGCCCCGAAGGCCGCGACATTGGTGACGACGCCCTCCAGCACCATGCCGGGCTTCAGATCGCCGATCGTCTCCACGCCCTCGCGGAACGTGGCGGTCTTGAACTCGGGGCGCGGATCGCGCCCGGGCTTCTCCAATTCCTTGAGAATGTCGGTCACGGTCGGGAGACCGAAGGCCTCGTCCGTGAAGGCCTGGGGTTTCAGCGTTTTCAGGAGCGACCCGTTGCCGATCACCACCTTGATGTCGCTCTTCGTGGCGTCCAGAATGCGCCGCACCACGGGATAGGCCTCCGGGTGGACGCCCGAGGCGTCGAGGGGGTCCTCGCCGCTGGGAATGCGCAGGAATCCGGCGGAGAGCTCGAACGTCTTCGGCCCTAGACCGGCAACCTTTTTCAAGGCCTTGCGGGTTCTGAAAGGTCCGTTCTCGTCGCGATGCGCCACGATGTTCTGCGCGACCCACTCGCCCAAGCCCGAGACGCGGGAGAGGAGCGGCGCGGAGGCGGTGTTCACGTCGACGCCGACCGCGTTCACGCAATCCTCCACGACCGCGTCGAGCGAGCGGGAGAGCTTGTGCTCCGCGAGATCGTGCTGGTACTGCCCGACGCCGATCGACTTCGGATCGATCTTCACGAGTTCCGCGAGCGGATCCTGCAGCCGCCGCGCGATCGACACGGCGCCGCGGAGCGACACGTCGAGCTGCGGCAATTCCTGGCTCGCGAAAGCGGAGGCCGAATAGACCGACGCGCCGGCCTCCGAGACCATCACCTTGGTGAGCTTCAGATCCGGATACTTTTCCATGAGTTCGGCCGCGAGCTTGTCGGTCTCCCGCGACGCCGTGCCATTACCGATTGCGACGAGTTCCACGCCGTGCGCGCGGCAGAGACGGGCAAGGGCCGCAAGCGATCCGTCCCAATCGCGCCTCGGCTCGTGGGGGTAGATCGTGTCGGTCGCCACCACCTTGCCCGTGGCATCCACGACCGCGACCTTCACGCCCGTGCGATAGCCCGGATCGAGGCCGAGCGTCGGCCGCGCGCCCGCGGGCGCTGCGAGGAGAAGGTCGCGCAGATTGCCGGCAAACACCCGCACGGCCTCGTCCTCCGCGGCCTGCCAGAGGCGCATGCGCATGTCGAGTTCGATGGAAAAGCGCAGCTTGGTCCGCCAGGCGAAGCGGGCCGTGTCGAGAAGCCAGCGATCGCCGGGGCGGCCCCGATCCTCGATCTCGAAGGCCAGCGCGATGCGGCCTTCATAGGCGCTCACGTAGCCGGGCTCCGATGCGCCCTTGTCCTCTTCGAACTGAAGCGCGAGCACCTCTTCCTTCTCGCCGCGAAAGAGCGCCAGGATGCGGTGGGAGGGCATCCGCGTGAGGGGTTCCGCCCAGTCGAAATAATCGGCGAACTTCGCGCCCTCGGTTTTCTTGCCGGTCTTGACGGTGGAGACGAGCCGCCCGCGGCTCCAGTAGGCCTCGCGCAGGTTGCCTATGAGCTCGGCGTTTTCGGCGAAGCGCTCGACGAGGATCGAGCGCGCGCCCTCAAGCGCCTCCTCCGGGGTCGCGATGCCCTTCTCGGCGTTCGCATAGGCCGCGGCCGCAGCCTTGGGCTCCGTGCCGGGGTCCGCGAGCAGCGCGTCGGCGAGGGGCTCGAGGCCGGCCTCGCGGGCGATCTGCGCCTTGGTGCGGCGCTTCGGCTTGTAGGGCAGGTAGAGGTCTTCCACGCGCGCCTTGGTATCGGCGGCATTGAGCTGACCCATGAGCTCATCCGTGAGCTTGCCCTGCTCGCGGATGGTTTCGATCACAGCCTTGCGGCGCTCGTCGAGTTCGCGGAGGTAGCGCAGGCGCTCGTCGAGAGTTCTGAGCTGTGCGTCGTCGAGCGTGCCCGTGGCCTCCTTGCGGTAGCGGGCCACGAACGGCACCGTGGCGCCCCCGTCGAGGAGGTCGACCGCCGCCTTGACCTGCCATTCCTGAACGTTGAGTTCGCCTGCAAGACGCCCCGTGATCGAAAGCATGCCTGTTCCTCTGCCCGTGGGGCCGGCTGTCTATCGCGGGGGCGGGAAGCGGGTCAACGGCTCGCCTCTCGCCTAGGGCGCCAGAGCGGTCCCTCGATTGAAGTGCTGGTTTGTGGCGCCAGTGGTGTCTCTAGACCCATCCCCCATCGACCACGTATTGCTGGTTGGTGCAGGCGGAGGCCTCTTCGGAGGCCAAGAACACCGTGAACCGGGCGACCTCGTCGGGCTGGAGCTTGCGCTTGAGGCACTGGCGCTGCATCAGCTCCGCCTCGCCCTCGGGCGTCACCCACTTCTCGATCTGGCGCTGCGTCATGATCCAGCCC
>JAESFL010001009.1_pt1 | contig 12288 bp, 12 predicted proteins | sample 9269401 | NCBI WGS metagenome assembly JAESFL01 (sample SAMN14506025, study PRJNA617098) | algae metagenome | isolation source: Gloeocapsa sp. UFS-A4-WI-NPMV-4B04 and co-occurring heterotrophs from desert... | place: USA: Utah | collected 2006-10-01 | reverse complement strand
GCACCAGCCATTTCTGGGGCGACGTGAGGCGCTACCGCTGCACGACCAGCCTCCTGATCGGTACCACCGCCGCCTTCATCGGATCCTTGCCCGAATCGCCCGATGACCGGACTCACCCGTTGCGCAACGTTTTGATGTCGCCGCTTCCCGCAGACACCGACGCCTTCAAGGCGCGGTTCGGGATCCGCATCGCGACCGTCTTTAATATGACGGAAATTTCGTCACCGATCATGTCGAACTTCGACCTTCACGGACGAAGCTGCGGCCGCCTCCGTCCCGGTTATCAGGTGCGGATCGTCGACGATCACGACGAGGAAGTGCCGGCCGGTGAAGCGGGCGAGATCATCGTGCGTGCCGACACACCATGGGTGATGAACGCCGGCTATTACGGAATGCCCGAAAAGACGGTGGAGGCTTGGCGAAACGGCTGGTTCCACACGGGAGATGTCGGCCGGGTCGATGAAGATGGAAACTATTATTATCTGGATCGCCGAAAGGATGCCCTTCGACGGAGGGGCGAGAACATTTCCTCGATGGAGCTTGAGGCGATAATCAACGAATATCCTCCCGTGCTGGAATCCGCCGTGATCGGCGTTCCGTCGGAAGTCGGCGAGGAGGACGTGAAGGTCTGCGTCACGACCGGGGATATGACCGCTTTCGACCCGGCGGCCCTTATTCACTTTCTGACGCCGCGTGTGCCGCGTTTCATGATTCCCCGCTACGTCGAAGTCCTCGACGCCCTCCCCCGCACGCCGACCGAGAAGGTCCGCAAGGAGCTGCTTCGGGAAGCGGGAGTCACCGCCGCCACGTGGGATTTGGAAAAGAGCGGGATCGTCCTCCCGCGCTGAACATCGCTGATTGGATTGCAAACATGAACAAGCCTGAGCCCGCGCAGGAAACATTTACCGGCTCGACCAATAATCGCCTCGTCGCGGACCGCTATGGCGACGCTGGCATCCCGGTTATCCTGCTTCATGGCGGCGGCCAAACGCGCCACGCTTGGTCCGGCACAGCTGCCGCTCTGGCGACCGACGGGTGGGTCGCCTATTCAATCGATCAGCGTGGCCATGGTGACTCCGACTGGGACGAAGCGGGGGACTATCGCCACACCTCCTTCGCCGCCGATCTCCGTTTGATAGCACTTGAGCTGACCCGTCGTCACGGCTCGAAACCCGCTGCGATCGGCGCGTCCTTCGGCGGGATCATCGCCTTGCTCACGGAAGGCCTGGAGAAGCGCGGGCACGGGAGCGGCCTGTTCCATTCCCTGGTGCTGGTCGATATCACCCTTCGCACCAGCGAGGAGGGAGCCGACAAGATACGCGGCTTCATGCGGTCAAACGCGGTCAACGGCTTCGCAACCGTCGAAGAGGCGGCTGATGCCGTGGCGGCTTACATGCCTCACCGGCCAAAGCCGAAGAACAGCGAGGGTTTGCGCAAGAACCTGCGGCAGCGGCCTGACGGGCGGTGGCGGTGGCATTGGGATCCGAGATTCATGGACGGCGACATGAGGATCGACAGCGATCGCAAAGACGTCGATCCGGAACTGCTGCAGGCTGCCGAGACATTGTCGGTTCCGACCCTGCTCGTGCGCGGTGCTTCATCGGAGCTCGTTCATGAGGAACATGCGCGCGAGTTTCTGGAGATCGCCAAAGATGCCGAATATCTGGACGTCGCCGGCGCTCGGCACATGGTCGCCGGAGATGCGAACGATCAATTCACGGTGGCGCTGTCGAATTTCCTAGGCCGCAGCAGGTCCCTCCATGCCACCACCTAGTGCATCGCGCGTTCAATCAGCGCCCAGCGGTGCGGGGGACCGGCCCCGACAAGCTTAGCCAAACGGAACGAGGTGGTTCAGGATCCGAGCCCGGTGCTCTAGCCGAGATCTGTTTCTAGGCTGACTTTCTGAAACGCTACTTACGATCCTGAACGTTGGACGGGACGGCAGAGCTCAGACGGTTGCCGGTATTTTCTGCCGCTTCGCCCACGTCTCGATGGGAGTCAGTTCAACCGGCAGCTCCTGGAGAACCGGCGCCATATCAACACGGAACGGCCGCTCCTCCGAGCTATTGTACCAGGTGTAGATGCGCTTTAGCTCGGCCATGAGCCAGGCGGGATCGAGCGACGATTTGCTGCCGGAGACCCGGAGCATGAGCTCGCAGAATTCATCGATGCTCTGGCTTTCGTAGGTCAGCGGTCGATCCCAGGCCCGAGCCAGCTTTTCCGTCAATTCGGGGAGCCGAACGGTTTCCGGCCCGCCCACAGCAAAGCTCCGGCCGGCAAGGTGCGGCCGCTCCATCGCCGCGATCATGAGCGAGGCGACGTCATCGTGGCAGATCCAGGAAACGTCGAGAGTTTCCTTGTGCGGGTAGACGACGGTATTGCGAGCCGCGATGGGTGCCCAGCCCCATCCCATCAAATTGTCGAGGAAAACCACCGGCTGGATGCTCACGGTAGGCACGCCGGAAGCGAAGAGCCGTTCGCGCATCTCATAACGGGCATCCTGCGCCGCGAAGCCGCGGGTTGTTTCGGAAATTGGCAAACTGGTGTTGAAGATCAGGATCTTCGTCGAAGGCGAGCCTGCGGCAGCTTTCGCGATCGCCCCAACAGCTTCAATCAGCGGCTCCGCGGCCTGAAATGATGTCGAAGGCATGTTCAGGAACACGGCGTCCGATCCCGACGAGGCCGCGGCGAGACTACCCAGATCGCGATAATCGGCGGCCAAAGTCTCGATCGGACGGTTGTCCACCTCCAAATCGTGTGGCTCGCGGCTCACGGCAACAGGATCAAAGCCCGCGCGAGCGAGCGCTCGCACCTGCGCCATTCCTTGGACGCCCGTGGCGCCGAAAACGACTACTCTCATTCTGGGTCCTTCAAGCTTTCCGGCACGGCCGGAGCGGCGGTGGCGATGGCGACGGCGACGGCGACGGCGATGTTGATCGCATGAGGTGACCAGTCATTCCTCAAAGCACCTTGCGGACGCGGGCGATGAGATTTTCCGTACCGCGCACCAGATCTGCGATGGCATAACGCCTCTCGCGCTGTTCCTCTGAAAGAACATGGGCAAGCGCCGTCTCCGAACTGTCAAACCAGTGAATTTCGACGGCAGCGAACATGCTGATCCGCTGACCCGCCGCCCGCCCCCCCAAGGCCACGTAAAGTTCTCGCGAGTGGGCTCGTGCCGCCTTGGGCAATGATTGCAGCTGCGAAGCGAGCAGGCTGGGCTCTCGGAGAGGAGCAAGCCTGAAAAAGGTCAGCAACCGAATTCCGTCGGCAGGGCTCCCCTCGAAGAGAATTCGATCGGCGAGGACCATTCCCCCTTTCGGTTTATCAAGAAGGTAATCTTCATCGGGCTTCACATGTTCGAGATAGGCAGCCGAGCAAAAGGCGCGGTCCATCTCGAAAGGATCATCGAAATCGAATTCCGAACACACATCGAAGCCCGGCCAGGGCAACAATGGAACTCCATCCTGGAGAATTGCCTCATTTTGCCAGTACCGCCGGACGTGAGGCAGCTTTCGTGACAAATCGGCGTGCGTTGAGGACCAATGCGCTCGCATGCGCGCAACGGTGAGCGAGGGGTGGGCGGGAGCGAAACCGATACGGGTGATCACCTTTCTGCTCCTGAGGCGCGGAGGAACAAGGAGCTGATGCAGAAGCACATGCGCGCCATCCGCTAGTAGTGCACCGAAGGGCCGCGCACCGTCGTCGCGCCGCCATCCACTACAATGGTTTGACCGGTGACATTGCGGCCGCCGGGCCCGGCGAGAAACACGAACCAGCGTGCCATATCCTGCGCGTCAATGACCCGTCCCAAAGGGTTTACCTCCGCCGACTTCTGGCGAGTAGCCTCCTCTCCGCCGTAGATAGCCGCGGTGAGGCCGGTCGAGATCATACCAGGGGCGACCGCGTTCACGGTAATTCGGTGGTTCGCCAGCTCGGCTGCGACGGAGCGGGTGAGACCAAGTATCGCACTTTTGCAGGTTGAATAAGCGTGCGGCCCGAGGGCGGCCACGGACGCGTTGCTTGCCGTCGTCAATATGGTTCCGCTCCGGCGCGTCATCATGTGCCGCGCCGCATGCTTCATCCCATAGAACACGCTGTGCAGGAGGATTGCTGTGGTATCGAACCAGCCTTCCTCCGATATTGCGGCTATGCTGCCCCTCGCCCCGATCGTGCCGGCATTGTTGATCATCGTGTCGAGGTAACCGAAGGTAGCGGCCGCACCATCGACCAGATCTGCAACTTCGGCTTCGCGCCTCACGTCGCATGCAATTCCGACCCCGCCAATGTCTTCGGCGACGCGCCGAGCGGCCTCCCCGTCGACATCTCCAATCGTTACGCGGGCGCCTTCTGCGGCGAACGCCCGCGCCGTCGCCTCGCCAATGCCGCTTCCACCGCCTGTAATCACGACAACGCTGCCGGCGATCAGGCGTCGAGCATCTGGCTCGCCCGGGACCGCTTGCAGGGCCGGTTCAGTCACGGGCGATCGTCGTCAGCCGCCGCACCCGGAATCGCCAGGCACCCTGCTCCCTCACCAACTCGTCATCATACCGTCCAAAGGCTCTGTGAATGCGCCCGTCAAACCCGTAGGATTCCGTGGTATAGGACCTGGCCGTCGCTCGATTGCCGTTGACCGATATGAGGCCTACCGAAGAGCTGAACATGATCCACGTCAATTGCTGCATTCGCGCTGTCCAGGCATCGATGATGGCGCTCTTCCCTTCGACCTTGGACAGTGACGGATGGCCGATGATCTGCCACTCGGCATCCTCATCCGACCAAGTACTTGCCCAATCGGCCGCGTCCGCTCGTATCACCGCGTCGGCATAGGCTTCGAGCAACTCTCGAATTGCGGCCCGATCCTCAAAGGCACCCGCGAACGGCATGACCGAGCCTCAGCGCCCCCGCTCGCCGCCGCAGGTCATGCGGTCTCGATTCCGGCCAGCATTCGGCGCACAGCGTCCCGCTGAAGCTCCGGCGGCCACCGCTCCGCAGAAACAGCGACTTCCGTTCCAATGCCACGAACCAGTGCCAACAGTTCCTGAGCAGCCTGGCGGCTGTTTAGCTTTGGCGATGCCCGCCCATCGGCGACCATTCTGTCGAACAATTGCTCGAAACCGCAGATAGCGGATTCGAGGTTCGCTTCCCATTCCCGCCTGATGTCCGAATCGGTGAGCGCTTCCGAAAAGAACTCGATCGAGATGCGCCACGCGCTGACCATTTCCGGCCGAAGGGGAAGCAACGCTTCGGCGAGGTCGAGGACGCCGGCGTCCGAGGATTGGAGCAGCGCGGCCTGCTCCCTTTGCGAACGACCGAGAAGTGTCCTGTACGTGTGGTGGAGCAATTCCTTTTTATTGGCGAAATAGTGCGACACAATCGCGGTGCTGGCGCCAGCGGCATCGGCGATCCCCTTAAACGAGATTGAGCCGATGCCCTCTTTCGCAATCATATGAGCGGCGAGCGAGACAACGGCCTCTCTCCGTTCGTCATGATTAACTACCTTGGGCATGCTTTCCCCTTCAGAAAGTCCGTGCATTCGCCGGCTCGCAGCCGACAAAATATGACGGCTATTTTATGATGATGTCAACAAAACAAATTGACCAGCTTCGATAGAGGGTCGAGAAGATCACGATTTCATAGGTTTGAGGGAGATACGACATGCCCGACCTCTCTCGCCAGGAGATGCTGGACCTCGTTGAACGCCATTTCGCAGCGGAAGCCGCCGGCGACGTCGATTCCACGATGGCGACAGTATGTCCAAATCCCCTATTCGAGTTCTTCCCGCTCGGCTACCGGCTCACCTGCAGGGAAAACGTTGCCGAGCTTTACCGGCGCGTCCTGCCCAGCCAGGCAAGGCGAACAGGCCTTTCCACTCGGAAGAATATCTGGTTCAACAATGAAGGATGCGTCATCGAAACCGAGTCTCGGTTCAAGGACGGACAAGGCAGGGACCACAGCGCGGCGAACATCGTCGCTTTCACGTTCGAAGACGGCCTCATCAAATCCGAACGGGTATTCTTGGATCCAGTGGCAGCGGCGATGTTCGACGCCGCCCTCGGGCCGGACTTCAGCGGCTTCTTGGAGCCAAAAGAACTTCAGGAAATCGGTGCCGTCCGCGACAACACCCAGGCTTGAGCCGGTTCGCATGGACGGGCTTCGAAATGGGAAAGGCGCGCCACGTGGAAAATTCGGTCGTCAGCCGAAGTAAAAACAACCGAGGCTTCATCTTACGACCCATGGGGATGCCGTTCAGAACGGCGACGCATGCTCCACTTGGACGACCGCCTGCAGAAGGGCATCGATCGCTTCGTCGACATGCTCGATGTGCGTGCGGAAGGAAAGGATCGCGCAGCGGAGGGTATAGCGACCGTCGATACGTGTGCCGCTGAGCATGATGCGGCCCTCGGTCTGCAGGTGGCGAAGCAGCCGCTCGTTGAAGGCATCGGCGTCGCCGCTTGGCGGCAGATAACGAAACGCCACAACGGAAAGATCTGGAGGTGGACCTGGATCGAACCCCTCCAATTCGGCCAGGCGCGCGTGAAAGTAGCGCGCAAGAAACAGCTTCTCGGCCTGGGCCGCTCGAAAAGCGGCCACTCCGGCGAGTTGCAGCGGCAGCCACAAACGCATCGCCCGGAAGTGGCGCGTCAGCTCCGGTGAAAGGTCGGCCGGCGACGGCCCCACGTCCGACTCACCGAGCGGACGGAGATATTCTGGACTGGCACTGAAGGACTCGAGAAGGTGCCGGCCTTCTCGGACCAGCACCGCACCCGTTCCATAGGGCAGAAACAAGGTCTTGTGCGGATCGAGCGCGACGCTGTCCGCGAGATCGATCCCGCGTAGCTTCTCCCTGCCCTCGCTGCACAAGACGAAAAGCCCCCCATAGGCGCCGTCGATGTGGAACCAGGCGCCGTAGCGGCGGCATAGTGCCGCAATGTCGGGAAGCGGATCCACCGAACCCGTGTCGACCGTTCCCGCCGAGGCGACCACAAGCCACGGCCTCACGCCGGAAGCAATGTCCTGTTCAAGCGCCTCTTCGAGGGCTGAGACCGACATGCGATATTGCTCGTCCGTCGCCACGAGCCTTCGCGGCGATTGCCCGCGCCCGGCAATATGCAAGGCCTTGTCGACACAATGATGGGTGAAGCGCGTCGAATAAACGGCTCCTCCGCCCTCTGGATCGTGGGCGTCGCGTGCCGCAACGATCGCCGTCAGATTGGCAAGGCTGCCGCCCGAAGTCAGGGTTCCGGCTGCCCCTGCGGGATAGCCAATGAGCTCCGCCAGCCAACGAATCGTGGCATTTTCCAGCCGCACGGCACCGGGACTTGCCGAAGCAAAGCCGGAATATTTGTTGGAAACTGCGGCCAGGAGGTCGCCGAGGGCCGAGTGGAAAAGGCCTCCCCCCGGAATATACGCCATGAAGCGCGGCGAGGTCGTGGCGAAGCCGGGCGCATCGACACAGTCGGCGATGTAATCAAGCACGTCGGCCGCGGTGCGTCCGTCCTCGGTAAATTCGGGCTGAAGCGAACGCGAGAAAACCTCCGCCCATGGTCGGTTGCTGGGCGCGTCCGGAACCTGGGCAAGGTAGTGGAGAACATGCTGAAGCGCTTGACCCCCAAGCGCCTCGCGCTCGCCTTCGTCCGGCTCGAGCGGCTGCATCGCCAGACGATGCGCGCTGATCTGCGCCCTGAGTTCCTCAATCATCCGGGCGGTTGATGTCACAGAAGGTCCTGAACAGGAAGAATCTCTTCGCCGATCGTTTTCAGGCAATCGCTCAGGTCGGCAAGAAGAGCTGGAGTTCGGCAGCGGCTCTGATCAGCCTTGCCGCTCTTGCGGTCAGACGCCTGCAGCAGACGAGTTCACGTCTTCCAGCATCCAACAGCCGGTGCTGATCAAGGGAATTCGCGAGCAGGCGGTTCACCGTGCCACGAACGGCAGCGTGCTCATGAACTGATCCGCGGGATCTGACTGGCACGAGCGATGGGATCCCTAACTGGTGGTCCCCAAGATGGTTCGCGAAGCGGTTTGGCGTGCCTTTAAAGCAGTCAACGCCATCGGACGTGCGCGCCCGGACGGCCATGCGGGTGCCGAGAGAATCCTATCCTTTGGCGACATCCACCCTTCGCTCTCAACAAGCGGCCATTGCCCTCGCTTCGGCGAACGCAGTATCCATCGCATTCTGCACATCTCGATCGGCGCCAAAGGTCGGAGACACTCTGATTATCTCCGGTTTTTCGACACCGATGAAGCGAAGCCATTCGGCAAGATAGCTTATTTGAAAGTCGAGGTGCTGAAGCCCCGCTCCACTGCGCATGTCCAAGGCGCCAGCGGCGACGATGATGCTTCGCTTCCCAGCCGCATGACCAGCAACGTTGCCCGACGCATCGTTGGTGAACGCCATTCCCGGCTGAGTGACGACGTCAATGAAGTGCTTCAGCCGATAAGGAACGCCGAAATTCCACATCGGCGTTGAAATCACCCATATATCGAAAGACGTAAAGTATGCGGCGAGGGTCCTCACCTCTTCCCATGCCGCCCAATTGTCGGCCGAGACCCTATTGCCGCGGATAAGCTGATACCGATCCTCGATCATCGCGCCGCCCATCGAGGGCAGCGTCAGATCCCAGAGATTCATTTCCTCCACGGCAAGCAGCGGGTCCCTCGCCTGCATCGCCTCGATCAGCGCTTCCGCGACCTGCGCCGATCGGGAACGGGCACGCGGGCTGCCCCGAAGGTGAAGCATTCTGCGGAGCGGCAGAGGTGCTTCATCGTCCGCAGAAGATTCTGGCCATGACATGTTCACTCGGGGCCCGACGACGAATTCATTCGGCAGGCATGGTCGGCATGCAGACCCCGTCGAGATCCAGCACGTGCGTCAGCCTCCCCAGCGCCATCCAAGAACCGATCGAAAAAGTGAGATCCACGATCTCACCGTCGTCGAAGTTCTGATGCATGCGATCCCAGAACTCCTCATTCTCGTCCATCGACTGCGGCTCGTCGCCAAGGCGCTCGGCATATTCGATCGCGAGCCGCTCCCGCTCGCTGAATTGCGCCGACCCTCTCCACTCGGCGACGTCCAGATAGAAAGGCTCATCCGGCGCCCGAGTGTCTCGGGCGCGCGCGGCCTTGGCAGCATCTCCGCCGCTGCGTTCGATATGGGCGGCCAAGTCGCGCCCAGCCCGCATGCGGATACACAATTTGCAGCCGTTCAGCTGTGCCGTCTTTATCCGAGCAGCCTCCATCTCGCGCGTGGAGAGGGTGGAATGCTCGTAGACGGCAAGCGAGTAGGCGGCGGCTGCCGCCCCGATCTCGGGACGATAATGGGTCCAGACGTAAGCGGACGGATCATGCGCGTAATCTTCTGGGACATGGACGCGAGGCATCGGCCGTCTTCCTTTCTGTCGAGTTCAGCAAGTGTCGCCCGGCTGCAATCAGCTTGTGCCGAGGCACCCAACGTCATTCTTGATGGTGCAGGTTAACGAGTATCGCCTCCCCCTCGATCTTGGCCGGCCACACCTTGACCGGTTTTTTCGTCAAGGTTCCGGCGGGGCAACCTGTTCGCATGTCGAAGCGCACCCCGTGCGCGGGGCAAAAGATATGAACTCCCTTCGTCTTTCCCCCCTCCAGCTTTTGAAGTTGGTGGCTGCACATATTCTCGATCGCATAAGTGCCGGTGGTCGTGCGGACGATCAGAATTTCCTGACCAGAGACCGAGTAACTGCGGTTGCCGCCGGCCGGAACATCCGCCGTGGTCGCAACTTCAATCCAGTTTTCGGCAGCCATTGCGAAGCTAGCGGCCGGGCGGCGCATATACGAGAAGCAGATTTCCTGGCATGTGGTAGTAGAGCCCATAGCCCGAATTCACGACCACGTGGCCATCGGCAACGGCGGCGCCGGGGCCGCTCATGCCGCCGCCTTTTGCGCGCGCGCCGGCGATTGTGGCGACGGGACGAGCCGTCTGGGCGCTCCAAATCACCCGGCCGGACGCGCTGTCATAGGCTCGGAACCATCCATCCAAATGCCCGCCGAAGACGATCCCAGGAATTGCTGTCACCGCCGCGGAAATACCCGGGTCGCAGAATGGCTGGCTGCCGCAGCTATTCGCGGCGCGCCGGCGCCATAGGATCCTGCCTGTTGCTGCATCCACGGCGTGCAGCCCCGCACCATTGATGCGCGCATCATATTCGCGCCCGTCTTTGGTGTCGGCCATATCGTTGATGGGGACGAAGACACTCCGCCCTTGGGCTGCCATGCCGAAGTGCACACCGCCCTGCGTCCCGCCATGGCCAAGCCTCGTCCGCCAGATGATCCGGCCGTCGTCGAGGTCGAGCCCGTGAACGACGCCGGATTTTTGTCCGGCAACGACGATGTCGCGTCCCTCGCCCACAGACACCAGAATTGGCGACGCGGCAACGTCAAGGTCCGGGCCTTTCTCCTTCGGGCAGTTCGCGTTTCCAATCATGCACCCGACGTTCCAGGCGTCCCCTTTGGTGAGAGAGGTCGACCAAAGACGTCGTCCCGTTTTCGCGTCTACGGCGAAGACGGCGTCGCTGTTGGTGTCGGCGGGTGAAGAGTAGTTCTCCCCCGAACCGAAGTAGACCCGGCCGCGTACGCCGTCATAGGTCGGGCTGTTCCAAACGGGTGCTCCTGATGGCGCAATGATGGCCGTGCCATCGGAGGTTACGCCCCGGCGCCGGCCCGGTTCGGGGATGGTATAGTGTCGCCATTTCTCGGCTCCACTTTTCGCGTCCAGGGCCAGAACCGACCCGCGGAATGTGCAGCACGCATATTTCGGGTCAGCGGCAGCGGTGACTTCGAGCGACGATATGGGCACGAAGATGGTGTCGCCGCCCAAAGCGGGCGTGCCGGTGATGGTGGCGTTCGAATGATCGTCCACCTTCCGACGCCACAAGATCCGGCCGGTGCGCGCATCGACCGCGTAAGCGCGTCCGAGAATATCGCCGAAATAAAGGCGTCCGGCTTCAGGATCCGCGACAATGCCGGTTCTCACTTCGGCCGACACGCGGGTGTTCCAGCGAACGCACCCGCTTTCGAGATCAAAGGCGTAAACCGTGCCGTCCTGGCTTCCCACGAACAATGTTCCCCAGCCAATGGTTGGCTGAGAGCGCGCCCGGACGGCCGCCGGATAAGCGAATGCCCACTTCAGCCGGAGCTTCGGCACGTCGCTTGGGGCGAGCTTGGCGACGTCGGCCGGAATGAACCTGCTATTGTCATGGCCCCACCCGACGCGGGCGGGCGGGCTGCCCCCCGCAAGTTGGGGCGATGGGCAGCGGCTCGGCGGTTTGGGCGGCTGGTAATCCGCCAGTGAGATGCGGGTGAGATATTCGGCAATCTGCGTTCGTTGCGCCGGCTGCAACCCGCTTGCCTGCTTGGTCATGATGCCGCCGTTCATGGATGCGAGGATCGCGTCCGGCGCCATCATCTCGAGCCACACCCTGCTCGGCGCCTTCGGTACCCCGCCGTCGTGGCACATCGCGCAGTTTTCGTCGAACAGATCCCTGCCGGGATGATTGTCGGGATCGATCGTTGGCCCGGCACGGGCCTGGAGCTCGTCGGTCGATTTCATCCTTTCTCCACCCATTGCCGTGGATGCAGACGGCTCGGCCGAACGATCGCAAGAGGAAAGAACGAGTAAAGTGGCCGCCGTGCAGGCAATAAGCGGCCACGGACGGCGGACGATCATCTGCGGTTGCCGAACGTCAGGCCCGCTTCAAGGCCGTAGAACCTGGGCGGACCATATTGCGAATTGGCCCACAGCCCGCCGACCACCTGAGACGCCGTGCGATACCTCTTGTCGGTGATGTTGCGCACGATCCCGCGCAGGAAATATCGCCCGTCGCTTTCCGCAAAGGTGATTGACGCGTTGAGAAGCGTGCGGGCGTTCAGGAACGTATTCTCGTCAGGACTGGTGATCGATTGCGTGAACAGATTGCGCGAAGTGTAGTTCGCGTTGCCGTTGAACGTCAGGGTGTGGGCAGCTCCCACGGGCAATTGATAGGTCGCATCGAGGGTCGTCTGCCACTTCGGGGCCCTGTCGAGCGGCGCGCTGGCAAGATCGTAACCGGCGGGTATTTCCGTGACATACTCGTTATATTTAGCGTCCTGGTAGCCGAGCACGGCCCGAAGGGTCAGGCCCTCCACCGGCACCGCGGTGAATTCCGCCTCGATCCCCTTCACCTCCGCGCTCGCAGCGTTGAAGAAACGGGTCACTTGGTTCGGCTGACCGTTGACCTCGATCGGCACCACGATCTGCTTCTGCAGATCCTGATA
>JAESFL010001008.1_pt1 | contig 12291 bp, 11 predicted proteins | sample 9269401 | NCBI WGS metagenome assembly JAESFL01 (sample SAMN14506025, study PRJNA617098) | algae metagenome | isolation source: Gloeocapsa sp. UFS-A4-WI-NPMV-4B04 and co-occurring heterotrophs from desert... | place: USA: Utah | collected 2006-10-01 | reverse complement strand
CCATCTTGCTCGGACCTCTCCAGCGCAACTCGCAAAGATCTTCGCCCATGAACGTTGACCGCCTCGTTTGCGGAGTACTCGCCGGCCTAGTTCTGCTGCTGATAGGCTTTGTTGAAACACCCTTGGGTCAGGGGTTCTCAGGTCTTGGTCGAGGCGGCGATGGCTTCGCTAAGGTGACGCCAGGAGCGCCTCTGGCGTTTCCGAGAGACTTCGGGTCTCATCCCGACTACCGCATCGAGTGGTGGTATCTGACAGCCAATCTCGAGGATGCTCAGGGGTCGTCCTATGGCGTGCAGTGGACACTGTTCCGGCAGGCACTCGAGCCTGGCCTGGAGCGTGAGGGGTGGTCAAACCAGCATGTTTGGATGGGCCACGCGGCGGTCACCAGCAAGGATCGACACGTCTATGCCGAGACCTTCGCCCGTGGCGGCGTTGGTCAGGCGGGGGTCATCACGGCCCCTTTCCGGGCATGGATCGACTCCTGGGCCCTCCAGAACTCCGAGCTCGGATTGGACGTATCACGGCTGGAGGTGACCGCGTCAGGCGCTGACTTCAGCTACCGGCTGCAGTTGCAGAGCAACGCCGGGCCCGTTCTGCACGGAGATCAGGGTTACAGCCGGAAGTCCGATCGCGGGCAGGCATCCTACTATTTCAGCCAGCCCTTCTTTGGAGTCGAAGGAACCATCACCCTTCAGGGCGTTGAACGGCAGGTCACCGGGCGCGCCTGGATGGACCGGGAGTGGAGCAGTCAGCCGCTCGCGCCAGATCAGACAGGCTGGGACTGGTTCTCGCTGCATTTCGACACCGGCGAGAAACTGATGCTGTTTCGGATCCGACACGAGGATGGAACCGATTACCGCACGGGCACGTGGATTAGGGCCGACGGCGAAACGCAATCGATCAAACCTGACGAAATCCTGATCCAGCCGATCGCTCATGTCACCGTTGCAGGGCGAAGCGTTCCCACGCAGTGGTCACTGCAGATCGAGAGCCGAAGGCTTTCCCTTGAGAGTGCGCCGCTGAACCCCCAGAGCTGGATGGGAACAAGCTTCCCATATTGGGAAGGCCCGATACGCATCAGCGGCAGCCATCCAGGCCAAGGATACTTGGAGATGACAGGCTACTGATGCTGCGGATTTGGGTAGGGCCGATCAGCACACGAGAAATCAGGACTGTGGATCGGCGCCCAAGAGGGACCCACCCTATTCTAAAGGTAAGTGACTGCGAACACCGAGACTTTCTGTTCCAGTCGCAAAATCGATCGGTGCCGAATTGGAACCCACCTCGCGAGGGATTTTACCCGAAAGCTCAAACCCTTAGCTAGAAAATATGCTTGGGGCCCTCTTGGACGCCGATCCACACCGATCTCTCGTGGCCTTTTAGCGGCTAATGCTGGAGCCTCGTACAGACGAGGGCGCGGTTTCGGCCTGATGTCAGCTGCTTTGGATTTGCGGGGCAATCCAACCAGCAGGTGGCGGCTGCCTCGCAGCTGGAAAAACGCCAACAGTGAACCCAGCATCACTTCCGTTCATTTCTTGACGCCTCCGAGCAATTCTCCAGCCCAGGGGAGTTCGGACAAATGCGTCTCGATATAGGCCGTAAAGCGTTGCAGTCCCGCCGTCGGCGCGCTCATGCCACGCGATCACATAGCTCAGTACGGATGCCTGGACGCTATTGCCAAAGGAGATCTCGACATTTGAAAGATGATGTGACGTACGCCGCCAACGCCAAAGGCGGCCAAGCTTCTCGACGAGCTCGGCGGCACTTCGTGCATTGAGCCTTTCGTCAGCACCGAACTCCACAACGCAATCTTGTGTGAATATCGCCTCAAGGCCATCAAGCTGCATGCTATCGAGCACCCGACAATAGGCCGCAAGCATTTCCGCAATGGTCAACCGGTCATCAACACGACGGACTATATCGTCGACAGTCATTCCCGCCTCCCTCTATCCAAGCAAAACGTACGTATTGCGAACATCAGGCTGGCGTTCGAACAAATCACTTGACGCAAAAATCTCACCAGTTCACGGTTTTGTCCAGGAGCTTGGCCGCGTTCGTGACGAAGCTCTTGTCCTAAGTCCGATCCAGAAGGGTGAATGACAATGAGGCGTCTTGTTTCTGTCTACGGCCTGCCGATCCTCGCCGCGATGACACTGTTCTTGGCAACGATGCTATCTACTACCGTCGATGCGCAAACAAAAACGGTCTGGCGCATTCAAAACCAATGGCTGCCTGGCAACCAACTCACCGAGGTGGTGGACGACTGGGCCAAGCGGATGAACGCGGCGTCAGGGGGCCGCCTCGAAATCCAGATGCTGCCCGCTGGCTCCGTTGTTCCTCTAGCGCAGTCGCTCGAAGCTATCAGGGGCGGCGTGCTCGACGGGCACGTTTCGTATCCCACTCTCTATGCCGGCATCGACGCCGGTTTCGCCCCACTCGGCGACATCCCGGGCGCATTCGACTCGCCGTATCAGCTGGTGGAATTCTGGTACTATTATGGTGGATTGGACCTGCTCCGGGAGGCATATTCTCGGTTCAACATCTATACTATCGGCGTCGGGACAGGCTCGTTCGAGGCTATCCCTTCCCGCAAGCCCCTGAAATCCCTTGCTGACTTCAAGGGCTTGAAGATGCGCAGCCCTCCCGGCATTTCCAGTGCAATTCTCGAGAAACTTGGGGCCTCGCCCGTGGTGCTGCCGCTGACGGAGGTGTTCTCTGCTCTTGAAAAGGGCGTGATTGATGCTGCTGACAACGGTACCCTCTCATACAATGAGCAGACCGGCGTTCATGCGCACGCCAAGTTCACGTTGATCAACAGCATGCATTCCAATGGCGCCTTCGATATCTCGGTCAACAAAGCCAAGTGGGATGCACTGCCGGCCGACCTGAAGGCTCTGCTTGAACTGTCCATGCGCGACCTGATGGTCCGCTGCATCGTCCGTGTGCAGGTGGACGACGCCGCAGTCCTGGCGAAGGCGCAGCAGTCCGGACTGCAACTCGCCGAACTGTCGAGCCAGGAGAAGAAGGAATACCGCCAAATGGCCGTCCAAGCTTGGAGCGACTGGGCCAAGAAGAGCCCACTCGCAGACAAGGTGATCAGCGGCTACGTGGACTACCTCAAAAAGACCGGCAAGATCTAATCCAGCCATCGGGACCCTCCTAACAAAGGGTCCCGACCGTTCCAACTTGAGGCACCCATGATAACACGTTTCAACCGTGCATTGGGGGACATTCTATCCTGCGGCTACATCATCGTCTTCGCTCTCACCTTCTATGAGGTCTTCGCTCGTTACATCCTTCAGGCTCCCACGCAGTGGACCTTGGAGATCACCCTCATCGTAGCGGGTTTGCACTACCTCCTCTGTGGAGCGCAGGTTTCCGCCGACGAGGGTCACATCGCAGTAACCGCAGTGACGGACAAGCTCCCGCGTCGCATCCAGCAGATCTTGCGCAGGTTTGGCGTTGCCGTAGCGCTCGTGTGCTGTGTGATTCTCGTGTGGGCATCATGGAATCAGGCGGCATTCTCCATCAGCATGAACGAGCATTCCGGGACAGTGTTCAACACGCCGATGCCGATCATCCTCAAAGTGGCGCTGCTGGTAGGGTTCACGCTCATGGCGCTGCAAGAACTTGTGCTTCTTGTTGGTAAGCGCTCATGAGTCCCGAGCTGGTTACCCTTGTCACGTTCGGCCTTCTCTTCGGCCTGGTGACGATCGGCGTTCCCTTGGCCTTTGCAACTCTCGGCACCGCTTTGGTGATCGGATTCAGTCTGTTCGGCCCGCAGAGCACGATCATCATCGCAAGCCGGATCTACGACAACGCCACCAACTATGTCCTAATCACCGTACCGCTCTTCATTATAATGGGCATTTTGCTCGAGCGCAGCGGGATCGCGGCGAAGCTCTTCAGCGTACTACACTTGTGGACGGCACGGCTACCCGGCGGCATGGCAGTCGGGGTGGTGCTCGCAGGCTCGCTGATGGCTGCAATGGTCGGGGTCGTTGGTGCGGAGATCATTACGCTCGGCCTGGTCGCGCTCCCGACCATGCTGCGGCGAGGCTATGATAAGCAGATCGCACTTGGCACCGTCGTGGCTGCGGGATCTTTAGGCGCGATGATCCCGCCGAGCCTCGTGCTCGTCTTTTATGGCCTGATCGCCAACGTCTCGATTGCGGAACTCTATGCAGCCGCCCTATTGCCAGGGCTGCTTCTTGCTGGCCTTTACGCGATCTACATTATCGTTCGCTCTATCATCAACCCAGCCCTGGCTCCGCCACCTCCGCAGGAGGAATTGGACCTTCCCCTTAAAGATAAGATCTTACTTGCCAAGGACCTCGTGCTGCCCGTCGCTGTCATCCTTGCCGTGCTCGGTTCCTTGTACTTCGGTATTGCTACACCCACGGAGTCGGCCGCTATTGGCGTCGCGGGAGCCCTTCTTGCAGTTTGGGTGAGTGGGAGTCTGAACTGGTCTGATCTGCCGAAGATTGTCATGGAGTCGGGCCGCGCCATTGGTCCGGTTCTTTGGATCTTCTTTGGCGCGACGGCATTCGTGGGAATCTACACGTTCACAGGCGGGATCACCTATCTGACGAACCTGATCGCGGGCCTGCCGCTCCCCCCGATGGGCATCATCATCGCGATGCAGATCATCCTCATTCTTCTCGGCCTGCCGCTCGATTGGATCGGGATCGCTCTCCTCACAATGCCGGTCTTCGTTCCCGTTATTAAGCAACTCGGATACGACCCGATCTGGTTCGGCGTTCTGTTCTGCATCAACATGCAGGTCGGCTATCTCTCGCCGCCGTTTGGTCCTTCTTCGTTCTATCTGAAAAGCGTAGCACCGCCAGAGGTGTCGCTGAAGGACATATTGCGATCAGTTTGGCCCTTCATGGGACTGCAGATTGTCGGCCTCATCATAGTGACCGCCTTCCCACAGATAGCTCTGTGGCTGCCGAGCATGATGCGATGACTGCCGCTCTTAAAGGACGACGAACCCTGGTAACAGGAGCGTCGAGCGGCATCGGTGCGGCGCTCGTGCGCCAGCTCGCGACGTTGGGCGCTGACGTTCATGCTGCTGCGCGGGACAGCAATGCGCTGGATGCGCTTGCCAGGGAGACCGGATGCGCCGCGCACGTCGTCGACGTGACCGATAGGATTAACCTTGAGAAGCTCGTCGCATCTGCTCGTCCCGAGGTCCTCATCTGCAACGCTGGAACAAACTTCTCGGAGACGCTCGACAAAGCTGACCGCGCGCAGATCGACGATTTGGTGGCAGTCAACCTGTCCGCCGTCCTTCATATCGTAAGCCTCGCGCTCCGTTCCATGAAGGCCCATGATCGAGGTCATATTGTTCTTATAGGCTCGATTGCGGGCCACTATGCCTTGACCGGCGGAAATCCTGTCTATCATGCGACGAAGGGCGGGATCGCTGCGTTGGCGGCGCAGCTGCGTCTCGAATTATGCGGCCGCCGTATCCGCGTAACGGAAATCGCGCCAGGGCGGACACGCACAAACATCTTCGCAAAGACTATTGGCCATGCTGAGCGCGCTCAACAGCGGTTTTTGGAAGGTTACGAACTCCTTGAACCCGCGGATGTCGCGGACGCTATCTGCTATGCACTCGCGGCTCCCCTACACGTGAATATCTCGCATATTGAGATCATCCCAACCCTGCAGGTGATCGGTGGTCTCACGACAGTACGACCCCGCCAGGCGCTTGGACCCAAGGAGAGCGAAGGTGACCGATCTTAGCGGGAAGACAATTCTCCTGACTGGTGCGTCGAGCGGGATCGGCGCAGCTACGGCGCGGGTCCTCGCGGATGCCGGTGCCCATGTGGTCGCCCAGCACCGGAATGACACGGATCGCGCCGGTGCCCTGGCGGCGCTACAAGGCGTCGAGGAAATTCGCCGTACCTTCATTGCAGCGGATTTTTCAGACCCGCACGCCGCGGTACGCCTTTGGAAGGAGGCAAGCGCTTGGAGGGGTGGTATCGATGCTCTCGTCCTGAACGCGGCAACCCTCCTCTGGGGAGGCATCGACGACGACGATGACGTATGGGACCGATCCTGGACGGAACAGTTCGCCATAAATGTCCTGGCACCCGCGAAGCTTATGCGTGCCGCAGTTCGGGACTGGCGCGGCCGTGGCGGCGTGCTGGTAACCCTGGCAAGCTGGAATGCGCAGCGGGGCTCAACCAACCCTGACCAAATTGCATATGCGGCCTCCAAGGCAGCCGTGAAGGCCGCCGCGCAGACGATCGCACGCGGATACGCCCGGGAGAACATCCTCAGCTACGTGATCGCACCGGGAATCGTGCGTACGCGCATGTCGGAAGAGTTCGCCGCGCTACAACCGGGCGGCGAGGCTGCCGTGACCGCGTCCCTTGCCATGGGCGAGTGGGTGCCTCCGACGGAACTCGGTGAGTTGATCGCCTTCCTCGCCTCTGGAAAGGCGCGTCATCTAACAGGCGCTACGCTAGACGTTAACGGTGCGACCTATGTCCGCTAATGCATGACTGCTAGGTGTTCGACACAGTCAATTGGAACCGAGTACCGCGCCTTCAGCTTAAGTTGCGCCCCCATGGAAGTTGGCGCTTTCCGATCCTGGCTTAGAATGGATGTCACTAATGAGTGCATTCGGAAGACGGGAACGAGTGGGAAGACCTCGCGCTCGTTCGTGGAAACGGACGACGAGAGCATTGGTTGAGGCTAGTCAACTAACGTAAAACGTCGCAGTCGGAATGGAGACGGAAGTCGCCATCGCAACTGCGTGCCAGTGATCACGCTTAGCGGAAGGGACACTCATGCTCAAGTACTACTATAATTTATCTCCGAATCCGATGAAGGTTGCGTTGCTGTTTGAAGAGACTGATCTCGACTACGAACCCATCCCGGTTGACACTCGTAAGGGAGAGCAATTCGCGCCGGATTACCTGGCGCTCAATCCTAATGGTAAGGTCCCGGCGATCGTCGACGGCGACGCGGTGGTTTTCGACAGCACTGCCATCCTTCTCTACCTTGGCGACAAAACCGGCAAGTTCGTTCTCTCCGAAAGACCTGCCGCACGTGGTGAGTTGTTGTCCTGGATGATGTTCATCGCATCGGGCGTTAGCCCCTTCTCCGGACAATGTGTGCACTTCCGGCACTTCGCTCCGGAACCCGTGCCCTACGCGCAAAATCGTTATACCTACGAAGCGAAACGTCATTACGGCATTCTGGACGCCAGGCTGAGGCATCGTCATTACTTAATGGGCGATTCTTACTCGATAGCAGACATGGCGATGTGGGGCTGGGCTCGGGTGCTCCCGTTCGTACTTGGAGACGAAGCTTGGGCGATGTTCCCGAACGTTAAGCGACTCGTTGATGAGATCAACGAACGACCCGCAGCATCGCGCGCCACGGCCCTCAAGGACAGGCATACCTTCAAAGCGGAACTCGACGAAGAAGCTCGCCGTATCATGTACCCGCAGAACGTGGGCTCGTGGGGGCACCCCGGCTGAAAACCCTGAAGGGCCTCACCCCCCACGAGTTCATCTGCAAAACATGGACGTCACAGCCCAAACGCTTCACACTCAACCTGGCCTGACCGGGATTCTGGACCGAGTTCAGTGAGACTACTGCATGACGGCTGGTGCAGGTGGGTGCTTTGCGTGCACCTGCCGGGTGACAGTCGCGGGAGGTCAGTAGCCAAGGATCAATGCGGTCGCACCCGACTGTAGTCTGGCGCCAAACACCGATCACGACCTGCGCCCCCCGCAAGCTGTAGAAGATTTCCTGCTTCAGGCACTCGTCTTGGAGCTCTGCCTTGAGGTCTCTGCCTCTTTGCAGGCCAGAGCAACGCTGTTGCCCTGCGCCAGCGGCGCCTCCATCTGCCGCAGCTTGGCAACGATCTCCTCCGCGCTCCAGTTCTTGCGCCTGCCCATCAGGGGCTCATCGGTTTGGGTTTGATGGTGTAGCGCGCCCGATGACCGCACCGATAATAAACCGGTGGACACTCCTGGAGAAGAGCCCCTACGCGGACCTTCTGCGGGAGATGATCCGACTGGACTCTGCATAGGTGGGAGATTGTAGTAGAAGCGAAGCATGGCCGTCTCTCCTCGTAGGCACGTTCCTCGGGTACCAAGGGGCATGGGCGGTCGACACACGCTCCCCTCGGGCGGCAAGATCCTTCGCGGAGGACTCCAATGAGTGAACCGGGCAAGCCCTGGGAGATGTCAGAGGAGCGCTGGCGGGCGCTCGTCTCGCGGGTGCGGGCCGGACGCCGGCTGGCGCCGGCTGCATGGCCGGGGGGCGCCCGCTGCGCGGTGGCGCTCTCGTTCGATTGCGATCACGAGACCTTTGAGCTCGGCTCCGGCGGCTCCGCCGTGGGGCGGCTCGCCTGGGGCGAGTTCGGGCGGCGCGTGGGGGTGCCGCGCATCCTCGCCCTGCTGGGGCGCCATGGGATTCCCGCGACGTTCTTCATGCCCGCCGTCGTGACGCTCATCGACCCCGACGAGGGACGCCGCATCGCGGGCGAGGGTCACGAGATCGGCATCCACGGCTGGATCCACGAGAACACCTCGCTCTTGAGCCGCGATGAGGAGCGGAGCTTGATGCTGCGCGCCCGCGACCGCTTGGCCACCGTGGCGGGTTCGGCCCCCGTCGGGCACCGCGCGGCGCAATGGGACCTGAGCCCGCATACCATCGCCGTCGTGAAAGAGCTCGGCCTCCGCTACGATTCCTCCCTCATGGCAGACGAGGAGTGCTACGAGGTCGTGCTGGAGGGCGAGCCGAGCGGAGTCGTCGAGATTCCCGTGGAATGGCTGCGCGACGATGCCGTCTATTTCCTGTTCAGCCGCAATCCCGCGACGCGCCCCTATGCCAGCCCGCAGGATGTGCTGGCCGTATTCCTGCGGGAGTTCGAGGGCGCCCATGAACAGGGCGGAATCTTCCAGCTCGTCCTGCATCCCTTCGTTATCGGCTATCGGTCTCGCATCTGGATTCTCGACGAGATCATCCGCCACGCCAGGGCTCGGGGCGACGTGTGGTTCGCCACGCATGCGGCCGTCGCTGAGTGGGTGCGCAGCCATGGCTAGCGGACATAAGTAGCGCCATTCGTGTCGAGGGTCGCGCCCGTAAGGCGCGCCTTCGCGCAGGCGGACGGCACGAAGCGGCCCACCCTCACAGCCTCCAATCGCAGGCATTGGACCTGCTCGGTTCGCGGGATCGCCAAGGCGCTCGATCGTCCGCTCAACACGCTACCAGGCCGCTGGACGGCCCTGCGCCAAGCCGTCGATAAACTCCACCACGCGCCGCTCGGCCTCACCGCCAAGACCCTGGCCAACCATAAGGCCAATCTCAGGGCTGCCCTGCGCTGGCTCTCAGGCACGACGGGTCTGCCCTCCCGCGGCGTTCCCTTGACCCCGGATTGGGCCGCGCTGCGGGACGGGATCACCGACAAAGGCCTGCGACAACGCCTCTATGGGCTCATGCGCTTTGCCTCTGCCCAAGGGCTTGCCCCAGGGGCTGTCGACGATCATCTCCTGGCCGCCTATCTGCGCTACCGCGCCGAGACCACCGCTCTGGCCGCCGACACAAAGGCGCATCGCAGCATCGCCCGCTCCTGGAACCGCTGTGCCGAGGCCGTGCAGGGCTGGCCGGGGCAGCGGCTCCAGGAACCCGCTCTGCCAACCCGAGCCTCGGGACCACCCTGGGAGAGCTACCCGGAGCGCCTGCGAGGCGATCTTGAAGCCTATCTCGCGAGCCTCGCCCGCCCCCGCCGCAGCCGCTCCGACAAGCGCCTGCCACCCGCCAGAGCCTCCACTATCCTCACGCGCCGGCGGGAGCTCGGCGCCTTCATCGGCAAGGCAGTCGAGATCGGCATGCCCCTCGAGCGCCTCACCTCCCTCTCCGCCCTCCTCGATCCGAACGTGGTCCGGCGGGTGCTGGATGCGTACTGGAAGTCGAACGGCGATACCCCGAAGACCTACACCATCGATCTCGCCTGGGAGCTCCACGCCATCGCCCAGACGACCCGCGCCCTCCCGCCGGAAGCTCTGGCCGAACTCGACGATCTTCGCGCCGTTCTGGAGGAGCACCGGCAGGGTGGGCTCACGGACAAGAACCTCGCCCTCATCCGCCAGGTGCTCTCAGGTGACAACTGGCGCGAGGTGGTGCGCCTGCCGGAGGCGCTCGTGGCGAAGGCAAAGGCCATGCAGGACCATGCTCCCGTCAAGGCGGCCCTCCGGGCGCAGCTCGCCATCGCCATCGCTCTCCTGACCGTCGCACCTGTGCGGCTAAAGAATCTGGTGGAGATCAGGCTGGAGGACAACCTCATCCGCCCGGCCGGTCCCGATGAGCCCTACTGGCTGGTGTTCCCGGACTACGACGTGAAGAACCGCGTCAAGCTCGAGTTCCCGCTCGACGAGCACGTCACGGCGCTCATCGAGACCTACGTTCATGAGCACCGGCCCGTGCTGCTGCGGGACAGCAACGACGCCTGGCTGTTCCCGGGTGAAGCGGGTGGTCATAAGACACCCTCGATGTTCTCAGAGCAGATCACCGGGGCGGTTCTGAAGGCCACAGGCCTGCGGCTGACGGTGCACCAATTCCGCCATGCCGCGGCGGCCCTGATCCTGCGGCAGGACCCGGGCAATTACGAGTGGGTACGGCGGGTGCTCGGGCACAAGAACATCCAGACCACGATCAAATTCTACATCGGCCTGGAGACCACGCAGGCAAACGAGCTGTTCGGCCGCATCGTGCGGGAGACCGCCACCTTTGGCGCTTCCCCGGAGGATGCCTGCCGAGGAGATCGCTCCCGCTCGAGAGGTGGCCGAAGGGGGACCGGAGCGCTTGGGAGCGCTCCCGCAAGCCGAGCGTGCGGCTCGCCCGAGGCGGACGGGCGTCGCACATGCGCTGGATCACACAAGCCGACCTCGCCCGCCGCTACGGCTATCTCCTCGATCATCTTGACCGGCATGGGCTCCTGAACGAGCAGGCCGCGGCCGGCGCTCACGTAAGGGCGGAGGCCATTGCGGGCCTGGTCGCGGAGGGACGCGCGCTCTGGAGCCCGGTCACACTCGCTCACACGATCTACAAGCTGCGGCGGATGACCCAGATCCTCTCGCCCGATCGGGACGTGGCCTGGCTGGTCGAGATCGAGCGGGATCTTGCAGCCGAGGCTCATCCAAAGCCGCGTTTCGATCGGATCGTTACAAGCGACCAACTCGTCGAAGCCGGCCTGACGCTGGTGGTCGAAGCGCGGGACGCACACCGGCGGCGGCGGATCTGGCGGGCCGCACAGATGCGGGACGGGCTGATGATTGCGCTTCTGGCACTGTGTCCGATCCGACGGAAGAACTTTGCCGATCTGACGCTGCAGGCGTCGTTCCGCCGCGAGGGAGACCGCTGGTGGATCGTGCTGGGGCCTAAGGACACAAAGAGCGGCCGACCGGACGAGCGGTCAGTGCCGCGCGAGCTCAACCTTGCGATTGCGCTGTATCTGACCTGGGCCCGCCCGATCCTGCTCCACCTGCCGGAGTTCACGATCGGTGGGGGGACGAAGGGGGGCGGGACCGACCCCCTGCTCTCGGGCTCGTTGTGGGTGGGTGAGAAGGGTGAGCCACTCTCGATCAGCGGTGTCGAAGCCGCGATCCGGTCCACCACCCGCATGACGCTGGGCGTTGCCTTGAGCCCGCACGACTTCCGCCGCTCTGCGGCCGCCACGGCAGCCTTCCGGGCCGGGAGCATGCCCCACCTTGCCAGCGCACTCCTGCAGCACACAAACCGCAGGGTCACGGACGAGCACTACAACAGAACGTCTTCGCTGCAGGCGGGCCTGCTGTTCGGCGATCTGATTGCGGGGATGCGGGAAGGCTGATCGGGCCGGAAAGTGACGATCCCGCGTGCTTGATCGAAGAGACTGCACCCATTTGCACGGAGCTCGGGACTGGCATCAACAACCAAGACCTGATGCGCGCGGTCCCGAGCACACGGGAACAAGCGGCGCCTAATTGGAGCCACCGTCCTAGCCATAAGGTCCGCTCAAAATCAGGGGCGGACACCCCTTGGCCCCCTCTTGACGTCTACGCTCGCGGCTACAGCGGATGTTAGCAGCAGGTCCTCGTTATACCAGGGGCGGACCTCCGAGAGGCATCATGCCAAGGTTCGCTTTGCGCCGATTGTGTTCTCTAATGGGTCAAGGGGCAGCTCTCCAATCCTGAGCGGTTGTGCGCTTCCAAAGGGTGTCTGCGTTCTCTACGTGCTCCAGGGCACTTGATAGGGTCAGCTGGAGTGGGAGCGACTTGGTTG
>JAESFL010001007.1_pt1 | contig 12295 bp, 11 predicted proteins | sample 9269401 | NCBI WGS metagenome assembly JAESFL01 (sample SAMN14506025, study PRJNA617098) | algae metagenome | isolation source: Gloeocapsa sp. UFS-A4-WI-NPMV-4B04 and co-occurring heterotrophs from desert... | place: USA: Utah | collected 2006-10-01 | reverse complement strand
GCTCAGGCTTTTTGTGGCTTGGCTTCTGGCAGCCCTGATGGGTTCATCCGCGCAATGGGATACTGCCCACGAACCCTGAAGGCCAATCGCCGCCTGATCAAGCGACGTTGTTCAGGGCGGACGAAGTGGTGCATCCGGTAAGTCATGCGGCTCTCGGTAGGAGGGCAATGCCGGGTGAGCGGCGTGGCCGATGCCGAGGCCGCTTGCCCCAGACAAACGGATGGCGGTGCGCATTCCAGTAGACCGTGGCGCGGTGGATCGCCTCAGTGATCTCGTCCCAACTCTCGAAGCGCCGCCCCGCTAACGCCAGCGAGCGCAGGATCTTCCACCAGGGCTCAATCAGGTTGAGATAAGCGGCGTATTTGGGCTGGAACACCATCTCCCAGCGCGGATGGGCCAGCAGAAACAGCAGCACATCCGTCGTGCGATGGGAGCTCAGGTTATCCAGGATCGCGTACACGCGCTCGGTCGCGGGCGGGATCCATCTCTCAGCCTGGTCGAGGAAGTCGACCCAATGGGCGCCCCCTCGTCCGGGATAGGGATGCGTGAAGGCTTCGCCTGTGGCCGGGCAAAACGCGCCGAAGATGTAGCCCTTCGCGCGTCGGCCATAGTCGACCTTCTGCTTCGCGCGCCGGGCTGGTCGCGTCTTTGTCGGCATCAGAGCATGACCGGTATAGCTCTTCGCGCTGACCGGCCCCATCTCATCCAGACAGATCACACAACTGCCCGCAGGAGGCGCGGTGTAGAGCGTTTCGATCGCCCCCTTTTTTCCGCGAAGGCCGGATCGACCCGCTCGCCGAACCAGGTCTCGTGCTTGTGCCAGCGCAGGCCCTCGTGGAGTAGGATCTCGTCAATGCGGCTGCGCTGCATCGCAATGCCCTTTGCCTCATGCAGGTAGGCGGCCAGCCGATCCAGCGTCCAGGCAGCAAACGGCAGCCCCAACGTCTGAGGCTTGGTCAATGCGATGGCAGCCACGGTGGCAGTCTGCTCGGGCGTATAGGTGGGCCGGCGACCCGAACGGTGCCGATCCTTGAGGGCTTCCAAGCCCTCCGCGTTGAAGCGGCGGATGCGCTTGCGCACGGTCTCGCCATCAAGGCCCACGCGAGCTGCAATCGCCGAGGCGCTCTCGCCGCAGCTGGCCCGCCAGATGATTTGGGCGCGTTGTACGCGTTGGGCCGGAGCCGTGTGAGACTGGGCCAGCTTGTAGACCGCCGCACGTTCCGCAGCGGTCAACTCCCGTAAGCAGACCAGTGCCATGGGCCACCTCCGCTATCAGGTCAGAAGGCCGCCATTATAGCCCGCAACCTACCGGATGCACCACTAAGTAAGCTTTCCTGAAAATGTGGCTTTTCCAAAAAGAAAGCGCCGTCTCGTGTTAGGGGCGCTCTGACGTCTGACCCGTAGGGGCTAAATAACAAGTCGGTACCACTATGTATTTTGCAAATCTGTGTCTTCAAAATGGCCTATCCAGGCGTTAGGTTTGTTATCGAAACTTGCACGATTATTGTCTTAGACTAGCTGTTTAGTAAGAATGTTTAGGGTCGCTTAGGGCGTGCTGACCCCTCGGGCAAAGCCGAGTTAGTGGGGCGCGTGCATGGCCCAAAGCCTTGGTGCGCAAAGCACAGACGGTATTCACAGATGCGCCGTTAGGACACGTAAATAGAAGAACATGCCAAGTAAGTAGACACTCGACTGTTCGCAGGAATTGCGGCCAATTGCGGCTTATCGGAGGCAAAAAGAGGAGGGCTGAACATCATCTACGAAGATGAACGGCACTTCTTATAGATCTATGTTAATCCGGTGCGCACGATCGGGCCTTATTTACTATTGCTGTAGGCATACGTACTTATTGCGGCTTTCACGGAGGGTGCTTATACCGGAGCATCCGTAGTGCCCCTACGGACTGAAGGGTCGCGACCACAGCTAAAGACTGGGCGCGGCCTTTCTTCATCCACGTTATGACGACTATGACCTGATCAGGGATGCCTCCATGACCGTCACTCAGCCGCAACTGCGCGTCCTCAGTCTTCTGCACAACAAGCCCGCCTGCCGCGTCTACCGGTCCGACAGAGCTGGTGATTACAGCTGGGTGCATGCTGATACGCATCTCCGGCTCACTCGAACACTGCATCGGCTGTTCAGCAGCGGCTATGCCACGATCAGCCCTGAGAACTGCGATCTGGCGGTGCTGACCGAGAAGGGCCGTGAGGTGGTCGCTATGCGGGGCCGCTGTTAGCTCGCGCTTTCGCACCGCTGTCAGTGTGCAGCCGCTCTGAAGCAGCCACGGGTTGTTTACCTCGGCTGGTGCAGGATGCCTGAACCGAGCGTGTGGCGTATCAGCCCGACAAAGGCGGGGATCTTACCCTCGCCCGCGCCCTGGTCGAGGTCCACTGACTCTCTCGGCCAGAGTGTTCAGGCGCCCTGAGCTGGTGCTCCGCGAGGAGCCGTCAGGGGGGGCGGTTGCTGCCAGCCCAGCGAATTTCGTGGAAGGCCGTATGTGGACGGGGTTTATGGAATGCAAAGCCGCCTAGCGCCCTCTGGAGGGGTCGCCTCACTCCGGTCTGGGCTGCGTCACTTCGGGGAGTGCGGCAACTCCGCCGGCAAGCCGCTGCGGTGCCAGAGGCAGTCCGGACCACTTGGCCCCTGCGCGCTAGGGCTGCCGCCTCGACGCAGAAAGCTGGTTCCTTACGGGATGTTTCTGATCCAAGCCATTGAGACCAAGCCGGACATCACCATGCCGGAGCCTACGACAAGGCTGTGGGATTGATCTCATGGCTCAACCAGTTCCTCTTGAGCAGGTTTGGCACTTGGAGCGTCAAGAGGTTAGGCATGCAATCCGCTGCCGGAGATGCGTCGCGACGGTCTCGGCACCGATGGTCAGGCAATGATCGTGTCCGCCGGGAACCTCAACCACCTCCAGATTAGAACTGATGCGCCTCCAGGGGCGGCCATTGTGAGTTGCAGCATAGAAGACGACCGGTACATCAAGCGGCGCGGGCAAATAGCGCGACATAGCGTGCATATACCCTTCCCATGGGGGCGAAGGAGAGGGAGGCTCGAAGCCCTTGCTGACGAGGTGGTGGTACGCGTTGGTAAGTATCTGGATCGGCGACGTTGAGAGAAGCCGCTCCGCTCTCGCCATCCGTCCATGAACCCATCCCAGCCTGAGCGGCGAGACTGCAGGCCTCATGAGCCTGAGGATCATCCGCATGATGGGACGTGCGCAGACGGTGGGCGGGTCAACCATCACGACCATATCGACCTTGTGCCCCGCTGCTCTCAGCAGGCGAGCCGTTTCGAAGGCCACCATGGCTCCGTTGCATTTCCCGCCCAGCATGAAGGGGCCGCTTGCCTGCTTCTGCAGGATCAATTGGAGGCGATCGGCCGCCATCTCCTCGAAGGATGGCGGAATCGGCTCTCCGCGCAGGCCATGGGGATCGATGGTGACGATGGGTTGATCGGGCCCGAGGAGCCTGACCAGCTGCCGGATTTGGACCGCACCGTTGTCAAAGTCACCATGGAAGAAGAAGAGCGGTCGTTGGTCTCCACTCCCATAGGAGTGAACGCAGGTCTGGGGTGCCGGCTGTGCCGTAAGTTGCAACGCAACCTGGCGGACGGTTGCGGCCTTAAACATGATCGTCTCGGACACACGGTGGCCGATAAGTCTCTCGACCTCAAGGAGCATCTCCGTGGCCAGAAGCGAGTCGCCGCCGCTTTCGAAGAAGTCATCGTCGATCGTCAGACGCTCAGAGCCAAGGAGATGCCGCCATAGCTGCAGCAATTCAGCCTCGAGGAACGGGGCGTGCGGGGTTGTCGCATGACTCGTGGTGGCAGAGAAAACCTCCGCAAGCCGTCGTCGCTGAACCTTGCCCGTCATGCCCTTCGGCAGCTGATCCAGTATCCGGATTCGGCGGGGGATCTTGAATGGAGCCAGCCCGCCTTGAAGGAACTGGCGCAGGTCCGCCGAGGTCGCAGTTGCGCCAGGATGCAGAACAACGGCCGCAGCAACATCCTCGCCGAGGCGGGAGTGGGGAAGAGCAAAGGCCGCAGCCTCCGCGACCGCCGGATGACGCAGGAGCGCGCCGTCGATCTCACCCGGTGAGATCTTCTCGCCACCGCGATTGATCACCTCATTCAGCCGTCCGTGCAGGGAGAGAAACCCGTCTGCATCGAGACTCCCGAGATCCCCCGTTCTCAGCCAGCTGTCGACGAAGGATCGCCTGTTGCTGTCCTGATCGTTCAGATAGCCGGGCATGACCGTCGGACCACGGACCCAGACCTCGCCTTGATCTCCTGGATGCACCGGACTTCCATCCTCATCGACGATCATCACCGTTCCCGGCCAGGGCATGCCACAGGTCCCGGGCTTGCTCGGTCCCGGGGGCGGCAGATTGGCAGCGATCTGCGCCGCTTCACTGGAGCCGTAATGCTCCAGGACAGGAACCACGAGCGTTGCTTGCAATCCCTCCCGCACGGCTTGCGGAAGCGCAGCCCCACCCGATATGACGAACCGCAGGCGGTGCTTCGCCGAAAGACCGGCCGAAGCCCTTGCCTTGTCCAGAACGGCGCGATGAAGCGTCGGCGCTGCGGAGTACCAGGTCGGCTGAAGCGCATGGAACCACTCGCGCAGATCGACCATACCGGGATTGGCTGGAATCGCGATGCTGCCGCCTGTCAGCAACGGCGTGAACACGGTCACCTTTAGCCCGTGGGAGTAGAAGGGTGTCGACACGCTCAGGCATCGATCCGAAGGTGTGAGGCCGAACCAATCCTTCAGTCGTGCCGCTGCTGCCAGCATATTGGCGTGACTGAAGGGTATTAGCTTCGGCTGAGCGGTCGTGCCGGAGGTCTGTAGAATAAATGCAGGCGCATCAGGAAGAGGCTCGCTATCGGGGGCAGGACAGGAAGAGGCCGGAGTCTTCAAGATCAATCCAAGCCTACCGTCCTCGACTGGTGCGGCCTCAACTATCGTGAGGCTCCGGTGCTCGACCGAGGACCACCCTTCAAGGATGCTGCCACGCGGCACGATAAGAGCGTCTAGGCGGAGAGCCTCAAGGTTGCGATTCAACTCGGCGGGTGTTTGCCTTGGATCCAGAGGAACAGCCACGGCTGAGCAGGCAGCGGCCACGATGGTAAGGACCGCCTCCGGGCCATTGGGGAGCAGTACCCCGATACGAGCGCTGGAGGTGAGGCCACCTTGGCGCAGGTTGATGCGGATCTCGTCCAATTGGAGTTGAAGGTCACGGTAACTCAGAGGCGCAAAATGGGATGTGAGGATCGCTGTCTGATCGGGTTGCAGAGCCGCGTGTTCACGGATTGCCTGGCCTACTGTAAGTAGTGGTCCCATAGCGATTCCCAATACGGTAGTTCACTGCAAATCGGTGTGCCCGGCCGAAGCTCACTAGGCGACTTAACAAAGCAAACGGAGTTGCATCAGTCTTATTCCAGATGTCAATAAATTTTGCTAACCGATAACCCATTCGGATGAGCTGTATTCCACATTAATAACTCTAAATTGCCGTATGAACTACGATGATTTCCCACCTAAATCTCCGGTGGCAACTCCAAACAATTGGCCGTTTCTTCTTGGCCACCGATGCCTTTACCCTTCTAGTGCGGCCTTCTGACAGGCTAGATGAGCAAGGATCCTATGAACTCCTTATAGAAGAAATTCCTGCGCCGGCTCGCTGATCTCCCCGGTGCTTCGCGCCTTTGGAGCCGCTTTCCAGTAGGATCCTTGGACATGCGGGTCGCACTTGGAATCTATTAGCGGCCCGCCTACCAGTTCGGCATCTACTACGCAGCACAACTCGCGTCGGCGCTCCACCTGCCAGCCATAACTGTGATCGATTTAGGTGTCGCCGGAGGCAACGGACTCGTTGCGATGGAACGCATTGCAGCGGAGGTTGCGGCACACTTCGGCCTGCAGATCAATGTCATCGGGCTTGACACAGGAATTGGCCTTCCTGCTCCGTGTGATTACCGGGACCTGCCACACGTATGGGGTGCTGGCTACTATGAGATGGACATCAATAAACTCCGGGCGCGGCTTCAACACGCACGCATCGAGCTTGGAGATGTCGGAACAACGATTCCCCAGCTGCTTGCGGATCCAACGCTTCCGCCGATCGGCTTCGTGAGCTTCGATCTTGACTACTACAGCTTCACCAAGAGGGCTCTTGCGCTGTTCGAGGGCGCCGCAGGTACGCGCCTTCCGCGCGTGTTGTGCTACTTCGATGACCTGTTCTGGCCTGAGTTGGCTTGGCATAATCCTTGGGTGGGCGTGACGCTCGCGATTAGTGAGTTCAACGAGGAGCATGCGATGCGCAAAATCAGCCCAGTTGCTTACCTGCGAAATATGCGCCTACGCCCCGAACCGTGGCATGATCAGATCTTCGCACCGCACGATTTTGAGCATCCTCTCTACAACTACAACCTTTCCACTCGGCAGCAATTGCCGCTGGGATAGATACATCGCTGCTCTGGCAGCGCGGGTCTTGCTATTACGGCTACGGGGGAGAAACAAACCCGAGCGACTACATCATCTACAACAACACGACCGGTGCTCTGTTCTACGACGCGGACGGCAACGGCTCCGCAGAGGCCATGCAGTTTGGCGCCGCTGACAACCTAACGAAGCTCGTAGCAAGACACTTCATCGTGATTCAAGCGGGAGCATGCCTCGGGAGTTGCCTCGGTTCACGCTGAGGCCACCTCTCCTTAAGCGCAGCGATAGCCCAGAGTAGCTCCATCAGAGTGTTGGGATCTATCGTCCTGCCTGTCAGCTAGCCGCTACGATCTCCCGAAGAGCCTTGATCACGGCGGCCGGGCGAAAGGGCTTACGAAGGAATGGTGTATAAGAGACTGGTGAGCAATTATCTTTCCTTTCGCGTCAGACGACGCAGCAGGATGCGGCTCATGGCGAGATAAAGCAGCATCTCGCCGCTCTCGACCAGGCGCTCGTAGTCATTGGCCAGCCGCCGGTTGGTGGTCAACCAAGCGATCGTTCGTTCAACAACCCACCTGCGCGCGAGCACTTGAAAGCCACTCGGGCGCGTTGGCGGCTCTGATCCCACCTTCGTCCAGACGCCGCCGCTCCACCAATGCTGCGGGATCGACAGCCTCCAGCCCAGCGCCTTGCACAGCCAATCCTTCAATCCGCGATAAGCGGTGTCGGCCCACATCAGCTCGATGGCCGGAAACAGATATTGCAGCCCCTCCAACAGGAGCTCGGCCCCTGCGCGATCGTGGAGGTCCGCCGGATGCACCCGGTTCTTCAGCAGCGTGCCTTGTGTGTCGACGAGCAGATGACGCTTGCGGCCGTTGATCTTCTTGCCGCCATCGTACCCACGGGGTCCCCCCATCTCGGTGGTCTTGACCGATTGGCTGTCGATGATCGCCGCTGTCGGCTGAGGATTGCGGCCGATCTGACAACGATAGCTCTCCCGCAGAACCTGGGTCACGTGCTCCCAGGTGCCGTCCTCGCGCCACTGCGCATAGTGGTAGAAGACGGCACCACGCGGGGGATACTCATGCGGCAGCAGCCGCCATTGGGCTCCCGTGCGCAGCAGATAAAAGATCGCATCGACGATGCGCCGTAACGGATAGGTCTGCCGCCGTCCGGCCGGATGGCTGCGGGGGACGAGAGGCGCGAGCAGCGCCCATTCGGCATCCGTGAGATCGCTCGCCTAGGAACAGACATCCATGGTGGGGCTCCCGGATCGTCAAACAGCCCACATCCGCCTCATCGATCTTCAAGAAAGTTACTCTAAATCAATCACTTGAAGCGAGCAATGAAATTGTTCACCAGCCTCTTACGCAAGCTGCGGGCGTGGAACCATCACGTCCAGCACGTGCGCTGCCGGATTGAGAAGATCTTCGGCACCTGGAAGCGCAGCTACGGCTTGCGACGCATGCGCTGGACAGGACTGGCGAAAGCGGCCCTGCAGGTCAGACTGACCGCAAGGGCCTACAACCTGAAGAGAACGGCAGTGATCCTGATGTCGGTGACAGCCTGATCAGGGGTGAAGTGTGCCTTCAGACATCCTCCATGGAAGCATTGGCCGTCAACACTGCCGGTCTTGGAGAACCGAAGCGGGGGACATCTCTCACAGTTATCAAGACCGCGATTTCGCCACCCGCGCACAGGTCTCATAAGGCATCTATCCTGATCGCCATTGGCGATTGCTCAGGTGCACCCTGAACAAAACCACCGGTTCTTCGCCAACGGGTTCCGTTAATCTACTGACTGTTCGCGAATACAACCTTGGCAAGCGCACTCCGGATAGGCAGGACGTCAAGACCGGCAGAGCGTGCAAGGCGAATAAGCCGATCCAAAGCCTTCGGTTGGCACCCATAGGGAGAAGCTGCTTCATCAACTTCATGAGTGAAGACAACTAGCCACAATTTCTGACTTGCTGTTTCCTCGGCAACGCTTTCCCAATCTAATGCGATCGACTGATGCCCCATCAGTCCGAATGATCTCAGATTACTCAACTCCACGGATCGCCTGTTTAGTCCTTGGGATATTCCACGACTAGTCGAAAATACATCTGCACAAATGCGCTTAGCTGTCAAAGATACGGCGCCATAGGGATATGCAAAGCTAGTCGCCTGGACGTCGCCGAGCCTTTCTCTTATGAAAGCATCATTCTTCTTGATGGAACTTCTGATTTCTTCGGCGGACATGCGCAGCACACTCACATGATCATAAAGATGAGATCCAACTTCATGACCTTCTTCGTATAATGCCTGGAGGTCATCGTTATCATACTGCTGCTGACCATCGAAGTGCCGGCCGCAGTTGCTTCCCGTCAGGTAGTATGTGCCACGGACCCCATGCTCTCGGAGAATGTCACCTCCGACTGTCCATGCTGTCTTGGGAAAGTCGTCGAAACATATGCTCATGATGCCGCGCTCAATCCGAGAGCGCATGCATTTCGTTCGTATACGTTTTGCGAGAAGGCTCCGAATCCGATCCGATACTGTGGGCGCGATCATGCCGGGGCCTCCTTCAACATGCTCGGCACTTCATGTGTTTCCACAATCTCTGCCTCTGGAATTGGGTCTAGCGATCGCTCTAGGAAACCGGAGCTTCCAGCGGTTGCATGCAACGTGAAGCCTAGATTTTCAAGTAACGCGATAGAAGCTGCATTGCGGTCAGTTCTGCGGAATCGAACTCTGATGATGGAGGCGCCATTCTGTCTAAATTGATCAACAAGATACTGAAATATGGCATGTTCGACGTGCTTGCGTTGGACGCGGCAGCTCATAAAGAAATCCTCGATCTCGAAGGTTTCTAAATTGGCTGAGAGGAAACCGATTATGCCGTAATCGCCGAAGCGGTCTTGGCATTGAAGAACAAGATTCATTAGGCCGGGTCGGCGGAGCAGACTTGCAACATGATTCTCTTCATATCTGGTGCCAGAGATATTGAGCTGATTTGTTCTTTGGGAAAGCTCATAGACACGCCTTATGCTGTTCTGCCCGAGGTGACTTATTCCAAGTGTTATGCGGCAGCTCCGCAGGAACTCGTCATACTTGTTATTGCTGGCATCACTGAATGCTTGGTTCCGACGGATCTCGGTTTGATACATGTGCCGACGCGTAGCACTCTCCGATGTCGCTGGTACATCAAACAAGTCATTATGAAGTAGTTCGGTCACAGCTGTCTCAGGGAACACGGCTACGAGACTTAACGTTTCTGAAATTTCAGCTCTTTCAAACGCTTCGTCATCGATAAAGACAACGGTATCCAAGCCTATGTTTAGCGCTTCGGCAATCCGGCGGACCGCTGTGCTCTTCGGCCCCCAGCCGATTTGGGGGAATATGAAATATTCTTTGAGCCCGAACCTCTCAAGAGCAGCCAGCGCCTCCGGTGCATTATTCTTGCTAGCAATCGAGTTCAGGATTCCGCGTTGGTCGAGAGCTTTGATGACATCAACAGTAGTGGCTTTGACATCAATACCGTCCACACCATCCTCAACAAGGGTGCCATTCCAGACGGTATTGTCCAGATCCCAGACAACACACTTTGCTCTCCCAGGCCTCGGGGTATCTAAATTTTTCTTCGATGCTGAGATCAGTCGCTCGCGGTATGCCTGCCGGAAAACAACAAAGTCGAGGAGACCAAAAATGATGTCTCTGTGGACGAGCGAGGTCACGGCTTCAATCTGAACCAGGAATGGCGAAACTAGATCAACGTATTTCGCAATCTCGGCGACGGGAATAAAGAAACATGAGTAAGACTGAAGGACTGTGAATTGAAATTGATATAGTTGGTCGCAACTCTTGTTTTGAGGGATGATCGTCAACGTCATATGGATAGGTGAAGCACCATCTTCGAGCATGCACTCGATAACAAAACCATCGGCCTCCATGATGGCCGTTCGCCCAGGAAGTCTGGACTTATAACTATCCCACTCTGAACGCAGCTTGTTGGTCCAGCGATAAGGGAGCGGAAGATGATAGAGTGAAGAGGAAACAGTTTTGTCGAGTTGCTCGAACTGCCGCGCTCGATCTATAGTGTATAGCGTCTGTGGCCCTTGCCCCTCCAACTTAGCCCACCGGCGTGGTCTTACCTGTGTGAGCCTCTTGTCTACGGCGAGCCCTGGAGCCAGTCTCTCTTCAATGCCGTACTCGAAGCGCCGACAATGCATGGTATCCGGTCGCGGGGTGTAGAAGTTACAGGTGGAATAGCAGCTCGGGAATGCGCACTCGGCGCAATGCTCTCCCCACACGATCAGAGACCTGCACTCCAGAGCAGCCCTAAGATCGTTCATCTGCGCAATGACATCACTAGGCAGTTTTTTATGAGGTGCTCTGGTTCGAAAGGTCCCTGTTTCCTGCATTATATGTGTCCATACACTTTAGAGATATGCGTCTAAAGACCTGCGACGCTCATCATTGTCCGGCGCAGTAGGGTCATACACCCCGAGTACATCTGTTATCCGCACATCACCACTAACACGCCTGCTCAAAGTGTAAAACTCGTTGCTCTATCAGTCGAAGCAAGATCTACGCATAGCCTGACCATTTGGTCCACTCTGCTCCGAGTTGATTGAGTTCAACATTGCAAAGCACCATCGAACCTTGACTCGAACTAGATATTGCTCTGCGACATAGTTTCGTCGGGTTGACAGGCTTGGAGGAATATGAGCAACGCTATATCTAGGTAGTTTTCACTCGCCTTTCGCATTTTCCAAGGGCAGGTGAACGTAATGTGCGACGACAACTGGGGCGCCCTAGGTCCACCGTGGGAAGCGCCAAACTCTATACTTGAACATTGTAAACTGATAGTACCGCGATCACTACTCCTGTAGCGGCACCCCATATTGATGGTCGGCGAAAACGAGACGTCATATTAGCCCCTTAATCAAGAAGGAAACGGTCTATAGGTGAATTGTCATTTCTCACATATAGGGGCGATTGATCTAAGTCTCTGAAATGTGCGCTTACATCAACAGACGGTATTAACATGATGGAAGCCAAACGGCAGTTCTAGTCCTTCGTGTAGTAGATGATTTGCAAAGACGCAGGTATCGTCCATTTGAGGGATATTGTTTGAAATAAAGAATAGGGCGCTGCAGCGAAGTTGCCGACCGATGGAGTGATAGAACGGCGCGCTCCCTTGATGCTTCGACCGAATAGACTCGCAGAGTTCTCGACGTATCCAAGGACGGGTGGTCAGTCCGACTGGTGAGGCTGGCTGTTTTTGAGAAGTCCGTCTCAAGCGCGGCAGATGATGGTCGTCAATGCGTTGACGTCGTCCAAGCGCACGATGCTATAGGTGCATTCACGCAGGTAAAGCAGGCCCGCTCACCTCTCTGCCTCGAGCAGACCCAGATGCGCTTGTGACCCATATGCGGACACGTGTGTACAGCCTGTAACCAGGTCGATTGCCCCGGGCGACCGCGACGACCTGTGCCATGTTCAGTTCCTCAACCGCTTAGCGCCGATCGGCGTCAGCTGAACAAGAATATGAAGGGAAATCTTGTTCTTCCACGCTGTCCCGAAAAAGCTGACCATTCCTCTTAATGTCAAGATTGGAGGTTAGTTTGAAGTCCCGCTTTACCTCAGTCGGTCGTTCTGGCTTGTGCCCTGAATCGATGAAGGGGTTGGGGCAACGGCCGTCGCATCATTAACGGTAGAGTTCTATGGCGTTGTTGCATCGAACGGGCTTTCATAGCCTGAGAACATCCGCAGGTAGTCGGAAATTGCCGTACCAAATGGGTCCTTCGGATTGTAGGCGCCGCCGCTGTCGAGGTAGCGGTCGAGGTTGTCGCTGCCCCAGAGG
>JAESFL010001006.1_pt1 | contig 12300 bp, 15 predicted proteins | sample 9269401 | NCBI WGS metagenome assembly JAESFL01 (sample SAMN14506025, study PRJNA617098) | algae metagenome | isolation source: Gloeocapsa sp. UFS-A4-WI-NPMV-4B04 and co-occurring heterotrophs from desert... | place: USA: Utah | collected 2006-10-01 | reverse complement strand
GATAATGCTGAAGCAATATTGCACGCTAGATGTCAATCGGCTGCGGGCAGTTGGTCAACTTTTTGTGACTCTATTTTAACGGCTAGACTCTATCCCGCTTAATCCCACTTTTTCGCGTTGCACCCGACTTCAATTTGCGATCGGGTTGACCTCTCCACGATTAAGGCGATCGCTAATGATTGTTCTTGCCTGCAAGTTTTACTCGGAACGGCTAACAGCTAGGCTTGCCCTTGAAGCGATCTTCTTTGTCCTGTCGACAGGTTGCCAGTGGAAAGCTTTGCCTCGTGAGTTAGGAGCATCGAGTACCGTGCATGACCGCTTCCAAGCGTGGTGTGAACAAGGGGTTTTTGAGCGATTGTGGCAGGCGGGCAAAACCATCGTATGCGACCCAGGTGGGCATAGAATGGGAGTGGAACGCAATTGATGGGGCAATGGTCAAAGCGCCATTGGGGGGGAAATCTTCAGGCGCGAATCCCACTGACCGGGGCAAATCTGGTACCAAGCGCAGTCTGCTCATCGATGGCAACGGCATTCCCTTAGCGATTGTCTTAGATGGCGCAAATCGCCACGATATGAAATTGGTTGAGCGCACGCTTGAAGCGCAACAACTGGTGCCAACTGATTTAGCTCAAGGCAAACAACGTCACCTGTGTGCGGATAAGGGCTACGGCTACGAGCAAGTGCGACAAATCTTGCAAGCGATGATTCACCTTGCCTTTGCCTTCATTACCTTCCGCTCAGCAGGGGTTTTCGGATAGGCTCTAAATACTGTGTTAACATAACTAATGAGAATAAATTAGGTCGCAGCGTTTGTTTCTAATATTGATAGGTTTCTTTCTTTTGGTATTGACAGGCAGTTCTCCAAAATCTATATCTCTACACTTTTCTGATTTAGGAAACCTGTTGAAATGTAAGCGAAGCTCCGTTGTAATTAGAGTGGTTGTTTGACAGCAGGAAAGAAGATGGTTTTAGAGCCAGTGTGTTGTCCCGATTGTGGCAGCGAGGATGTAGTGAAGAATGATAAGTCAAATGAAGGCAAGCAGCGGTACTTATGCCGCCATTACTGATTGCCGTTGCCGTAGCTTCATCTAAGACTACTCCTATCAGGGCTATCTACCTTCCATCAAACAATAGATTGCAGACATGGTAGTTAACGGCAGTAGAATTCGTGACACGGCAAGGGCGTTGAAGATTAGCCCAACGACAATAATTGAGGAATTAAAAGACCATGGAAAGACAGCCCGAATCCCAGACAGAGCACGTTTCAATAGTAACCTTAGGTGATAACAAAGAGTACTTAATTCAGGATGTCATCAACATTTACTGGAAAGGTGAGGACGAGGTCCAGAAATACTATGGCGCTGAAGGGTTCTATGTCTTGACTCAAGATGGCGTTAACCACTATGTAGAACGTGACGAGCTTTCTGTACATGACGAAAAACTACTAGATCGGTGGGTTAACCGGGTTTTTTGGGCCTCAACGCCACGCTTGTAATCAAAATCTTTTGGCTCAACAGGGATTGCAGGGAGCTAAGTTAGCAAAGTTTCTAGTAAGGATGTCGAATAACAGATTAACTGGGTTCTTCCCAGCGGTCATGCTCTACAAAAGTGTGGGATAGGTAGCAATATCATTCCAAGTCCAAGCACAAGCAGTTAACTCTGCTCGCTGGGAAGCTGTAGTTCCAAGGCACGAATGCTGCCAAATCCATTTTGTTGTAGCTCAGGACGAGTCTCAGAGTTACCTCGGTTTGCTTCCAAACCTTGCTCAATTTGTTTTGTCGGCGGTGCCAGCGTCCTGTGTGTTGACGCACAATACCGAAAGTTTCGCTCCAAGCGTTGCGTCAAGGTTTTGCTAATGTAATGCTCAACTTCCTCTGGTAACACTCGCCCGTACCCTTGGAAGCCATCCGTGCCCCATTGCTTACAGTTGGTCTTGCCTTCAGTACTTGTGACTAACTGCTGTGCTAAGGGCTTGTAAATAAATAACTTCATGCTTTTTCGAGGATGTGAGTTCGAGGGTGAAGCATATAATTCCATTGTGGACAAATTTTGCGACGAGTGAGCTTGAGGGCCGCCATTTCCTGGTCAGAAACTTTGACTTGGGTGGGGTAATGTCCTTTAACTTGGGCGGCTTTGACCGTTAAACCCGTTTGGGTCTTTGTGCCTCGAATCAAAGCAGTCATCCGATTGAGGGAACGTAAGGTTTGCCTGCCCAATTGAGTGAAATGGAACTGAACAAACGATGCTCAATGGGATTCCACTTGGAATCCCCGGATGGATAATGGCAAACCATCACCTCAATGCCATAGCGATCTGCTAATTGCTGTTGGAGTTGACGCTTCCAGTTGCGAACCCGGTAACCGTTGCTGCCCCCTGAATCGCATAGGATCAACAACTTACTTTCATTGGCAAAGCGAGGACGGTCTTTGCGTTCAAACCATCGCTCAATGGCATCAACCGCAAAAGCTGCTGTATCACTGGAAGTTCCAACATAGACAAAGCCCTGATTGTGTACCAGATCATAAATCCCATAAGGCACCGCCTTGGCAATCGCATCACCTGGAAATTCATGGTCATTAACGGCTTCAGCCTGCTGAGTCCAGGTCTGTCCTGCATTTTTGAAGTTATAGCAATAAAAGCAAAGCTTAGGACATAATTAAGAAAGGGATAATCAGGAAATTCAATTCGATGCCAATTCCTTATAGTTATGACCTGAGAGCTAAAGTGCTTCAAGCAATTGATGAAGGAATGACTAAAACCCAAGCGAGCCGAGTTTTTAAGCTCAGTCGTAATACAATTAATTTGTGGCTAAGACGTAGAGAAGAAACAGGGGATTGCAAAGCAAGAGTTGGTTATCAAAAAGGGTATAAGCCAAAACTTGCTGACTTAGAGAAATTTAAAGAATTTGCTCGCCAACATGGTCGGAAAACACAAGCAGAAATGGCAGAAGCTTGGGACGGCGATATTAGCGCCCGCACGATTGGCAAAGGGCTGAATAAAATTGGATTTACCCGAAAAAAAAACTTATGGGTACAGCGATTGGGATGAGGAAAAAAGACGATTATTTATTCAAGAACTACAGGGCTATAATCCAGAAAGTATAGTTTACGTAGATGAATCAGGGATTGATAACCGAGACGATTATGGTTATGGATGGAATGAAAGAGGAGAAAGGTTCTATGACTTCAAGTCAGGAAAAAGAAGTCTTAGAATCAGTATTGTGAGTGGTTTGTGCCAAGGATCATTAATAGCTCCTCTCACATTTGAAGGTTCCTGTAATCGTCTAGTATTTGAGAAATGGTTAGCAGAAATGCTTAGACCTAGCTTGAAACCAGGACAAACAGTAATTTTAGATAATGCAACTTTCCATAAGTCAGAAAAGATTTCACAATTAATTACAGAAGCAGGGTGTCAAATTCGATATTTACCGCCCTACTCCCCAGATTTAAATGAGATAGAACATTACTGGTTTCCGATTAAAAATCGAGTTAGGAAGACAGAAGGAACTATAGAAGATTTCCGAGATAGAGTAGATAAAGCTGTTAGTTTAGCGTCCTAATCAATGCTTCAAATGCTATACCAATGGTTCTTTTTTCTTGGTATCGACACTAATAACCGGATGCCCAGATTGGATAAACCGTTGCTTGACTCGGCGAATGTAGCGGAACTGCTGGTCTCGCTGCGGGTGTTGAGTCGTCGCAACAGACTTGCGGTTGGACTTGAGCGAATAGTCCTGTTGCTTGAGCAACCGTCGAAAGAAGCGGAATAGATTATTGTGCTATTTTTCTTAATCGAGAATGGCGAAATTTATTGAGAATAACTTACGCAAAAATACACTTCTCAGCCATCATATTCTCAATAAGACAACTAAAAAGTACTGTTTATTGCCAAAACTGAAATAGCACAATAATTTATTCCGCTTCCCTCAGTAAAGGCTGCTGCATCAGTTTCCGCTTTCCGCCAACTTTTAGCATTGATCAAGGCAGTAAACACCACTTGGTTTTGATCAGTCAACAAAATTTCAACTTTTTTGTTCTCTGCTGGCAAAGCTTGCGGCAGTTCGTCGAACTTGGGTGTGATTTCTGACCTAGCTATAGTCATCTTTTTCTAGACTTGGGTGAATAGTTTATTATTACTGGCTGTTGAGGCTACAAATTAATAAGTCCTAATTTTAGCCTTGCTATGGCTATGGCTTGAAGGGGTGACAAGCGATCAGCATCCGAAAAAACATTAACTGAAGTTCAACACTTTTCTAGCTCACTGTCAGAATTACTTTTTCAGCTATTATTTCAATTGATATAATAATAATGTCAATTGAAATAATTACTGACATGGCTCAAGTTGCAAAACAAGTATGTTCAGATCGAAAGCCAGATCAGGTTAAAAAACAAGCTACTACAAGCACTGGGTCAAACGGCTTAAGATATGAAGCAATTAAGCAAATATCCAACCGTTTTTCGTTAGCCAAAGCTGATGTCAAGCAGCTGTTCGGGATTTCTGCAAGTACCCAGTTCCGCTACGAAAAGCAAAATCCAATTCTTAAGCCTGCGATCGCTGACCGTTTAGAGCGCTTCAATCGCATTTACCAGCAAGCCTTTGAGTTGTTTGAGGACGAATATGAAACGCAACATTGGCTCTCTACACCGAAAGCCACACTAGAAGGGAATTCTCCTTTAAAAGCATTAGCTACTGATGCTGGAGCCAAACTTGTTGAACAAATCCTCTACCGTGCTGAATACGGCATATTTGGCTAGTGCAAGTCTGGAGAATTTGTAAACGTAAGCATCAAGATAGTGCTTTTTCTGGCACAGGTGGACTTTATGCTTCAGGGCGCTGGACTCCCCAAGGCTTTTTGGTCGTTTACACGGCCCAAAGTTTAGCTCTTGCTAGTTTAGAAGTTTTTGTCCATACCGAAAGCGATCGCATCCCGCTAGTTGCTATTCGCGCTTTTCTCCCAGAAAACATTGCTATGAGCGAGGTGGATGTCAGTAGCCTACCAGTAGATTGGCAACAACCAGCAGCTTACCCAGTATTACAAAACATTGGTAAGCGGTGGCTTCAAGAGCAGCAAACACCTGTACTCAAAGTTCCTTCTGCGATTATTCCTGTTGAATTTAATTACCTCCTTAATCCTCAGCATCCCGACTTGCAACTTTCACTCTTACCACCTCTACAGTTTAAGTTTGATCAACGGATGTGGAAAGCACAGTTAAGCTGATTAACTTCTTCAGGAACTAGCATTTTCCAGAGTAAATTCTTCACTGAACTAAGCGAAAGTAATAACGATTAAGCAATCTATGAATTTCGTCATTTAGTCAAGACGCATTTTGGTAGTTTTGTATCTACGACATTATAAATTTATACAAATTAGTAGTTAATAATAGGCAAATTTAGGGTATAATCACTGCTATTCTCATGCGGCAGTAATTGTGCTGACACTTACTTGTACTTCCCTCTCTGGAGGGCAAGGAAAAACCACTACATCAATTTTTTTAGGCAAAATGCTGGCTGAGGAAGGGCATCGGATTCTGATGGTAGACGCTGATCCTCAATCTAGCCTCACTTTTTACTTGGGTCACGAAGTTCAATCTAACCAGCCTACTTTGTTGGAAGTTTTAAAGAAGCAAGTCAAAGTTGAAGATGGGATTTATGAAGTTGGTAATAATCTCTGGTTAATTCCCTCTGATGATGCGCTGGATAATGCCCAAGACTTCCTGTCTGGAAGTGGTATGGGTGCAGTCGTATTAGGTAAACGCTTGAAAGAAGTTAGTAAGCTGTTTGAATTTTGCATCATTGACGCACCACCACAGCGTTCCCAAATTTGTTTGACGACTGTTGGCGCTGCCGACAAAGTTCTGATTCCTGTAGAAGCTTCTTCTAAAGGTTTAAACTCGCTAATCCGTACACTTGACCTGGTACGAGAGCTTCAGGATATGGATGCATTTAGCGGCTCTGTTTTAGGTGTTCTTCCTTTTCGAGACCGTTGGACGGGGCGTACTCAAGCTAACCAAAGCAAGAATAGTATTGCGGCTATGAAAGAAATTGCACATGGTATTCCTATTCTGCCCTCTATTTTAGAATCTGAGCAATACAAAAAAGCCATCGACCAAGGCAAAACACTTCTCCAGTTGGGACATCCTCAACTTGAATATCCCTTTATACAAATCGTTGACCAGTTGAGGACGAAATGAGCGATGCAATTGAACGGTTAAAAAATCGCAGTAGAGCTACTGTACCAAAACGCGATGCCTCTTTGATGAAAAGTCAGAATGACGAAGTGACTGAATTTAGTCATTCAATAGAGACAGCAAGCTTTAATAGCACTATTAGCCAAGAGCAAGATTCTGAATCTGAGGTCGTGCGCCGCACGATCAGGCTTGATAGCGATATAGACATTCAGCTCGAACAACTTTGTCGACAACAGAAAATTACCAGAGAAGTATTTCTAGAAGCTGCTTTCCTTACCTGTTCTGAGAACAAACAAATCATGGATGAACTTTTAGAATTAGCTAAAAACCGTTATCGCGATCGCAAGCAACTTGGTGAACACCGGAAATTCAAGGCAATGGAGCAGAAATTTAGGAAGTAAATTAAGAATTCGCTTCTCAATACGATCACTCTTCTTACCTGTTCTTATATAACAGTCCAAGTTTATAGCTACTCTTTTTATAGTTTAGAAGTGATCGCCACGACTGGATAAATATGCCTGTTATAACCATTAAGAACAAGGTTGTTATTGATTACCTTGGCTGATCACTTCTAGCAAAAATAAACCAGCATCTTTATGAAGTCCTGAGTTTTCTTGAGGGCATCCATGCTGACAACTGGTTGCGGGTTTTCCCGCTTAAAATAATTTGGCTGAAAGTCTCTATTTACCTAGATTCCAGCGATTACACTAAAATGATTCAAGTCTTTTTAGTTTGACAGTCGATAGGGTAAAGAATGACTCAAGCTCAATCGTGGCAAAGGATTCCCACAAAGTTGACTTTAGAACAGTTTGAGGAATTTGTCTTGCCCCACCTGCCCAAGGGGAGGATGTTGCAAAAGTGTTGATATGCTAAATTTTTACTAGAGAAGTAGAAACATCAACTAGCTCGACATAACAATGATAATACAAGTCCTCCACTGTCCTTACTGCCAAGGCACCGATATTGTTAAGAACGGCAAGACTCGTCAGGGTAAGCAGCGGTTTATGTGTCGAGAGGAGCTGTGTCAAGGTCGGACATTTCTGCTCAATTATGCTTATGCAGGTCAATCCCGTCAAGTGAAGCAACAAATTGTTGATATGGCTCTCAACGGCAGTGGAATTAGAGATACGGCACGCGTGTTGCATGTGAGTACTAACACTGTGCTGAAAGAACTTAAAAAAAAGCCGCTCACCTCCAGCAAGTAAATCTGGCAGTGTTAAAGCAACTGCACCCAGAGACAGTTGAAGTTGAAATGTGTTTGGTGAAGTTGCCTGAGAAGTCAAACCTCCAGGAGTCTGAGTTAGACGAGATGTGGAGTTATGTTGGTAAAAAAGATAATCCTCGTTGGTTGTGGCATGGCATCGACCATCGAAGTGGAAAAGTATTAGCTTATGTTTTTGGTCGGCGTAAAGATGAAGTGTTTCTGCATCTGAAAGCGCTGCTGGAACCATTTGGCATTAGTCACTTCTATACAGATGGCTGGGGAGCATACGAACGTCATCTGGAAGTACAGAAGCATGAAGTTGGTAAACAGAACACCCAGAAAATAGAAAGTAAGCATACAAATTTACGTGCAAGGATTAAACGTTTGGCTCGCAGAACAATTTGCTTTTCTAAAACGGAAGAGATGCATGACCTAGTAATTGGATTATTTATTAATCGTTATGAATTTGGGGTACCAGTCTAATACCCTATCAACACTTTTGCAACATCCTCCCTTTTTTATGGCAACATTCATGCCAAATAACCCAGTAGTGTGTCTCAAGCCAGGTTTATCGAAGCCATCTTTGGAATTGTTGCTTAATGCGATGCAAACGATATGAATCATTCGTTAATAGAAAATCTTTGCGACACAACCTTTACTTGCAGCGATTATTGATCAACCGATTCTTTACGAGCAACTGACCTAAAATCTTCAGCAGCGTAACCCACATCTCCTACAAAGGAGAACGATCTCACCAAGTTAAAGAGATCGTAAGTGAGTAATGCTAACGTGAGGTCACGGGGAATAAGTTGAGTAGTAAGCGCATCTTGCTTGAAGCGATCAAACTCACGCTGAGAATAGCTGTCTCCAATCAAAGAGCAATTGCTTCCATAGAAGTTATTAACTAGCTTCCAGATTGTTTCCTGTTCTCCCGAACCCCTTCCTTCATAATGGGCTTCCATGTCAGCAAAAACTTCTCGCATCAGGTTGGTATGTCGCCCTGAAAGCACTAATAGAGCAATGATAGCTTGCTGCACTTTACGGCTAGGCTTAGTGCCACGAGTCCGGCAAACTACTTTAAACACTTTGTAAACATTAGTGAGCCGTTTGAGCGTTCTGGGTGACAGATCAACATAGCGGCAGCAATCTAGCAATAGGTTAAACTCATCGCGGCTCAATTCACTAAACTTAGTGCCACCTGTTGCTGTGTCTTGAATCACAACCTGTGCCCGTAGATAGTTCTCTAATGCCGAGGCAGAGATGGGTCGTACGCGGTAGGGAATTTGGATAATTTTTTCCAGATAGTCCTCGCCTGATGGTCTTCCTCTCCGGGAGAGAACACCTGCATAGTGCTTTTCAAGAGCGCGAATAATATAGCGTTCATCAATTGCTAGTACTGCAATAAACAATGGCGTTTTGACCAGCAGTTGAACTGCTTCTAAAACTTCGACTACACGATCAGGTGGGCAGCGATCGAGGTCATCAACATAAACCACAACACGGGCTGGACCTCTGGGAAAAACAGCTTTCAAATCTTCAATCTTTCGCTGATATTCTTCGCTAGTAATAGGCGGTGCTAGCAAGCGACGGCTAAGATTCATCAGGTCTTCCTTCACCTGATGCATTAGTCCTAAGCGCTTATCATAGACACCATCTTTAATACGGGCTGTAATGTAATCTTTTAGAGAACCATATAGGTTGTCTGGTAAATCTTCTCTTGAGTCTTCTACATCTTTAGAGCAATCTTTTACTTGTCCTTCTAGTTCTTTTTGCGTACCCCTAAGAACCTTGATCTTATTATTTTGCTTCTCCACAGCTTTACTCAATTCCTGCTTCTGTTTCTTAAGCTTACTGCTCAATCCAGAGGAGTTTTGAGTAACCTCTACCTTATAAGCATTTACTGCATTATCTGCTTCTGTGTACCATTTCCTTGCACTCCGCCATAACCTCATTCCTCGCTTTGAAGCTGGAAGTAGTGGCACAACCAAAGCAGCAATCTGCCCGATAGCGATAGCTGATGTCTGTTTCAGCCAGGGCAAAGTCTTTGGTATAATTGACGGCAAAGTTAGAGAGGTAATTATCAGTAAACAGAAGATAATAACCTGAGGAAGATGTTTGTTAAACCACTGCTTTAGTGATGTGTTTTTTATATCCTCAGTAACGGTGGCAAAGGTAGCTGATATTTCATTCTGAAATTTTTCTAACTCTTCTAAATTTGTATCTTTAGGGAGCGCCGCAATCAAATCTTGTTGAAACTGCTTAAGAGCAGGCTCACCTAAGTGTCTCCTCAACATCAGCAGAGTTGTACCAGATGCAATATCAAGCACCTCTCTTAACTGGTTTTTAGGGACATAGGCTAAGGATTCCAATTTATTCTGACTGTCTACAAGTTCCTTCTCTGCTTCCTCAAGTTTGTTTCGATTCTGATTCAAATCATTTGATGCCTTAGCAAGATTCAACTCTTGCTCATGAAGCTTCTCGAATGCTTGAGTTTTAACAACATCGCGTCTATCCCATAAAAGCTTATCTACTTTTTTATGAAGTGAGTTAGGTTTTCTGAGTTCACTAAGATCTATAACTAATTCCTTTAAATGTCGGGGTAAAACCTTTTCTAAAAAATAAGTGCGTTCGCTTTCGTTCGTCTTATAAAGAACCTGCCAGATTTGAGCAGATGCATACGCTTCTTCGTATGGGTTGAGGTTATTATTTTTGAATAAATCTTTTAGTTCTATTTCAAGTTTAATCTGACGATCTAACTCAAAAAAGATGGTTTGCATTAAGCTAGCCCAGAGATTTGATTTGGAAAAACTCCAGGCATCAAATTTAATTTGATAGATATGACCTACATAGGGTGAAAAGCAATCGTTACTCGGATTTGGATCCCACGCTTCCTCTTCATTCACTCCTCTACCAAGAATTTCCACCATATGGGCTTGCATCAAATGCATGATGTAAGATTTCCCCCCACCCCAATTACCCAAAATACCAACTACCATCGGTGGTTCTAAATCGCGGAGCAAAAGCAAATCGGTCAGACTATTAATTTCATCTCGCAGCTTGAGCAAATCTTGTTCTTGTACTTCATCGTTCCGTAAACCACCCGCTTTCAGTGCTTCACGGTAACTTTTGGCAAGCTGCTTTAAGGCTCGGTTCCATAACTCTTCAGAAATTTGTCTGCCTGCTTCGCGTTCACGATCGACTTCTCGAACAATTCGAGCTGGTAGATGAGGTTGTAGGGCAACAAGAACGTGTTTGCGATCGTTCGCATCAGCTATCTTAGCTTCACCAGTATTTTTATCTTTCTCCCGTGCTAGTTTTAATAGATTAGGTAGAATCTCTGGCATCTCAACTGCCAAATCACTGAGTAGTTCGATTTGTTGAATACGATTCTTGATCTGCTGTATTTCCTTCTGAGCTTCTTGTCTCAGTTCAGGAAATTTATGAGCCAGAGCAATAAAGGCCCTAGTTCTGCAATATTCATCTGCAATACTTTGAGTTACATTTCTTGCTTCAATCAATAGATTTGGGAGAAGATAAGGTATCAAGTGTTGCAAATATCGAGTTTCAAGATAAGGATAATTTAGGTTTGCAATTGCTCTTAAGGCAGCAAGTTGATCTAACGAAGAGTTAGAGCGTGAGGCAATTTCTAACAAAATTTCTGTACGTTGATACTCTATTCCTCTACTGCTTTCCTTGAGAAAATTTTTAACATCAATATGAATTGGATTAAACGCACTTGTAACTCTAGCCCTATGATAGTCTTGAAAGTTCGCTACGATTTTGTTAACTTTATCCATCAATTCGTCATTTGCATGAGCCTTTAGTCGAGGTACTAAAATCTCTAGTACTTTAACTTTATATCCTTCGTCTTCAATAGTTTCAATCAATTCTAAAGCATCGTAAAGCTGAGTATCTACCAACATAGAACTTAAGTTTATTAAAACTTGCGATTGGTAAAATTCACACTCTTTAGTCAAGTTTGTAATCGCTAATCTTAATATTTTCTGAGTTAGAATCACAGGCAGCTTATGAGCAATTTGTTCAAGAAATAAAGTCCTACATTCTTTCTCTTCGTTCTGGTATCCAATATCAAAAGCTTTTTGCAAAAGACTAGCTTCTGACTGTGGAAGTTTACAAATTATTTTTATTAACTCGTCCAATTGCTCATTTTCATTCGGATTTTTAATTTTAGCTATTAGCAAATTTTTCAATTGGGTCTGAAGTGCTTCGTGATTTGAGGAGTTGATATCAGATATCCTTTTATCACTATAATTTAATACTTGATTGGAAAACCGTGTTGATAATGTTAATGCATAGGTAGCCAGAAACTTACCTAAAGAGTCTGGCTCCTGAATCATCTGAGCAATGCTTAGAGCTTCTGCAAATTTTACCAGTGAAAGATAAGGAAGAAGATTTATTAATACGTCGTTTATTTTCAAATGAAACTTTTTGTCTTCAATTAAATAAAGAGTCTGACCAAGTTGCTCTTCTGACAAGTACGTAGCCAAATTGCTGAACAACTCGCCTCGGTAACTATGACTCTCAATGAATTTTTCTCCTGAAAGTTGTAAAACGTTAGCTAATAATCCTGTAGATAAACGCGGCGCTAAAGCACTAAGGAATCTGATTTTATCAGCATCCTGGTCAAGAGCTTCAACAATTCCAGGTAATATAGAAACTTTATAAGTGGGAAAATTGGTAGCAAGTTCTTCAGGGCATCGAGCGGCAAGATACTTTAGAATCTCAATTTTATATTGATTATCAAAATATCTGCTTTCATCCCTGATTGACTGACAAAAGTAGAGTATCAGCGGCTGAAGCGAGCACAGTGCAGGCAATTCAGGTTTACAAGCAGAAAGAAAGAGGCGACTCTGTTGATAGCAAATTTGGATTCAACAGATGAAACTC
>JAESFL010001005.1_pt1 | contig 12318 bp, 11 predicted proteins | sample 9269401 | NCBI WGS metagenome assembly JAESFL01 (sample SAMN14506025, study PRJNA617098) | algae metagenome | isolation source: Gloeocapsa sp. UFS-A4-WI-NPMV-4B04 and co-occurring heterotrophs from desert... | place: USA: Utah | collected 2006-10-01 | reverse complement strand
TGCTGTCCACACGCCGCGGCTTTCCGTTCTCGTCGATGGCCACGAAGGTGAAGGTGCCCTCGGTGACCTTCTCGGGCTCGCCCGCGCCGGTGCGGGCACTGGCCCAGGTCTCGATCTTGACGGTGAGCGAGGTCTCGCCGGCTTTGACAAGGCTGCAGTAGCAGGACACCTCATCCCCGACCGCGATGGGACGCAGGAACTCCATAGCTTCGATCGACACGGTGGCGACCCTTCCCTGCGCCTGTTTGGCCGCAAAGGTGGCTTCGGCGAGGTCCATCTGCGAGACCGTCCAGTCGCCAAAGATGTCGCCACTAGGGTTGGCATCGCGCGGCATGGCGATGGTGCGTAGGTGAGGACCGCTCGGATCCTGCGGGGGGATACCTGTCATGAGCCGTGATCCTATTCCGATGCCTGACCTGCTGCGGAAAGGCCGAGGGCCAGGGGAGAGGAGTCGTAAGCCTCAGCCAGGTGCTGGGGGTCATGGTAGACCGCAACGCATCCAGCTGCGCGTAGCGCCTCCTCCGCAAATCCCCCGCACAGGACGCCGACAGTCGTTAACCCGGCCTGCCGCGCAGCCTCAGCATCATAGGGTGTGTCGCCCACCACCATCGCCTCTGACGGACTCGTCAGGTCGAGCTTGTCAAAGGCAGCTTGGAAGATGTCGGGGAAAGGCTTCGAGCGCTCCGCATCATCCGACGAGGTGGCATCATCAATCAGGTCGGTAATGCCGGCGATCTCCTTGTAGGCCTCCACCTCTTCAGCCTTGCCAGAGGACGCCAGCACAATGCGCTGACCGCGCGAGCGGATCTGCTCGAAGAGCTCCCGCACACCGGGAAAGGCACGGGCCTGGGGCAGGTAGCTTCGCTTGAACAGCTCCGATCGGAAGCTCTGGATCGCGTCACCATCGTCCTCGACCCGCCCGGGCGGAAGCAGGCCTTGGAGGAGCTGATCGCCGCCTTTGCCGATCTGCACCCGCATGTCCGCAAACGTGGTCTCCACGCCGAAGTGCTCGAGGGCCTCAACCCAGGCTCGGGCATGAAGATCAACCGTGTCGATGAGTGTGCCATCCACATCGAAGAGAACGGCTTTAGGCTGCGGCATGCTTGAGGCACCACACATGAGAGATGACCGGGTGTACCGGGCTTGACCCGACGCCAGCCTAGGGAACTCAAAGACATCCCGCTTTGTTCAGCCGTATTCTCCCTACCTGGATCAACGCCGTGGCCCGCATCGGCTTTCATGCCTCGCACGAGCAGTTCCCGCCCTCCGACCTCCTGCGCCTCGTGCAGCTCGCTGAGGCCGCGGGCTTCGACTGCGCGATGTCCTCGGATCACTTCCGCCCCTGGGGGCCAGCGCAGGGCCATTCGGGCTTTGCCTGGTCCTGGCTCGGCGCCGCCCTCCAGGCGACGCAGCTGCCCTTCGGGGTGATCTCCGCCCCAGGCTACCGCTACCATCCGGCCATCCTGGCCCAGGGTGCCGCCACCTTGTGCGAGATGTTTCCCGGTCGGCTCTGGCTCACTCTCGGCAGCGGCCAGAGGCTCAACGAGGATCTGACGGGTGTTGCTTGGCCCGAAAAGGCGGAGCGCAACGCACGTCTGCGCGAATGCGCAGACATCATCCGCGCGCTGCTGCGGGGCGAGACCGTGACCCATCACGGCCGCGTCACTCTCATCGAGGGCAAGATCTACTCCCTGCCCAAGAACCCCCCTCTGCTGCTCGGCGCCGCTGTGTCGGAGGCCACGGCCGAGTTCGTGGGTGGCTGGGCCGATGGGCTGCTCACGGTGAGCGGCAATCCCGATCAGGTCCGCAAGGTCGTAGACGCCTTCCGGCGCGGGGGAGGCGAGGGCAAGCCGCTGTTCATGCAGGTCGGCTTGAACTGGGCTCCGAGCGATGAGGAGGCGCTTGCGGGCGCTCATGAGCAGTGGCGCTACAACGTGCTTGGCGGTGAGGTAAACTGGGAGCTGCGCTCGCCGGAGCAATTCGATACGGCCACGCGCCTGGTGAAGGCGGAGGACATGCGCGAGTCGGTTCTGATTTCCTCCGAGCTGAACCAGCATGTGGAGTGGCTGAGCGAGTTCATCGAGCTTGGCTTCGAGGAGCTGCAGTTGCACCAGGTGGACCGCAACCAGCATCGCTTTATCGAGGCCTTCGGGGAGAAGGTTCTGCCCCAGCTTAGGCGATAGCTCGGCAAGGCGGTCGTGAGTTCGTATCACTTCGCAGCCTTGGTCCTCGTGATCATTGGACCAGTGCTGGCACTCAGCCGGGCGGTCGGCGCTCCGCCTTCACTCGTTCTGTTCGCCATTGGGCTCGCCTCAACAGTGGTGCCGGGGCTTCCGCGCCTTGAGGTCGATCCAGAACTCGTCCTGACTCTGTTCCTGCCTCCTCTCGTCTACGCCTCAACGGTCCGGGTCTCCTGGCATCTCCTGCGGTTTACGCTTGTGCCGGGGCTCATCTTCGGTGCCGTGATCGTCCTCGCAACGGTGGCACTTGTCGCACTGGCAGCCCGCATCCTGCTCCTGCCGGGCCTATCCTGGACCGCAGCCCTGTTGCTCGGCGTCGTCGCCTCCGTGTTCGACACACGCCTCTTCCACGAGGCCAAAGGCCGGCCGCATGTGGCACGGGCCATCGCCGATACCCTCAAGGCTCGTGAGCTGGTGGCAAGGCTCTTCATCCTGGCGACCTTCGCACTTGTTGTTGACGGCGTCGGCTCCGGTCTCCCGACGACCTGGGCTGTTCTCGAACACTTCGCGTTCGACATCCCTGCAGGCCTTCTGCTGGGCTTCCTCATCGGACAGGCGATCGCGCTCGTCCGACAGCACATCGACCCTGCCCCTATCGAGATCGCCGTCTCGGTCACAACACCCTATGCCGCAGCTTTGGCGGCGACTGTGCTCGGCGTGTCAGGCGTCGCTGCCATCACGGCCGCGGCCCTTGTGATCTCGACGGTGCGGATCAACCGCCGCACGGGGGCTCCCATCTCCTCGTCAGAGGCCCGCATCAGCGCTGTAGCTTTCTGGGAGGAGGTCAGCCTCATGGTCTCGAGCGTGCTCTTCCTCCTCGCAGGACGAGCACTGCCGCAGGCCCTGGCTGGGCTCGGCAATTGGCCCATCTGGCAGCTTCTTATCGCTGCGGGGGTAGTGCTTCTCCTGGTCCTCTGTGTCCAGGGCGTATTCTCCTACATCGCCGCGTGGACGCAGCCCATTGCGGGAACGCTCACGAACAGAGATCGCGGAGGACCCAAGCGGTGGACTGCCTCTGCAGTGATGGCGTGGTCGTCCACACGATCAGTTCTCGGACTTGTCATAGCCTTGGCCATACCTACGACTCTGCCGGATGGAAGCGCCTTTCCCGAGCGCGATCTCATTCTCGTCGTAGCTGCCTTGGTGATCCTCGGATCGGTTCTGCTGCAGGGGCTGAGCTTGCATGCTGTAGTCGGGTGGGCTGGGCTGGAGGATGAGCAGGAGCAGGAACGCGAGGAGGAGGCGGCATACCAGGCTATGGAAACCGCCAAGGCATCTCCTGAAAAGGAACACGCCAACGGCTTCGATGCGGCTCGCCAGGCTCTGCTCCACCTACGGCAGCGGAACGAGATCGGGGACGAAGTGCTCATCAGCATGTTGCGCGAGATCGATCTGACCTCACGAGCCGCTGAGGGCGACGCCCTGCCAGGTGCCGGACCGCCGAACCCCTGATCTCTCGTGGAGTGTCCTGGCTAGAGAAGCGGGCGCACGATCGGCGTGCTGACGTTGTTGTGCCCCGGCAGGTGCCCGGAACAACGAGCATCTGAGCGGTGTTGAAGAGGCTCGCCGCCCGCATCGTTTGTGAACCTCTGGTCGGATCAGGAGGCTCCCGGTGGGCTCCTCTCACGCCGCTGAGGCGATCAAGGATCACCATCCATCCCAGGTGAGAGGAAGACAGAGCTACCGACCATGCCACCTGTCCCTCGTCTGCACACACGCGAACAGCTGATCCACCTGCTCACAGAGGCCGCTGAGCTCGAGCACAACATCCTGTGCTCGTACCTTTACGCTGCCTTCAGCCTCAAAAGCAGTGTCGAGGAGGGGCTGTCGCAGCCCGAAGCCGAGGCCGTGGCACAATGGGGACGTGTGATCCTCACCGTGGCCATCGAGGAAATGGGCCATCTCGCCATCGTCAACAATCTGTTGGTCGCGGTCGGCGGAGCGCCTCACTTCAACCGCCCCAACCTGCCTGTGGCCGAGGGTTACCTGCCGTCCTGCTTCACGGTCCGGCTCACACCCCTCACCGAGGCCACCTTAGAGCACTTCATCTTCCTGGAGCATCCGGAGGGAGCCCCGATCCAAGACCATGCCACGTTCAGCGCGAATGCAGAGGTCATCCGAGAAGGTAAGCGCATTCAGCTCACCCCGAGTGCTGAGGATTACGAGACCATCGCGGAACTGTACGGGATGATCCGGGAAGGGCTCCATGCTCTTGTCGCCCGACGGGGAGCTCTGGCCTTGGTCGCAGGTTCTGATGCAAGGCAGATCGGGTCTGACGTTGTTGATCTGCCTGGGCTGGGTGTGATCACGGACCTCTCTTCTGCTCTCCAGGCCCTGGACGTCATTGTGGAGCAAGGGGAGGGCGCATCCCAGGACTCAGACGACAGTCACTTTGCTCGCTTTAACGCCGTCAAGGCCGAATGGGCGGAGCTGAAGTCCAAGAACCCGGCCTTCGAGCCCGCTCATGCGGCCGCTCATAATCCCGTGATGCGCCGCCCAGCTGATCCTACGGACCGGGTCTGGATCACGGCACCTGAGGCGGTGAAACACCTCGACCTTGCGAACGCGATCTATGGACAGGTCCTTGTGCTACTCGAAGAAGCCTATGCACCAGCAGTAAGTGCAGCTGACAAAAGAGCGTACCTCGAGGTAGCCATGCTCCTCATGCAAGCACTCTCGACCCTTGGACAAAAACTTGCCCGCATGCCGGCATCTGAGGACCATCCTGGCGTGATGGCCGGTCTGACCTTCACGGTGCCGCGGAACCTGGGTGCTCGTGGGCGTGGATCCGCTGCGACAATACTCGAGCGTCTTGGTGAGCTATCAGCTGGTTACAAAGAGGTTGTCTCTGGGGAGGGCACCTCACTCGTCGAAGAAGCGTATGGGCACATCGAAAGGCAGGTGCGGGCTTAAGCCCGCCGGGCGATCACCTCTCCTGATCAGCCTGCGTCCGCTGGGGAGTAGTAACACCGCTCGAGGGCGTATCCTCGGGTTCGCTCGTTACCTCATGCAGGTAGTCAGCAACTCGGTTGATGGCTGCCTCTGCGACGAGGCCCACTAGGGCTCCCGCAGCAACGTCGGCCGGGTAGTGCGCCCCCCGCGGGATCTGGATGAGCGCGATTGCGGCCGCTCCTCCATAGGCGGCTGTTCGCGCCTGAGGGTACACGCGGCCGACCGCTCGTGCGACGGCAACGCTTCCTGCCGTGTGACCTGACGGGAAGGAGTGCCATGGCCCATCGTCTGGCCCGAACGGCTCAACCTCATAGCGACCCTCCTCCAGGAGCACGTTCGGACGTGTTCGCGCCACGAGGTGCTTGAGGCCTGTCTTGATGCATGTGGCGAGAACAAGCGAACCCAGCATGCGAGCTCCGGCTTCTGTCGCGCGCCGGTCTCCCAGCATGACGCCATAGGCGAGAACAGCGCTCGAGAGGGCTAGGAGCGGCGGCTGATCGCCGATCTCGCTCAAGCTTCCCAGCCCGCGCACCACTCGGTTGTCCTTGTTCCCGGCTAAACGCGCTGCGAGGGCGACATCGGCCTCCTCTGCGGCGGAGGTGGCGTCGATCTCTGTTCGGCCCTGATCAGTGTCGATGGTCTGCATGGCGTACCAACGTCAGTTCACCGAATAGAGTTCGGAACTTTGTGCAGTGCACAACGTTCATCGGCCTCCTCAGCCCGAAGCGAACCAAGAAGGCGAATACTTTATGCCTCGCACCTCGAAGACGACTCTTGTGCTGGGTGGCGGCAACGCTCTCGGTGCTTACCTTGCCGGTGCCTATGAGCACCTCCATCGGCAGGATGTCCAACCTGACTGGATCGTCGGAGCGTCGGTGGGGGCCGTCACGGGTGCAATCCTGGCCGGTAACGCTCCTGAGCACCGGCTTGAGAAGCTTGGGCAATTCTGGGCTGAGGCGACGCAGCACACCTATGGTGCATTGGGCGGGAACGAGACCCTGCGCCAGACCTACAACGGCATGCACTCGGTTATGACCCTGCTGTTCTGCCGCCCTAACATCTTTCAGCGTCGTTATCCCGGCCTCTGGTCGATCCTGCCCTGGGTGCCGAACGACGTCGCCATCTACGATCACTCGCCCCTGCGCAGCACGCTCGAGCGCCTTGTGGACTTCGAGCGGCTGAACCGCGCTGAGGTCCGGCATACCGTTGGGTGCGTCGACCTCGAGAGCGGGGAGGAGGTCTACTTCGACAACACGCGTGAGGAGATCCGGCCTGAGCACATCTTGGCGAGCACGGCTATTACGCCAGCCTTCCCGCCGGTGGAGATCGGCGGCCGGCTGCTGTGCGATCCAGGCTATGCCAATAATCTACCCCTGGATCCTCTCTTCGACGAGCCCCTCGACCAAGACCTCCTTTGCATCGCGGTCGAACTGTTTAGCTTACGTAGTCCTCAGCCGGCCTCGCTGGATGCCGTGCTGGAGCGGACGCAGGATATCCTTTTCGCGACCCCCGCGAGACGCACCGTCAAAGCCTTGCAGCGGGAGTACGCTTTGCGCGAGCAGATCGAGCCCAAGGGGCCGCGGGTGAGGCTGCTTCACCTTGCCTACCAGGCCGCCAGCCACGAGCTCGCGACGAAGACGTTCGACTTCTCACCCTCCTCAATCGCAGATCGCCGGGCTGCAGGCGAGCGCGACATGGCCGTAGGCCTAAAGTTGCTGCGCGAGGAGGAGGGCCTTGATGGCCGCTTTCGATACTGGTCGATCGACTCGGAAAAGGCGGCTGAGTTCGGCGCCCCTGCAGCTTCCAAAAGCGAGCTGGTCCGCGCTGCTTAATCTTTTCTACCCTCAGGCCAACCAGGGCTTCACCGCTGAACAAGCTCTGCAGCGGCAGGCATTAGACTATGCTGTGCCACCATCCCGAGAGAGTCAGCGCTTACTCAGCAAACACCGGCTCTAGTAGAGGCTCTCCATGCGCTCCGACTCTCTCGCATTCCTCAGCTCCATCGTCAGTGCTCCCTCGCCGAGCGGGTACGAGCAGCCTGTCGCGAAGCTCTACCGGGAGTATGCGGGCCGCTTTGCCGACCAAGTTACGACAGACACCCATGGCAATGTGACCGCCGTGCTGAACCCCGATGCTCCCATGAAGATCATGCTCGCCGGACATATGGACGAGATAGGCTTCGTCATCCACTACGTCAGTGACGAAGGTCTGCTCCATTTCAGCGCGATTGGCGGGCACGATAGCGTTGTCCCGATAGGGCAAACGGTCTGGGTGCACGGCAAGCAGCGGGTGCCGGGTGTCATTGGCCGCAAGGCAATCCACCTGCTCGACACGGACGAGCTCAAGAAGAAGCCGGACATGAAGGAGCTCTGGATCGACATCGGCGCGACCTCACGAGCTGAGGCCGAAGCTTACGTTGATCTCGGCGACGTCGTCACCTACCAGCATGAGTTCCAGATGCTCGTCGGTGATCGCGCGACAGCACGTGCCTTCGACAACAAAGCAGGGCTATTCATCGTCGCGGAAGCCCTGCGGCTGCTCAAGGAGGAGGGCGGCCTCGACGCTCAGGTCGGCGTCTACGCCGTTGGTACGGTGCAGGAAGAGATCGGCTCCCGCGGGGCCCGCACGGCAGCTTTCAGCATAGACGCTCAGTCAGGTCTCGCGGTCGATATGGGTCATGCTATCGACTACCCAGGGGTGAGCAAGGCGCGTTTCGGGCAGCTCGACATCCGCAAAGGGCCTGGGGTCTCGCGAGGTGCCAATACAAACCCCGTTGTGTTTACGCTACTCACGGAGGCTGCAAGGGCTGAAGGCATCCCCTATCAGGTCGATGTCACCCCGGGAGCGACCCCGACAGATGCGAACGCACTGCAGCTCAACAGGAGCGGTATGGCAGCTAGTCTCTTGAGCGTTCCCCTACGCTACATGCACACGCCTTGCGAGGTGTTAAGCCTGAAGGACGTGGTGGACACAGCTCGTCTTCTTGCCGCCTACTGCAGACGGATCAGGCCCGATACTGACTTTACACCCCGCTAGAGCTGAACATGAGCCCGAGAGCTGATGGACCCTGCGCCGGACATCCGAGTTGTGGTCAGACGGCCCTGAGCAGATAGCTCTGCTCAGGATCATAGTGGTGGGGTGAATGAACCAAAGTTGCGCTAAACCAGGACTACAGGCGGTAAGGTTGCCTTGGTCATCGGCTGCAGGTCCGGAGGATCTATGAGCAGCGAGGCTTTCAGGCGTTATGACCCAGGCGGCTTTTACTGCGAGATGGCACATGGCGCGGCAAGCCAGCAGGTCCGCGGCCGCCTCGAACGCCTCTCGAGCGATGATCTTAAACGTCGGGCTGCAGAGGCAGAGGCTGAGTTCCGCGACCTTGGGATCACTTTCACGGTCTATTCCGATAAGGATGAGATCGACCGCGTTTTACCCTTCGACCTCATCCCGCGTGTGCTCTCGGCGCAGGAATGGCAGCACATTGAGCGTGGTCTGACCCAGCGGGTTGCGGCACTCAACCTCCTCCTTGACGACCTTTACCACGATCAGCGGATCCTGGGAGACGGCGTCATTCCAGCGGATCTGGTTCTCGGCAACGCAAACTATCGCCCCATGATGCGGGGCTTGGATCTGCCGCATAAGACGTATGTCCATATCTGCGGCACTGATCTTGTTCGAGACGAGCACGGGACCGTGATGGTTCTCGAGGACAATGCCCGCATTCCCTCCGGCGTCAGCTATGTGGTTGAGAACCGGCATATGATGCTGCGGGCCTTCCCAGACCTCCTCGAGGGCATCGGCGTTTGCTCAATTGACGATTATGCGCCCAAACTTCTAGCTGCCCTACGTGAAGTCGCGCCCGCGGAAAGCAGCGACCCGCAGGCTGTTCTGCTCTCGCCTGGCCCCTTCAACGCCGCCTTCTTCGAGCATGTGTTCCTCGCGCGGGAGATGGGTGTGCCGCTTGTTGTCGGCGCCGATCTCGTGGTCCGCGATGACCGGGTCTATATGCACACCATCGCTGGTCTCATGCCGGTCGACGTCATTTACCGTCGCGTCGACGACGAGTTCCTGGACCCTGAGGTTTTCCGCCGCGACAGCACGCTCGGGGTCCCTGGTCTGATGCGGTCCTACCGTCGCGGGAATGTCTCTCTCGCGAATGCCGTCGGTGCCGGCGTTGCCGATGACAAGGCGGTCTACGCTTACATGCCGCGCGTCATCCGCTACTATCTGGGGGAGGATCCGATCCTGCCCAATGTGGAAACCCATATCTGCCGCGAGCCGGAGGCGCTACAATACACGCTCGATCACTTGGGGGAGCTTGTCGTCAAGCCCGTCGGGGAGGCGGGCGGGTATGGGATCACCATCGGGCCGCGCGCAAGCCAGGCAGAGCTTGAGGAATGCCGCAGAAAGCTACTGGCTGACCCTGCTAATTACATCAGTCAGCCCTGTATCAGCTTATCCGTCGCGCCCACTCTTATTGGGGACTCAATCGAGCCAAGGCATATCGATCTTCGACCGTTCGCCATAACCGGATCAAGCACCTGGGTCCTGCCCGGTGGGCTCACACGAGTGGCACTGCGTGAAGGCTCGCTGGTCGTCAACTCCTCCCAGGGTGGTGGCTCAAAGGACACGTGGGTCCTTGCGTAATGTCCTCCTTGCCCGCTCCGCGGAGCACCTCTTCTGGTTTGGGCGCTACGTGGAGCGAGCCGAGAATCTCGCGCGCATTCTCGAGGTCAATGTAACCTTCGCCCGTGATGCTCGCGGCCTGCAGGACTGGCTGCCGATCCTTCGCATCCACTGGGACGAAGCAAGGTTCCTTGCGATGCACGAGGAACCATCAACCGACGCAGTGCTACACTTCTACACTCTGGATCGCGAGAACCCGACGTCCATCATCAGCGCGCTCACCAACGCGCGGTCTAATGCGCGCGCCCTGCGGTCCCTGATTTCCCGCGAGATGTGGGCTCAGCTGAATGTCTTCTACAACTGGATCTCAGCGGTGGACGAGCAGGTCCTTACCCCCAGTCGCCTGGCCCGATTTCTCGCGGAGATCGAAGAGGCCTGCCAAGCCCATACTGGGACTACGGAGGGAACTTTCCACCGCGACCAAGGATGGGCCTTTTACTGGATCGGACGCCATATCGAGCGAGCTGATCAGACAACACGTCTCCTCGATATGAAGTCTCCGGCTCTCCAGCCGCAGGTGTTGGAGACTTCGTCGATTGACATCGCGCAATGGAATGCACTTCTGCGCTCGGCGGCCGCATACCACCCGTACCGGCGTGTGAGGTCGGCGGCGTTCACCGCTGAGCACATCGCAAGCTTCCTGCTGCTGGACCCAGGCCTTCCCCGCTCCGTGCTTCTCTGTGCCCGCGAGATCGATCGGCTACTGGCGGAGCTTCGCCTGCAACAGGAGCTCCCAGCCGGTGAGATGGCTGTCGCCGAGCTTAGCGCATTACGCGCAGATCTCAGCAGCCTGACTGACGGTGAGTTGCTGGGCGATGGCTTGCATGAGCTGCTAGATCTCGTTCAGCGTCGCCTGATCGCAATCACGCAGCATCTCACCGAGGCGTTTTTTGTGCTGCCCGCTGGAGAGGTTCTGGCCCAGCCTCAGCAAACAGAGATCCTGGGTCAGACGTAATCAGGCATACGGCCGCAGGCGAGCCGTGTGCCAGCCGGCTTCCAGACGCGGAGAGTGACTAGAATGGCCGTTGTTCAGCACATCTACTGCAGCGCGATCATCAGCAAAAAGATGTGCGACGCGCTCACCAGCTACATCTTCTCGGTAAGCGCCGCGAAGGGTAAGATCGACGAGTTCGTTGTCTACCTTGTGACAGGCGGTGGCAACCCAAGCTCCGGCATGGAGCTCTATTCCTTCTTCAAAGCGCGTCCCGAGCGCACGACGATCTACAACATGTCGAGTGTGGACTCGGCCGGTGTGCTCTTTTTTCTCGGCTTTCAGAGGCGCTTTGGCGTGCCAGCCTCCAGTTTCATGGTCCACCAGACCAAGTTTTCGAAGGCGATGCTGCCGGAGTGGTACAGCTACTCCGACCTCAAGAAGTCGGAGCTCGAGCTGCTTGCGGTTGATCAGAAGACGCACCGGGTGATTGCCGCTGAGACTGCTCCCAAAGCTGAGATCGCGCTGTCCGTTGAGGATGTTGAGGCGGCTGCGGCGCGGACCACCGTCTACTTCGCTGAGGACGCTTTACGGCACGGCTTCATTGAAGCTGTGGTCAGCCCAACCATGCCGACCCAAGACGTGTTCTACCTGACGGATCAGTACCTTGCTGGGCTCCCCGACTAGGCTGCCGCTTTGGTCCCTTTCGTAGGCCAGCGGGAGTGACAGCTTCCAATCCGGTGCTGCGCTCCCTCGCCGGTTCCTATATTCTTACAAGCAAGGACGGAGAAAGCGGAGCAATGGCTCATACGATTACGTTCTACAAAGATGATGTCGAGATAGACTCCGTCGTTTGGGGTGGCACTCGGGAATCAGCCATTGACCATGCACGCAATCACTTTGGAATGCAGAGCAAGGAGAATGGCGCAACAGCGGTGGTCGTCCGCGATGATGGTGGGCACATCGTAATCCAGCATCCGCCGAGCAAACCGGATCATCCTGAACCCTAACCGAGAGTGCTAAATCCATCCCCGGGCGGGCACGCGAAACGCTTAAGCCTGCTAAGAACATCCTGGCTCTTTCAAGAAGATCTGACAGGTGCACTATGTCATACCGTGGTGCTCGGCCCCATCTAAGCTTGCCAGTGGGAGCTCAAGAGCTGTCCAATGAAACTGTTTAAGTGCCAGTCTTGCGGGCAGCTTCTGCACTTCGAGAACCACACCTGCGAGCGCTGCGGCCACCGCCTCGGCTACCTGGCCGAAGCCAGTACTCTCTTCGCACTCGAACCTGACGGAGCGAACTGGCATGCGCTCGCCCTGCAGGGGCGCTCGTACCGTTTCTGCTCAAATGCCGAGCACGACACCTGCAACTGGCTCGTACCGGCAGAGTCGGACCAGGCCTTTTGCCTGGCCTGCCGGCACAATGGTGTCATTCCAGACCTCACCATCCCTGCGTATCTGCAGGCGTGGAGGTTGATCGAGTTCGCCAAACACCGCCTGTTCTACACTATCC
>JAESFL010001004.1_pt1 | contig 12346 bp, 14 predicted proteins | sample 9269401 | NCBI WGS metagenome assembly JAESFL01 (sample SAMN14506025, study PRJNA617098) | algae metagenome | isolation source: Gloeocapsa sp. UFS-A4-WI-NPMV-4B04 and co-occurring heterotrophs from desert... | place: USA: Utah | collected 2006-10-01 | reverse complement strand
AAGAATGTAGAAAAGTAGGCTGGACGATCGTCAACAATCGCTTTCATGATGTCATCAAAAACACTTTGATCAACACCTTCAGGATTATCATCGGTCTTCAGTAAAAAGGGCGGCACCGGAGCCATCAGCACGGCTTTCTGCACCCGCTCTGAGCCGTATTTGCCAAGATAGCGCGTGACTTCACCCGTCCCCATTGAGAAGCCGACTAACACAGCGTCATGTAAGTCAAGCTTTGTCATTAGCCCGTTCAAATCGGTTGCAAAGGTATCGTAGTCATAGCCAAACGAGGGTTGGCTAGAAGCACCAAATCCTCGGCGATCGTAGGTAATTACTCGATATCCTGCATTCAGTAAAACTAAAACCTGCTTCTCCCAGGAATGCCCGTTCAATGGAAATCCATGAATCAGAACAATCGGTTGACCTGTCCCCAGATCTTCGTAGTAGAGATTAATGGTTGCAGAATTTTCTTGGCCAACAGTAACGTAAGGCATTGCAATCTCCTATGAATGCTGCATTGGATTCTCATCTGATTAACCGAAGTGTAATGAGTTCTAATGCTCGGTTTCTTTCAGATTCTTAGGCAGTTTTTCAGATTCTTGCGCGATAACCTTCAAGACGCAGCGCTGATCAATTCCTCGCTTTTCGCCCAGAGCTGCTTAGCTTTGTTCGCGTCAAGCGCATACGATCTGACACCGTCGGCAAACGGGTTGGGCATGTCATTGATCGGGGCGATCGCGCAATCTTCAAGATAGTGTCCGCCGATCTCGTCTTTGTTAGCCACGACTGCTGCCCAGACCGATGTCGCGGCTGCCTGCGGAATTTCTTTCAACTCTTTCGGCGGCAGACCCGCTTCGGTGCGCGCTGCGTCAACGGTCTGTAAAAGTCCCTGCAACTCCTCCGGCGAGAAATGGCGGGGTAGGTCCGTCAGACTATTTCCGGGCATCACCGAAGCAGCCCGAATGCCGCGATCACGATGCCGCCTGTCAAACTCCACAGCGAACAGTGAATTGGCGGTTTTCGATCGGCTATAAGCGACCCATGGATCGTACACCTGCTGCTCGAAATTCGGATCGTCCAAGTCGATATCGGCACCGCGATGCGCGAGCGACGACAGGACCACCAGCCGTCCATTATCGGCGAGCAGCGGCTTGATCCCATTGATCAGGGCGAAATGTCCAAGATGGTTCGTCCCAAACTGGACTTCAAAGCCGTCGATCGTTCGACCGAACGGAGTTGCCATAACGCCAGCGTTAGCGATGATGGAATCGAACGGTTGACCGTCAGCCAACAGTTTATCCGCACAGGCGCGAACGCTTTGCAAGGATGCCAGATCGAGATTGATCAATTCCAGGCTGCCACCTCTTTGCGACGCGGCATCACGAATCGATGCAGTGCCTTGCTCAGCTTTAGCGAGATCCCTGACCGCACCGACGACACTAGCGCCGTGAACGACCAGTGAGCGGGCGGTTTCGAGTCCGATGCCCGACGATACGCCCGTAACGAGGAATCGCTTTCCCTTGAGATCAACACCAGAAAGCACCTCGTCAGCAGTCGATTTTGCACTAAATTTTTTAGCCATTTCTTTTCCTTGCGTTAATTGTGAGTGTAAAAGTTTTGATCTTTTGCCTACCCTACGATCGCCGCTCCTAAACCGCGAGAACCACCCGTTACCAGGGCAACTTTGCCTGCAAGTGTTGTCGTCATTATGGACTCCTTTGGATGTATTACTGCTCAATCAAACACTGCGTACTACCTGGATACTCTTGAGGAATCAACGGCACGGAGAGTGATCGAGCAGATAATGCAGGTCGATCGCCACTTGGTCGCAATATTTTGCACTGCCGATCGACTACTGCGCTACATACCCGCCATCTACCATCAACGTTTCACCTGTTACGAACGATGCCATATCAGATGATAAAAACAGGACTGTATTTGCAACTTCAAGCGGTGTTCCAATTCGTCCGATCGGGTGAAGTCCTGTTATGTAAGCTTTGGCTTCATCCTGTCCACCTGTAGCTGCTTCAAACATATCTGTTTCGATTGCCGCTGGTGCAACGACATTGATGCGAATACCCGCTTTGGCATATTGGAGCGCAGCAGCTTTTGTTAAGCCTACTACCGCATGTTTACTCGCGGTGTAGAGGGGTACGTCAGGAAGTGCAACTACTCCATTCGCAGATGCTGTATTGACGATTGAACCACTTCCCTGTTTCAACATCTGAGCGATTTCATATTTCATCGACAACCAAACGCCTTTGACATTGACGTTCATCATGCGCTCGTATTCAGCTTCTGTTTGCTCAATCAATGAGGGATTTTCGCCGACAGTTCCTGCATTATTAAAGGCAATATCTAACCGACCAAAAACGCCAACCGTTTTATCAACCATTGCTTTAACATCGGCTTCTTTCGTGACATCTGCTTGCACAAAAATCGCCTCTCCACCAGCTTCCTTAATCAATCGAACAGTTTCTTCACCTTCATCCATTCGACGACCCACCACCACCACCACCTTTGCTTGTTGTTGGGCATAAGCGATCGCGGTAGCTCTACCGATTCCCGATGTCCCTCCCGTCACTAAAGCAACCTTGTCTTTAAGCATCATGATAGTTACCTCTTGTTGTGAATGGTTATGTTACTTGCGTCAAAAACTCAATGGGCAGCAATACATGTAGGAGCCAGCAACAAGAAGCGCCTCGATCTATAACCAGGATGAGTAACGATTCTGGTTCTAGGAGCCGGGTTTGAGCATTGCTCTAATTCACACGATGAATTCGATGCCGTACTTGGGTGCTACTGCCATTCATTCGCTCGATCGCTTCGGGAGTAGCTGGGCGGGATGGCGGGTTTGGGTATTGATGTTTGCTGGCTCCTACACTTAGTCGCGCTCGATTAGTGTGTTTGAAGGTAAGTTGGAATTGATCGCCTTACGCGCACTGTCAACGCCCACAACGGGAAGTGTACCCGGATCGAGCAAGCCGACTTGAACCAATACACTTGCCTGATCCCAGTAAATGTGTTCGTGGGCTAGTTTGCCGTCACGAAACCGAATAATCGCAACTACTGGCACTTCCACCCGTTTCCCGGTTGGAGCAACGCCAGGTAGCACCCATTCCATCCAAACAGTATGAGTGAACGTAGCCACCATTTCATCGACGAGTTGATCCGTTCCGATCGTGCGCGAAATCGGAACTAGCTCGAGGTCTGGCGGGATCTGTGGAATGAGGTATTTGGAATAAAACTCGCGCACTGCTGGTTTCCCGACTCCCCCAGTCATTACCGGGATGTGGTTAACGTAAGCATCTTCAACCATCGTAGCGAGGGCATCTTCAGTACTGTGAGTGCCAAACTCGTACTGTAAATGCTCTTCCCAAAGTGCTTGCAAAGACTCCTGGGCTGGTGTCAAATTGGTAATTGCTTGTAAATTTGCTTGTCCGTCTACAGTTTGCTCTTTGACCATGATTAAATACTCCTGGTTCTATCTATCTAAAGTGTCTTGAGTTCCAATGATTGACTGCTTCCAGATTCTTGTGATGTTAGTGAACTTGTTTCAATGGACGTATAAGCATTCAGCGCCTGTTTCGCGAATCAGTTGGGCGGTTTTTTCACCTTCTGCGTCGCGTCTACCGGAGAACACGACTTTTGCTCCAGCAGCACCAAATGTGATCGCCGTTGCTCTGCCAATTCCCGATGTGCCACCAGTGACTAACGCCACTTTATCCTGAAGTATCATTCCTATTTCTCCTAAAATCTAAGTCCGGTTGTTTTCTCTTGAAATAATCATGAAATCGCTTTAGAAAAAAGCTTAGACAAATCTTGCCAGCAAAAGACTAAGAGCAAAGGAAAAGGCATGAAAGCTGACATGGGATAACATCGCAGCCTCAAGCGAGTATTGCCAAAAGAGCCAACCAAAAGCAATGCCAGCAATCCCATTGAGTAATATCGCTCGGATAATCACAAGTGGAGTGAGTGGAACTATCGCGGCAGTTGCGGGCAGGTGTAAAAGTCCAAATACCAGCGCTACTAGCACAATCGCACCTTGGTATATTCCTTGGCTTGGCAACGTAATGCCTTGTTTTAACACCTTCCACGCTATCCAAACAAGCAGCGACATTAAGCCCCAGCGCATCAGGATTTCCTCAGTGATGCCGCCATAAAGCATTGCAGTAAGTGAACTCAGCCAATTCGGTTCTGTGTTATGGGATGCCTGTAGCGCTTCAGGTAGAGCAGGTTTCATGAACCGATCGAGCAACAGAAGAATGATTGTTGTCGCTGCACCCACACCCAAGCTCCATTTCATCTCAATGACAGAATATGGAATCCTAAGGGTATGAAGTACCCAGCAGTCAATCAAATGTGAGCGTAATCCAACGCGGTAGGCACAGCCAATTCCGATCAGAATGCTGATTGCCAGTAGAAGTGTAAGCTGTAGTGCTTGCAGCAGTATTAAAACCCACAGTGGCGGAGCTTTTGCCAGTATTTCTGGAGACAGTTTCGCCAACTGTTGCTCAACTAATGGAACCGACGTAATCGTAAACATCGCAATTCCCGCAATGCCCAACACAAATAGAATCCCAAATTGTTTCAAAACTGCCATTGATTTAATCTCTAGAGACATCAGAATATTGGGTAGACACAATGCCAAGATAGAGAATGACAACTGGTGACTAACGCCACCTTATTCTGAAGTACCATTCCTATTTCTCCCAAAATCCAAGTCCGGTTGTCCTCTCTTGAAATGGATCGATTCACTGTGAGTCCACCATCAAAAATCAACTCGCTGTATATCCGCCATCGATCGTTAAGGGTTGTCCTGTGATGTAACTGGCAGCATCAGAACATAGAAAAGCAACAACTTGAGCGACTTCTTTTGCTTGAGCAATGCGACCCATCGGTACCATCGCTGCAAGATCGTCAGCCGTGATGCCCATTTGCATCAAGACACGATCGAAACTGTCAGTCGCAATGCTGCCAGGATTTACCGCATTAATCCGAATGCCCTGCTTGGCATAGTCCAGTGCTGCCGATCTCGAAGAGATATCTGCTTTGCAGATCGCGTTAACCCTATGACGGCATGTTTACTCGCAACGTAAGGAGATGCTCCCGGAAGTCCAATCAACCCTGCAATTGAGGAAGTATTAACAATCGCGCCTGATCCTTGAGTCAGCATTTGCTCAATCTCATATTTCATGCATAGAAATACTCCTCGCACGTTAATCGCCATGAGGTTGTCAAACTCTTCGATCGATTGCTCGTGTAGCGGTTTTCCGGGTGATTCAACGCCTGCATTATTGAAGGCGTAGTCGAGTCGTCCATAGGTTGCGACTGTAGGAAGCACTAATGCTTTGATGTCTTCCTCATTCGAGGCATCTGAATGAACGTATAAGCATTCAGCGCCGGTTTCGCGAATCAGTTTGGCAGTTTTTTCTCCTTCTGCATCGCGTCTGCCTGAGAATACTACCTTTGCTCCAGCAGCACCGAAGGCGATCGCGGTTGCACGACCAATTCCTGAAGTTCCGCCAGTGACAAGCACCACTTTATCCTGAAGTATCATTCTATTTCTCCTGTTCTCTTTTCATACAGCATGTTGATCTCTTGCGTTGCTTCATGTCCGTTTATCGGGGTGTTCTGCTGCCGTGCTCCGATCATTTCCTATTCCCAACATCCAGCCCTGTCCAGTGAGCCGCAAAAGCCCACATATCCGCCGTTTCCTCGATGACCTTATCGGTGGGCTTGCCTGCTCCATGTCCCGCCCGCGTCTCAATTCGGGCAAGGTGGGGCTTGTCACCAATCTCCGCCGCCTGGAGCGCAGCGACATATTTGAAGGTGTGCCCTGGCACCACGCGATCGTCCGTGTCGGCAGTGGTGGCGAGGATTGCGGGATATGCCTTGCCGGACTGGATGTTGTGATAGGGCGAATATTTCAAGAGGTTACGGAAATCCGCTTCCCGTGCCGGAGACCCAAGCTCGTCTACCCATGTTTTCCCGCTCGTGAACTGGTCGAAGCGGAGCATGTCCATGACACCGACCTGGGGCAGCGCAGCGGCGAACAGATCCGGTCGCTGATTGACCACTGCGCCGATCAGGAGTCCGCCATTCGATCCACCCTGAATCGCCAAGCCGTCTTGGGGCGTGATTCCCTGCGCCTTGAGATACTCGCCCGCCGCGATGAAATCGTCGAAGACATTTTGCTTGTTCTGACGACGACCCGCTTCGTGCCATGCCTTGCCATATTCGGAGCCGCCGCGAATGTTAGCAACAGCGTACACTCCGCCCTGTTCGACCCATCCCAAATGCTCCGGCAAGAAAGCGGGAAGTATGGGGATTCCAAATCCCCCATAGGCATAGAGCAGGGTTGGTGCCGAACGGGTCACATCCTTGCGTCGGACGATAAACATCGGGACACGGGTGCCATCCTTTGACGTATAGAAACGCTGTTCGACTGCGATCTGACTGAGATCGATCGCCACCTTGGGTTGTGCCCACACCCGCGCCGTGTTGCTGGCGACATCGTATCGATAGATTACGCCCGGAGCGTTAAAGCTGGTGAAGATGAAGAAGGTTTCCGGGTCGCTCTGTTTACCCTTAAAACCGCCAGCGGTGCCGATACCGGGCAGCTTCACCACACCATCAGCCTTGCCATCCAGCGTGTAGCGTCGAACTTCCGTCTTCACGTAGCCAGATAGGAGATCAGCAACCGTCCAGCGACCAGCGACGGATTGAGCAGAACCGAATCCTGCTCCGGCACTACATCCCTGATCGCTGGGTCAGCAGCGGCGATGTCCATCGTCACGACCTTGAAGCGCGGCGCGTCCTGCTAGTCATGAGGAAGAACTTTGTCCCCACATTGCCGACGACACCCCATTGATTATCGAGATTATCGACCAGCTTGCGAGGCTTCCAATCAGCGCTCTGGAGATCCACCACGGTCAGTGTGTTGGTCGCTGAAATGGGCGTAGAAGCGATCACGACGTAACGCCCGTCTTCAGTGATGCTCAAGGTATGCAGCATGTTCGGCTGATCCGGGTTTGTATAGACCAGCCGATCTTGCGCCTGGGGGGTGCCGATCGCATGAAAATAGACGGCATGGTTGGCTACGCTTGCTTGCGATTCGGTGCCCTGCTTCGGTTCAGGGTAACGGGCGTAGAAAAAGCCAGATCCGTCCTTCGTCCATGCGATGCTGGTGAATCTCGCCCATTTGACCTGATCGTCGAGTACCTTGCCCGTGTTCACTTCCAGTACCCGAATCGTGCGCCAGTCGGTACCGCCATCCTGCACCGCATAAGCCACGCGCTTGCCATCATCAGAAGCTGACCACTCGGCAAGTGCGGTCGCCCCGTCCTCTGCCCAACTGTTGGGATCGATCAGCACACGCCCTGCGCTATCTACGCTGTCGCGGACATAAAGAACCTGCTGGTTCTGAAGTCCGGAATTATGAAGGTAGAAATATCGTCCACCCTTTTTGACTGGAATAGAGAACCGCTCATAGTTGTACAACTGCTTCAGTCGGTTCTTGAAGATATCTCGACCTAGCAGCGTATTGAGATGAGCATTGGTGACTTTGTTCTGCGATTCGACCCAAGCGGCGACTTCTTTGTCATTGCGGACATCGTTTTCCAGCCAGCGATAGGGGTCAGCGATCGTCTGTCCGAAATGTTGCTCGACGACATCGACTCGCTTGGTTTCAGGATAGGTGATTGTAGGTGACAATGCTGTGGACTCCGTGCAGGCGGAGGCGAAATGGGTGGTAAAGAGTAGCGCGATCGCGAAAAGGGTTGCGCGGCGCATCGGTATCTTTATCTTTTGAAATGAGAGTCGAAATCCAAAGAGGTTGAACTCTAGTATTTCTTGTCGTGATTTTGCAGTTTTGAACATGTCATTGACCTATCTAACAGAATGCTTGACCGTAACTACCTGGGTTAAATGATCGCAAGTAGGTAAACAAAATTAATTAAATTGTTTTGATCAAATTCTTTCAGCACCTTCTCAAGAGACTGAACTACGCTTTGCCAACTTTGATCGACAGTTGCTAGTTGCCTCGCTCATACGTAACTAATTTTGATTAACCATTTAGAAGCGATTCGCCTCCAGGTTGCGATCGCATCGAATCAGCCCGCGCCGATGAGCCGCTAGCTTCATCCTTGACCGAGGTTTTGATGACGAAAGCCCTTAATTCAACAATCTTGCCGCCGCGAAAGCGCCAGACATCGCAGTACGAGTAATGAGCCGCCTTCCCGTCTGCGTCCTTCAGTGTGATGTCGCCAACTGCCGTGACGAAATCACCCTCAGCGATTAAGTTGGCGACCGTAAACTTTGGCGGCTCTATGTATGTCTCTGCCATATATTGGCGAACAGCTTCTTTTCCGTTAAGGGTCTTGTCCCCTACGAACGTCCATTTCGTGTCGTCAGTGCAGAATGACAAGAATCCTTCATAGTTGCCTGCAGCGTTCGCCGCATTTGCCGCTTCTAAAATGGCTTTGTTGTTGTTTGACATCTGAATTTCTCCTTTGTTCAGGTGGATACTTTAACGGAGCCGTCTCTGCTGCCACTAATGCGAAACTCATGGAACAATTGCAGTAACGCGGATTTCAATCCGCATCGTTGGCAGCCCGAGCGCTGCGACTCCTACCTGTGTCCAAATTGGGGCATGGTTGGGCATATAATGACGAAATAGCCTGACCATTACATCGTTAACCTCCGGGGGCAACCCGCCAACATGGTAAGAATTAACGTGGACAACATGCTCCCAACCCGCCCCGGCAGTCGCTAAGGTTCGCTCTACGTTACGAAACGCCTGGGCAATCTCATCCGCAAGCGGTTCAGGAATTTGCAGATTGTCATCCCAGCCGCCTTGTCCTGATGTCTCCACTCGATTTTCAATTTTTACCGCCTGAGAGTAATGCAATTCATTCAGCATGTATTCCCCATAACCGGGAGTGACAAAAAACTTGGGCTTATTCATGGTGTTCCTCATGTAGTACGTTTGACTCTATCTCGCGTTGCTGAAACGAGTTTGTTTCGGCATCATCCGATTTAGACCCTAATGTTCAGAATTCACTTGCCATGTAATCACAATGATTTCTACAAACGGTAAGACAAATATTAGCCGCGAAAACGCTCCTAAAATGGCTTCCATCGTCCAGTTCTGACTCTGAACCTCCCAGATCATCCCAACAATGTTCACTCCAATCGCCAACCAGGGTAGAATTACCGCTGAATTCCGTCTGCGATAGAAGCGGATCGTCGTCTCGCGCCAAAATGGGAAGGTGCTGAGGAGACAAAAAATGTAGGAGGTTCCTGCACTGATGAACAAGCTTCTTTGAAGACCCGAAGGCAGGTTTGGGTATCCAAGTGCGATCGCCGTTAGACAAACTCCCAGCGCCAGATACAGGAAAGTAAACAAGGTAAATTGTTTCATTCTTTGTAAATAAAGCTCAGCGATAATCTATTCCTATGTGGCTGACATGACTCAGCCGATGAACAACAGTTAGTCCACATGCAGCACAGCCTTACCTGAAAATCTGCGCCCGATCAAATCAGCCGACGTTACGTCTGCTTCACGCCACGAAACTGCTCGATCAATATGCGTTTTGAGCCGCCCCTGCTCAACTAACCTCAGCAGACGAGCCAGCCCAGAACTAGCACTTTCCAGCTCTACTTCGGTGTACAGCGTGAACCCGTAAAGCGTGCGCTGTCCTCCATTCTCGGAATAGAAGTCTGCCAGGGACAGCTTCATCTCGTTGCCGCTGCTACTGCCATAACAAACGCAGGTGCCTCCTTGAGCCAAAAACGCAGTTAGCTTCCCGACCAATTCACCTCATACTCCATCGACAATCAGTCGATAAGGCGCGAACTGCTCGGCTTCTTGCCCAGTCTCGGTCATCACCACTTCATCCGCGCCGTAATCTCGCACAAATGCTTCTTGCGCTGGCTGACGAATTTGGGCAACGACGCTGGCTCCCATCATCCGAGCAAGCTGCATGGCAAAGAGTCCCACTCCCCCTGTTGCCCCTGTGATCAGCACCCGACTTCCTAGTAAACGAGATCCCTTTTCCACTGCATACAGTGCTGTTAACCCCGCGACGAGCAGTGTGGCGGCATCGGTATGTGATACGCTCTGGGGAATAATAGCCAGAAAGCGAGTCGAAATTGCTGCATATTCTGCCCAGCCCTCCGAGCGGATAGAGAGGGCAACAATTTTTGTCCCTATGGGTGGACCACTACCGTCCTGTGCCGTTTGTTCAACAACGCCAACGACATCCCAGCCAATTGGAGTGCCCAGTGGATCATTTTGCGATCGCTTAAGTTCGCCCCGATTCATCGAAAATGCTTTGACGCGAATCAAGCACTCGTTAGCCTTCGGAGTAGGAACTTCAGTGTCTTGAAAGGTGAGGTTGCCAACGGCATCTGGTGAACTCACGAGTCTACGCATCGCAATATCCTTGTGTGTAGAGGGCTATGGTTTCATGTTCTAGATAGAACTGTTTCAATCAACTCGCTGTATATCCACCATCGATCGCTAAGGGTTGCCCAGTGATGTAGCTGGCAGCATCGGAGCAGAGAAACACCACCGCTTGAGCAATTTCTGTTGCCTGACCGATCCGACCGATCGGAACCATAGACCCAAGATCATCAAACGTTATGCCTATCTGGTCAGCGCTACGAGCCATTAGATCAGTCGCAATGGGACCGGGATTAACAGCATTAATCCGAATGCCCTGTTTGGCATAGTCAAGTGCGGCAGTGCGTGTCAGCCCCATCACCGCGTGTTTGCTGGCAACGTAGGGAGAGATTCCCGGCAGCGCAACAAGACCATTGGTGGACGAATTGTTCACGATCGCGCCTGCGCCCTGGGTGAGCATCTGTTGAATTTCATATTTCATGCACAGAAATACTCCTCGCGCATTGATCGACATGATCTTGTCAAAATCCTCGATCGATTGTTCGTGCAGTGGTTTAACAGCAAGATCAATGCCAGCATTGTTAAAGGCACAATCGAGTCTACCGTAGGTCGCGATCGCTTTCTGCACCAATTCCCGGACATCCGCCTCACTCGATACATCTGATTTCACGAACAAGCATTCCGCCCCAGTCTCGCGAATCAAATCAGCAGTTTCTTCACCTTCTACACCGCGTATGTCTGAGAAGACCACTTTGGCTCCAGCAGCACCGAATGCGATCGCAGTTGCTCTGCCAATTCCCGATGCGCCTCCAGTGACTAACGCCACTTTGTCTTGCAATATCATCCTGTTTCTCCTGTTTCAATCAAAATTGACTAAAAAAGCGATGCCTTGATGACTCAACTTGTAGTGAACGTGTTCATTTATTTGAACAAGACTAAAGCTCAGTTTTCTAAATTACTGAATTGTTCGTTTTTGGAAAGACTTTAGTCGTGTGAACGAAACTAATCTCCATCTCCATCTCCATCTCTATCTCTATCTCTATCTCTATGCCTGTTACGTTCAGGTCTAGTATGGGTTGTGCATTGTTGAGTTGTGTAGTACTCAACCCGATTAGGAACAACGTATCGCTGACGTGAAAAACGGCGTCCGTAGTAACCGTCTTCATAACCACGGGCAAATTCACCACCTGCAGTACGGGGTCTATAAGCCTCCCCATCACGAGCACTGTCTGTGCCTTGACGATAGCCATCTCTATAAGCACCAGGGTGATCAGCAGCATCCTCTGAAACCTTTTGATGGGTGATAGGATAGCAAACAGTATATCTATCATCAGCTTCAGCGCTTTGAGTGAAAAAACTTATAGGCGCAGCAGCGAGAGTCAATAAAGTAGCAGCAACAATTCTTTTCATATCTAGTAAGTCACGCCGGATGATTATCGAAGTGGCGGTGTAACCGTCGCCCAACGTTCAGCAAGTTTGCCATCTGCTAATCTCCAAAGCACAAAGCCCTTAAACTCCATCTTCTTTCCCGTAGATGCATCGGTTTCGCGCCACAGACACCGCACCATAACCTTGTCACCCTCAGCAATCGTGTCCTCAACCGTAACGTGCAAATCGGATACTTTACGTATGCCTTATCCATCGTTTGCTTAACCAGCTCGGGACTCGCCAATCCTACAAAAGGTTCTTCGCGATCTATAAAGTTAGATGCGAAGTTTTGGTAAGCAATGGCAGAATTCTTGCGGTTCACAAACTCCTCAAAGTGATTGCGGATGAATGTTTTATTTTGTTCAAGTGTTTGTTCCATAATGTGAAATACAGCAGATTGAAGGTTTATTGAGTACAGTAACAACAGTTAGCAAACCAGTTGCGTAAATGCTTAAGATTGATTAAATCAAGAGCAGTGGCAATAAGGACATCAACCATGTTTGTAGTGGTAGG
>JAESFL010001003.1_pt1 | contig 12346 bp, 16 predicted proteins | sample 9269401 | NCBI WGS metagenome assembly JAESFL01 (sample SAMN14506025, study PRJNA617098) | algae metagenome | isolation source: Gloeocapsa sp. UFS-A4-WI-NPMV-4B04 and co-occurring heterotrophs from desert... | place: USA: Utah | collected 2006-10-01 | reverse complement strand
CATCGGTAAACACGCCTAACTCGCGCGAGTCAGTTAGCTCGGATCTGGACACGGCACCGAGCGATAGTCCAGATGGGCTGTAAGCAACCACACCGCAGCGCTGAAGCAGGGAAGGTATAGGATGTATAGCCGATTGCGAGATGCGTTATCAGTCGGCAAATGCATTGAGCCCTATCTCAGGTAGCAATCTCTCTTAACCTGATTCTAGCCTTAACCGAGACGTATTGAGTCTATGAGCGGCTTGGCATAGCGATTCTCTCAAGCGTTAAGTTGCTGTCACTGTTTCACCTTCAAATGCAGTGCTAATCGAAACAAATTTCCAAGCTTCGAGTTCGGCTTTCATCGCGTCGAGTTTTTGCACAATCCCGTTTGCTGAGTCTTCGCCGAGCGCTAATCGCAGCGGTGGAGCGTCGCTTTCGACCACTTGAATCATTGCATCCGCCGCTTTTGCTGGATCGCCCGGTTGTTTGCCATGCGATGCGCGCATAAAATCGATCGTCTTGCCACTGGTCTCGGCATAGTCTGAGATCGGATGCTTTGGAGTGACCATTGATGAACCAATCCCATTCGTCCGAAATCCCCCTGGTTCTATGAGCGTCACTTTGATGCCCAAAGGCTTGACTTCCTGTGCTAACGCTTCCGAAGCTCCTTCGAGCGCGAACTTGGTCGCACTGTAGATCCCAAGTCCACTAAAGGAAGCCACACCAACAAAAGAAGAAATGTTGAGAATGTGACCACTGCGTTGTTCTCGCATGGTCGGTAACACGGCACGAATCATAGTCAATGCACCAAAGAAATTCGTTTCAAATTGCCGTCTGGTGTCGTCGTCGCTCAGTTCTTCAATCGCGCCCATTGCAGGATAACCTGCATTGTTAACCAGTACATCAATGCGCTCATACTGATTCAATGCTGACTTGATTGCGGCTTGAACGTCTTGGAGATTCGTCACATCTAGACGAACCGCATGAACTGTCTCCGGGTATTGTTGAACGAGATCATCAAGTTGTTCGGGTTTTCGAGCCGTCGCGACTACACGATCGCCCTTCTTAAGCACCGCTTCGACGAGCGATCGACCAAAGCCACTAGAGCTACCTGTAATCAACCAAACTTTAGCATCAGAATTTATCATGATTGTTCCTTATGAATGTGGATTGAGGTGAATGAAGTGTTGGAAGCGGCGATCAGTCGTCTTTCTGCGTTGCGATCGCGTTCAACTTTTCAAGTTGTGAGAAATCATGGTTCGCGAACGGTGAAGGAGCAGAGACGACTCACGCGCTTTCTCGCAGGCGCTCGACATCCCGCATAGGGGGCAGACCAAAGAGTCTTTTGTATTCTCGATTGAAGTGGGAGGCATCGTCGTAGCCGACCCGCTGACCGGCACCGGCGGCGTCGAGATGTTCGCCTACCATCAAGCGACGCGCCTCGTGGAGCCGCAGGTGCTTTTGGAATTGCAGCGGACTCATCGAAGTGACAGTTTTGAAGTGGTGCTGGAAGCCCGATACGCTCATGCCGATTTCCCGCGCGATGCTTTCGACCCGAAGCGGCTGGTCGAACCCCTTACGAAGCCGCTCGATGGCTTTAGCGATGCGGTGGGTGCTGCCATCCAGCACGGCGACGTGTTGAAGCCGGTCACCCTGCTCGCCCACCAGAAGCCGGTAGACGATTTCGCGCATTACTAGGGGCACCAGCATTCGCGCATCTTGGGGCGCATCGAGCAGCCTCACCAGACGCACGACGGCATCCAACACGCCGCTATCGAGGCGGCTGATTTGAATCGACTTTACGTTGGACTGACCTCTGGACGGCAGGTTCGCTTCAAGGATGACTGAGCCGACCAAAAAGGGGTCGAGAATGGGGCGCAGGCACAAGTAGGGCCGCTCGCGCGACGCTTCAACGATTTGAGCCCTGACCGGAAGCCTGACCGAGTTCACTAAATAGTGGGCGCGATCGTAGGAGTAAATCTCCCCGCCCAGCATGACTTCTTTTCGCCCTTGCGCGATGACGCAAATGGATGGCTCGTAGCTGCTGTAAATTTGATCGGAAGGCTGCGAAGCCCGATACAAATGCACGCCTTCCAGGGGCTGACTCGTGCCGTCTTCGGGCAGAAGCCGCGCCATCCGTTCCACCATCTCGTCCTGGAGGTCCGCCACCTGCCGTGCCGCGCGCTCGAATTCCGGTTCGCTCAAGATATCGCTGCCATTTGCTTCGGTTGTGCCTCTTTTTGGATGAGTTTGCAGAATCATACAAGAAAAATCCAGAATCATCATACTGTATCGCTCGATAAAGGGTCATCCCCTACAGAAGAGTGGGATATGTAGCAATGTCATTCCAAGTCCAAGGATGTGAGGTCAACTCTGCTCGCTGTGCGGCTGTAGTTCCCAGGCAAGAATGCCGCCAAATCCATTTTGTTGTAGCTCACCACTAAGCGCATAGTCAGCTCAGTTTGCTCCCATAACTTGCTCTCATTTATTTTGTCGTCGATGCCAACGTCCTGTTTGTTGACGCAGAATGCCATTAGTTCTCTCTACTCTTTGTGTTAAGGCTTTGCTGACATAATGCTCTATCTGATCACGACAAAGCGCTCGCTCATATCCACTCCAACCATCAGTGCCCCATTCCTTACAGCTAGTCTTGGCTTGGGTACTAGTCACCAATTCCTCAGCCAACTCGTCGGTATGCTTACCTACACGACCACAGAGAATTACTCCACTCAACTGTGCCAAACTCAGGGCTATCCAACAATCTCCCGCCTCTATCTCTTGTGGTAAGCAGTGCTTTTATTTTTTTCACAAATGACCACAGCTCATCCGCAGCAATAGCATCCGTATCAACATCTTGAACAGAGGCATTATGTACAATTTGCGCTTTTCCTGCTGCTGCTTGAACAATGCTGACTACTGTGTCGTAGGCTAGACCGCTAATCCGGCTAACGCCTCGCAAACTGCTTCCTTCTGCATGAGATTGCAGCACAATCCGTATATCTTCTTCACTCACTTGGCGACGATAATAGAGCGTATCGAAAGTTTCCGTAAAAGTTTGCCGACATTTTGGACAGAAGTAGCGTTGAGCGCCTTTGCTTGTCTTACCATGCTTATGCGGTTTCTTATGACCACACAGGGAACATTTCATTATACTGCTCAAGATTAACTACATCTTATTTACTCTAGCGGTCCCACACTTCTCTAGAACATGAGCGATTTTCTACCTTGCTGTCGTTGATCGGTTCCTTGAGAGTTGTGCTCTGCGCTAAGCGCACCATTGCTCGAACATCTAGGTTGCCTTTATCGAGTAAGGCAGAAACAATCTTAAAACCCAGCATTCCAGTTGAATCAACAACCAGAATTGTCAGTTTTTCAGCCATGATTTTCCTTGTAAAGATCGACAATGTTGCCTACTGCTACGGCATTACCAAAGCGGAACTCCGTGACAGCGCTAGCGAACGATCGTCATTGTGTGTGCGCCCCGCGTGACAGGAATCGAAAAGTCCATCTTGACCAGTTCAATGCGTCTGGGATCGAAAGCATCCCCAGCAATTCGCCAGAAGTCGATGGAGCTGCCCTTACGCTTGGGATCAAAAAAGGTGAAGTTGGTCACGGCAAGAAAGCGACTGGAATTATCGAAAACTGCCATTTCAGGTAGTACGCCATTGAAGGCGAAGTCGCCTATGCTCTCAAGCAAACCAGTTGCTGGATCGAGGCGCAGCAGCGTCAGCGACGAGAAGAATCCCTGTTTCGGATCGTCTAAAGAAAAAGCGCTTTGCTCCAGATTGGTGGTGATGACGTAGCGACCGTCGGGGCTGATACTGAGTCCTTCAGGAGTGGAACTAGTTCCAGCACGCGAGGCGAGTTGATGCACGGGTGAACCGTCCGCCGCCGTCTCTGCGGACAGCCGCACACCTAGAACCGAGCCGCGCAGCGCAGCGCCGGGCAACACAGTCACTCCGTCGATTGCAGAATAAGATGAGTTGGTGATGACGTGGCGACCATCCGGGGTGAAACGCACTAGGAAGGGAGCTTTCTCCACACTCACCGAGTTGCCCCAGCGCGACAGGTTCAATTGTCCGCCCGCATCCGCTACCCGCATGAACGAAATTGATGGTCTATTGACGTTGAGCAGTGCCAAGATATTTTCCTGGGGATGAAACTCAACATCAATTAGCTCTTCTCCCGTTGTCCAACTAGGAATAGCAGGGGTGATGGGTGCGGACAATTTGCCGCCGCTAAAGCGGTAGATCGCCAGCGGTGTTGTTTTGCCTGCGCCTTTAGAACCGTAGGAAACCGCAACGAGTGAACCATCGAAGTTAATTGACACTGAGAGCGGTTGCTCCAAACCTTGTACGCGCTGAACGATTTTAGGCTGGTCAAGATTGGACAAATCGACTACGGAAATTGTGCGTCCGAGCGCGAGATCATTTAGTCTGGGATCTGCTTTTTCAGGCCGGGGTCCTCGCGTCTCGATCACAATGGCATAGTGACCATCGGGCGTGACGGCAAGCACTGCGGGCGGTCCAATCACCGAATTAGAAACGGAAGTTTCAACGGCGAGCATTTCGCGTTCCGGTCTGTCTAGGCGAATGATTGAGAGCGCGTCGGCACCATCAACCGAACCGAGTTTGCCATCGATATAAGCTGAGGGTAACATATCCGCATCCGAGACCGACACGATGAAGCGACCTTTGAAGTTAAACGGTGCAGTTTGCGATCGCTCCTGAGCAACGGTACCGCTGGGCGGGCGATCTTGGGCGATCGTCATGCTTGACCAACCGACTACACCAGCAGTAAGTAACAGTAGCAGCGTTAAACGAATAAGGTTTATGAGTTTGGGAAGCTTCACTTTAGGTTCTCAAAGAATGGCTTACTACGATCGATTACGACAGATCGATCACGACTTTACCGAAGAAAAACCTGATGTTTACCGTTAATGTGTAACGTTACATCAATCACTTCAGCCGTGAGGTTTGACATGGTTGAAAATTAGAAGTACATGACTGGTAGTCGTGACTTAAGCGTAAAGCTTTTGTAACTACTACAAGTAGCAATTACAAAAGTTTTGCACCCCACTCCTCGCTCGATTGAACGAAGCTGTTACTCTTTCTAGGTGGCTGGGTATAACAGGTCTTCAAATCCAATCCGACATAGAAACTCGGCACGAATCCGATCCGACACCATATTGATGACTTCTGCACCGTCCTGCGACGGATCGATATGCACTCGGAACGGTCGCTTGCCAAACGGAGTATTCACCACATCGACGATCGCGTCCGCCACTTTAGAAACATCGGCATCGAACGGCACAACAGCCGTAAACGCATTGCGGACTTGATCTGCGAAACCCGCATAAGGTCCTGCTTCATATTCTGCTGCCCGTTCTTTATCATCGGGCGATCCTGCATGAGCGAAGTGATTTGTGCCACTTGTGAACGCTCCTGGAACAATAATCGAGGTCTCAATGCCCCAGCGAGCCAGTTCAGATGCGTAAACGACAGCCAACCGATCCATGGCAGCTTTGGCTGCAAAATAGGGTGCGAGATACGGTGGCGTTCCACCCGCCGCGCTACTGCTCGATACCCAAACGACAAGACCGTTTTTCTGCTTCCGCAACTGTGGCAGGGCAGCGCGATTCACTCGTTGGGTACTCAAAACATTGGTGTCATACTGTTCTGGCGTAAAAGCTTCAGCAGAACCAAAAACCATATGCCCGGCATTGTGAATGATGACATCCAAGTGATCGGTCTGAGCAACAATTGCTTGAATCGCTTGACCAACGGAGTCTTGCGATGACACATCGAGTTCGATTGACCGCAGATCTACATCGTGTTCAGCCGCGTACTTGATTACCGCTTCAGCTTGGGGTGCATTCCGACCCTGGGTTTCGCGCATACTGGCATAGACCGTATGACCCGCATCTGACAGCGCCCGCGCCGCCAGAGCGCCGAAGCCGCTGGATGCTCCAGTGATAACAATGACGTTCTTCATCACTCACGATTCTCCTAAATCTAAATAATGCCGCCGTTAGCGCGAAGCACTTGACCGTTAATCCAAGCTGCATCAGGACTGGCGAGAAACGCAACGGCATTGGCGATGTCTTCCGGTTCCCCTAGCCGTTCTAGCGGTGCCATTTTTGCTAGTTGATTAATCGCCTCTTGCGGCTTGCCCTTTAAAAACAAATCAGTAGCAGTAGGTCCAGGCGCGATCGCATTAACGGTGATGCTGCGACCGCGTAGTTCCTTAGCCAGAATGTGAGTCATCGCCTCGACACCCACTTTGGTAGCAGCGTAAATGGCATAAGTTGGTTGATAGAGACCCATAACACTCGACGAGAAATTGATAATGTGTCCACCCTCGCGTAGCCGTTTAGCCGCTTCACGCAGTCCGTTGAACACGCCTTTCAAATTGACCGCAATCTGCCGGTCAAACAGCGCATCGTCTGCACCTACGATGTTAGACAGTTGCATGATCCCGGCGTTGTTGACCAAGATATCGACGCCGGCCGAACTCCGACTCAACTCGATCGAACATGGCGCAAACCGCATTGGGATCGCTAACATCGGCTTGTACCACAACGGCGTGTCCGCCCGCCTGTGTGATCTGATCGACTACCGCTTGTGCGGGTGCAAGATTGCCAGCAAAATTTACTGCGACGGCAATGCCATCGCGAGCCAAACGTTCAGCGACTGCCGCGCCAATCCCACGCGATGCGCCCGTCACGATCGCACTCCTACTTGCTTCTGTCACCTGATATCTCCTTCTTCCGCCTTTGCGACCGCGCGGCACGTGGAGGATGCAAACTGCCTTTTAGTGACAATTGAAACGCTCAGCACCAACAGCGGCAGACTGTAGTTTACAGTCTGTAGGCTCTAATGAATGTCGTTTACAGTTTGTAGTTTATAAGACGACCACTGTTCTGTCTCCCGTGATATTGCGCGAAGCTTCGCGAGATTGCGAGCAGTAACATTACCTTCGCCGATACTCGCTCGGCGTAACACCAACATGGCGACGAAAGGCTGTGGCAAAATGCGAGGGATTGCTATAACCACATTCGATCGCGATTTCGATGATCGGTAGGTAGCCCTGGTCGAGCAGACGCTTGGCAACCTCCATGCGGAGGCGCGTCAATCGGCGGAGTGGAGTTTCGTCCCAAATAGCCTTCGCTGCTCTCAGGAGTTGGAAGGAACTCAGCTCTGCGGCTTCGGCAAGCTGACTTAATGAAACCGATTCAGAAAGATGCTCTTGCATGAAGGCATTGGCTTTACGCAAAGCGTGGTCTCGCCAATGGTTACATCGAGGTATTTGCCTGCGATCGTGGCGGGTCAGGAGATGGACGGCAAGAAAATGTGCGGCTGTTTCGGCGTACAAGTCTGGGGCACCATTCTGAACAGCGTTTTCAACAGGGCAAACGCATCTAAATTCTGAATGCCTTATGTAGCAAGGATTTCAAGAATCGATAATCATAAATACTAAATGCCTAAAACCCTTGCCCAGTCTGCCTTTCAAAAATAAGATGCGTTTGCCCTGGCGTTTTCAAGCGCTAGCATGGTGGCAGCGATGAATGGATCTGTCTGGCTTAACAAGTTCGGCAACATAGTCAAGTACGAGGCTCCTGCCACAAGTTCCTCTGCCACCGTTTTGATAGTTCCAGACGGTAGATGCAGGTGCAGTGTGTGATGCGGCTTATTGCTTTTCCACCTGAGTCTGGCAACTTGACCAGGGGAAGTCATTCCCAAGTGACCAGGGCGGTAGCTGGTGCTACGCCACTGCCCACGATCGTAGCTTTCGATTTTGCAAGATCCAGCTGTAACTAAAACGATGAGGTGGTCTGTTGTTGCCGTTGTTGTGAGATCTTCCACTTCTGGCGAATCGACATAACCACGAAGCAATAGCGATCGCCAACCAATAATCCAGCTACAACTTGTTTGAGTTCCACAAAGACCTTCGTGTGCATGCAAGCTCTCTTGTGAAAGCATCATAGCCTCCTGACCTACTGTAAACTGTTAAGAGATTCCCCAAAAGCTTCACCGAGTGCGTTTTTCACATTCTCAAACTTCTTGCCAATGTGAAACCAGTCCAGAATGCACTCTAAATCTTGACAATGAGATTCTAGGGAGCGTAACACAGACCAGCAATTATTCGCTCCATCCGCTAGACCAGTTACCCTAGTGCGTTCAGTCATGCCCTGCTTGTGGGCCGCATGCAGCACAAAGCGCTTGATGGTATCCATCTCGTCATCTATCGCTGAAACAACACAGCTCTTGTGAGTAATCTTTTGATGGTGTTTATCCACCTGTTGCAGGTTGTCAGGTTGATACGCAATGGCAGACAAGGCTTCAAAAGTGCGTTTCCCTTTCTCTTTGACCGGAATGTGTCCACCATCCACTTGCACAATTAACGCAGTCGCTGGGGCGGCACACTCTTGGGAAGAAGGCTCTCTGAGAGTCTCTTGGGAGAACCTGGCACCAACTTGATTGGTCAAGCTTTTGATGCGGGTATGGTTATTAATCCTGCGCTCAGAGCAATTTATTTTCTCTAAATTGCTCTGAGCCTCGCGGTAGCTAAATAAAGCCCCCTGCTCACGCTGCAATTTGGCTAGGTCAGGATGGATATCAGTACCAAAAACTGTACTCGTGGTCGGGGTACTCTGCCAATTACACTCAGGATTATTGCAACGATGCTTTTGAATCCTTAATTTATGGTCGCTGAACACCGCATGAAAATTAGACTGCAAGAATCCATTTCTCTTGAGCTTTTGACCACAACTTGGGCAGGTATCATCCCCGCAGTTAATCAAGGCAGACTACTCAGCAAATAAGCCATTTTGCACCTTGGTCAGAAGAGATATTTGTTCTTCGTGACGCAGCCCAAGCTCGAGAATTGATTTTGGCGGACGAATATCATATATTTTCACTGTGTCTCTCTTGACTACCTCTTGGCTAGCAACAGAGACTTTCTCGATGATGACACGAAATTCGTATTCCATGACCAATAACCTTCATCCAGTTTCTTGTAACAGAATAATAACACGCAATTCGTACAGCACAATAATTTATTCCGCTCCCCTAAACTTACCCGATACTCAGTGTGAGATTGGCGACGAAGAGCGTGAGACGCGACAACTGCGCGGGAGCGGTAACGCTCCCACTCGCCTCCAGACGATAACGATTTCGGTTCCTTCCGGTCTCGTGAAGGTCTCCAACATGCGATCGCCATCCACGACGAATCGGAGTTCTTTGCGCGTGCGCACGTCACCTATCCAGTTTGGGAAAGTCGAACCCGCGACACGATTACCACTGAAGTCCCCGGTTTCATCCACGGTATAGGTGCCAAATAAGCCGATGCTTCCCGCCATGGCGGTTCGGTTTTCTTCCGCTGTTCCCTTGCCGCGCTCGTTGGACGCGAACTTTGGGATCGTTGAATCAGTCAACACTTCCACGAAGTGCATATCTGCGGTGAAAACGAGAAGACTGTTGGGTGCGGAACCGTAAGCGGGCAGGTTTTTGCCGTCTGGATCAATTTGCGCCGACACCATGCGCCAAGTGCCGAGGACTTTGTTCTGGCACTTAAGTTTTTGTTGTGAGAGCGCATGCGTCGATAAGAAAGCGGCGCTTAAGGCGGCGAAGATCGCGCTGCCGAGAAGAATGTTCCGGGGTCGGTAAAAGGTGTTCATGATTGATGTTCCTGTTTGAAGGTGTTGATTTTGTTGTGGAGCGCGAAAAGGCTCTACTCGTCGCTGTCGGTCGAAAGCGTGAGAAGTTTTTGTTCATCCAGGGCGGCGAGTCGCATCACCAACGAAGCCCGCATATCGGTGTAAGAATCGCGACCCAAAGCGAGGCGCCGGGGTGCCGGACTATGCTGAACACAGTCAATGATCGCCTGCACGATCTTGTCGGGGTCGCCCTTGACCGGAAATGTGCCGTCTTCGAGACCTCGCCGCACGTCCCCGGCGGGCGTGTGCTCGTAGGCAGCAATCAGGGGCGCTCTTACCAGCCCGTCTTTGAAGCCCGTTTTGGTGGCACCCGGCTCGACAAGAGTGACTTCGATTCCAAAATGTGCGACTTCTTGAGCCAGCGTGTCACAAAAGCCTTCAACGGCCCACTTGGTGGTGTGATAAAAGCTGAAGTTCGGATAGGTGGTCTGACCGCCCGCCGATGAGATTTGCATTATCCGCCCACCCCCTTGAGCGCGCAGATGCGGCAACGCGGCGCGGATCACGGCCAGTGAGCCAAGGATGTTGGTGTCTATTTGCTGGCGCACCTGCTCATCGCTGGCTTCTTCCGCCGCACAAAACAGGGCATAGCCCGCGTTGTTAACGACCACATCAATGCGGCCCAACTCCTCGAACGCGCAGTCCACCACGCGGCGCACTGCCTGGGTATCCGTCACGTCGAGGGCAGCCACCCAGAGTTGCTCGCCATAACGGGCTTTCAGGTCGTTCAAAGCGCCCACTTTGCGAAGCGTTGCCGCCACACGGTCGCCGCGCGCCAAGAGATTCTCGGTCAGTCCTCGCCCGAAGCCGGATGATGTACCGGTGATAAACCAAGTTTTTGTCATTTAAGTTCTTCTCTTACCGCAGAAAAGCGATTCTGTTTGCGTTGGAAGTCAGGCAAGGTCGCCTTGTTGTTTCTGATTGGGCGCACTGTGCCAGATACCACGGTGTGATAAATCTGAATGATTCTTGCAGGATGCTGCGGGCGAGGTTTTGGCTCGCCCGCATCCTGTTCCCTCTTGAACGAAAGCGCCTTATTCTTTCTTATTATTCGCGCTTTATCGAGCGATGCGGTATGATAATTCTGGATTTTTCTTGTATGATTCTGCAAACTCATCCAAAAAGAGGCACAACCGAAGCGAGTGGCAGCGATATCTTGAGCGAACCGGAATTCAAGCGCGCGACACGGCAGGTGGCGGACCTCCAAGACGAGATGGTGGAACGGATGGCGCGGCTTCTGCCCGAAGACGGCACGAGTCAGCCCCTGGAAGGCGTGCATTTGTATCGGGCTTCGCAGCCTTCCGATCAAATTTACAGCAGCTACGAGCCATCCATTTGCGTTATCGCGCAAAGGCGAAAAGAAGTCATGCTGGGCGGGGAGATTTACTCCTACGATCACGCCCACTACTTGGTGAACTCGGTCAGGCTTCCGGTCGGGACTCAAATTGTTGAAGCGTCGCGCGAGCGGCCCTACCTGTGCGTGCGCCCCATTCTCGACCCCTTTTTGGTCGGCTCAGTCATCGTGGAAGCGAACCTGCCGTCCAGAGGTATTGTCAACTTAACTTTAAGGAAGAGATAGAATACGAAATCATGGCTTGATTTTCCTCGTGCTGCTGATGTACTATCGTCACGGATTCCCCACCGAAATCATTAGCTACTGTGTTTGGCTCTACTACACATTTCCGTTAAGCTATCGAGACATTGAAAAAATGATGCTGTACCGCGGGATTGAAGTAACGTACGAGTCCATTCGGAAATGGTGCTTGAAGTTCGGACAGCAACACGCTAATCAACTACGGCGCAAACGCGCTTACATTGCCGACAAATGGCACCTCGATGAAGTGGTGCTCACAATCTACGGGAGTGCAATATTATTTGTGGCGAGCAGTGGATGCTGCGGGGAACGTGTTGGATGTGCTGCTGCAACGACATCGGGACACGTTGGCAGCAGAGCGTTTTTTTCGCAAACTGCTGAAGAAACAAGGCTTCGTGCCACGGGTGATTGTCACCGATAAGTTAAAGAGCTATGAAGCGGCGAAGAAACAAGTGATGCAGAACGTGGAGCATCGAGCACATAAGGGATTGAACAACCTGTGCGAAAACTCCCATCAACCCACAAGAGTGCGAGAGCGACGCATGCGAAAATTCAAATCCCCTGGGCAAGCCCAACGATTTCTCTCCGCTAGTGGACCAATTCGAGGACACTTCCACCCGAAACAACACCAACTGAGCGCGCACCACTATCGTGAACAACTGCGCCAACGATTTGAGGATTGGCGAGAAGTCGCTTGTCTGAAACCTGCTGCTTAAAATCAGCCAAGTTGGCTGCTTAGGAATCATCGTGCCGATTTTCGGATTTATCCCATTAAGTTGACAATACCGGGCAGGGTTACGGGCTCAACGTCGAGACAGGGCGCGTCAGAGACGGCACTCTCTTGGTGGTTCTGGTGCTAGTACACACCATTCTCTTCAACGCACAATTATTCTTAAAAATAATGGCAGAATTCATGCCAAATGACCCACTAGTAGACTGAGGCGTGAGTTTGACTACCGTTTATTAACGCTTCAAGGCTTTGCCCTGATAAGTCCACTTGAAGGGTTTAGCCATGGTGCGGTTGAAGTAATTGATGAATTCAAGAATGCGGGT